>Ga0209450_10001421_pt1 | contig 11990 bp, 9 predicted proteins | sample FrelakmetLWP11LW_FD_187149 | JGI IMG/M metagenome (GOLD analysis project Ga0209450, IMG submission 187149) | Freshwater lake sediment microbial communities from the University of Notre Dame, USA, for methane emissions studies - LWP11 LW (SPAdes)... | ecosystem: Environmental > Aquatic >... | reverse complement strand
GAGCCCGGCTAAAACGCCCAGGCCCCGCACCAGGTCGACCGCCGAGATGACCGAGCCCGTTAGCCCGTATCGCTCTTTCAACGTCGCGAGCGTCAAGGCCCGCCCCTGGCCCCAGAGCCAGATGTCCGTCGCCGCGCTCTTCCCGGCCGCCGCGCGCTCCCGGTTGACGGGATGCCCCGCCAGGACCGCCCGGGCCCTGGCCATCAGCTCCAGGACGATCTCGCGACCCGGGCCTTTCGGCAGATGGGGCTCCCACGGCCGCCCGGAGATGTCGTGCGGCGGCGTACAATCGAGTCCCGTCGGGAAGTCCGCGATCACCGTCAGGTGCCGGTAGCTCACGCCCGGGTGGAAGCGGACCTTCGGGCTCCCGAGGGCGGCCTCGAGGTCGAGGACGATCGGCCGCGATTCGTCCGTGCCGATGTGGCCGGCCGAGTATTCGGCCATGAGGCCGTCCTTCAGCGTCACGAGGTTGCAGCGGAAGGCCGTGTCGCCCGGCCCGAGCGCGACGCCCAGGCTGGCCGCCTCGATCGGACCCCGGCCCTGGAAATGGGCCGCCGCGTCATAGCCGAGGAGGGACATGTTGGCCACGTCGCTTCCCGGCGGCAGGCCCGCGGGCACGGTTTGGATCCGCCCGAGACGGCCGCGGGCGGCGACCCGGTCCATGTTCGGCGTGGCGGCGTATTCGAGGGGGGTCTTGCCGCCGAGCTCGGGGACGGGCCGGTCGGCCATGCCGTCGCCCACGAGGAACGCGTACTTCATGATCCGCTCTCCTTGGCCCCGCCGTCGAGGCCCGCGACGACGTCGAGGACGACGTCCTTCATTCCCGCGATCTCGACGACGCGCGAGTGGCGCTCGGGCTTCTCGCGGAGGCCGCGGACGGCCCGATGTACCGGCACGCCTGAAATCTCGCGGAGCCGCTCGATGGCCGAGAACTCGTCCGCCGGCCTCTCTCCCGTGATCGCGGCCAGGACGTCGCCCGAGAACTTGTAGGGCGAGGCGGTCGAGGCGATGATCAGGGGCGGCCCGGCGGGCCCGAGCCCTCCGCCCTTCGCCGTCTCATCCCGGCTGACCGCGACGGCGACGGCGGTGTGCGTGTCGATGAGGGCGCCGGTCTCGCGAAAGACCTCGCGGATGGTGGCGAAGACCCGGGGCTCGTCCATCCAGCCGGGCACGACGATCCCGGCCAGGGCGTCGCGCAGGGCCGGGGCGACGGCGAACCGTCCCGTCCGCCCCATCTCATCGAACCAGCCCCGGACCTTTCCGGCGTCGCCGCCGGCCGTGTGATACAGGAAACGCTCCAGGTTGGACGAGATCAGGATGTCCATGGACGGCGAGGACGTCCGGTGGAATTCCCGGCGCAGGTCATAGACCCCGGTCCGGAAGAAGTCGGTCAGGATGTTGTTCCGGTTCGAGGCGCAGACGAGCTTGCGCACGGGCAGGCCCATGGCCCGGGCGTACCAGCCGGCCAGGATGTTGCCGAAGTTGCCGGTCGGGACGCACAGGTCCACCGGATCGCCCGGCGCGACGGCGCCGCGGGCGACGAGGGTCCGGTAGGCGTGGGCATAGTAGGCGATTTGCGGGCACAGCCGGCCCCAGTTGATGGAGTTGGCCGAGGAAAAGACGACGCCGGCCTCGCCCAGCCGGGCCCGCAGCGCCGGATCGTTGAACAGCGCCTTGACGCCGGTCTGGCAGTCGTCGAAGTTCCCCCGGACGGCGACGACGTGGGTGTTGGAGCCCTCGGTCGTGACCATCTGGAGGCGCTGGATCTCGCTGACCCCGCCGTGGGGGTAGAAGACGACGATGGAGATTCCCGGCCGGCCCTTGAAGCCTTCGAGGGCGGCCTTGCCGGTATCGCCCGAGGTGGCCACGAGGATGAGGGTGTGGGTCCGGTCGCCCCGGACGGTCTTGGCCGCGGCGATGAAGGACGGCATGATCTGCAGGGCGACGTCCTTGAAGGCGGCCGTCGGGCCGTGCCAGAGCTCGAGGATGTGCCGCCGCCCGTCGAGGGCCCGGAGCGAGACGATGTCGGGGTGGTCGAAGGTCCGGGGATTGTAGGCCTGTTCGACGCACGACTTGAGCGTCGGCCGGTCGAAGTCTATCAGGTACGGCGCCAGGACCTCAAGGGCCGTATCCCGAAAGGCCGCCCCGTCGTTCCCGGCCCGCCCGGTTCCGGCCACCTCCAGCCGGGGGACCGCTTCGGGCACGAAGAGGCCGCCGTCCGGCGCGATCCCCAAGAGGATGGCCTCGGCCGGCGAGACGGGCGGGGTGCCGCCTCTCGTGCTGAGATAGCGCATTCTGTCTCTCCGGGTCTCCGCCGGCACTATAGCGGCCGGCCCGCGGTCCTGTCAAGAAAAGGGGGCCTCCGGCCCGCGGCTTGACTCGCCGGCCTTCTTCTTTATATGCTAGGGCCGCAGTAACAACTGTGTCATGCCGTTTGCCTTAACAGAGACGCCCCGTCCTTTAAGGCCCCCATCTATCCCCCGACCAAGACTGGAGGAACCATGAGCTCCGCTCCGACCTATTCGCCCGGCGTCATGAAGTATGTCGAGGCCGCCCAGAAGCTCCTGGCCGAGCGGGACGCCGCCCTGGCCCGGATGAAAGCGATGAAGTTCGACACCATCGCCGTCCACGGCCTCTACACCGTCGAAGAATCCCTCAACCGGAACCAGGGGGCCGTCATCGAGCCCCTCTATCTCTCGGCTTCCCAGGCCTACGCCGATTCGGATGAGCTCGAGGCGGCTCTCGCCTACCTGGTCCCGACCTGGTGCTACACGCGGATCGCCAACCCGACGACTTATTACCTCGAATGGACCCTGGCGCTGCTCGAAGGCTATCGGGCGGGCGTCGACACCTCCTGCTGCGTCACGGCCTCCGGCATGTCGGCCATCATGTCGGCCACCGATCCCCTCCTGGTCAAACAGAAGGACGGGCCGGAACGGATCAACTTCGTCTCCTGTGTCCAGGTCTACGGCGGCACCTTCCAGCAGTTCTCCCTCCGGAAGATGAAGGAGCGCGGCGCCGAGTGCCGATGGGTCCAGCATCCCTGGGACATCCAGGATTGGAAGTCGAAGATCGACGAGGACACCCGGTTCCTCTACATGGAGATGCCATCTAATCCCCAGCAGTCTTTCACCGACGTCAAGGCCCTGGCCGACCTGGCCCACTCCTGGGGCATCCCGCTCATCGTCGACGCGACCTGCGCGACCCCGGCCCTGCTGCGGCCCATCGCCCACGGCGCCGACATCGTCGTCCACTCGCTGACGAAATCCATCACCTCGGGCGGTTTCGCCGTCGGCGGCGCGCTCATCAGCCGCAAGCCCATCACGACCAAGGTCGTCAACGACCATCCCCTGTTCAAGACGAGCTTCGCCGAGTACGTCAAGTTCCTGCCCTACCGCGACAACGGCCCGGCCTCCGCTCCGGTCAACGCCATCTTCGCCCTCAACGACCTGCGGACCCTGCGCTCGAAGATGGACCTCGTCAGCGCCAACTGCCAGAAGGTCGCCGAATGGCTCCAGAAGCACCCCAAGGTCTACCAGGTCGACTTTCTCGGCCTGCCGAGCTACCACCTCCATGAGGTCGCCAGGAAGTACATGAAGCTCGTCGATTCCGACGACGGTCACGGCGGCCAGGTCAACCGCTACGGCCATCTCATGAGCTTCCGCGTCGACGGCCCGCCGGCCAACGCCCGCAAGGTCTTCGACGGGTTCAAGATGATCTACCGGGCCACCGACCTCGGCCGGATCAAGAGCGTGGCCACCATCCCGGCTATCTCGACCCACCAGCAGCAGGGCGAGGAAGCGCGCCGGATGGCCGACGTGCCGCCCCAGCTCATCCGGCTCTGCGTCGGCGCGGAGCACCCGGACGACGTCATCGCCGACCTCGACCAGGCCCTGAAGGCGCTCTAGGCGCCGGCCGGGTCCGGGCGGTCAGCCGCGGCGGCCGGAGAGCGGACTTGCGATGTGGAACGCGGCCGAGATCCGGCCGAGTTCGCCCTCGGTCAGGCCTTCGCCCGCTTCGCCGGCCGTGAGGTTCATGAACTCATAGCGGGCCGCCGTCTCCGCGTATTCGATCCGGTCCACCGCGCGCGTGACCGAGCGTTCCGAGCGGGCGACGACGCCGTGCTTGCTCCAGACGGCGACGCGATGGGCACGAAGCGCCGCGGCCGTCGCGGCCACGAGCTCGTCCGAGCCGGGGACGAGGAACGGGACGCAGCCGATCCCCTCGGGCAGGTTGACGATCGTCTCCGGCTGCCAGCGGAGAAGGCGCCGGCCGAGCTCCGCCTCGGACCTGTAGCGCGGGATGTGGCTGAGGTAGGTCAGGAACACCGGCTGGGCGTGGACGACGGCGTGGAAGTTCGTCCCCGTCGCCGTGACCTGGTCCTGGTGCACGGCCAGGTGGGAGTTGAACTCGCTCGTGAGCCGGTCGAACAGCCGCCGCGGCGACGTGAAGAGCCGCCCCGCGCGGCCGCCGGCCCCGACGGCGACCAAGCCCAGGTTGGCCTCCGGGTCCCGGAGGATCTCGCGCAAGCGGCGGCCCGAGCCCGTCACGAGCAGCGATCCTCCGGCCAGGGCCGGGGCCGGGACGGGGAGTTTGATCGCCTCGGCGCGGGGGAAGTGACGCCGGGCGTCGATCGGTCCTCCGAAAAAGGCCGAGATATTGCCGGCGGCGCCCTCGCAGGAATCGATCTGCGACAGACGCTGGCCGGCTTCGCCGATCATGGCGATGAGCTCGTCGAGCTCGGGGAACGGGACGTCGATGGCCATGGGGACCCTCCTTGAGGCGGGATTATCGGTCCCGGCTTCGCCTCATGTCAAGACTCCGGGGCCCGGGCCGGAGAGGCCGCGGGATTTGAATTCGCCCGCCGCTTCATTTACAATCGGCCCGATGGAAAAGCTGGTCATCAAAGGCGCCGCCGGACTCCGGTTGAGGGGCGAGGTCCGCATGAGCGGGGCCAAGAACGCCGTCCTCCCGGCCATCGCCGCGTCGCTCCTGACGGGCGAAGAGGTCCGGCTGTCCAACGTGCCGCGGGTGAAGGACGTCGAGACCATCCTGACCCTCATCGCCGACCTCGGCGGCTCCTGCAAGAACACGGCGGACGGCGTGTCGCTGCGCGTCCCCAGGATCCGCTCGGACGAAGCCTCCTATGAGCTCGTCCGGGCCATGCGCGCCTCCATCCTCGTCCTCGGCCCGCTCGTGGCCCGCTTCGGCAAGGCCGTCGTCGCCCTGCCCGGCGGCTGCGCCATCGGCTCGCGCCCGATCGACCTCCACATCGCCGGCCTGCAGAAGCTCGGCGCGACGATCTCGCTCGAGCACGGCAACATCCGGGCCGAGGCCGATCGGCTCCGCGGCGCCGAGATCGTCTTCGAGAAGAAGACGGTCACGGGCACGGAGAACCTGCTCATGGCCGCCGCCCTGGCCAAGGGCGAGACGATCCTCCGCAACTGCGCCCGCGAGCCCGAAGTCGCCGACCTGGCCGTCCTGCTCAACAAGATGGGCGCCCGGATCGACTGGCCCGACGAGGACACGGCCCGCATCCGCGGCGTCAAGGAGCTCGGCGGGGCGGCCCACGCCATCATCCCCGACCGCATCGAGACCGGAACGTTCCTCGTGGCCGGGGCCCTGACCGGCGGCGATATCATCGTCCGCGGCGTCGTCCCCGAGCACGTCGGGAGCATCATCGACAAGCTCCGCGCCTCGGGCGCCTACGTCGAGCCGGCGGGCGAAGGCGCGCTGCGCGTCGTCGGGACGAGCGAGGTCCGGCCCCAGGACATCACCACCTCGCCATACCCCGGCTTCCCGACCGACATGCAGGCCCAGTTCATGGTCCTTCTGACCCAGGCCGCCGGCACCTCCATCATCACCGAGACCATCTTCGACCGGCGCTACTCCCACGTCAACGAGCTCGTCCGCCTCGGCGCTTCGATCGAGGTCCAGGGCGACAAGGCCGTCGTCAAGGGCCGGACCCCTCTCTCCGGGGCCGAGGTCGTGGCCACCGATCTCCGGGCTTCGGCGGCCCTCGTCCTGGCCGGGCTCGTCGCGACGGGCGAGACGACCGTGACCGAGATCGAGCATCTCGACCGCGGCTACGAGCGCATCGAGGAGAAGCTCCGCGGGCTCGGGGCCTCGATCGAGAGGGTCCGGGCGTGACCGTCCCGCAGGACGCCGGCTGTCTCTTCTGCCGCATCGCGCGGCGGGAGCTCCCGGCCCAGATCCTGTTCGAGACCGCCGAGCTCGTCGCCTTCGAGGACATCCGGCCCAAGGCGCCGGTCCACGTCCTGGTCATCCCCAAGCTGCATTTCGCTTCGCTCAACGACGCGCCCGAGGGGTCCGAGCGCCTCCTCGGCGAGCTTCTCCACGCCGCCCGGCGGGCGGCCCGAGAAAAGGGCGTGGCCGCGACCGGCTACCGGGTCGTCCTCAACACCGGCCGGGACTCCGGCCAGGAAGTCCCGCATCTCCACTTTCACGTCATCGGCGGGCGGCCCCTGAGCTGGCCGCCGGGATGACGGAGGGACGCCCCGACGGCGGCGCGCCATGGCCTACCTCATCGACGGCAACAACCTCCTCGGCCGGATCGCCCCGCACGAGCTGCGGGAGCCCGCGGGCCGGGACGGGCTTATCGGGAGGCTCCTGGCCTTCCAGCGCGTCACCCGGGCCCGCGTCCACCTCGTCTTCGACGGCAATCCCGAGGAAACGCCGACAGCGATAGCCGTCAACCCGAAGTTCACCGTCCACTATCCCGGTGCGGGCGGCAGCGCCGACGACGTCATCCGGGAGATGATCGCCTCTCAGACCGACAAGCGCCGGTTCTTCGTCGTCACGTCGGACCGGGCCCTTCGCGACCTGGCCCGGAAGCGGGGCCTCGAAGCCGTGACCTCCGACGTCTTCGCCCGCGAGCTCAAGGCGGCGATCAAGGAAGGCAAGAAGCGGCGCGAGCTCGACAAGCGCACGGAAACGCCGACCGGGCTCGAGGTCGACCTCTGGGACGAGATGTTCAGGTCCAAGCCATGAAGGCGTTCTCGATCGTAGGAGCGGGCCGGCTGGGCACGTCGCTCGGGGCCGCGCTGGTCCGGAGGGGCTGGCGGCCCGAGGCCGTCGTCGACCGCGACGCCCGGACGGCGCGCGAAGGCCGCCGGACGATCGGCGGCGGACGGGCGTCCACGGCGCCGGCCGCCGCGGCCCGGGCGCGGGGCGCGGTCATCATCGCCGTGCCCGACGACGCCGTCGGGCGCGCGGTCTCCGCGCTGGCCCGGGCCGGCGGGTCCTGGGCGGGCCGCGACGTCTTTCACACGAGCGGTCTCCTCCCGGCCGGCGTTCTCGCGCCTCTCGCCCGGCGCGGCGCCCGCGTCGCTTCCCTCCATCCCGTCCAGGCCTTTCCGCGCAAGGGCATGCCGGCTTCGGTCTTCAAAGGCATCACCTGGGGGATCGAGGGCGACGAAGCCGCCGTCGAAGCCGGCCAGGCCATCGTGCGGGCGCTCCGGGGCCACGTCCTTCTCCTGGCGGCGAAGGACAAGGCCCTCTACCACGCCGCCTGCGCCCTCGCCTCGAACGCTCTGGTCGCGCTCGAGTGGACCGCGGCCGGGGTGCTCGGCCGGGCCGGGATCGAGCCGGCTGCGGCCGCCGCGGCGCTCCTGCCCCTTCTGCAAGGAACTTTACAGAACGTAAAGTCCCTGGGACCGGAAAAGGCCCTCACCGGGCCCATTCTGAGGGGGGACGTCGCCACCGTCCGAAAGCACTTGGATGCCCTGGGAGGAGATCCGGAGGCGGGAGAGATCTACGCGGCCCTGGGCAAACGGATCCTGCGCCTTGCGGAAAAGCAGGGACTCCCCGCGGGACGCGTCAGAGCATTGAAGCGTCGGCTCGAAGGTAGATGACCTCCTCCTCGAGACGGACGCCGAAGGTCTTGTAGACCAATTCCTTGAGCCGTTCGGCCAGGGCCAGTACATCGGCCGCGCTGGCATTCCCCCTGTTGACGATGAAATTGCAGTGGGCCTCGGAGACGGCGGCGTCGCCGACCGCCAGCCCCCTGGCGCCGGCCTGGTCGAGGAGCTGACCGGCGGCGATCCGGACCCCGCTCTCCGCGCACGAATTCTTGAAGTAGCTGCCGGCGCAGGCCGTCCCATGGGGGGGGTGTTTGGCCCACCTCTTCTGGAGGATATCTCGAATACGGGCCTCGGACTCCTGCCTGTCCCCCGGGGAGCACACCAGCACCGCCGAAAGGACGATCGCGCCCCCCTTTTTCAGGGCCGAATCGCGGTAGCCGAAGCCCAGGGCGTCCCTGGGGACGACCTTGCGCCCGTCCCCCGGGAGGAACAGGGTGGCCGTTTCGATGACGTCCCCGATGCTCCAGCCGTAGGCCCCGGCGTTCCCATAGACGGCCCCTCCGACCGTCCCCGGTATCCCGGCCAGGAACTCGAGACCGGTCAGACCGGCCTCGAGGGCCTCACTGAGGACGCAGGCGAGGCCCGTCCCCGAGAGAGCGTTCAGGCGATGCCCGTCCCGGACGACCCCGTCGAGGCGGTTGCGGACGATGAGCCCCCTGTAGCCGGCGTCGTCGAAGAGGAGGTTGTAGCCGCCCCCGATGACGTAGAAGGGATATTTTTCCGAGACCGCCAGGGAGACGGCCGTCTCGAGCTCGGCCTCGGTCCGGGCTTCGAAGAAGAGGTCGGCAGGCCCCCCGATCCCGAAGCTGGACAGGGCGGAAAGGGGGACTTTCTCCGAGGGAGCGACCCCGATCCGGTCGAGAAAGGCCTCCCGGAGGCGCGTCTGGGGGTCCATGGGCGGTATTATAAACCAATTCTGGCATATTTTTTGCTATAATTGTGGGTTGGAAGGCCTGAACATTGACAATGACAGAGATGAAGGCTATCATTCCTGAAATTTTCGAGTGAGGTTAGCATGAAAAGGACACTCTTCGCGACCGTGACCTTGGTTTTCGTTCTGGCGGGCCTCGCGGCCGCCCAGGGCGCCGACGAAGAATACCTCAAGGCCATGCAGCTTGCCGATAACTGCCAGAAGGTCCAGGCCCTCGAAGCGTACATCGCCAAGTACGCCGGCCAGGGCACGACCAACGAGCACTGGGCCTACGCCTACTGCTGCCTGACGCCGTGCCCCTCCAAGAACGCGGCGAAGGCCGCCGAGTACGGCGAGAAGGCCCTCGGCATGGCCGGCATCGATAGCGCGACCAAGCTCCAGCTCATCATCGCCATTCCCCAGCTCTACTACGGCGCCGGGGAGACCGACAAGGGCGACGCCGGGGCCCGCAAGCTCATCGACCACGGCAAGGGTCTGAGCGACGCCAAGACGGCAGCCCAGCTGCAGGCGACCGGCTATTTCCTCATCGGGAACTCCGCGGAGAAGGCCGGCGACAACGTCAAAGCCACAGAGAATTACATCCAAGCCTATGACGCCTTCAAGGACCCGAACATCGTCAAGCAGATCAAGAGCCTCGCGGACAAGCTCTACAAGGCCCAGAAGTACGCCGAGGCGGAACAGGTCCTCCAGAAGTTCTACGCCGCCGATCAGGGCCCGGAGAGCGCCACGGTCTACGCCCAGACCCTCTACAAGCAGGGCAAGACCGCCGAGGCCCTGGCCATCTACCGGGAAGCGTACGCCAAGAAGAGGACCGGGGGCCTGGCCCAGAACATCGCCATCATCCTGAACGCCCAGGTCAAGACCGACCCGTCCAAGACGATGGAGGCCGTGAACGCCAACATCGAAGCCGCCTTTCTCGTCCCGGCCCAGCAGAAGAACTTCCTCGGCCAGGCCCAGAACCTGTTCGTCGGCCAGGACAAGGAGCTGGCCTCGAGCTACGCCAAGATCGAGGAGCACAAGAAGGCCGTCGACGAGTTCAACAAGACGATCGACACGAAGTTCGCGGGCAAGAGCGAGGACGAGCTGTCCGACGGCGACAAGCGGCTCCTGAAGACGCTCAACGCCAACATCGAAGCCGAGAACCAGGCCATCGCCCAGATCGTGGCCAGCCAGAAGGGCGTCCTCGACAAGTTCAACACCCTCGTCGCCCAGGTCAAGGCCCGGCTCGGCAAGTAAGGGCTCACCGGACCGATCGCGACTCCCGCCGTCCGGCCCTCTGTGAGGCCGGGGGCGGGGTGTCACCGATAGAAGAGGGAGGGAAGACGTGTCCTCCTCAACCGCCGGGCCGAAGGACCGCGCCCGGGTCGAGGCGTTGCGCCGGAAGATCCTTGACCACGAGCGCAAATACTACGTCGACAACGACCCCCAGATCTCCGACGAGGAGTTCGACCGTCTCGTCCGCGATCTCCGCGACCTCGAAGCCCGTTTCCCCGGCCTGGTGACGCCCGAGTCGCCCACCCAGCGGGTCGGCGAGAAGCCCGTCGAAGGTTTCCCGACCGTCGGCCACCGGACCCCGATGCTGAGCATCGAGAACGGGTACACCGAGGACGAGATCCGCGAGTTCGAGGACCGCATCCGCAAGCTCCTGCCCGACCGGCCCATCGCCTACACGGCCGAGCTGAAGATCGACGGCCTGGGCATCTCCATCATTTACCGCGACGGCAAGTTCGCCCGGGCCGTCACCCGCGGCGACGGCGACCGCGGCGACGACGTCAGCGCCGGCGTCAAGACCGTCCGCTCGCTGCCGCTGGCCATCGAGGCCGCAGGGGAGGTCGAGGTCCGCGGCGAGATCTACCTGCCGTTCGCCTCCTTCCGGGCCATCAACCGGGACCGCGAGGAGGCCGGCGAGCCGCTCTTCGCCAATCCCCGCAACGCCGCGGCCGGCTCCATCCGCCTCCTCGATCCGCGGCTGGTGGCCGCCCGCAATCTCGGCGTGTTCCTCTACACCCTCTTCATCGACGGGCGGGAGGAGCCGACCCAGTGGGACGCCCTGAACAAGCTCCGGGCGCTCGGCTTTCCGACCGATCCCCATTCGCGCCGCTGCCCGGCCATCGACGACGCCCTGGCCTTTTTCCGGGAGTGGAACGAGAAGCGGGACAGCCTCGGCTACGACGCCGACGGCATCGTCATCAAGGTCGACGGCGCCGAGGAGCGGCGGGCGCTGGGGACGACGGCCAAATCGCCGCGCTGGGCCATCTCCTACAAGTTCCCCGCCCGCCAGGCGACGACCCGGGTCAACGACATCGTCGTCCAGGTCGGCCGGACCGGCGCGCTGACGCCCGTCGCCGTCCTCGAGCCGGTCAAGCTCTCGGGCACGACGATCAGCCGCTCGACCCTGCACAACGAAGAGGAGCTCCGGCGCAAGGACGTCCGGATCGGCGACTTCGTCCTCATCGAGCGCAGCGGCGACGTCATTCCCCAGGTCGTCTCGGTGATGAAGGAGCGCCGGCCGCGCGGCGCCAAGCCGTTCGCCTGGCCGGTCCGGTGCCCCGTCTGCGGCTCGCAGGCCTTCCGGCCCGAGGGCGAGGTCGTCTCGCGCTGCACCAACGCGTCCTGCCCCGCCAGGGTCCGGGAGTCCGTCCTGCATTTCGCCGGACGCCGGGCCATGGACATCGAAGGGCTGGGCGAGGCCATCGTCGACCAGCTGCTGGCCGCCAAGCTCGTCCGGTCCATTCCCGACCTCTACAGTCTCCTCTACGAGGACCTCGTCGCTCTGGAGCGGCTGGGTCCCAAGAGCTCGCGCAACCTCCTCGACGAGATCGAGGCCTCGAAATCGCGCGGATTGGCCCGGCTCCTCTTCGCCATGGGCATCCGTCACGTCGGGGAGCGCCTGGCCCAGACCCTGGCCGCCCGATTCCGGACGCTCGAGGCGCTCGAGGCCGCCGGGCCGGACGAGCTGGTCCAGGCCGATGACGTCGGGCCCAAGGTCGCCGAAAGCATCCTCTTTTTCTTCGGCCAGCCGGAGAACCGCGAGCTCATCCGGCGTCTCCGGCAGGCGGGCGTGAACGACCGGGCCGCCGCGGAGGCGGCCGGGCCCAAGCCCCTGGCCGGCCAGGTCTTCGTCCTCACGGGAACCCTGCCCGGGTTGGGCCGGGACGAGGCCCGCGAGCTCCTCG
>Ga0209450_10001420_pt1 | contig 11992 bp, 8 predicted proteins | sample FrelakmetLWP11LW_FD_187149 | JGI IMG/M metagenome (GOLD analysis project Ga0209450, IMG submission 187149) | Freshwater lake sediment microbial communities from the University of Notre Dame, USA, for methane emissions studies - LWP11 LW (SPAdes)... | ecosystem: Environmental > Aquatic >... | reverse complement strand
AGACCATGAAATCTGATGAGCATTCGATGAGCCGCCGGCGTTTCCTAGCCGGCATCCTCGCTGCTTCCGTCGCGCCCGCGATCGTGCCGCGGCGCGTTCTAGGGGGCCAGAACGCGCCCAGCCGCAAGATCCACCTCGGCCACATCGGCACCGGGGGCCAGGGCACGGGACTGCTGCGCAACTTTCTGACGGTCGAATCCGCGATCTCGGCCGCGATCTGCGACCCCTACCGCCAGCGCCGGGAGCGCGCGGCCGGTTTCGTCAAAGAGGCTCAGGGGCACGACCCCAAGCTGTACAATGACTTTCGCGAATTGTTGGCCGACCCGGCCATCGACGCGGTCGTCATCGCTCCTCCCGACCACTGGCACGTGCCCATCGGTCTGGCTGCGGTGCGGGCGGGAAAGCATGTGTACATCGAAAAGCCCCTGGGCCATTCCCTCGCCCAGAACAAAGCCATGCTCGAGGCCTGCCGGAAGACCGGCCGGGTCTTCCAATATGGCACTCAGCAGCGCAGCCAGGAGATGCTCAAGCGGGGCGTCGAGCTCGTTCTCAACGGCTACATCGGCGATCTGCAGCGTCTCGAGGTCTGGGCACCGGAAGGGATAGGCGGCGGATCGCTCGAAGAGATCCCCGTCCCGGAGGGGCTCGACTATGAGCTCTATATCGGCCCCGCACCCATGAAGCCCTGCACCAAGGATCGGATCACCACGGCCGCTTCCTGGTACTGCTCCGATTATGCCCTGGGCTTCATCGCCGGATGGGGCGCACATCCGCTCGACATCGCCATCTGGGGCATGGAGGACGACACCAAGGGGCCGATCCATTTCCGCGGCACCGGCGATTTCCCCACGCCCAAGGGGCTGTTCGATACGTGCGTCGCGTGGGACGTGGAGATCACGCTCGCCGGCGGGATCCCGATGCGTTTCATGAGCACCGAGCGCGCCAAGCCGATCGTCGCGAAGTATCGGAGCGATTTCCAAGGCGATGGCACGACCTTCTTCGGCAGCAAGGGCTGGGTCAGCCTCAGCCGCGAAGGTGCCGCGGCGAGCCATCCGGAATGGCTCAAGCTGAGGACGTGCGAAGGGACCAAGCGCGTGACCTACTACAACCGCTACTACAAAGCCTTCGTGGACAGCGTTCGCGACGGGCTGCCCTCGATATCGCCCATCGAGGACGCCGTGCGTTCCGACGCCCTGAGCCATCTGTCGCTCCTGGCCATTAAAAGCGGCGGCGAGGTCGTCTGGGATCCTAAGGGCTACCGGATCCTGTCGCCGGAGTCACTCAACGCCCAAATGTCCCATCCCATCCGGGGCAAGTGGGCGCAGAGCTGAATTAAAAGATTCATGACCGGCGGAGCCGCTCCATGTCTCCTGGGCCCTGGACAGGCTTCATGAGCTGACGGCTCAAGCGGCTAACTGAAGAGGCTTAGATGGCCCCGAAGTTGCGAACGTCAGTTGACACGACCCGAGTTCGCCCGGGTCGACCTTATGTGGCCTCTTGACAAGAAGGTTCGGACGAACCTAGAATTGGCTCGAAGGTCGGGGGGAATGACCAGTTCGGTTTCGGGGGGCGTCCCGTCTCCATCAATCGCCGTTCCCCGCGCGACCGCTGACATACATACGTTTTGCAGGAGGGGTTCCGATGAAACACATGGTGGTGGGGATCTGTGTTCTGGCTCTGATGATGGCCTCGGGATGCTCGACGCGGCAGACAGCCGCAGACGTGGAAAAGGAGCTGACGGCGCTCGTAGATCAATTGAGCGACGCTTACGTCACGGGTGACGCCGCGGTCCTCGAGCGGCTCGAAGCGGACGACATCGTTCTGGTAGACTCCGACGGCACCCTCTTTACCAAGGCCGACGACGTAGCCGAGGTGAAGGCCGGGATCTACAAGCTCAAGTCCTGGACGAGGGAAGAGATAACGGTCCGCCTCCATGGAGACACAGCGGTCGTCCACGGTATCACCCGGATCCAGGGGACCTACAAGGGGCAGGAATTCGACGGCCGCACCCGCGGGACCGACGCCTGGATCAAGAAGAACGGCCGTTGGCAATGCGTGGCCAGCCAAAGCACAAGGATCGTCGGTGATCTCGGGGTGGCCAAAGCGGAGGTCAATGCCTTGCTCGAAAGGCTGGAGAAGGCCAACCAGACCGCAGACATGACCCTCCTCTCGGAGACATTCTCGCGTGATCCGGAGATCGTGATCTTAGGGACCGACGCGGCGGAAAGATGGGTCGGCTACGGACCGTTCGCCGAAGCTATGGAGAAGATGTTCCAATCCTTCTCGGACACGGAGATCGTGTCCAGGGACCGGGTCATTCAAGTTGCCTCGGCCGGCAACGTGGCCTGGTTCTCGGAGATCTGGGACCAGAGCGGGAAGGCCCAAGGACATCGCTATGCGATGAAAGGGCTCCGGCTCACCGGCGTCGCGGAGAAGCAGGGCGGGAAATGGGTCGTCACCCAGTGGCACGGCTCGATCCCGGTTGCCGGCCAGGCGGTCAAGTATTAAGTGCGATTCCGGCTCTCCCGCGCCGTGATCCACTAAGGCGTCGGAGAAAGCGCCAGCGGATCACCGGATCGTCGAAAGACGCCATCGGATAGAGGACCCGTCCGCGGGTCTTCCAATCAGCGGGTCGGGGGTTCGAGTCCCTCCAGGCGCGCTCTCCGTTCCCCCGGGCGATCCTTAATTTCGGCACCCCCGGGGGCACTCGAGAATTGTCGCAACCGAAAATTCCCGACCCTCTGGAGCCAGGTCGATCCTGTCTATGTGCCCATCGTCGACGACGCCCGAAAGCGCCTGGTCGCCCTCGAAGTCGAGGAAGAGCCCGGGCTTCGGTCAATTCACGACGAGCGTGATCATGGCGGTGGCCGTCATTGTCCCGGACGTCCCCTGGACGGAGATCTGGTGCGTCCCTTTGGGTGTCCCGGTATATGTATGGTCGTCGCCTCCATCCGAGCTGCAGCTCCCGATCAGGATGACCAGACAGAGCAGGGTGCAAGCCGCGAGACAGCGAGGGCCGGCCCGCCAGAGAAGATGCCTGTGCATAGTCCAGGCCAAGAGCAGGCACAGGACCAGGACGAAGAGACCCACCGTCGGCGGTCCGAAGCCGATCGTCCCGAACACGGCGGCAGCCGAGCCTGCACTCGCCTTGGTCGCCAGGGTCAACGTCGTCGTTGCCGCCGAGGCCCCAGGCGTCACGCTGGTCGGTGAGAACGTGGCCGTGCACTTGCTGGGCAGACCTGTGCACGCGAACGTGATCGGGGAATTAAACGCGCCGTTTTGTGGCGTCACCTGGATCGTATATGTCGCCGTTTGGCCGGCCGTGACGGACTTGCTAGATGGGTTCGCCGCCGTCGTGAAGCTGGAGACCTGGAGCGTAAGAACGCTCGTCAAGCCCCCGACCGGAGCGGGATTGAAGACGGTCACCTGGACGTCGCCCCCGGTCGCAAGGTCCGAAGCGGGGATAGCGGCCTGCAGTTCCGCGGAACTGATGTACGTCGTGGTCCTATCGCTGCCGTTCCAGCGGACGACCGAGCTCGGGACGAAGTTCGAGCCCAGGACCGTGAGCGTGAAGGCCGCCCCGCCGCCGGCCACGTTCGTCGTCGAAAGCGAGGACAGCGTGGGCACGGGGTTGTCGATGGCGAACGCCAGGGCGTTGGAGATCCCGCCGCCGGGATTCCGGACGGTCACCTGGACGGTCTTTCCGGCGGCCAGGTCCGAAGCGTCGATCGTGCCGTCGACCTCGGAGGAGCTGACAAAGGTCGTCGGGCGGTCGCTCCCATCCCATGTAACGACGGCACCATCGACGAAACCGGAACCGACGACGGTCAGCAGGAGAGCCGGATCTCCCGCGTTGGCGCCGCCGGGCAGGAGGGACGCGAGGACCGGCGCGGCCACGGCGGACGGACTGATCTTGGCCACGAAGCCGTCCCAGTCTCCAGTATAGGGCCTGACGGGAGAGCCCCAAGTCGCATCTTCTGAGCCGACCAGGTAGCAGTCGCCGCTCGCGTCCAGGACCAAGCCAGACCCCATCGTCGAGCCCGGCCCGCCCAAGAACGTGTTGAACCCCAATGAGCCGTTCGCGTCCAGCATGGCCGCAAAAGCATCCCGGCCTCCCGCAAACGGGCTGGCCGGCCAGCCCCAGGTCGTCCCGCTGTCTCCCGTCACATAAATGTTCCCGCTCGCGTCCAGGGCAATGCCGGAGCCGATGTCGGCGTCGGAACCGCCCAGGAACGTATGCCATAACAATGCGCCGTTCGCGTTCAGCTTGGCCACGAGGGCATCGTTGCCCCCTCCCGAAAACGGATTGACCGGCGTGCCCCAGGCCGCGCCGGCCCTGCCGGCCACGTAGGAATTCCCGACCTCATCCACTACGATGTCCGAGCCCATGTCCCAGCCCGACCCGCCAAAGGAGGTGTTCCACTGCAAGGCGCCGCTCGCATTAAGCTTGGCCGCGAACGCGTCTTGCACGCCCCCGACTGCGTAATTATAGCCGGAGACATAGGGATTTCCGTCCTTATCAAGGGCTATTCCATAGCAATATTCATTGGACGATCCACCCACGAACGTGCTCCACTGCAATGTGCCGTTCGTGTCCAGCTTGGCGGCATAACCGTCCCAGCTTCCGGCATACGGTGTGACCGGTGTGCCCCAGGTCGCGTTACTTTGACCGGCGACGAAGGAATTCCCGTCCGCATCCACGGCGATACTGGCCTGGCCTGCATCCAAGCCCGGCCCGCCCAGAAAAGTATTCCACAGGAGGGACCCGTTCGCGGCCAACTTGGCCACGAAGCCATCGTCAAGGGCGTCGTACGGCCTTATCGGCGAGCCCCAGGTCGCCCTGCTCAAGCCATTCAAATAAACGTTCCCGCTGGCGTCCAGGGCAATTCCATAGCCGATGTCATTGCCGGACCCGCCCAGAAAGGTATTCCACAGCAGCGAGCCATTCGCGTCCAGCTTGGCCACGAAGACGTCATAGCCCCCGCTGAACGGGTTGAGCGGCGAGCCCCAGGTCGCGGCGCTCAGGCCCGTCACATAGGTGTTTCGGTTTCCGTCGATGGCGATCGCGAAAGCCCAGTCCCTGGCCGCTCCGCCCAGGAAAGTGTTCCAGTTCCGCTCCGGGCCGAGGCTGGCTGCCGCCGGCGTAATTGGAGTAAGGGGCGCGGACTGACCGTTGGCCCTCCCGGCGAGCAACAAGCCGGCTGAGATAGCCATGGAAACCAGGACCAAAACCAAACCTTTTCTCATTTTCTCCCCCCTATTGAGGTTGACGAGCATGGCCTACGGGTTTCTCCATGAAACGCGGGAAGCTGAGCCATTCATCGTAAGCCCCTCCGTCAGTCGTATTATCATTCCGCCGACAGGCCGAGTTGTCAATGTCTTGTCAAGAAAAAGTCACGTGATGGTCAAATTGGGATCCGGACAAGAACTCCGGCGAGAAGCTTGAAGGGAGCTCTGTGGCACCAAACTATCCTGTCAGAACCGCGATACGACAGCAGACTGGCGCTAAACTGAGGCCGGTTGATGCGCACAATTCTGAGCACACCTTCAATCAAGGAACTCGCAACCCATTCATCTCCCATCAGTTATGAAGGTGGCCCAGCTGCCTTCTAAGCAGCGGGTCGGGGGTTCGAGTCCCTCCAGGCGTTTTCCCACGAGGTGAGATCCGCCCGGATCTTTTGATGAGTATTGACGGAATCTTGACAACTTCTGTGCGGTCCCTGCCGAATATATGGGTGCAGACGCAGGACAGTCTGATAAGGGAGGCGCCCGATGACGACGAGGAGTCTGAAAAAGGAGACAAGGCCGGGAAGGCTCGGGATCATCGCCGCCGCGTTGTTTGTCGCGTGCCTGCCGGCCGCGTCGCTCACGGCCCAGGACGACACCGGAGCCCAGGCGTCCTCCCCGGTCACCGCGGGATCCCTCGGCCTGCCCAAGGAGACAACGGCCTTCACCTTGTCCCTCACGGGGACCCTGGCCTCTTGGGGCCTGCTGCTGGTCTATGCGGCGGCGGTGCCCGAGGAGGGGGAGACAACGCTCGCCTCCGTGTTGGGTAGCGTCGCTATCGTCGGGATCATGGTCGGTCCATCCCTGGGCAACTTTTATGGCGGCTTGTGGGGAAGGGGACTGCTGATGACCGGTCTCCGGGTGGGAGTCTCCGTGGCCGCGATCGCTTACTCCATGTATTACGACGAAGCGGATAATACGGCCGTCGTGGCCCTTTGGCTGGGTACGCTTATCGGCTCGGCCATTTATGAATGCGCGACGGTCAAGTCCGCAGTCCGGAAGCACAACGCAGCGCGAATCGCGAAGCGGAACATGAAACTCGCCGTAGCCCCGTTCCCGGTCCGCAGGGGGGCGGGCCTCAGCGTTCAGCTGAGCTTCTAGCGGACGAACGCTTTAGGTCTTCAACGCGGAAGCCCGAGGAAGGCCCCGCCAGACATCTCGATAACTCAGAGCACGTCATCCGTCCCTTGGGAAAGCCGTAATCTGTCCATTGGATATCAGATCAGACGGCCACCCAGCGGCATTTGCGCCAGCGGGTCGGGGGTCCGAGTCCCTCCAGGCGCGCTTCCTTGTCCCTCGAGAAACCCGCCATTATGGCATCCTACCCGGCACTCCAAAATTGATGCATTTTGATTTGCTCCCCATAAATTGGCCCAAGATCCGGGGTTCAGGTCAGTCGCTCGGTCCCGTTTGGCCGCATTCGGTACTCCTCCGCCCGCTCATCCGCTCGTCGGTACCCGGGCCGGATCGATGATGAGATATTGACATCCGCTCGAGGCCACGATAGGCTCATTTCCATGAGGGAAAGAAGCCATTCCGGGCTGACCAAAGAGCTGGTGCTCGATCTGTGGTCAAAAACCTATAACACGGAAGGCAAACCCGACTGGTCGCACATTCTTCCCTATTACGACGACAATATCTATTTCAGGGATTCCATCCAGGAAATACGCGGGATCGACGAATTTACCGCAATGACGGAACGCCTGACAAAGCGCTCAAAAGATCTGAAAATGAAGATCGTCAATGCGGTCATGGACGGGAACCTGATTCTCCTGGAATGGGAAATGACCATTCGATTCAAGAAGAACCCGAGCTCCGTTCTATTTGGCTCGAGCCGACTGACTTTGAATGAGGAAGGCCGAATTATCCAGCAGAGAGACTATTATGATCTATGGGGAGACATCTTTGACAATATTCCAAGGTTCGGCAAAGCGTACAGGAAGTTCATGATAAAGAAGTTCGGTTGAACTGCCGACGATGAGATATGAAGTCATGGGTCCATTCAACAAAGGGGGCGCGATGAAAAAACCCGTCTGCTTCGTACTGTTTCTATCCCTTTCCCTTATCGGGCCCCTCAATGCCCAGACCGGCGCCCGTTTTGGTTGGAAAGCCGGCTACAGTCTGGCCACTCAATATGGGACCTCTCCGGCCGATAACACGTTCATGGTCGATACCCAAGGCCGGAATGGTTTTGCCGGAGGCGTGTTCCTGGAATTTCCGATCACCGAATCGGTCGGTATCCAGCAGGAGTTCCTCTACGCGATGAAGGGCTCTCGGCAGAACGTTACGATCACCACCCCATATGACGTCAGTACGGTTTCTGTGTACGAATTGAACTATTTCGAGCTGCCCATCACCATCAAATACAGGTTCGTCAAGATCAAGGATGTGAAGATCTACGGCAGCACCGGCATCGCCCTCTCGCTCCTGTTGAACGGGAAATACGATATCACCAGTACGATCAATATGGGCGGACCGCCGATCATCGTGAATGAATCGGGAGATATGAAAGGGGTCGATACCTTCGACTATGCATTCGTCTATGGAGCCGGCGCGGAATTCAAGCTGTTCCATAAGGTCTTTTTCATGGAATACCGCATGACGATCGGGTGGAACGTCTTGGCCATGCCGAACGCGTCAGGAGCAGATCCCGTTCCGCTGCGGAACCAGGACTATATCTTTGCCCTCGGCATGTATTTTTGAAAGCCCGGGTCCGCTTGGAGCTCGATGAAGCTGAGGGGAGTTCGCCAGGTCACGGCTCCATATGAAAAATAAAAGGATCGCCAAGTATTTCAGGGAATACAAATGGTCCAATATTTTCGCGATGATCAGGAACAACAAGTCCGACCCGAAAATATGCAATGAAACGTCCAAGGGCAAGCTGGTCGTTATTACGGGCGCGACATCGGGCATCGGCTACCTGACCGCTAGAAAATATGCCTCGATGGGCGCCGACCTTGTCTGTGTCAATCGAAATCCCGAAAGATCCGAAGCCCTCCAGAAGGAGATCGTCCGTGATTTCGGCGTGAGGTGTGAGTCCATCAGGGCGGATTTGAGCGTGCTTGACGAGATCAAGAGAGCCGCGAAGGAGCTGAATCGGCTTCAAGCCGGGATCGATGTCCTCATCCATAATGCCGGTATTTATCTGACGAAGAGAGAAACGACGGCCGATGGGCTCGAAAAGGTCCTGGTGATCCAGTATTTGGCGTCGTTCCTCCTCAATGATCTGTTAATGGACAAGCTGAAGGCCCAGAAAAGCGCCAGGATCATCATGGTGAATTCCGAGGGTCACCGTTTTGCCGCCTGGGGATTGAGGCTGGACGACCTGAACTGGGAAAAGCGCAGATATACGGGCTTGAAAAGCTATGGGTCCGCCAAGACAGCGCAGCTTCTGTCGATGTTGGTCTTCAACGAGCGTTTCGAAGGCACCGGAGTATCGATCAATGCCGTCCATCCGGGAGCCGTCAAGACCGATACGGGACAGGAGAACGGACCGGTTTACCGGTGGTTCAAAAGGAATATGATCGACAGGACCTTGAGGTCGCCTGAAATATCGGCCGAGGCGCTGTATTATCTTGGAGCTTCAAAAGAAATGGAAGGCGTCAGCGGGAAATTCTTTAATTTAACCACCGAAGAGGTCCCGGCGCCGCCGGCCCTGGACAAAGAAGTCGCCTATGAACTCTGGGAAAAAAGCCTCGACTTGGGTGGATTGCCCTCAATGAAGATACCGGGTTGAAACAGCATGGCTGAAAGAACCTACGACACGATCATTGTCGGAGGAGGCATCGCCGGATTGACGGCGGCCGCCTATCTCTCGAGGGCCCGAACAAAGGTCTTGCTGATCGAAAAGAACAAGGAGTGCGGCGGCCTGGTCAATTCGTTCGTTCGCGACGGATTTCATTTTGACGCCGGAGTCAGAGCCCTTGAAGATGCCGGCATTGTCTTCCCTCTGCTCAAGGACCTGGGCATCCCGCTCGATGTCGTGAGAAGCAAGGTTTCGCTGGGGATAGAAAACAAGATCATTCATATCGAAGACCTGAGCAGCTTGGAACAGTACAGGGATCTCCTGACGGAAACGTTTCCGGAAAGTGAAGGGGAGATTGATGAGGTCCTGAGGATCATCCGGAGCGTGATGAAACACATGGATGTGCTCTATGGCGTAGAGAATCCGGTGTTCAAGGACCTGAAGCGTGACAGGGAGTTCATTTTCAAGAAGCTGCTGCCCTGGCTGCCGAGGTTTCTTTGGACCGTTAGAAGAATCAACAGGATGAACATTCCGGTCGAGGCGTATTTGACAACGATCCTAAAGAACCGCTCTCTCCGGGATATGATCTCGCAGCACTTTTTCAAAAATACGCCGGTTTTTTTCGCTTTAAGCTATTTCTCCCTTTATCTCGATTATTTCTATCCGAAGGGAGGCGTCGGAAAGCTTTCTGAAGCCCTGAAAAACAAGATCTTGGAATGGGGAGGGGAAATAAAGACGGAGACCCGTGTCGTCCAAGTGGCGGCCAATAATCATCTTCTCAAAGACCAGAACAATGTGACCTATCATTATGGCCATCTGATCTGGGCCGCCGATCTGAAGACACTCTATAAGATGACAGAAACTGAGGGCCTGTCACCCCGGACCACGAAGGCATTCAACGATTCGAAGAACACGATGCTGAAAAACCGGGGCGGCGATTCCGTCTTTTCATTATTCCTGGGAGTCGATGAACCTCTTGAGAGCTTCCGGGGGATCGCAAACGGGCACTTTTTCTATACCCCCTCGAAGATCGGTTTGGGGGATACTCGTTGGGGGGAGCTCGATCATCTGCTGAATAACTTCGAAAAGATCGAGAAAAAACAGATCCTGGCCTGGCTGGATAAATTTACCCGGCTAAACACCTACGAGATATCCGTGCCCGGACTTAAAGACCCGGAATTGGTTCCTCCGGGCCAGACCGGGCTTATTATCAGTTTCCTGGCCGAATATGACCTGTTCAGGCTCGTTCAAGAAGCCGGCTGGCTTGATGAATTCATTTCTGAGCTCGAGGACCGTGTTTTGCGGGTCATTTCCGGATCCGTCTACCCGATGCTAAAAGACAAGATCATTCTGCGCTTTTCATTTTCGCCCCTGAGCATCGAAAACAGGGTAGGAAGTTCCGAGGGAGCCATAACGGGATGGTCCTTTCAAAAGAACATGCCGGTTGTGAACAGGATCCAGTCCTCCGGCCGCTCTGTTCGAACGCCTCTCCCTTCTGTCTATCAGGCAGGCCAATGGGCTTACAGCCCCGCCGGCGTGCCCATGTCGATCCTCACCGGTAAACTGGCGGCTGAAAAAGCTCTAAAAAAAGCAGGGAACCGGAAATAAGCCGACGCCCTGATCTCGACTCAGGTGCCAGGATCCGTTCTGTCCGCTAATCCCAGCGGAATGTCCTGGCCGTCACGACCAGCCCCAGCACGAAGAGCCCGGCAAGGACCAGGACCTCGGTCCCGTGTTCCGCCCAGGTCCCGCCGAACCACAGGCCCTTGAGCAACTTGACGACATACGTCAGGGGAAGGAAGTTCGAGTAAACCCTGATCCTCTCCGGCATGGTCTCCAGAGGGATGGCCGCCCCGGAAAGCATGACCATGGGAAAGAAAAGGGTCATGCCGACGATCTGCGCGGTCCGGGCGGTGCGCATGAGCCCCGAAAGCACAAAACCAAGGCTGAAGAAGCTCAGGCAGCTCGATGAAAACGCCAGAGCAAACGATAGGATGTTCCCTGTGAAGCGCAAGCCGAAGACGATCCTGGCGCTCACGATGAGGAGCAGCATGCCCACGGCCGTCATCGCGAAGACCACAACGACATCGGCGGCCAGCAGGGTCATCGGCGCGAGGGGGGTCGCCTTGAACCGCCTCAACACGCCGGACTCGCGGTAGGTGGCGATGATCACCGGGATCGATATCAGCCCGCTCGTGGCGATGATCAAGGCCGTGTAGGAGGGGACCGATATGTCCACCGTGCCGAACCCTCCGTACATCAGCTTGGGCGCGTTGCCGTGGATGCCGCCGTACACGAAAAGCAGGACGAGGGGCAGGAAAAGCGTGAAGAAGAACGCCTGAGGCTCCCGGAAGAACAGCTTCGCCTCGATCCAGGTGAGTTTGAGGAGGGCTCTCATCGGCTTGTTCCTATGTCCTGATCTGCTTTCCCGTGAGATGGAGGAACACGTCCTCCAGATTGGGCTGGCGGGTGTGAAGGTCGTAGAACCTGAGCTTCTTCTCGATCAGCAGTCCGACGACCTCGGGGATGAGCTTGCCGCTGCGGCCTCTGACGGTGACCCGGTCCTTGAACGCCTCGGCCCTGTCGACGGAGGGCAGCGCCTCGAACCACTCGAGATGAAACTCTCCCTTGATGGTGACCTTGACCACATGATCCACGGAAAGCCCGGAGATGAGGATCTCCGGCCGATCCAGAGCCAGGATCTCCCCCCGATCCAGGATCAGCACGCGGTCGCAGAGGCGTTCGGCCTCCTCCATGAAATGGGTCGTCAGGACGATGGTTTTCCCCTGCCGGTTGATGTCCTGGATCAGCTCCCAGATCATGCGCCGGCCCTGGGGATCCAATCCGGTGGTCAGCTCATCCAACAAGAGCAGCTCCGGATCATGGATCAGGGCCAGGGCGAAAAACAGTCGCTGCTTTTGCCCTCCCGAGAGGTGATGGAACCGGGTGTCCCGCAGGGGT
>Ga0209450_10001419_pt1 | contig 11993 bp, 8 predicted proteins | sample FrelakmetLWP11LW_FD_187149 | JGI IMG/M metagenome (GOLD analysis project Ga0209450, IMG submission 187149) | Freshwater lake sediment microbial communities from the University of Notre Dame, USA, for methane emissions studies - LWP11 LW (SPAdes)... | ecosystem: Environmental > Aquatic >... | reverse complement strand
TTCCCGGAAGACCCTCTACCATGATTTTCAACGTCAACACCCCCTTCAGCCTCTTTGGCCTGAGGAGCGGTGCGGGACTCCTGGTTGAGGCCGACAAGTACGGCTTTAGCAATGATATTGACTTAAGCCTCTCCTATTCGTACCTCTTCACTTTAGGAAGCGGAACCCTCGGCGCCGGCTTCAGCGCCGGAATGCTGAACAAAACACTCGCCCCCGAGTGGTTCATCCCTTCGGGACCAGGCTATACACCACCCTCCGGCGACCCCCTGATCCCGGAAAATGATGAATCTTTTGTTGCCCTCGACATTTCTGCCGGCGTCTATTACCAGGGCCTAAACTACTATGCTGGCTTATCTGTGACACACCTGAACCAGCCGGAAATAAAATACTCGGAGACAGCCACTTACGTCAGCCGACAATATTACCTGACAGCCGGTTATTATTTCCAGCTTCCTAATCCTTCACTTGAGCTTATACCTTCAGCTTTTATTGTTAATGACGGCGCTACAACACAATATTTAGCAACAGCCATGGTTAGATACAATAAAAAGATATGGGGTGGCGTTTCTTACAGGATAAGTGACGCAATCACAGGTTTTGCAGGAGTAGAAGTGTATGACGGTCTAAAGATTGGATATGGATATGACTTCCCGATATCGGAGATCAGAAAAGGAACCAGCGGCTCTCATGAATTCGTTGTTTCATACAGTTTTGACCTTGGCCTGGGAAAGAGCGTCACTAAATATAAAAGCATTCGTTTCCTATAAGAGACAGGAGAGTTTTAATTTATTGCATTCTTAAATTTATGAGTATATGAAACCCACATGTTTTTCCGATACAAATAATAATGAAAACATCTACCCAGGCATGCGGGTTCCATGTGAGCCTAAAAACAAAAATTATTTACACATGAAAAAGGTAACCCTTTTAGCTCTTACACTGATCTTTATTCTGGGCAGCTGCGCTTCTTACGACTCAGGAGAGTTGACAGGCGTCCAGGGAAGGAAGAAATTCTATGAGCCGGAGCCGTTTGAGATGGCGTTTATCCCTGCTGGTTCATACCTTATGGGCCCAAGTGATCAGGATCCTCTGCGTGCCATGAACAGCCTCTCCAAGACAGTTACGGTAGAAGCCTTCTGGATGGACCAGACAGAGATCACCAACAACAAATACCGTCAGTTTACCTACTGGGTGCGTGACTCCATCCTGAGAACAAGACTGGGAGAGGAAGGCATTGAGGGCTTCGAATTCTTCAGAACGGATGAGGAGGGCAATGTCCTTGAGCCCAATGTCCTTAACTGGGAAGAAGAGATCGACTGGGAAGATGAGAATGTGCTTCCCGTCCTTGAGACCATGTACTATCCTCCCGAAGAGAGATTTAACGCCAACAAGCAGTGGGACACCCGTCTTCTCAATTACTCATATTTCTGGGTTGACTACAAGCAGGCAGCCAAGGCTCGGTATAATTATAAGGACCAGAAGTACGAAGGTACCGTCACTGACCTTGAGGGTAACACCACCGAGGTTAAAGACCGCTCATCGTTCATCATGCACCATGTCGTCAATATCTATCCTGATACCCTTGCATGGATCAGGGACTTCACCTATTCATTCAATGAGCCCTGGGCCACACTCTATTTCTGGCACCCGGGCTATGATGACTATCCCGTTGTGGGAGTGTCATGGGTACAGGCCCGCGCCTTCAGCGTATGGCGTACCAACTTCATGAATGAAAGTCTGCGTGCCCAGGGTATAGCCGATGTGCATAACTACCGTCTCCCGCTGGAGACTGAATGGGAATATGCCGCACGCGGCGGACTTGACCTCTCCATGTACCCATGGGGCGGCCCCTACACCCGCAACTACCAGGGCTGTTTCCTCGCAAACTTCAAACCCCTGCGCGGTAACTACATCGACGACGGAGCCGTATATACCATCAAGGTTGCTTCGTTCGAACCCAATGAATACGGACTGTTTGACATGGCTGGCAACGTGGCCGAGTGGACCTCGTGCGCATACCACCCGTCAGCATATGTCTTCACCCATGACCTGAACCCCGACTATGAATACAACGCACGCCCCGAGGATCCCCCGGTGCTCAAGCGCAAAGTCATCAGAGGAGGCTCATGGAAGGATATTGCATACTTTATGCAGACTTCATCAAGGGATTATGAATACCAGGACACAACAAAGTCATTTGTCGGGTTCCGCAATGTGAGAACTTATATAGGAGTCAATAACTAATACTGTTTAACCTTTAAAATCAACTATAATGGGCCTTTCGGAATTTGTTCATACCAGTAAGTGGAAAGCTATCATGTCCAAACTTTACGGCTGGGGTGCCTCGGTCGTAATCATCGGTGCTCTCTTTAAAATTCAGCACTACCCGTACGCAGGTTTACTGCTCGCTATCGGTCTCATCACAGAGGCAATCATCTTCTTCTTCTCTGCCTTTGAGCCGCTGAAGGAGGAGCCCGACTGGAAACTGGTCTACCCGCAGCTTGACCCCAATTACTCCGGTGAGGAGATTGGCTTCGCAGCTGTTGGCGGCGGTGGTGGTGGCTACGGCGGCGGCGGCGGCGCAGGGCTTTCACAGTTCGACAAGATGCTTGCCGACGCGGGAATCACTCCCGATGTCTTTGACAGACTGAGTTCTGGGCTGAAGAAGCTCACGGAGACGACAGCCAACTTCAATGCAATGGGCGACCTGGCTGCCACTACCAATGAGTATACCAGCACCATCAGGAAAGCAAATGAGTCTCTCATGAGTCTCTCAGAGTCTGCCAAACAGACCGCGAGATCAATGACTGACTCCAACCCTGTCTACCACACCCTCGGTGAAACTTCGAAGACCATAGAGACCGGCGGCAAAAGTTATCATGAAAAGCTTGAGTCTCTCAACAAAAACCTATCGGCACTCAATGCCGCTTACGAGCTGCAGCTGAGAGGCACCAGCGAACATGTAAAAAGCACTGAAGTGATTTACAAGGGAATGGAAGGCCTGATGAAAGACCTTACCGGATCTGCCGACGACACCAAAAAATACCGTGAACAGGTTGCCAAACTGAATGAAAATCTCAGCTCACTGAACAATGTGTATGGCAACATGCTTGCAGCCATGAACGTGAAGTAATGTCAAGTACATCAATATATCTGTTAACACCTAAACTATCCGCAAATGTCTAAGGGAAAAGAAACCCCGCGGCAAAAGATGATCGGTATGATGTACCTCATACTGACAGCAATGCTTGCGCTTAACGTTTCAAAGGAGGCCGTCGAAGCTTTTAAGAAAGTTGACCTTAGCTTGACGAAGACCACCGCCAACTATATCAAAAAGAATGATATTACCTATGCAGCTTTTGATGTGGCGGCGGCGGAGAACCCTGAGAAGGCGGGAGCGTGGAAGACAAAGGCCTATGAGGTCAAGGCCTTCGCCGATGAAGTTTTTAATTATATCCAGGATATTAAAGTAGAGATCATCACAACGGCTGAAGGCCCGGAATCGGAAGCACTCCTGCCCGACAACCAGATTGACATAACCAAGGTCAAGAAGATTGACGAAAACAATGTCCCTTCGGAGATACTCATCGGAGCCGACCAGGCCGGCAGGGGAAATGACCTGAAGGCGCTCATTGAAGATTATCGCGGTTTCCTGGTGGAGACCCTTGACGGAAAAGACATCTCTGCTGAACGGTCAATACTTGACATTCTTAATACCGATGACCCCGAGAACCTGAGCAAAACAGGCACTGAGAACTGGGTGAATGCCAATTTCCAGACAATGCCACTGGTGGCTGTCATAACAATTCTTTCGAAGATGCAGGTAGACGTAAGGAACGCCGAGACCGATGTGCTCAACTTCCTCTATACGCAGATTGACGCCGGCTCATTGAGGTTCAATAAAATCATACCTACCGTCATCCCCAACTCAACCTACGTCATGCAGGGTAATGAATACGAGGCCAAAGTATTCGTTGCGGCAACCGACACCACCCAGGATATGGAGATATTCGTGGGCCCCTATACCTCACAGACCAACGCTGACGGAAGCGTGACATACGAACCGGGCAGCCAGTCCACGAAGATTCCCATTGATGAATCAGGTGTGGGTGTCTACAGGGTGAGACCCGGATCAACAGGCGAGAAATCATGGGGTGGCGTCATCAGGATGAAGGCTCCCGACGGCGCTGTCCGCACCTACAAATTCGATTCGAAGTACTCCGTAGGCATGCCCAACGTCGTTGTCTCTCCTACCGCCATGAACGTCTTTTACCAGGGTATCCAGAACCCGGTTGACATATCAGTGCCTGGCGTGGGATCAGACAAGCTGACCGTTCGCATGACAAACGGCGATATCAAGAGGGGTAAATACAAGGACTACCGCGGTGAATATGTAGCTGAGCCGAGAACAGTAGGTCAGAACGCACAGGTTATTGTCTCCGCAAACATCAACGGCAAGGTGCAGACCTTCCCGCCCGTGGAGTTCAGGGTTAGGAGACTTCCTGACCCCGAGGCACGCTTCGCCAACATGAAAGAGGGTAACGTCCTCAGAAGTGTAGCGGCAGCCCAGCAGGTTGTGACCGCTGTACTTGATAATTTTGAATTCGACCTTACATATACGGTCACCGGTTTCACAGTCTCAGTAAATGACAAAGGCTTTGAAATCACGGCTGAATCAAACAACAACAGGCTTACCGACAAGCAGAAGGGCCTCATCAGCAACCTGCGCGCCGGACAGAAACTCATAATAGAAAAGATCAAGGCAGTTGGTCCCGACGGAAGAACAAGGGATCTTAACCCCATCATTCTTAAGATTAACTAATACTAGAGATACACACCATGAACAGGAGAATTCTGGCAGGCCTTATCGGCCTCCTGATCTGTACAGCCTCAATGGCCCAGTCGTTCGGAGACATCTATACCAAACAGATGCCTGAGAACCAGAAGATCAATTATACATACCTGGGAGAATCAGATGTTATCTGGTCAAAAAGACTATATCGGATAATTGACCTGAGGGAGAAGATGAATCTGAATCTTTACTATCCTTCGCTAAGGTATGACGCAGCCAACAACCGCTTCGCTTCGGAAATGTCAGACGGAAGGATGAACTTCTCGGGGATCCTCCTCAATGAGATTCTCTCAGGCAGGGTAACGGCAACAGACGGCGATGCAATGACGGTTCCCACAACGTACAATGACATCGCTGCGAAGATGAACCGTGATACGCTGACCATCACAGTGATCAATGCTGAAGGCCGGGAGCAGGACTCCACCGTGACAAACATGGAGAACCCTGCTGACATCAAACAGATCATGCTGCTCGAGGAGTGGTTCTTTGACAAGAAGCATTCACGCCTTGATGTACGTATAATTGGCATCTGCCCTATCTATATGGGGTATGACCAGATCACTTCCAGGCTTGTGAAGAGGCGCCTCTTCTGGATCAGGTATGAAGACGTAAGGCAGGCACTGGCAAGCAGCGAGGCGTTCAATTCCTTCAATGACGCACAGCGTATCTCATTTGAGGACCTGATGCTTCAGCGCAGGTTTGACGGGTATATCATTGCCGAATCAAACGTCTACGATGACAGGGCGATCAACCAGTATAAGATGGGACCCGCCCAGATCTTCGAGGCCGAAAGGATCAAGAATGAGATCTTCAACTTTGAACAGGATCTCTGGGAATACTAGGTGAACGAGAGAAAACAGATGAGCCCCGCAAAACGGGGCTCATCTGTTTTTTAAAGGTACTTGTCACCCGCTGCCTTACCCACATCGTCAAGATAAAGCTTGATATTCTGCTCCTGCTCCCGTGAGACAATGAGCAGCACGTCACCGCTGTCGATAATGATGTAGTCATCAAGCCCCTGTATCACCGCTATCTTGCCCTGCGGCAGGCTTACAATGTTCCCCTCGGAATTGTATGTCAGGGCCTGTGAATTAAGCAGTGCGTTGTCATTCCTGTCATGCTCGGAATGAAGGTACAGCGAGCTCCATGTACCCAGGTCAGACCAGCCAAGGTCAGTGCATATGACATAGACGTTGTCAGCCTTTTCCATTATCCCGTAGTCAACAGATATGCTGCTGCACTGAGCATACGCACGCCTGATGAACTCCTTCTCTGCCGGAGTGTTGAACTTCTCTTTCCCTTCAAGGAAGGAGTGATACATATCGGGCAGATGCGTTTCAAAGGCGGTCAGTACTGTACTGGCCCTCCAGATGAAGATACCGCTGTTCCAGTAAAAATCTCCGCTCTCCAGGAAAAGCTTTGCCATCTTGAGCTCCGGCTTCTCGGTAAAGGCTTTTACCTTGTGAAGGCTGTGGAAACCGTTCACCGGCTGCTCCAGATTGGCCTGTATATAGCCGTATCCTGTCTCCGGCCTGTCGGGCCTGATTCCCAGGGTGAGCAGAGCATCATTCTCAGAGGCAAACCTGTAGGCCTCATTCATGATTTCCATGAACTCAGCCTCCTTTTTTATCAGATGATCTGCCGGGGTCACCGCAATTACCGCTTCTGGATTCACAGCCATTATCCTGAAGATACCATAAGCAATGCAGGGTGCCGTATTCCTCCGCAGAGGTTCAGCCAGCACATGATCACTGTCAATTCCAAGCTGCTCAATTACCGTCTCACTGCTGTCTTCACTGGTGACAACATAAATATTTTCGGCAGGGCATATTTCACTGAATCGCCGGTATGTCATCTGTATAAGAGTTTCACCTGTTCCCAGTATATCAAGAAACTGCTTCGCCCTCTCCTTCCTGCTCAGCGGCCAGAACCGGCTTCCGACACCACCGGCCATGATCAGCAAATAACGGTTTTTCATCATAATAAGATTTGATTTATAAGGTATGATGGAACACCCATGTCTTTGACAATATTCCTGATGTATCCGTATTTAAGGGAACATGGGTGTTTCATGATTATTTGATATATATACGACTATTACAAATATATAAATTCCGTGTGACGAAACCCGGCGAGGTTACGGGTGCGGTGAATTATTGTTAAATTTGACAAAACTTTCTGAAAGATGTTCAGGTTCCTGTCAGGCTTTGGTTCATATTGGATGTTACTCGGCAGAGTCTTCGCCAGACCCGAGAAGCATTCCATATACTACAGGCAAACCATGAAGGAGTTCATAAGTCTCGGACTCAGGTCGATTGGCATCGTGACCATCATCTCCTTCTTCATGGGCGCGGTCCTCGCCCTGCAGACCGCATACAACACCGAAAACCCCATTTATCCTACTTACCTGATAGGACTGGGTACAAGGGACTCCATCATCCTTGAGTTCTCTTCAACAATCGTGGCTCTGATTCTTGCCGGTAAGGTAGGTTCAAATATTGCATCGGAGATAGGCACCATGAGAATCACCGAGCAAATTGACGCTCTCGAGCTGATGGGAATCAACTCGGCCTCCTACATCATCCTCCCAAAAGTGGTGGCCACAGTCCTCTTTAACCCGTTTCTCACGCTGATCAGCATCATTACCGGTATCATGGGCGGATGGATCGCCGGCACTGCGGCCGGGGTGATAACCTCCCAGGATTATATCTACGGCATACAGTATGCATTCATACCTTATTATATTACATACTCCCTGATCAAAACCGTCATCTTCGCATTCATAATTACCACCGTCTCGGCACATCAGGGTTATAACGTTGATGGAGGCTCCCTCGAGGTGGGACGCGCCAGCACCAAGGCTGTGGTTTACAGCAGCGTCACGATACTCCTGTTCAACGTCATCCTCACCCAGCTGTTACTCTCATGATCAGGGCCGAACATATATCAAAGTCATTTGCCGGACGTGAGGTGCTTAAGGATATTTCAGCAGTGTTCGAGCCCGGAAAGACAAACCTCATAATAGGAAAGAGCGGCTCGGGCAAGACCGTCTTCCTCAAATGCCTCGTGGGACTACTTGATATTGATGAAGGGAAGATATTTTACAATGACGTCCAGTTTGACAACCTCGATTTCAAGGCAAAGAAGGAGATAAGAAAAGATATGGGGATGCTCTTCCAGGGAAGTGCACTCTTTGATTCAATGACTGTGGAGGAGAATGTCAGATTCCCTCTTGACATGTTCACCGACATGTCGCGTGAGGAGAAGAGTGACCGCGTCAACTTCTGCCTCGAGCGGGTCAACATCGTCAACTCTAACCACCTCTCCCCGGCTGAGCTTTCGGGAGGGATGAAGAAACGTGTGGCGATAGCCAGGGCCATAGCCCTCAAACCGCGATTTCTCTTTTGCGACGAGCCCAACTCCGGGCTTGACCCGAAAACCTCGATTGTGATCGATGAACTCATCAGGGAGATCACCGTTGAACTGAACATGACCACCATAGTCAATACTCATGACATGAACTCCGTGATGGAGAACGGAGAAAAGATCATCTTCATAGAGGAGGGAGAGAAGTGCTGGGAGGGAAACAAGTCGGAGATACTGAAGTCGGACTGCAGGACCCTCAATGAGTTCGTCTTTGCCAATGCCCTCGCCAAGCAGCTGAAGGAATCCTCGAAATAATAATTACATCGCCGGGAGAACCTTTTCATTCTCCCTGTACCCGAAAATAAAGTTCACTCCCAGCCGGGCATGGATCATATTCATGTTCACGGGAAGTGAGTAGCTCTTTCCGCCGCTTGTCACACGGGTCCACTTAAGCGGCATATTGTCAACAAGGGCATAAAACTGGAAGAACCCTCCCCTGACGGCAAGGCCGAAGCCCAGGTTGTCATAGCGCCTGTTGGCGATGGTGTAGGCAAGGGTGGCTGAGAAGACACTGCCAACGTTGAAATTGCCCGAGAGGGTCAATGCTTCATGAACCTGCTCCCCCACGAACCGCGTCTGTGAAAGTAATCCTGCAGTGAAATATTTCACCGGGGTGAAGCTGAAGCCGGCTGTGAGGCAGAGTGGCAGATAGGTAGTGTATGTGCCCGGTGATTCGGAAAGCTCAATTGAGTTCTGTATCGAATCTGCCGCCCAGTTAAGGAGCTCGGCAAACGTCACGCTCTCATCGTATACATCCTGCATGGTCAGTCCGTTGAACTGAAAGGTTTTGGTGGTGTAGATCTCGGAACGGTCCCTCTTCCATTTGATGAAGCCCATATCAGTAATGGCGGCGGAGACAGAGAACATGTCATTGAAGCTGTACTCGGCTCCTGCCTCAAAACCGAGGCCGGGATTGGCCATTGAGCTGACATAGGCGACCCACTGGCGCGAATTCTCAAAGCGCCCTTCATCAAACCGGGCATGGTCAATAACACCTTCATACGCATCCCTCAGGAAGGTGACAGGTGCACTCACGTTCAGCGATATGTCAGCATCCAGCGTGTGGGTATTATCACCGTTGACAGTAAGGGTGATGCCGTTGTTGGTCAGATAGGCAGACGCCACTCCCGAAAGTATCAGTACCCTTGCACCTACCCTCAGTTTCTCTGTGACGTTCTTAGACGCGCCAAGCCCAATCTCATGATAATACTTCATGTCAGCCCTGAGCGAAGAAAGGTCGATGTCCTGACCCATATATACTTCATTGCCCTCAAAGCCCAGCGTGATAAGATCTCCGGGGAGCACGAAGTTGGCGTCAACGTGCTCAGAAATGTCCAATGTGATCTTCAGATCGTCGCCAACGGTGAAGGCAAGTCCGAAAAGCTGGACGCCGGCCTGCGGCTCGAATGAGTTATTTGTTCCCAGGCCTGCAAGGAAGTTGTCAAGATCTTCTCCCGGCTCAAGGAAAGCAAATGTCGAGTCCGAGATGACCCCGTTCGTGAAGAGGTCGGTTAAGCCCGGGAAGTTGTTGTCTACCCTCACGGAGATGTCGGATATTCCGGGAAGACCAATAAAAACCCTGCCGGGTGTCCGGAGGGCAGGATTTAGAGTGTTTCTCTGCTGCAGGTTCATATAATAAAGAGCCTGACTGGTCTGTGCCGCGACACTGCCGGCCATAATAAACAGAGTGAGCAGTACCGGCAGCATCCTAAATCTCAATTGCATAATCAGGAACTATTTTGACGAGGTACTGAGTTCGTAATTATAAAGATACGTGTCATTCTCATTTATAACGAGGTTCCACGTGCTTTTGTTTGATACCCTGCCGATATTATAGTGCGGACCGGCTCTGCGGGGGAAGCCCGGAAGAGCTCCTCCGCTTTTACTGATGAGATGGATCATCTGCCTGCCGCTCTCATAAACCGCCGTTCGCTTCTCCGCCGTACCCATGCTGAAGATGACCGGGCCGCTCAGCTGGTCCGTTTCAAAGGGGTATGAGTAGATCTCGCTGCCTTTGCTGTCATAGGTACGGAGCATCCCGTGGTCGAGATAAAGAAAGTCTATGCTTTCGTCCCCGTCCAGGTCGGAGAAGTCCGTCCTGTGTCCGGCAGAGAATGTGCTGACAGTGTCTTTTTGCACTGTACCGTCAAATTTGAGGCGCACCAGTATCCCGTCAGGAGATGAAAAGATAATTGCCGGATCATCTCCGCCTGTAAGCCTGGCTGTTGACCCGGATGCCTTTTTCAGGGGCTCCTCGTGGGCTATCCTTATATTGCCGGTACGGTCAAGCACATACACCGCCTGGTCATCAGCTGCAAAGAGATAGTCCTTGCCCCTGACCCTGAAGAATGAGACAGGATCGGTGACCCTTCCGCGGGTGGTGAAGAGGTTCCATCCCCTTACAGGCGATCCTGAACGATCATACAGATATATCTTTTTGTCTTCACCAGCTATAAACAGACGGTAGTCCTTATTATTCTCGTAATCAAACACGGCAAGTGTATTTGATGCCGGCGACCTCAGCTTTACCGGGTATTTGTCAACGTAATTGCCGTTACGGTCAATGAGATGCAGATAATCCTTACCATTGAAGAGCAGCTGGTACTTGCCGTTCCTGTAGTAGTCTATCATGAAGATGTCACCGCTGATCCTCTCTCTTATGGCTGCCTTCCACAGGATCTTTCCTGATGCGCTTATCAGATATACATTGTTCTTCTGATCCTGAATGAATATCTCCGTTGCTCCGGTGTTGTGATTCCGGAAAAAGAAGGGTCTGACGGCAGGATCGGCATCGAGCTTCACCTTCCACAAAAGCTTCAGGGGTGCTGGTGCTCCTGCCTCGGTTGCTGCCTCGCTCGCGGGCACATTTACTGGTGTGGCCCGGCCCGGCTGCCCCGCTCCTTCGCTGTACCTTACCGAGAGACTCGTATAGATCATGTTATTGCTTGGCGTGAGGCTCAGTCCAACACCTCCTATTCCCGAAAGTGATCCCGCGGGCAATGCAGCCTTCGCCTCAGGTGTAAGGATACCGTTCAACAATGACCTGAGCACGCTTCCCGAAGAATAGAAGAGGTACGAACTTTTTGTCGGCATTGTCTTCTCCATCTCCCTGAATTCCGGGTCATTGATCAGGGTGTTTTCATTGTCTGACTCTCTCTTTATTGATGCCAGGGCATCCGGCGATCCGGAGAAGATCATATATGACCTTGCGAACATCACCCATTCGTCATCGGAGCTGCTGCCGCTCTCTCCTGACAGTATCGACGCCACTCCGGTGAAGGGCATTTTGTAAAGTACCGCTTCCTCGCCGTCGGCACCGCGGGCTGACGCCACAAAATGACTCTCTCTCAATCCCATTGACAGGTACTTGGCGGTGAGTCTCTCCCTGAGGACATTCTCGGCCGACTGCCGGTCGGTCATCCTGAAGGCCCTCACCCTCGCCTCTCCTTCACCGAACGGCACACGGGCATCAGTCACCTCCGAACCGGTATAAGGACTCAGTATCAGAGCCAGATCGGTAGCATTTATTGACGCTGGGTCAGTTACCATCTCGCCCGTAAGCGACGCCCTTTGCATGACGGTTCTGTAACTGAGGGTTCCCCTGGGCAGCAGTTCATGAACGCCGCACTCCGCAGCAGCAACATTCCTCAGGCGGTCGGCTCCCGTGCCGGCTCCGGCGGTTGAGAGAAACCCGCTGATGAACAACCCCTCTTCC
>Ga0209450_10001417_pt1 | contig 12002 bp, 3 predicted proteins | sample FrelakmetLWP11LW_FD_187149 | JGI IMG/M metagenome (GOLD analysis project Ga0209450, IMG submission 187149) | Freshwater lake sediment microbial communities from the University of Notre Dame, USA, for methane emissions studies - LWP11 LW (SPAdes)... | ecosystem: Environmental > Aquatic >... | reverse complement strand
AAAATCAACAATACTATCATAAACCATTGTCATTTGCGATACCGGAATGTATGTACCGGATAAATCCGCTAATTCTGTTTCTGAAATCCAGATTTTAACTTTCCTATCCATCACATTGGTTCCGAATAAACTGTTGTAACCTATTCTGTCGATGATTCCTCCGGTATTCAACTCATTATTGTAATACAGCGTCTGTGAAAGACTGGTTTTTCTGGAATCCGCAAAATTGATCGGGTAGAGATTGGTGTATTCGGTTTGCTTGTTTAAAGGAAAGTCGCCAATGTATTTAACAACGAAAGATGGCGGAATGACATCCACTTTTATCGAATTTGTCAGGTTGTTACTCTGATCTTCGTCGGCAGCAAAGTCAATTTTGCCATAAACATAATAAATGCCGGTTTGTGCTATATTTAAAGGAATATTTAAAGTCAACACTTCATTTGAAGTAATATTTTGGCCCGGCAGCGAAGCAAGTGTAGTTTCCATTCCGTTGATCATTGCGCAAAGCTTCACGGTATAATCGGCGCCCAGCACATTCTGGTAACCCCAATTTGCAAACGTAAAGGCATAATTCCCGGCAGTGTTGGCATGTAGAATGTCCGGACCGCTAAAATCAAGCATCATCAGATCATAATCGTAACGTACCATCACTGATGCCAATACATCATCAATTACACCCGGCCAGCACCAGAGGCCGGTAAACTGAAATGCCATATAAAACTCATCTCCGGCTGTTAGTCCATAATTACTCAGGTCGTAAGACTTTTCCGTGTAAGTCATGGGAGGGTCGGTAATAACATCAATCTCCGTGAAATCGGATGGGTCATTCCCGTCTACAGAAAGAAGGATTCGCCAGATTTGCCCGGACTGGTCTGCAAGGCGTTTGATCCAGAAGCTAAAAATATCCCCATCCTGCCAGATCATTTTCGGGGTTATCAGCCAGTCATCGTAGGCTGTTTGCCAGGGGGTTCCGGCATAGGTATCCAGTCCTGCAGCGGCAATTCCGGTATGCGGAACAGTTTGTCCGGTGGGAGCATCCGTTACATTGCGGTACCAACCATTTAAATCAGTGTTCAGGTCAACTACTTTCCAGCCCAGCGGGGGAAAAAGCGTATCTTCAAATCCCTCCTTCAGAACACCAAAAGGGAGACCTTGCCCGGAAACTTCCAGTATTTTGTCTCCCGGCACAGACTCATCCATTATAAAAGTAATCGCCCCCTCCTCATATTGAGGTTCGTTTGGGTGAAATATTACCTCGAAGACCAATGTTTCAGAGCTCTCAATCAAAACAGGGAACGCAATGTTGGAAATACTGAAGTTGGAATTTGAGATATTTGCTCCGGTTATCTCAAGCGGTTCCCCCCCGATGTTTTGTATAGATGAGTTGAGGGTTTTACTTAACGTGACCTCTACTTCCCCGAAATTAAGCGAGTCCGGACTTAAATTGACAACCGGAAAAGGCGGGATAGCGCTCATCAATAATTTTGTATTCGCTCTGAAACCAATTTGATCACCTGACGGGAGATTTTGAGGATCATAAGGAGTTCCCTCTCTGTGTGCTCCTATGCATAAATTTTGACCTACAGGAACAACTGTTGAGTAGAAAACATCATCCGATGTATTATACCCCGGTCGTTTTTCGATAATGGTCAGAATTAAGTTGTCGGAACCATTGTAAATGAATGGCTCTGTTTCGATCCGTGAAAAATCCTGACCCGGATGGATAGAGTAAACGCCATCATAAACTTTTGTGGCATTGGTAAGTGGAACACTTGCTGTAATCGATTGTAAGTTCGTGTGCTCCAGCCACACTTCAATGTTCGCTTCAAGGTTTTCATCAGAGCCTGCATAATGATAGCCGATTTGTGAAATAATAGCCTCAGGGCTCGCAATTTCTGAACTTAAATATATCGTTTGGGTAAAAGAGTAGCTCCACCAAAGATAAAACGGGGTGGACGTATTGGTTGTAAGATCAGTTCCAATGGTTATTTCATTCACTTCAACCCATTGCACATTCACATTTAGATTCGGTGTGGTATTATTACCATTATATTCATCGTTGGCGAAGTCAACGTATCCGTATAGAGTTGTTGGACCATACTGGCTCGGAGTCCACGTCAGGCTGAAGGTTTCTTGAGTTGCAGGTTCAATGGTTACTCCCGGCGCTGCTTCAACAAGCACACCTCCTTCCGTGTATAGCTTTACAGAATAATTGCTGCCCTCAACAGCCAACGTTCCGTTATTAAATACAGTTATTTCATATACAGATGGCTGGTCTATTACCGGATAGGTATTTCCGGTTACACTCACTCCGGCCAAATCATTGTTTGAAACGGCTTCAACTTTAACGTTATCAAGATTATAATCCCAAATGTTATAGCTATTTCCGGAATAGTAAAATCCCAGTCTGAAATTCGTATTAGCAGGGATGTTAAAATAGTGCTCATCTAATTCAGGTCCATAATTACCTGAACAGACCTGCTGCCAGAAATCTGTCCATGTAGCCCCGTTATCGGTTGAATACCCGATTTTAATGGTGTGTGATAAATCATAATATTGGAAAAAAATATTCAGGCTTAATTTGAATGATGTCGCGTTGCCTGAATTCATAACTTGGGTCATCAACCGGCTCTCACCAACGAAACTCGGACTCCAGTTCATCCTCATTTCCGGAGCTGCCCCACCTGCAGAGTAACTATTGGATATACCCCAATTGGATGCTCCACTGCCAATTACAGACCAACCCGGTGGAAGCGTACCGACTGAATAATCAAATGTTTCGTTCATCAGAACGTATCCATCCTGTGCTTTACCAGTGTTAGACAAAAAGAGTATCGCATTAAGTAAAGCAATACTAAAAAAAATCTTTACTTGATTTTTCATTTTTACAAATATTAAGATATTGAAAATCAACTTGGGCTTAATGTCTTCACATAAAATTACAGTCAATTAATCGATTCAAAACGATGATCTATTCAACTGTGGGTTTTAATGATTGAATGGTAGGATGTATTTATTATTATGGGTTGTTTAGTTATATGAGTATTTCAGGAACCGGTTTGCAACCGATAACTCATGATAAAAAATGATTATGTGATGGTAGTTCTTGATAAAAGAGAGCCGCCCTTTCGAAAGACTATTTCAGATAGCCGTCCATAATCTGAATAAATTCATCTTTGGTATGGCGCGACAGCATAGCCAGAGAACCATCTATCATTTCAATACTCAAGCCTACCCTGGTTTGTATTCTTTTTACATATTTCAAATTGACCAGACTTGATTTATGTGTGCGGTAAAACCCATGACCGGCTAACATTTCTTCAAACACCTTTAAGGTTTTGGATACCATAATAACTCGTTTTTCAGTAAGATGAAATTTCGAGTAATTAACATCGCCTTCAATATGAATAATATCGGCGATATTGATATATTCTCTGCTTTCCGTGGTATTTAAAACAATTTTTACCGGTTTTTCTGACTGAATATTTTCAAGAAGTGATCTAAGATCTGCTATTTGTCGCAGCTGAATAGTATTTTTTGCCCGGTTCACGGCATCAATCAATTCCGGAATTTTAACCGGTTTCAATAAATAATCAATGGCGCTGAATTTGAAAGCTTGTATGGCGTATTGATTGTAGGCCGTAATAAAAATGATCTGAAAATCTATGTTTTTATAGCTTTTTAAAAAATCAAAACCATCTTCTCCGGGCATTTCAATATCCAGGAAAACCAGATCCGGTTTACGTATAGTGATCAATTTCCTGACATCGTCTGCAGATCGGGCAATTCCGATAATTTCAACATCCGGGAGGTACGTTTTAATGATCAATTCAAGAGATTCATTGGCAACCAACTCATCATCCACTAATATGACTTTCATTTTCTTTGGTAATTAGTTGGTAAAAATAACATAACTTTTGTTCCCGATGAGTTTCCTTGCTCATCAAACAGATCCTGATATTCAAATCGGATGGCTGACTTATTCAGTTGGTTGTAAAGTTTGAATCTGTCTTCAACCAGCCTGGTGCCATACGACTTTCTAGCCTTTCCATTTTTTGACATAATTTCTTTCGCTTTTTCACGGCCAATTCCGTTATCTTCAATACTTATCAATAAGTTTGAAGAAGATTGTTGAAGTATTTCGATCCTGATCTTTCCTTCGCCTTCCAATGTAGAAAAACCATGCCATATTGCATTTTCAACAAAAGGTTGCAGAATCATGGTGGGTATATTATAATCATTTAACGGAATATTGCCGGGTGTTAATATTTCATAATCAAATTTTTTGGCAAATCTTGCTTTTTCGAGTTCCATGTATGTTTTTAATGCTTCAAGTTCATCGTACAGTGAAATGAATTGAAATTGAGAATTTTCAAGCACTTTTCTCATCAGATCGGCAAAATTTGATAAAAAAACATTGGAAGACATTTTATCATTTTTGATAATAAACAACTGTATTGAATTCAGTGCATTGAAAATAAAATGCGGATTCATCTGACTGATCAGTGTCTTTTGAGTAGAAAGATTGAGGTCGTTTTCCAATCTGTATCTCTTACGAATCTCGCGGGTGCGGTATAGAAAAAACAAGATGAATAATAAGAAAAAAACAATCAGCGTGATGGTGGAAAAAGTAAATATTTGTTGTCTGAGTTGTTTGTCTTTCTGAACAATCAGTTTTTCCTTTTTTTCTGTTTCATACATGGTTTGCAATTCCATTATTTGCTTGTATTTTGATTCCGTAAGTAGAGAGTCTTTCAAGATTGCAAACTTTTCAAAATATAACAGAGAACTCTTATAATCATATAACATTTTAAATGCATCTGACATTCCCTTTAAGTTATTCAGTTGAATTTTTGTGAGGTTTTCCTCTTCTGCAATCTGCTGACTTTCCCGGTAATACTTTAATGCCATCATAGGGTTCTTTTCCTTAAGCATTAAATCTCCTTTTGCTGTCAGGGTCATGACGTACAATTGTACATTATTAATGGATTTATTGTACCTGCTTGATTCATTCAGGTAATCTTCGGATTTATCGTAATTGCCAATTTCAGAATGGATTGCTCCCAAGTTATGTAAAACAAAAGCAAGATAAAATGAATCAGGAGGATTGGAAAACAGTTCTTTGGATTTTTCAAAGTAGAATAGAGCCTTTGAGAATTGCTTTTTTTGGCTGTAAAGCTTACCCAGATTATTGTGGGTAACTGCAAATCCAAGTTGAATATATCGGTTATCCGGATCTTGCTTCCTGATCGAAGTATAAATTTCAAGGGCCTTTTTATAGTACTTTTCGGCGATATCTAAATTCTCCAGGCTATTGTTTAAAGCACCGATGATATTCAACATGTTTGCTGCCCTGTCCTGTAAATTTAACCTTTCAAAAATCTGTAGGCCGAGTTGATAATTCTCATTTGCTTGAATATAATTTCCCTTCAGTTCAAAAATCTGTCCGATATTCTGCAGGCAGTCACCCATTTTTTTTTCATTTTCGGACCGGGTGTACAAATCAAGTGCTTTCTCGAAGTAAAAAAGTGCTGAATCATAACTACCCAGATAAAAAAAAGCCACTCCTTTGCTGTATGTTGCTTTTGACAGGAGGGTATCGTTTTTTAACCTTGAAACAATAGTATAAATGGAATCAGCGATTTTCAACCCCTTTTTAGGGTTTGACTTGTTGATATCCTGGTAGCTTGCAAGACTGTCAATCATTTTGATATTGACTTTCTGGCAATAGCAATTAAAAACCTGAAAAAGAGCAATTAAACATACTATAGTGAGTTTCATATCATATGCCTATAAAGTTTGTGATTACATAACTTGAAAAATTCAGGCGTTTATTTTCCTAATATCCGTATCGTTTTTAGACTACCGTTTTCCGGTTGCGCACCCGGGCATAAAAGTATTGTTTTTTATCAAGATAACCAAAGGATTTAAAGGTTTTTCAACCAGTAGGGGGTTTAAAGAGAAAGGGGAAAGGGATAAGAGTTGCAGGTTACGAGTTGCGGGTTACAGGTTAACAACCATTATAGTAAAAATTCCTTGACAAAATAATATGTTTTAATAACATAATTCTTTTTGAATTTGTATCATAAATGCATCAGTAAATATTCAATGTAGAACGATTTATTGCATATTAATTATGTATTTCGTGATATTTTACTATCCAGATTTTTTAACTTCCTGTTTTATATTAAAAACTGCTAAAAAAAATTTCTAGCATTTGAATAATTAAAACATACCATTAAATAATTCATTAAATTTTATAAATGAGAATTAGGTAAATTTAGATCAAAATTCCGAATATTCATTTTTTATTGAGGAGGGGGAAGCAAGAGACAGATTTTTTCTTTTCTTTTTACCTCAAGGAAATAGCTATATAGATGAAACACAAATTGCTGAAATTCAAATTTTATACAGACACAAAATATGTCTATATAAAAACCAATAATGATTTTATTGACCAAAATGTCGAAATATACAATTTATTAGGGCAGAAAGTCTATGAAAATCAAATATTATCAGATTTAGGAACAGTATAATTAGATGTAGTCTCCGGAACTTATTTAGTTAAAGTAACTACTAATAATCAGGTTTTTATTGAAAATATTATCTTATTGAATTAAAAATTTTCACAATACTTTAAATATGAAGATTCAATCAATTAGGGAAATTTATTTTCCTGTAAATTTTAATAAATAAAATAAATATAAGCGATTTTTTTTACTAACAATAAATTTTATATATGAAGAAATTTAGCATTCAAATTATCGTTATACTGATGCTTATTATTTTTACAGCTTCATTTGGTTTTGCACAGGTTACCGTTAGTGGTTCTAATGGGGCAAATGGCGATTATTCAACTTTAAAAGGGGCTTTTGATATAATAAATTCAAATTCCCAGACAGGAAACAACATTGTAATTACGATTACAGCGAGCACTACAGAAACTGCTACAGCATCTCTTACAGGTGCTGCTGGTATGTGGTCTAGTCTTTTAATTTATCCGACTACTTCCGGATTAAGTATTTCCGGCAATTTTTCAGGTAATCTTATAGACATAAATGAAGCAGATAATGTTACAATTGACGGAAGGGTAAACCAGAGCGGTAGCAAAAACCTTGTTATCCAAACTTCAAACGGTGTGGCTATCCAGTTTATTAATTCTGCAGAAAATAACATCGTTAAGTACTGTGTCCTAAAAGGGACAAGTCAAACTTTGGGTGTAGTTTTCTTTTCAAATTCGGCTTCTGGTAACGGAAACGACAATAACCTGATTGACAATTGCGATATTACAAATGGAGGCACTAGACCATTGAATGGAATCTTGTCTGATGGAGGTTCTTCCGGGACTATTACCAACAGCGGAAATATTGTTTCCAATAACAACTTTTTTAATCTTATGCACCTAACCTCTGAATGTAACGGCATTTATATATATAGATTATCAACCGAGTGGACTATAAGCGGCAATAGTTTTTACGAAGAAAACGACCTTACGTTTACTACAACTCCCAATTATAAGTGCCACATAAAAATGAATAACGCAACAGGTGTTGTAACTGTTACAGGCAATTACATTGGAGGAAAAGCTCCCCTGTGTGGTGGTAGTGCAATAAAGCTTACTGCCAGCGGTATTGGAACTACATATTCTCCATTAAACATTGTTGCCAGCCCTACAGAAATTAGCAATATTACAAATAATACTATTACAAATATTGACTATTCAGGTTCAACATATTTTATACCTTTCACCAATAGTATCAGCATAAAAGGAAACATAACAGGGAACATTATCGGCTCGTCAACAACAAACGATGCTATTAAAATTTCGTCTACATCTACCGGAATGCCCCCGATGGTTTACGCATTGTTAGTTACCCTGCCTGCGATTGGTGGACAAAATCATCCTGTGTATGTTCTGAATAACACCGTAGGTGGTTTTACACTTTCAAACTCTGTTTCTGCAGATTATGTAATAAACATTAATGCTATAGCGATTTCAAGCGGTGTTGCCAATTCGTATTGTTACGTTGAAAACAACATAGTTGGAAGTACTACCGTCCCTAACAGTATTCGATGTATTAATACAGGTGCTACCGGAAATAGAGCTCAGTCATTGATAGGTATCAATTATTCGAGTGAAAGTTCTATTTGCATCAGAAACAACACAATAGCTAACCTTACAAATAATTTTACAATAAACGGAACCTCTGCAACACGTTCACAAACAATTGGTATCAGGGCTTCTAATTCCGATGGAAACTGGGAAATAAGTAACAATACTATCCGTGATTTAAAATGCGCATCTGCAAATAATCAAAAAGCTGACAGAGCATCTGTTATCGGTATAGCATTCCGTATTAGAAACGGAACTACTCACAGTATATTCGGAAATACCGTTTATAATTTGGAAAACATCGGTACAACAGTATCTGATGTTACTGTAACGGGCATTTATTTTGAAGGTTCGCCTTATGCAAGCAACTCCGATGTTTATGGTAATTTTGTTCATTCCTTAAAAATAAATCCTTTAAATACATCTACAACTGCTACCATATCCGGTTTAGAAATTAACAATTTTCATCTTGTTCCCGGAACAGAAACTTCTATCAGAAATTTCTACAATAACGTAATTTCAGTAGGTACCGGATTTAATAACGACTGTTTCGTATTTGGAATATATGAATATGGTGCTCAAGCAAGAACAAATAATGTATATTTTAATACAGTTTATGTTAGTGGTACACCTAATGGTAATCAGAATTCCTATGCACTGTATGTCACAGGAAGTTCGACTTCTGTTGTAAGGAATTTCAGAAATAACATATTCGTAAATGCACGCAGCCGTACCGGCGGAACAGGACAGCATTATGCTGCTTCTTATGCCAATACTTATGGCTTAACAGTTGATTACAATGATTATTTTGTTTCAGGAACCGGAGCAATGCTTGGTTATAATGGTGGAGATATATCTTCACTACCTATTGTTGCCGGACAAGATGCAAACAGTCTGAATACAAATCCTTTATTTGAAAGTGCAGGAAGTACAACAGCAACCGATTACAAACCAACCGTTACCTTAAGCGGCATATCTATATCAGGTATAACAACTGATTTTCTGGGCAATACAAGAGGCCCTACACCCATAATGGGAGCATTTGAGATTTGTACCCCACCTGCTCAACCTACGGAAATCGCCGGCAATTCAAGCCCGTGTTCAGGAACAACAGGCCTTGTCTACAGTGTAACCAATGTTGCAGGAGTAACTTATAACTGGACAGTACCCATCGGCTGGAGCATTACTGAAGGTGTAGGAACTAACAGTATTACAGTAACAGCCGGTTCAACTTCAGGTGATATTACTGTAACTCCTGATAATGGCTGTGGTAACCCTGAAGGACGCACACTTGCTGTTACTCCTTTAACAGTTCCGGCTCAGCCATCTGAAATTACAGGAGATGCAAGTCCTTGTAGCGGAACAGCAAATCTGACCTATAGTGTAACAAATGTAACAGGAGTATCATATGCATGGACTGTCCCTGCCGGATGGAGTATAACTGCCGGAACAGGAACAAACAGTATAACTGTAACTGCAGGTTCATCTTCCGGAAATATCTCTGTTACACCTTCTAATGGTTGTGGTAATGGAACCGGACAATCTTTGGCAGTTAATCCTGGTCTGGCTCCTTCGGTTACAGGTAATCCTTCAAACTCAACAATTGGCGAAGGAGGTAATACTAGTTTCACAGTTACAGCTTCCGGTGCAGGATTATCTTACCAGTGGCAAGTTTCAACTGACGGCGGCACAAACTTTAACAATATCACTGCAGCTGGAACTAATCCTGAATATTCCGGCTGGACGACTTCTACATTACAGCTAAATTCAGCAATATTAGGCAATTCAGGGTATTTATATCGCTGTGTTGTAACAGGTACATGTAATCCTAATACTGCTACTTCAAATTCAGCTGTGCTGACAGTTAATGCTTCACCGGCAATTACAACACATCCTTCAAACAGTATAGTTTGTGATGGAGATAATACAAATTTTATTGTTGCAGCAAGCGGTTCGGGTTTGAGTTATCAGTGGCAGGTTTCGATCGATGGAGGAGTAAATTATAATAATATTACAGCTGCAGGTTCTAATCCAACCTACGGCAACTGGACTACTTCCGAACTTACATTAACCGGAGTTGATGTATTAAACAACGGGTATCTATTCAAGTGTATTGTTGATGACGGAATTTCGACACCATCTGTTTCAAATTCTGCTGAGTTAACTGTAAATGAAGTACCTGCTCAACCATCTGATATAACCGGTGATGATTTAGTTTGTCAGGGGGCAACCGGTTTGAACTACAGCGTAACCAATGTTGCAGGAGTAACTTATAACTGGACATTACCTGCTGGCTGGAGTATAACAGCTGGCTCAGGCACAAACAGCATTACTGTTACTGCCGGTTCAACCGGTGATATAACAGTTACACCAAGTAATAGCTGTGGAAACGGAGCTGCTCAGAACATAGCTGTCAGCACAACAGCAGTACCGGAACAGCCTTCAGCAATTACTGGTACACTATTCCCTTGTTATGATGCAACAGAAATCTACAGCGTTACAAACATAGTTGGAGTATCTTATGAGTGGACTGTCCCTGATGGAATAACTATAACAAGCGGAAACGGCACTAACGAGATTACAGTATCAGTAGCTTCAGGAGCAATTTCAGGAGATATTACTGTTACACCAAGTAATGATTGCGGCATTGGAATATCACAAACACTTGCTGTTACACCTTCAGGACCACCTTCATTGCCATTCTGGTTTACATCGTGGCATTATGTTTGTCATAATTCAACAGGCATGACATACAGCGTCTACAATGTTCCGGGTCAGTCCTATGCTTGGACTGTTCCTGCCGACTGGACTATTACTGCCGGACAAGGAACCAGCGAAATTACAGTTAATATAGGTAACCAATCAGGACAGGTAATAGTAATACCTTCAAACGGGTGCACCAGCGGACCAGCAGCGGTACTTGATGTTACTACATTTCAGGGAGTACCTGATCAAACATCAGAAATTATTGGCAATACCACACCTTGTGAAGATGAAACCGGATTAATTTATAGTGTTGAAAACACACCCGGTTATTCTTATTCATGGTCTACACCATCAGGATGGTTAGTTACAGCAGGATATTTTACTAATTCTATTACAGTTAGTGCAGGAACAGGTTCAGGCGATATTACGGTAACGGCAACTAACAGTTGCGGTTGGGGCACTACTCCGAGAACTCTAGCTGTTACAGCTATATCATCTCCAGAACAACCATCTGAAATCACAGGTAACACAAACCCAAATCTGGGCGAAACCGGACTTATATATAGTGTTGAATATGTCGCAGGTGTTGAATATACATGGTCTGTTCCAACAGGATGGACAATTACAGCAGGAAATGGTACAAACAGCATTACTGTAACCGCCGGCTCAAGTTCAGGTACTATTGAAGTTATTCCGTCAAATGATTGTGGAGTGGGCATTTCTTCAACTTTAGATGTTAATCCTTTATCAATTTTCGAAGAAGAATCTTCATACAATATTTATCCTAATCCTTCAAATGGTAATTTTACCGTTGAAGTTGATAAAGTTTATACTTTGGAAATTATTGATTTGACAGGTAAAATAATTCTTTCGGAAGAACTAAATGTTGGACAAAATATTATCAAAGTTGAAGCTAAAGGAGTATTTTTAATTAAATTAACCAATATGGCAGAGAATATTAATTTAAAGTTAATAATAAATTAAATTTTGGGGTAAGTTAAGGAAAGAGGCTTCATTAAAATGAATGCCTTTTTTCCTTAAAATTAAAATAGCTCTTTAATATTAATTTAAATATCTGAAAATATTATAAATAAAGAAATATAAAAAGTCCTTTTATCTAATTTGAAATAGCATTGCCCATAATTCTATTATATGTAATTCAGCATTACAATTTAGGAACATT
>Ga0209450_10001416_pt1 | contig 12010 bp, 7 predicted proteins | sample FrelakmetLWP11LW_FD_187149 | JGI IMG/M metagenome (GOLD analysis project Ga0209450, IMG submission 187149) | Freshwater lake sediment microbial communities from the University of Notre Dame, USA, for methane emissions studies - LWP11 LW (SPAdes)... | ecosystem: Environmental > Aquatic >... | reverse complement strand
CGCCCGGAGGGACTGGCGCAGGCGTTCATCATCGGCCGCGATTTCGTCGGCAACGACCCGTCCGCGCTGATCCTCGGCGACAACATCTTCTACGGCCACGACCTGGTCGAGCAGCTGCGGCGCGCCAACGCCCGTGCCAGCGGCGCCACCGTGTTCGCCTACCGCGTCAACGACCCCGAGCGCTACGGCGTGGTCGAGTTCAACGCCGACGGCCGCGCGGTGAGCATCGCGGAGAAGCCGAAATCCCCGCGCTCGAACTATGCCGTGACCGGGCTGTACTTCTACGACAACGAGGTGCTCGACATCGCCGCCTCGATCAGGCCATCGGCGCGCGGCGAGCTGGAGATCACCGATGTCAACCAGCGCTATCTCGACGCCGGCTCGCTGCAGGTCGAGATCATGGGGCGCGGCATGGCATGGCTGGACACCGGCACGCACGAGTCGCTGCTGCAGGCCTCCACCTTCATCGAGACGATCGAGCAGCGGCAGGGCCTGAAGATCGCCTGCCCCGAGGAGATCGCCTACCGGGCCGGCTGGATCGATGCGCAGGCGGTGCAGCGGATCGCCGAGCCGCTGAAGAAGAACGGCTACGGCCAGTACCTGCTGGCGATGCTGCGCGAGCAGGTCATTTCCGCGGCACAGCGCAAATGAAGGCCTCCGCGACCGCCCTGCCGGAGGTGCTGCTGCTCGAGCCGCGCGTGTTCGGCGACGACCGCGGCTTCTTCATGGAGAGCTGGAATGCGCAGACCTTCCGCGAGGCGACCGGGCTGGACATCGCCTTCGTGCAGGACAACCATTCGTACTCGACCCGCAACGTGCTGCGCGGCATCCACTACCAGGTGGTGCGGCCGCAGGGCAAGCTGGTGCGGGTGGTGACAGGCAGCGTGTTCGACGTCGCGGTCGACTTGCGCCGGTCCTCGCCGACCTTCGGCCGCTGGGTCGGCTACGAGCTGTCGGCCGGCAACAAGCTGCAGATGTGGATTCCGCCCGGCTTCGGCCACGGCTTCGTCGTGCTCAGCGAAGCGGCGGACTTCCTGTACAAGACGACCGAGTACTGGATCGGCCAGCACGACCGCACGGTGCGCTGGAACGACCCGACCCTGGCGATCGACTGGCCGCTGCAGGGCGAGCCGATCCTGGCGGCGAAGGACGCGGCGGCGCCGCTGCTCGAAACGGCGGAGACCTTCGCGTAATCTGACTAGCGAGCGGATCCGTCCGACCCGCGTTCCCAAGCGAGAGAAGGCAATGGCAGTGTCTACGGCGACGGGCGAACCGCGCCTGGCAGTCCTGATTCCCTGCTACAACGAGGCCGCCGCCATCGGTCAGGTCGTACGCGACTTTCGGGCGGCGCTGCCGGCCGCCAGCATCTACGTCTATGACAACAACTCGAGCGACGCGACGGTCGAGATCGCCGGCGCCGCAGGCGCGGTGGTTCGCAGCGAGCGCTTGCAGGGCAAAGGCAATGTCGTTCGCCGCATGTTCTCGGACGTCGAGGCCGATGTCTACGTCCTGGTCGACGGCGACGCCACCTACGACGCCGCGAGCGCCCCGCGCCTGATCGCGCGGCTTCTCGAGGACAACCTCGACATGGTCGTCGGCAGCCGGGTCCACACCGACACGCAGGCCTATCGTCGCGGCCACCGCTTCGGCAACAGGATGCTCACCGGTTTCGTCGCCTGGCTGTTCGGCAAGAGCTTCACCGACATCCTGTCCGGTTATCGGGTCTTCTCGCGCCGCTTCGTCAAGTCGTTCCCGGCTCTGTCGAAGGGCTTCGAGACGGAGACCGAACTGACCGTGCACGCGCTGGAACTGCGGATGCCGGTCGCCGAGGTGGACACGCCGTACGGCGTGCGGCCCGAGGGCTCGGCCAGCAAGCTGTCCACCTACCGCGACGGGTTCCGCATCCTCCGCCTCATACTTGCCCTGCACAAGCATGAGCGGCCGTTCCAGTTCTTCGCGACGGTGGCGCTCCTTCTCGCGCTCATCTCCGTGGGTCTCGCAGTGCCGATCGTCCTGGAGTGGCTGCGCACCGGCCTCGTGCCCCGTTTCCCGACGGCCATCCTGGCGACGGGCGTGATGATCCTCGCCTGCCTGTCGCTGACCGCCGGAGTGATACTGGAAACGGTGACCCGCGGGCGGCTGGAAGTCCGGCGGTTGGTCTACCTTCAGATCCCGATCTCTGGGTGGCGGTAGTGCGGAAGATTTCGGGCGAGCTGCTGCGCTTCTGCATCGTCGGCAGCATCGGCTTCGTCATCGACTCGGGGCTGACACTGCTGTTCAGCGAGGCCGCGCACTGGCGCCCCGAGCTTGCCCGCGTCGTCGGTTTCCTGGTGGCAGCGACCGTGACCTGGGAGATGAATCGCCGCTTCACCTTCCGTTCCACCGCGAGTGCGCGCAGCCTGCTGCCCTACGTGCTGCTCGCCTCCGTCGGGGCCGCCGTGAACTTCGGTGTCTTCGTCGGATGGCTCAGGCTGGCCGGCACCGCGCCGCTGCAGATCGTATTTGGAATCGCGCTCGGCGCGGTTGCCGCGCTGAGCCTGAACTTCTCCGTTTCCCGCCGCTTCGTGTACCGGAGTCGATGAAGAAAGCGGCGAACCGGGCGGGCTCTGTGCGAAGGCATGCTGCCCGGGCCTTGCCGATGCGAGGGTCAAGAAGCAGATGGACCGACTGACCGACAGGCAGACCGTCGACGGGAAGTACTACCAGGCGGCGCGGCGGCGCAGCCTGGCCGAGCGCCTCGTCATCAGGGCTCGCTCCGAGATCTACAGTGACTTCATGCGGATCTGCGGCCCCTCGCCGGCCGATGCCATCCTCGATGTCGGCGTGTCGGATGTGGTGGGCGAGTCGCCCAACCTGCTCGAGCGGATGTATCCGCATCGCGAGCGGATCACCGCACTGGGCCTGGGTAGCGCCGAGGCATTCCAGGCTGAGTTCCCCGAGGTCCAGTACCGGCAGGTCAAGCCGAACTCGCCGTTGCCGTTCCCCGACCGGTCCTTCGCCATCGCCACGTCGAACGCGGTGCTCGAGCACGTGGGTTCGGTCGACAACCAGCGTCGATTCGTCGCCGAGTTGATGCGCGTCGCCAGCCAGGTCTTCATCACCGTTCCGCACCGGTTCTTCCCGGTCGAGCATCACACCGCCATCCCCCTGCTGCACTATTCCGACTCGAGTTTCGCCGCCGCTTGCCGGCTGTTCGGCAAAGCGGAGTGGGCCGAGCAACGCAACCTCATCCTGATGTCGCGCGACCGGCTGCGGCGGCTATGGCCAGAGAAGAATGCGGTGACGATCGGCTTCACGGGCATCCGCCTGGGCCCCTTCAGTTCCAACCTTTACGCCCACTGGCGGCGAGCGGCGGAACGTTGAGGCAGGCCTGCCCGGCAACCCCGGCCATCGGCCGACCGGCGCACGATTGACAGTAGGCTGACTGGCGACGCCACGCGCATACGCCGTCGAAACGAAACGGATCTCCCTCCGAACTTGCGCCGATGAACCTAGGAACGCTCGTGCGGCTCGGCTTGTGTGCGCCGCCTCTGCTCGCCTTGCTGCTCTTGCTGCTCACGCTGTACCGCTACGCGGCGGTGGTGCCGGTGAGCTTCGACGGGGCTCTGAATCTGAATACGGCTGCTTCGCTCGTTGCTGGCACCGGGTACGGCCTGTTCTACGACGCCTTCTTCCCTTTTCCCGCGCAGACTGACGGCCCGTTCATCCTGCCTGCCGCGCTGCTCATCTGGGTCTTTGGGGTGTCGCCGCTGGTGACGCAGGCGGTGAATCTCGCCTACGTCGCAGCACTGATCCTCCTTCTCGTTGCATTGCTTGTCCGCCTGGGCCTGCCCTTGTGGGCGGCGCTGGCCGGAACGCTGGCCACGGTTTCCGTGCCCGGCTTCGCCGAATACGGCATGAACGGCTACGGGGAAGTCCCGGCCTTCACGTGGTACATCGCCGGCATCCTGGTGCTCGGGACCGTGTTTAGGTCCGCGCCCCCGCGCGCTGTCGCGCTGCTCGCGGGCGTCTTCCTCGCGCTGTCATACCTGACCAAGGTCGTCGCGCTGGTGCTGGTCGTGCCGGTGTTCGCAGTTGCGGTCTGGTGTGCATGGCGCAAGCAGTTCGGCTGGGCGGCAGTCTGGAACCTGTGCCTTGGCTTCGTCGTTCCTGTCCTTTCTTGGGAGGCGTATCGACTCCTCTCGATTGGCAGTGTCGGCGGCTACGCCGGCTGGTGGAAGCTCCAGTTGGGCCAGGTATTCCATCAGTCCGGCGCAAGCCATGGGTTCGGCGGATTGGTGACGAAGGCCGTCGAACACTGCTTGATTCTCAGCTCGCTCACCGGACTGGATGCCTTTGTGCTTCTTGCTCTGCTCGTGCTCCCCGTCCTCCTGTTTCTTGCTGCAAGAACTCGCCTTTCTCCCGACGCACGGTTCCTGCTTCTCTGCCTGCTGCTCAGCGGCGCGCTCTACTTCGCCTGGTGGATCCTGGTGACACCGACGTCGATGACGTGGCTGAGAAGAATAGTGAACGGGCTGATGTTGCATCAGCTACTCATCGTCGCGTTGGCGTTTGCCGTTGTCCGCCTGGCATTTCAACGCGGCGTGGAGGCTGGGCTGGGGCGGGTCGGTGCGCTCGTCGTCTTGTTCATTGCCGCGCTGCCCGTGCTCGGCCTCGCGCGACACGGGGTGGTCTTCGGGCGACCGCTTCAGCCGCCGGGGTACGGCGAGAGGTTCATCGAACTGGCGGCGGCAGTGCGGGCACTGCCGGAAGATGCCCTGATCTTCGGAACGGGATGGTGGCAGGCGCCGGGGCTGGCGCTCTACAGCGGCAGGAAGATCCACAACTTCCAGCGCTGGACACCTGAAGCCATCAACAGGCATCAGGGCAGCAAGTATTTCGTGTTCGACAGCTACGCGCTGCAGATCGGCAAGGCGGAGGTCGACAACGCATTGGCCCTGACGGATGCCGATCAAGTGTACAAGTCGGACGCCGGCGAGCTGCACCGGATCGTACGGGCAAGGCCTTACGCGCCTTTGGACGTCGCACCTGCCGACGTGCCGAGACTCAAGACACGGATGGACTTCGCGGAGGGTGACTATCATTTCAAGCGCGGCTTCTACCCGATCGAGAACGGAAAGCAGGCGTGGATGCGCACCCACGCCTTGGTCGTGCTGGGGCGCAAGGCCGAGCGGCGGCTCATCGTGGAACTGCTCGTGCCCAGCCGCCTCGTACGGGACGGGCCGGTGAACTTGCGAGTTGAAGTTCCCGGATGTGCCGACCAGATCTTCAACCTGAGCAAGGAGTGGGACAACTTGGTGGAAGTGGAACTCAAGTGCCCGCCGAGCGACGAGAGATCGCCGTTGTCTGTTCGTCTGCACGTCGATCGACACATGCCGTTCGTCAATCAGCTCGACGCCGACAACCGATTGCTGGGCGTGCTGGTGCGCGCGGTGGCGTTGGCCGACTAGACGGCCTGCGTCCATTGCTGGCACCCCCGGCCGGGCTTCGCACGCGTGGCGCCGGCTGCGGAAGGCGACCGATGGCGTGCAGCGGGTGGATGCCGTCGGCTGGAGCGGCGGCCCCCCGGCAGCGGGACCCGGAGCGGCAATGTGGCACGCTAGAATTTTCGCCCCCAGCGGCGCTGGGGGCCTTGCCGACGTGATCTCCGGTACCCTGCCCGAAAGCCCACCCTGTAGCCCGGAGTCATGACGATGGATGCCGCGCGAGCACTTGCCGCGACCGGGCGGCCGGCACTGTTGTTCGTCGTGCACGGCTGGGGCGGCGGCGTCAGGCGCCACGTCGAGGACCTGGCGGCGCTGGTCGCCGCGCAGGCCAACGTGCTCTTTCTCGAGCCGGCAGCGGGCGAGACCGTCTGCCTGCGGGCGCGCAGCTCCGGCGAGCGGCTTCACTTCGAACTTCCCGGCGACATGCCGCTGCTGGCGCGTGTCCTGCGCGCGCTCGGCGCGGTTCGGCTGCACTTCCACCACGTCCACGGGCTGCCTCGCGCAGTGCTGGACCTGTCCCGCGCAACGAACCTGCCCTACGACGTCACGCTGCACGACTACCTGCCCATCTGTCCGCAGTTCCAGCTGGTCACCGAGGCCGGCCGCTACTGCGGAGAGCCCGGCGCGGACGGTTGTGCCCGATGCCTGGCGAAGCGTCCGCCGCAGTGGCCGCTCGACATCACCGGCTGGAGGGATGCCTTTGCGACCCTGCTGCTTGGCGCCGAGCGGGTGATCGCGCCGTCGCGCGATGTCGCTGACCGCGTCGGCCGCTACGTCCCGGGGCTGCGGGTCGAGGTGTGGCCGCACCCCGAGACGGCGCAGGCGGCGCGGCCGGTGACCCGCGTGGCCACCGTCGGCATGCTGTCGCGGCAGAAGGGGTTCGACCGGGTCATCGCCTGCGCGCAGGACGCGCAGGCCCGCGACCTGCCGCTCGCCTTCCGCGTGCTCGGCGCAGCCGACGCGCCGTTGCCGCCGCTGCCGCTATCGAGGCTGTCGATGAGCGGCCAGTACGACGAGGGCGATCTCGCCGCGCTGCTGGCCGCCGAGCGTCCAGATGTGCTCTTCTTTCCGGTGCAGTGGCCGGAGACGTACACCTACACGCTTTCGGCGGCGCTCGCCGTTGGCATCCCGATCGTCGCATCCGACATTGGTGCTCTGCCGGAGCGGCTGTCCGGGCACGCCGCGGTTCGCCTCTTGCCGTGGGATGCGCCTGCCGCGGCATGGAACGAGGCGCTGCTCGCCGCGGCGCGACCGCAACCCGCGGGCCAGGTGCATGCGGTCGGCACGCCTGCGGGCGTCTACGCGGACCGCTACCTCGCCCCGCTGAGGCGCGCCGGCGCCGCAGTTGCAGGCGAATGGCCGGCACTGCAGTCCAGGCATGTCGAGCCGCCGCAGGTCGCGCGCCCCGCCGATCTGTCGCTCGGCGAACTGGCCGTCGCCGGTGCACTTTGCGGCCGTTCGGAAGCGCGTGCGGTACTCGTCGACCGGGCAGGGCAAGCCGACGAGGACCTGAAGTCCTTCAGGTCTGCGCTCGACCGTGTCACAGCAGAAGCCGAAGAGGCTCGCTGTCGCAGTCTGGATCTGGAGGCGGCGCTCGGGCAGGCCCGGGATGACGCTGCCCAGGCGCGGGATGACGCTGCCCGGGCGCAGTCGCGCGTCGCGGAGCTCGACCGCCAGGTGGGCTCGCTCGAACCGGCGCTGGCGCTGGCCCGCGACGAGGCCGGGCAGGCGAAGACGCGGCTGGCGGAGCTCGACTGGCGAATGGACGTCGTCCAGTCCGCGCTAGCGCAGGTCGAGCGGGAGGCCGACGAGGCGCGATCGGGCGCGGCGGACATCGAGCGGCGCCGGCTTGCGCTGGAAGAAGCGCTCGCGCAGGCGGAGCGCGAGGGCAACGCGGCGCGCGCTCGGGTGGCGGAACTGGAGCAATCGAGGAGCTGGCGGGTCACCGCTCCGCTGCGTGATCTCGGCCGGCGAGCCCGGATCGCCCGGGCGCGTGCCCGCGCTGCGCTGCACAGCCTGCGCCAGTTGCCGCGGCGGTCGGCGCTGGCGATGACGATCCTGCGCGACGAGGGACCCCGCGCGCTCGCGGCACGGATCGCGGGGAAGCTTCGCGGAGGTTCGCGCTTCCGGCCGTCGTCGCCGGAGCAGTACGCGGTGGCGGCAGCCATGCATCCGCTGGCCTTCCCGGCCGTCGACGAACCGCGGGTGTCGATCGTCATCCCTGTTTACGGCAAGCCGGAGCTGACCTTCACCTGCCTGGCCAGCGTGCTCGCCGAAACGCCGATGGCGACCTGCGAAGTCATCGTTGTCGACGACGCCTCGCCCGAGCCGGCGGCCGAGTCGTTGGCCGTGGTCAGCGGCGTGCGCTTCGAGCGCAACCCGCAGAACCTGGGTTTCATCGGCAGCTGCAACCGCGGCGCTGAGCTGGCGCGCGGCGAGTTCATCGTGTTCCTGAACAACGACACCGTCGTCACCCAGGGCTGGCTGCAGGCGCTGTTGTCGGTCTTCGAGCGCCGGCCGGACGCCGGGCTGGTCGGCGCCAAGCTCGTCTATCCGGACGGGCGGCTGCAGGAGGCAGGCGGGATCGTCTGGCGCGACGGTTCCGGCTGGAACTACGGCCGCAACGACGACCCCGACAAGCCCGAATACAACTACCTGCGCGAGGCGGACTACTGCTCCGGGGCCTGCCTGGCGATTCCGGCGGCGCTGTTTGGCGAACTCGGCGGATTCGACCGGCGCTACGCGCCGGCCTACTACGAGGACACCGACCTGGCGTTCGCGGTGCGCGCCGCGGGACGCAAGGTCTATTACCAGCCGGCGGCCAAGGTCGTGCATTTCGAGGGACAGACCTCGGGCACCGACCTCGCCTCCGGCGTCAAGCGCCACCAGGAAGTGAATCGGCACGCCTTCTTCGCGAAGTGGGCCTCGGTGCTGGCTGCCCACCGCGGCAACGGCGTGCACCCGGAACTGGAGTGCGACCGCTCCGCCGCCCGGCGCGTGCTGGTGATCGAGGCCTGCATGCTGACGCCGGACCAGGACTCCGGCTCGGTGCGCACGCAGGCGATGCTCGAGTTGGCCGTCGAGATGGGCTCGAAGGTGACCTTCGTCGCCGACAACCTCGAGCACCGGCAGCCGTACGTCGCCGACCTGCAGGCGCGCGGCGTCGAGGTGCTGTTCCACCCCTACGTGAAGTCGATCGCCGCGCTGCTGGAGTCGCGCGGCCGCGAGTTCGACGTCGTCATCATCGCCCGCCACTACATCGCGGTGAAGCACCTCGACGCGATCCGCCAGTTCGCGCCGCAGGCGCTGGTCGCCTTCGACACGGTCGATCTGCACTTCCTTCGCACGGAGCGCCTCGCGGAGCTCGACGGCGGCGCGGCGGCGAAGGCCGCGGCGCGTGCCAGCCGCGACGAAGAACTCGGCGTGATCCGTCGCGCCGACGTCACGATCGTCGTCTCGCCGATCGAGGTCGAGGTGCTGCAGCAGGTCGTCCCCGAGGCGAAGGTCCTTCTGCTGTCCAACATCCACGAGCCGAAGACCGCCGGCAAGCCACTCGCCGCTCGCGAAGGAATCGTCTTCATCGGCGGCTTCCAGCATCCGCCCAACGTCGACGCCGTGCTCTGGTATGCGCGCGAGGTGCTGCCGCGGGTGCGCCAGCGCCTGCCGGGAGTGAAGACGTACGTGATCGGCAGCAAGGTGCCGTCGACGATCCGCGCGCTTGCCGCGCCGGACCTGGCGATCACGGGATACGTGCCTGACGTCGAGCCGTTCTTCACCGATTGCCGGCTGTCGATCGCGCCGCTGCGCTACGGCGCCGGCGTCAAGGGCAAGGTCAACCTGGCGATGAGCTACGGGGTGCCGGTGGTGGCGACACCGGCGGCGGTGGAGGGCATGCACCTCGTGCCGGGGGAGGACGTGATGATCGCCGGCGACGCGGAACAGTTCGCACTGGCCATCGAGCGCGTGTATCGCGACGAGCCGCTGTGGCAGCAGCTGTCGGCCGCCGGTGTCGAGAACATCCGCCGCCACTTTTCGCGAACGGTCGCGACGAAGGCGCTGCAGGACCTGTTTGCCATGGCGAAAGCCGCCGGCGGCAGCGTCGGCGGCAGAGGCTGACCGGCCGGGACGGCGCGTCCGGCATCGCGGGTGCCGCTGGCGCGGCCGAGGACGGCCAGAGCGAGCAGCAGCCAGAAGCTGAGCACCATCGCGAAGACGAGGTGCATCTGCTTGGCCGCGTCCTCGTAGCCGTTGCCGAAGGTGACGGTGACGATCACCGCGTGGGGCAGGACGGCGAGCGCGGTGAGAACCGCCGCCAGCGACGGCTCGCGCAGCCGGCGCAGTCCCAGCAGGATCGCCATCACGAGCACCGGCGCCGCCACCAGCCCCTGGATCGTCCACAGCGGCAGACGGTCCAGGACCCGGCTCCAGCTGAACCAGCCGTCCGGCAGGGACGCCTGCATCTGACCGGCGACCACGCCAAGGTGGGGCTTGCCGCGGTAACGGCTCGGGATCCAGGGCCGGACGTGCGCGAGGCTGCCGCCGACGAAGCGCATGAAAAGCTTCGGCTCGAAGAAGGCCAGGCCGAGCAGGCGCGCATGCGACACCTCGGCGACCTCGCGGCACGGATGGTTGGCCGCGTTCTCGTTGACCGGCGGCAGGTACCAGTTCAGCCCGGCGTACTGCCCGCAGCGGCGCGGCAGCCCGATGGATTGCGCCGTGCGGTCGGGATCGTCCGACAACGGCAGCAGCGTCGTCAGCACGGTGCTGGTCAGGTTGGCCAGCCGCATGATCTCGTTCTCCGTCTTGGCCAGGTTGTAGGCCTGGATCGCCAGCCCGAGCGCGCCGCCGGCGGCGACGGCCAGCACGACGCGGCGGCCGGTCCTGCCCGCAGCCAGCGCCGGCAGGGCGATCGCCAGCGCCAGCAGCAGGCCGAGGCCGATGTGCTGGATCTTGCTGGTGACGAAGCCCGTGACGACCAGCGCCAGCAGCGCCAGCGCGACAGCGCCGGGAGGCTTCCGGCGACCCAGCAGCAGCGCCGCACCGGCGATCGCCGCGTAGCCGAACAGCACGGCCGAGTACTCGGCATAGAAACCGTTCAGATACAGCGTGATCGCCGGATCGGTCAGCACGACCGCGGCGACGGCAGCGTTGGCCGTCGCCGCCGCGTGCTGCCCGCGCCGCCACCAGGCGGCGCTCAGTCCGACGGTTAGGGCGAGGAACGCGGCGAACTTCACCGTGCCCAGCCAGCGGACCGAGAAGGTCCCGTCGCCGCTGCGCAGTGACTCGGCCTTGAACAGCGGGCGGGCAAGGCGCGCGAACAGGACTTCGCTCGAAAGGAAGCAGGGCGCTCCGACGTCGTCGCGGAACCGGTGGCGCTCGATCGGGGCGTCGCCGCTGCCGGCCCACGCGGGAATGCCGAGCGCCCGCACCGGGTAGGCCTTCACGCAGGCCTGCACGCGGATCATGTCGTAGTTGTTCGCCAGTGCCAGCAGGGGATCGCTGATGAGGATGGCGATGCCGCGATACAGGACCAGGGCCAGCAGGCCCACGGTCAGCGCTGCCAGCCACCGACGCGGCAGTGCGGTCGCGACGGGCATCACTGCGCGCGGTCGTTCGGCTCGGCGGACCTCGGTGGCGGCCCGTCAAGGAATACGAAGGCGCGACTGGCAAGGAAGAACAGGATCGTGTAGGGCACCACGCCGGCGGCCTGGGCCAGGTAGGCGTCGACCTGCACGAAGTCGCGCAGTGCGAAGACGGTCGCCAGGTTGGCCGGGTAGGCGAGGGCAAAGGCGGCCAGAAAGCGCAGCAGCGCCGGACCGACGCGGCCGCGGTCGCCGAATGTCCAGGTCCGGTTCAGCGCGAAGCTCGTCAGCAGCCCGACCCCGTAGCCACCAGCGTTGGCGGCGAGGTCGCCCCAGCCGAGCCATGCCTTGGCAGCGAAGATGCAGGCCAGCCCGACCACCGTGTTCACGATGCCGACGAGCACGAACTTGATGAACTGCAGCGACCGGCCCGGCGGCGCCCGGCGGACCCGCGGGCCGCGGATCTTGTACGCTGCAGGGCAGGTGAGCCCCAAGTCGGAGGCGTCGACGTCGGCCCGCTGACGTTCGGCAGACGCGTGGGCGCACCCGTCGAACTCGGACTGCTTCATGTCGACTGCTGCTACGGCCCGACGTTCTCGATGCTTTCGCCGCATCGCGGAGTCACGTGCCGGAGGGCTCGCTCGTCACTGAACTGGCTCAAATGACCGTCCTTTCCATCGTCGTGCCCTGTTACAACGAGCAGGAAGCGTTGCCCGAGACGTCGCGGCAGCTGCTGGCGCTGCGCAGCCGGCTGGTGGCGGCCGGCAAGATCGACGACCACAGCCGCGTGGTGTTCGTCGACGACGGAAGCCGCGACCGCACCTGGCCGATGATAGAAGAGTACGCGGCGTCGGGCCTGCCGGTGGTCGGCGTCAAGCTGTCGCGCAACCGCGGCCACCAGAACGCCCTGCTCGCGGGGCTGTTCGCGGCGCGCGGCGACGC
>Ga0209450_10001415_pt1 | contig 12011 bp, 8 predicted proteins | sample FrelakmetLWP11LW_FD_187149 | JGI IMG/M metagenome (GOLD analysis project Ga0209450, IMG submission 187149) | Freshwater lake sediment microbial communities from the University of Notre Dame, USA, for methane emissions studies - LWP11 LW (SPAdes)... | ecosystem: Environmental > Aquatic >... | reverse complement strand
AATTTCTTTGTTGCTCATCTCATTATTTGTGCTGATTTTAAGATCCTTAAATCTTTCCTTCTGTATTTTTCTGGCTTTGTTAACTCTTGTTAGAACCTCTTTTGTCGACTCGTTAGTGGAGGCATTTAGTAGTTGAGATTTCTTAACCCTATCTACCTTTACAACCAAATCCATTCTGTCTAATAATGGACCTGAAACTTTTGTGGAATATTTACTTATCTGGGACGAGGAGCAAACGCAGACATTGTCCTGATCTCCCGCAAATCCGCAAGGGCAAGGGTTTTGTGCCGCTACAAGTAAAAATTTTGCCGGGTAACTTTGCGTACTGCTTGCTCTAGAAATGGTCACCCGTCCTTCTTCGAGCGGTTGCCTGAGTACTTCTAAAACATTTCTTGCAAACTCCGGTAATTCATCTAAAAATAATACTCCGCGGTGCGCAAGGCTTATTTCTCCAGGCCTAGGCCACTGTCCGCCACCAATCAATGACACACTGCTTGCAGTGTGGTGTGGGCTTCTGTAGGGTCGCGTGCAGACAATCTCCTCAGTGGTTTGTCCGGCCACACTATGAATTTTGGTAATCTCTAGAGACTCTTCATAGTCTGGTTTCGGTAATAGCCCAACTAAAGATTTTGCAAGCATTGATTTGCCAGATCCTGGAGGTCCACTCAGAAGAATATTGTGGTTGCCGCTTGCCGCGAGTTCAATTGCTCTTTTTGCCTGCTCTTGGCCGTAAATTTCCAATAAGTCTACTTCAGCCTGCTGGTTCTTGGAGTCAATTTTAGTAAATGGCAGAGGCTGAATTTTTATCTCTCCTATTAAGTGCCTGTAAAGTTGGATCAATGAATCGACTGGATATATTTCAATTCCCTCTACCAATGCTGCTTGTCTTGATACAGAGGCGGATATGTATAATTTCGAAATGTTGTTTTGCTGACAGGATTGCGATATAGATAAGGCTCCAGGTATAGATCGCGTCGATCCATCAAGGCCCAATTCACCAGCAAAAGCAGAATCATCTAGTTTACATTCAATTTGCTTACTGGAGACAAGTAGACTTACGGCCATAGCTAAATCAAAGCCCGATCCATTTTTAGGGAGATCTGCAGGGGCTAGATTTAGAGTTATTCTGCGTGGTGGCAAATTCAGACCAGAGTTCTTAATAGCTGAACGAATCCGTTCTTTGGCTTCATCGACGGATTTATTTGCCAATCCCACCACAATAAAACCGGGCAATCCATTGCTCATATCTGCCTCTACGATAACTGTTTGACAGTCGAGTCCAATATTTGAAATTGTATTAACCTTTGATAGCATTTTACCCCCTTGTTTTATTCATATTATACAAACAAAAAACGAAAATCAAGCATAAAAATATTGCACCCCTTCATAAAATGAAGGGGTGCAGTTCGGACGGTGTGGTCCTCTCCAGAGCTATCTGGGCGCACGCATGTGCTGTCAGGGCACACGGTTCTGAATTCTTCTTCTTGCCTGCACAAGTCGAGCTGGGCTCTCTCCTAATCTACTCAGTATAGACTAGGGCGCAGGTTTGGTAGCTTTCCAAACCTATTAACGGGGTTGGTGCCCATCCCGAATTATTTCTACTCCCGGGCGCAGGAGAAGCCGACTGGGTGCCCTTGTCGGATTTTACACTTGCGGGCTCACAAGCAAGAGTCAGTCCAGAGACTAAATCCCCTACATTATAGCTCTTTTTAGATTTGTGTCAAGAGATTAGTTACTTTTATACCATTTGGCAGCAGATTCCGGGGGAACAGTATTTATAACCATTCCGGTTGCTACCTCAAACCCACCCCAGATATTACTACGTCCGTATAGTTTAATAATGCATCTGAAGTTGGGGCTTACTCCATTCTCAATGTAAAAGTTGTAGCTTATCTGCGCTCCAGTTAGCTTTTCGGTGAGCATCTTAAGTTGCTTTGAGCATGATTTGAGCTCAGTTTCATTTAGCTCGGTAAAGTTTATGACGTGCCTTTTGGGTATAATCCATGCTTCAAATGGATATATAGAAGCGTAGGGGCAAATTGCTATAAAATGACTGTCCTCGTAAATAACTCTCTTTTTTTGACTCTTCTCGTAGGCAATAATATCTTCAATCGGCTCTTTCTTTTTATCGATGTAGTACTCTTCGATTTGCTTGGATTGCTCCAGGAACTTTTTAGGGATAATTGGAAGGGCGTAGATCTGACTGTGGGCATGAGCTAGACTGGCACCAGCTTCGAATCCGTCATTTCTAAAAACCAGCACATAGGCGATTCCCTTTCTGCCACTCAATTCCAGTATCCGCTGCTTATATGTCTTAAGAACGCGCTCTATTTGAGATAAGGAGAGCTGAGCAAAAGAAGTGTTGGCAAGGGGAGTATCTATTACAATTTCTTGGCTTCCATGTGCTCTAAAATTTCCCATTGTAAGGGCGGGGAAGCGGTTTTGTACGACTTTTACTAACCAATCACCTTCTTCTTTTAGTGTGTAGACTTCCTTCTCTTTATCGAGCCTGGGGCTGTCAGCAGTTTCTATAAGTGGGTGGCGGTTTTTGTGAGTGTCATATGGTCGTTTTCCTCTTCCGGGAGATATGATTACATACTGGTCAAAGATGTAATCTCTGCGTATTTCAGTTTCAATACCCTCGACGTCTAAAATTATTGGCTTGCATTGCCAAGCATCGTTGGGGTTGATTGTTTCGGTATCAATCTCGCAGGTAACGTAGTCAATAAAAGAATCATCAAAGTTTGCCTTTCCTGTTGAGCCCTTTGAATGAATAGATTTATGCACTTCTTTAGCCGACTTGGGCTGCTTTTTCATACCTCTTATGGTATCAAGATTGGTGCACTATTGCCAATTGCTAGCTGATCTTTTTATAAATATCTAAGAGTTTTTTAGATTGCTTTTCTATAGTGATTCCCATTGCAAGTTTCTTGGCCTGTTGACCGTACTTTTTTGCTAATTCAGGATTATCGATTAATTTAAGGCAGGCAGAGCTAAAACTTTTTGTGGTATTGAGGGTTTTGATTCCGGTTTTACCGTCTTCGGCAAGTGGAGATATTTTCTCGTCTAAAAATACTATTGGTTTCGATTCGATAGCAGCTTCATTAAGCACTAGCCCTTGCGTATCAGTGGTGGAGGCAAAGCAAAAGATGTCAGCCTCCTTGAAGGTAGCGAATGTTTCGGCTCTATCCAGCATGCCAGTGAAATGAACATTTTTCTTGATTTTCAAATTAGATACTAACTGATGCAGCTCTTCGGCATAAGGCCCATCCCCAACAATTAAAAGATTCGTGCTGGGCGACTTTTTCAATATCTTAGTCATACTTTTGATAATCAACTGGATGTTTTTCTCTTTGCCGAGTCTGCCCACGAACAATAAAAGGGGAGAGCTTTTCAGCCCATATTTTTTTCTTGGGCTGAATTCAGTTTTTGCCTTGGCTTCTTCTAGGTCAATGCCAGTCGGTAGTACCTTAATGTTGTTAAATTTACCATAATCTTTAAGTGATTTCTCCATTTTTACAGATGGAACGATTATTGCATCGCAGTTTTGATAAAAAAGGCCAACGCTTTCTATTATTAATTTGCGGTTCCATTTAGCCAATGATTTTTTAGGTTTGAGATTAGGTAGAATGTCGCGATAATGCTCTTTGGATTTGATTAGGGCTGGGCCAAGCAGTATCCCTACTAGTATTCCAAGCATTATCTTTTTATAAATTTTGGCGTATTGATCGATGTCGGTGTGGTGAGTCACTACGGTTGGGATATTATCCTCTTTGGCGATTCTTAGGCCTAGCATTCCTACTTGAGCTGGCGTGTGAATGTGAATTATATCCAGGTTTTCGCTCCGTACCTTTTTGATCGTAGTGGCTGTAAAGGGCATTGTGTCTCGATGATCTTCATACCAAATACTGGGAAATGATTTAAATCTTACAACATAGTCAGGATCTTTGTTTGGCCTTTTCTTTTTAGCTGCCTCTGGCGCAAAAACAATAACTTCATGACCAAGTTTTATTAGCTCTTGGGCAAATATATCTACTGAAACGGCCACTCCGTCGACTTGAGGGTAGTATCGATCTGTAAAAAAACCGATTTTCACCTTTTCTTCTCCAGGTCCGAATTATAGATTGAATTGATTTGCTTCATTACGGTTTTGGTATCGTACCTTTTAGCAATTTTTGAGGATTTCTCGACTGCCATTTTGTAATATTTACTATCACTTGATAATTTCTTGATGATTTCAATAAAGCCTTTGTCGTCGTGAGCTGATAAGTACCAGTCCTTAAAGGTGATTTTGTACTGATCATTGTCTCGTAATAATACGGGAAGCCCAGCAGAAGCACCTTCAATCATTACAATTCCGAAAGTTTCTTGCTCCGACGGAAGAAAGAATACATCCGAAGCCTGGTAGTAGGCCACAACTTCTTCGTGTTTAATTACACCTGTAAAAGTCACATTTTCTGGGGCGGTTTGCATTACTTTTTGCATTTCGCTGTAGTTTGCTGCAGCTCTCTTAAATGGAATTCCTCCAACCCAGATAAATTTGATTTCTGGTAGAGCTTTGGCACAAGCCAAGAAGCTATCAACTCTTTTGCGTGGCTGAACCTGCCCACTGCAGACTACTACGAATTTGTCTTTAGCTATCTTTAGCTTCTTTCTTGCCTCTGCCTTTTTCTTAGGACTGTTAGCGAAGGCTTCTGTATCTAACATATTGGGTACAACATATATAGGGCTTTTGACTTTCATCTTCTTAAGCTGATCCGCTACTTCTTGGCTAACTGCAAAAACTCCATCTGCGCGGTTATAGAACCACTTCAGATACATTTTGGCAAAGGGGTACCATAATTTAGCACCCACTAAGCTACCAACAAACGAATCCGGAACGACGTGAGCAGATACAAATACCAAGCATTTTCTGGAAAGTAAAAATCTTATCCCATAGAAGCCTACAGTATGAATATGCACTATATCTGACTTTAGGCCCTTCTCGTTGGTGTGAACTTCAAAGTTGGGGGAGTATTTTTTTAGGCCCTCGAGGTGCTCAGTGTAAGCCGTATGAACACCATGGCCTTGTACGGTGAAGGCACTATCAGAGATGACATTGATTATATATTTTTTCATAAGTGTATTATCACATTATATGACAAAATTTACACCATTTTGTTAATTCAATCAGCTGAATTTTATATGTATAAGTGATAAAATTGTAAAGATCATTATGTATTTAAAATTATTTAGCAATACAAACTTTTTAAAAATATGGATTGCTCAGCTGGCTTCACAGCTTGCTGCTAATTTGCTTAATTTCGCATTAATTATTAGGGTTTTTGAGCTTTCTGAAAAAACTAGTTATGCAAACATAGCCGTATCTCTGTTAATTTTGGCCTTTGGTGTGCCTTCAATAATCTTTGCAGTGCTGGCGGGGGCGTATGTGGACCATTTGGACCGCAAAAAAGTCCTAGTGGTTACAAATATTGTTCGTGCAGTCTTGGTTTTGTTCTTTTTACTATTTGAAACAAATCTGATTTTTGTTTACTCGATGGTTTTTGTGATTTCTGTTCTTTCGCAATTTTTCACACCTGCAGAATCGGCAGCCTTGCCCAAACTGGTAAGCAAAAAGCAATTTGTGGCAGCAAATTCTTTGTTTTTGTTCACCCTTTATAGCTCATTCATTCTTGGGTACAGTTTGGCAGGGCCAATAATTTCGGCATGGGGGCCAGACTCGGTATACTGGGTCACATCTTTTGCATTCTTATTGGCCGCCGTATTGAGTGCAGGCTTGCCAAAAATCAGACCAAAGGAACATGGGCTTAACTTTAAGGCAATAAACCACCAGGTATTTGTGACTATACGTCAAACCACCAATAAAATTTGGAAGAGTCCAATGCTTTTATTCCCAATAGCAAATTTAACAATTGGACAGATGATTATAGGTATTATCGCAGTTGTTGCTCCAGGCCTTGCTATAGTGCTGTTTAATCAGAATCTTGCCCAGGTAAGCGTAAAACTAATTGTTCCGGCTGCTTTGGGTATGGTTGTTGGGGCGATAGCTGTTGGCCAATTCTTTAAGAAGTCTCACAAGGCAAAAGTAATAAATGTCGGTATTGTAATTGCTGTACTTTCGCTTCTATCAATTGGCCTGGTTGAAAAACTAAAAGCACTGCCTTTTTATGACTTCATAGTAGTTGGAATCGCATTTGTACTGGGATTTGCTAATGCTCTTGTGAGCGTTTCCGCCCAGACGCTATTACAGGAGCATTCTAGTGATGAGGAGAGGGGAAAGATATTCGGCACTTTGAATATGATGATGAACCTGGCCGCATCGCTTCCAGTGCTTCTAGCTGGAGTTACTGCCGATTTAATTAGTCCGGCTTCTGTTATGGTAATATCTGGAGTGCTGATCGCAATATTCGGAGTCTATCAGTTCGCAACCGTCAAAAAACACCTTAAATATGACGTTTAAACACTAGCTTTTTAGCGTTAATTGTGTTATAATACTTTGTTATGGGGCTGTTTAGCTTCGACGTTGAATCTTGAAATATGATTGCGAGTCGGGTTGGAAATACACGTTAGCTGTTTCCACCTTTAACAAATGCAAAATCATTTGTAGCGCGATTGGTGAATGCCGTTAAGGCACCATCACTCGCTCCAGCTTTTGCTTAATTTGCACTAGCCATCGATCCTTCAATACCTGATAGAAGGTATTCGGTGTCATTTATCGGGTTGCAATAACGCTTCTTGCTAGGTGTTGTCTAAGTATTTAATAGCGAGCAAGTTTTGAGTTAATTGTGCTAATCTCTATAGCTCAGGCCTTGTAAAACAAATTTCAGATTAGCTACACTCGTAGAAGTCATATTGGAAAGTTTAGCGGACGTGGGTGCAATTCCCGCCAGCTCCACCAAAAGAAGACCTTAAGTTAGGTCTTTTTTTGATATTCAATATTATTTTATGTAATTTTTACTACTATGATTTAATTGCTTATGCTTTTGTTTTGTAGCATAACCTGTTAGAATTTCTTCCTGTACCTTCCAAAATCAAGGAGGACTATGCAAAGCTTGTCCGAAAGAGACGACTCAAAGCGAAAGAAAAGGCTCGCTTCGGCAACAGGAGTTACATATCCAACTGGTTATATTTTTTTCCGCGGTATTGTTGCTTTGATTTCTAAATTTTTCATTGTAACAAAGCTTTACCATAACGACCGAATTCCTCAGCCAAAGGGATATTTGTACAAGCCAGGTTATTATTCCAGAAATGGCTATAGCAAGGTTGGCGATTACAAGGCGTTCATTATTGCTGCTAATCACGGTCAAGTATGGGACATCCCATTTATCGGTATGTTCAGAAGGGGCCTCATTTGGGTTTGCAAGCCGCAATTTTGTATTCACCCAGCCCTTGCTTGGGTGAATCAGCGTATGGGGGCCGTACCGGTCTTTAGACCAAGCGTTGATGGAAACACTGCTAAGAACTCGGCTGAACGTATAAAGAAGCTCCAGATGGCTTCATATACACCACAAGAGCTAATTCCTGTTGTGGTTAAAGCTCTTAAGCGCGGAGTTCCGGCAATTATGTTTCCTGAGGGCAGTCGGGTGGGAACATCGACTGTTGAAGATGCTAAATTTGGTGCTGCAAAAGCCTCATTCTTGTCAGGGTGTCCAATTCTTCCAATTGCCTTGGTGGGTTGCTCAAAGGGCGATAGAGTAATTCGCAAAGGATTGCTCAGAAGAAGGCTTGTTATAGGTGTTGTTGGTGATCTCATATGCCCAGAAAGCTACATGCACCTAGAATCTAATACCGAGCGATACTCAGCAATGATGCACGATTGGGTGGTTTCAATCAACGAATTGCGAGAAGAAGGCTCAAATTATCTCAATTAACTCAAGGCCCCAGTATACTGGGGCTTTTTATATTGCCGAAGCAAAATAATCATCTGTTTTTGATAAAATATTATCTGATATGCTTAGATTTTTCTTATATAACTTATCTAAATTTTATAGTTTTGAGGGCATTATATGCTAATAAAAAGCAATTCTTTTTAAATAAGCTTTGTAGTAAGACTCAAAATTACAAATATTTTTGAGTAAAAAAATGGTGAACAAAAAAATATCCACTCAAATAAAATTGAGCGGGGATTGGTGCAAAAAGAAACAGGTTAGAGTGGGCCCGAGGCGCTTTCTAACCTGTTAAATGTCTTTGTTTTTGTTTTTGAGTAATTTATGTGTGCAGCACTGATATAATAATACCGCTTACGTTTGGGTGCTGTCAACAACTTTTTTAGACTTTTTTTGAGATTTTTTAAAAAACTTTTTTGCCGGTGAATTGGCCATTTCGAGCGGCACTGTTTTGGGCGAGAAGTTTTGAGAACATCGCCTGGGCTTTCTTGGCGTTTGACTCCTTACCACGCCATAATTTTAGCGCTGGATCTTGAACTGCTCTTGAGTAGCTGTAGGTGATAGGCCAGGGTTGCTCACCTTGGGCGCCAATAGCATTTAGATTGGCAGTGGCTTGTTCTGGTGATTGCCCACCAGATAGGAATACAATACCGGCCACTTCTTTTGGTACAGCCGAATTAAGTACTTTTAAGGTGTAGTCAGCGACCTCATTGGGCTTGCTCATGCTGTTTTTTGTGCCCGCAAGCACCATGCTAGTTTTTAGTATGGTTCCGGATAGATTTACTTTTAATTTGTTGAGTTCCTCAAATAGAATTTTTATGACCGCCTTTGTGTTTTTTGCGGCTTCTTCAATCGAGTGAGATCCCTCGTAAAGAACCTCTGGCTCAACTATTGGGACCATTCCAGCTGACTGTGCCATTGCTGCATATCTGGCCATGACCATTAAGTTGTACCTGATAACTGTCTCATCTGGCTCGCCAGAATTTACTTCAAAAGCGCTGCGCCATTTGGTAAAGCGAGCCCCCAAATCATAATATTCCTGAAGTCTTACAGATAGGCCATCCAGGCCTTCGGTGATGGTTGCAGGCTCAAAATTATCCATTGGTACCAAGCCCATATCAACTTTTATACCGGCGAGGATGCCTTTTTTCTCGAGAGCCTTGGCAAAACTCAAGCCGTCGTCAGTTTTTTGGCGAATTGTCTCGTCATAAAGTATTACTCCTGAAATATACAGTTCAATATTGGGCGACATGCACAATAATTGGCGCCACTGGCGTCTAGATTCATCTGTACACTCAATCTTAAGCGCATCAAAGCGCTTTTGGCATGTCCTGGAACTTTCATCGGCAGCTAAAAGACCCTTAGGGTCGGCCATCATTTGCTTTGCAATATCAGATAGAGAAGCTTTCATACATTAAGCATAAGATGAATGCGGAATTAAGGCAACATTTTTATTGTATTTTGGTACATAAAACAGATGCTAAAGCACATAATAAAAGCAAATAAATACAATTTTGTATCTGTTGAGATATTTTTATAATGAATAAATTATTTACTATTTAGTATTTTCAAGCCGAGCGTCACGCAGCATTGATTTGCGCTTCTTGTCTTCTCGCTTGTCATAAAGCTTCTTACCCCGGGCTAGAGCGATTTCAAGCTTTATACGGCCTCTACTAAGCCCGATTGCGGTAGGGACGATTGTAAGGTGCTGTGATTTGGCATCTTCAATGATTCTGTTTAGCTCAGATTTGTGTAGCAGTAGTTTACGCTCGGATTCAGGATCGTAGCTGTCTAAATTCATAGCTTGCTTATAGGGAGAAACGTGAGCTTTTACCAGGTAGGCTTCTTGGCCACGAAAAGATATATAGCTTCCTTTTAAATCAATATGGCCAGCTTTGATACTTTTTACCTCTGAGCCAGTCAGCACTAAACCAGCCTCAAATTTTTCTTTGATTTCATAGTCGAATTTTGCGCGGCGGTTAGTTGCTATTATCTTCATGCCTTAATTATAGCTTAAATACAGGGCTTTAGGATATAATAGGCTTAACATGAACCCAAAAGACATATTCGCAGAATTACTCAATAAAGCCCTCAATAAAGCTTATGGATCTTTTAGCCTAGAGGACGTATCTTCAAGCGTAAGCTATTGTGATCCAAAATTTGGAGACTTTAGCACCAACATTGCATTTCGACTATCTAAAACCGAAGCCAAAAGTCCTGCCGAGGTTGCGGAAGTTGTAATAAAAGAGCTCAATAGATCAAAAAATATCCATAAGGCTGAGTTTTTAAAGCCCGGCTTTATCAATGTAGTTATGGATAATGATGTTTGGGCGGATTACATCTCCAGTATTAATTATAATTTTGCAAAGAGTAATATCGGCAAAGGGAAAAGCATTCAACTCGAATTCATATCTGCAAATCCAACTGGGCCATTAGTGCTAGTTAATGCCTGGCAGGGCTACTACGGGGACATACTTGCAAATATCTATAATTCCCAGGGCTTTAAGACCTCAACTGAGTACCTTCTAAATGATGGTGGCAATCAAATAGTATCGCTAGGTAGAGCAATTCAGCAGGCTCTTGGGGCTAATTTTGACGCTGAAATATCGGAAAATCTGTACAGGGGAGAGTATATAGATAATATTGCTGAAATAATTACAACAAAAATTGGCTCTAAAGGAGAAGTTTTGTCTTCAGAGCCATTAGAAATTGGATCTATGGCGGCAGATTTAATAGTTGAAACCTATATAAAGCCAGACCTTGTTAAGCTTGGCGTTAAATATGATTCGATGTTTTCAGAGGGAAAGTTGGACATCAAAAAAACGCTATCAAGATTAGATGAGGCAGGTCTTATCAAAAATAAGGATGGCGCAGTTTGGCTCGATGGCTCTAGGGTTGGATTAGATAAGGATCAGGTCTTGGTGAGATCATACGATAAGGGCGAGAGCTATTTCGTAAAAGACATTGCATATCAGCTGGAGCGACTAGAAGAGAGGGGCTATGACAGTACAATAACAATTGTCGGCCCAGATCATCACGGCCAAGCAATAAGATTGGTGAACACCCTAAAGGCCCTGGGTCATGAAGGCTTTACCGAGCTATCAACTCAAACAATCAGGCTTATTAAAGACGGTAAAGAATTTAAAATGAGCAAACGTAAAGGCAAGTACGTGCTTTTGAGCGATTTTCTAGATGAAGTCCCTACAGAAGCGGCAAGATTTTATTTTGCAATGCGAGATACCAATACGCATATGGATTTTGACATCGACCTTATTGAGGAGCACTCTGCAAAAAATCCGGTGTATTATTCCTTGTATGCTTATGCAAGAGCGTGCTCTATAGAAGAAAAGGCCAAAGAAAACAATGTTGCCTCAAAAGATTTAAAAAACTACGAAATAAGTGATTCTGAAAAGCAATTAGCTATTCAGCTCTCTAGGGTGGAGGGGGTTTTGGCTGAAATTGTTAATAATCATAAGGTTCATCAACTGCTTCATCAGGCTTTTGATATAGCCAAAGCTTTTCATGAATTCTACGAAAAAGAACGAGTCGTGGGGGCCGACAGTGCAGGTCAAAAGTTGGCTATAATCGAAAAGTTCAAAACTGCCTATGAAGCCATCTTTGCGATTATCGGCGTTGATTTGCTAGATAAAATGTAGTAAAAAAAGCAACTATTTTTCTATCTTATTTGAGTAAATTTTACTATCTGAATTTATTAAAATTTGAGAATTTTTAGGCTCGATTGTAAATGAATTGATTTTTGAATCGTTGTCGATAGCATATTGCCTTACGTAGGTCGCTGAGCTAGAGTCTATTTTAAGCATAGCGAGTCTGTTTGATGACTGGTTTAGTAGGATGAAGTAGCCAGCATCCTTGTTGTAGTAGATGTCCTTAATGTCGCCAAAACTTTTAGGAAGGCCCTCTAGTTGGTAAGCACGTTCAGATCCTTGCTCGAATAGGAGTATGTTATTGCCTGAAGATATGAAAATATTTGCATTGACGGCTAATGAGCTAGCTTTTGACAATTCGCCATTTGTGACATTCTTCAAGAGATTTGTTTTGGCAACAAGGCTCAGGCCATTCTTTGTGTATCTGACTACCTGACCTTCCTGAGGTGACAGCAGGTAA
>Ga0209450_10001414_pt1 | contig 12012 bp, 10 predicted proteins | sample FrelakmetLWP11LW_FD_187149 | JGI IMG/M metagenome (GOLD analysis project Ga0209450, IMG submission 187149) | Freshwater lake sediment microbial communities from the University of Notre Dame, USA, for methane emissions studies - LWP11 LW (SPAdes)... | ecosystem: Environmental > Aquatic >... | reverse complement strand
CTGCGCGCCGGCTTGCCTAATCTTCTGCACCACATTAAGACAGCGCGCAAGTTCGGGATACCAGTTGTGGTGGCGGTCAACCGCTTTCTCAACGATACCCCGGCTGAACTCGAACTGATCCGCAAAACCTCAGTGGAAGAAGGCGGCGCTGTCGACGCGTTGATCTGCGAGCACTGGGAAAAAGGCGGCGAAGGTGCAATCGACCTGGCAGAGGCAGTGATCAAAGCTGCTGAAATGCCCTCCCAATTTAAATTCCTTTACCCGTTGGAATGGTCGATCAAGCAGAAGATCGAATGCATTGCCAAGGAGGTCTACGGCGCTGATGGTGTGGATTACCTCCCCGAAGCCGAGGAGCAAATTGCAAATTACACGCGGCTGGGCTTCGATAAGTTACCTATCTGCATGGCGAAAACGCACCTCAGCCTGTCTCACGATGCAGCACTCAAAGGTGTCCCCACAGGATTCCGCATTCCCATCCGCGACATCCGCGCATCTGTTGGGGCTGGCTTCCTCTATCCGCTGCTGGGCACCATGTCCACCATGCCGGGGCTGCCTACCCGCCCCATTTTCATGGAGATCGATATCGAAACTGAATCCGGCAAGATTATCGGGTTGAGTTGATTTTCATGGAATGCACAATTTAATTTTTTCCACTTGCCAAAACCCTCTCCAGAATCGGAGAGGGTTTTTTTAATTTAGCGGCTCCAGCATCTCGACAAAATCGAAATCTACCTGGGTTACAGAACCGGGGGATGGAGCCACCCCCACACCAATCTTCCCGATGAGAAAATCGGTGTTTTGCACATCAGTAACGTAAACCCCATTTACAAAGAGTGTATAAGAATCACCCTCACAAGTTCCCTCTATGTAGTTGGCATTGATTCCCTGGTTGATACTGTCAGCAGCCACCCAGTCAGTCAACGGCGTCAGGGTACGCCCATCCCACTTCTGGATGCTCCCGAATCCATCGCCCCGGACTGCGAAGAAGATACCGCTACCATCGTTCTGCACCCGGCACATCACTCCATAAGCAGCCTGGTTCGGATCACCAGCCTTTGCGAGTGAGGCATCCGTTCTCAAGGTGATATCTTGTACCGGGAAATTCACAGATCCGCTGCTGAATACGCTGCCGGATTGAGCTTTGATGGAATAATACTCACGCTGAATTAGGGAAGCAGTACCCCCAACGATCTCACCATCACTCCACCCATCCAGACTGGTGAAATCATAAAATTTCCTCGATATCGGATCATTGATGACCACAGTGTTCGTTTTCGAAATATCGAAATCGTACTCCTCGTGCAAGCGCAGGAAATTGCAGGTCATTGCCTGCACATCTACCACCTGATTGATATTATCCTCGATCGTAATGGTTGTCCCTGGCAATATAGGTTCACTTTCGCTAATCCACGAATCCCCCCAAAAATCACTTTGGGCGGAGCTGATGTATAAACCGCATATCTCATAGTGGGAGGTATTGATGAAATTTATCGGATATGTCTCGCGATCCTCATACTCGTACGCATTTCCTATCGATTGAACGATGATATCGTCAAAGAGCACCTTCACCGGATCAGTGGAATAGGAGACAGCAGAAAGTGCCAGGTCACCGCTCGCAAAAGTATCGTCGATCACTTCAGTGATGCGAACATCGTTTACTAAAAATGAGAAATGGGTTCCTTCACAGATGGCGGTAAGATGATTGGGAGTTCCATCAGTATGAATGGCAGAACTTACAGTCCAGTCATATAAAGTGGTACTCTCTCCTTGTGAAAAAAGCACAATGCGGGCTGACCCATCTGATGAGATGCGAAAACCATAGCCATCTCCGTTTTCCTGGATGCGGCAATCGACCCCAAAACCATCTATAAGATCACCTGGAGCTTGCAGTACCGTGGCATCCACTTCGATACGCACATTGTCAAAATCGACCCCGGCAACTCCCCAGTTATATTCTTTCTCAACCGTCGCTTCGACCACGTATCCGCCCGTTTCGTAGCCTGTATAGCCATAGTCTCCGGAATAAACCTCCCAACCTGAATTGGGATTGCTGAAATCATCCTGCATTAAGATAAACGGTCCCAGATCACCTGATGGAACAGAAGTGGCAGTTCCGAACAGCACATTGCCACCGGGAGTACCGGAAAGAGTGGCAACCTGCATCCCCTCTGCCGGGTTGGTAAACCCTCCGTTAGTAGTATTGCTGGAACAGCCGGCAATGACAACAAGGATGCATGTCAGGATGATAGAAAGCATAAACTTTTTCATGTTCACTTTGCTCCAGTACACTGACCCCTCTACAATTTTTGTAACAGGATGCAGACCTCATCCCCTTCAAGGGCAAGCCACCCATCAGCTACTGACGGTGATGTTACGCGTTTATTGGAAAGTAATAGTTCCCACTGCCTTCGCCTTAATGAGTTTCCAAGTGCCAGGCGCACTTTGCGTTTGCCAAAATTCAACGCCACCAGTACCGTCTGGTCGCCATCCTGGCGCAAATATCCCAGCACGCGTTTTGGGTCAAAATTAAGTGACATGAAACTGCCGCGGTGCAGTGCCGGCGTCTCACGACGTAATTTCAATAATTTTCGGTAGAAATTGAGCAGGGATTTCGGGTCTTTCGCCTGCGCCTCAACATTACGGGTGATGTGGTTGGGATGAACTTTTAGCCACGGTTTGCCTTTGCTAAAACCAGCATTGATATCCTTGCTCCACTGCATCGGGCTGCGGCAGCCGTCACGCCCCACGTTGATCGGCCAGTAATGCTTGCCGACAGGATCCTGGATCTCGGAGCGCTTGACCTTAATATCCCGCATACCGATCTCCTCGCCGGCATACAAGAAGGGTGTGCCACGCAGCGTCAGCATCATCCCGGCAGCCACCTTGAGGCGTTCATCATCCTCCGGTGCCTTGAATCTAGTAGCACTGCGTTTATTATCGTGATTGTTAAGCACATAATTTGGCCAGGAATCCGCCGTCATGACGCTTTCCCATTTTTGGATCGATTGCAGGAAACTGCCCGGATCCCATTTGTTCCATAAGAAGGAGAAATCGAAAGTGGCATGCAGCTTGCCTGCACCGGAGTAAAAAGCCGCTTTCTCCATGGTAGTCATAAAGGTTTCCCCAACCGCGTATCGTTCCGGGTAGCTATCCAGGATTACCCTGATATCGTGAACGACCCCCATCATTTCAGGTTGGTTGGTGTCGTAAAGGTGTTCCTGGGCATCAAAAGCCCGCCGGCCAATTTTAGTCGGGTTATCCCGGAACTGCGCATCCTTGAAATATTCATTAAAGACGTCCAGCCTGAAGCCATCGGTACCCCGGTCAGCCCAGAAGTTGAATACCGAAAGCAACTCCTTGCGAACTGCGTCATTGCGCCAATTGAGATCCGGTTGTTCCTTAACGAACATGTGATAGAAGTACTGCCCCGTTCTCTCATCCAATTCCCAGGCTTTGCCGCCAAAAATGGACTGCCAATTATTGGGTACTTTTCCATTTTTCGCATCCCTCCATATATACCAGTCGCGGTATGGATTGTCTTTTGATTTGCGGGATTCAACGAACCAGGGATGCTGATCGGAGGAATGATTGAGCACCAGGTCCATAATGACATGGACGTTGCGTTTGTGGGCTTCCGCGATGAGTAGATCGTAATCAGCGAGCGTGCCGTATTTGGGGTCAATAGCCTTGTAATTCGCCACATCGTAGCCGAAATCTTTATCAGGCGATGGATTGATGGGGGAGAGCCAAATGCCATCCACGCCCAGTTCTGCCAGGTAATCCAGTTTGCTGATCAGCCCGTGCAGGTCGCCAATGCCGTCATCATTGCTGTCGGCAAACGACCTGGGATAGATTTGATAGATCACGCCATCCCGCCACCACAAGTATTCTTTGCTCATTGGATACCCTCCAAGAATGTTTTGTGTAATTATACATTGCCCACAAAAATACACTTGACACACTTGACACCCCTTGATAACACTACCGAAATGTGGTAATATTTCTCCGTTCGGAAACATCGTTATGGTCTTCAACGAGAAGTGGGCAACCCCCACTTTTCTTATTAGATAAACCAAAACATCGCTTTAGTTCAAACAGGTGGAGAAAAGAAACATGAAGAACGAATTTATGCTCGCATTCAACGAAGTCCTTGAAGAAAAAGGACTCCCAAAAGAGATCATCCTAACCGCTCTCGAATCGGCTATGGTCTCTGCTTACCGGCGCTCCGTGATCGTGCCTACAAAACAGCACATCGAAGCCAAAGTTGACCCCGAAACCGGTACGTGCACCATTTTCGCTGAAAAGGAAGTGGTTGAGGAGGTCAACAACGAACCCACCGAGGTCACCCTTGAGGATGCCCTAAAGGTTGTGCCCGATGCTGAACTTGGCGCCATGGTGCTGGTTGAAGCTACACCGGCTGATTTTGGCCGAGTAGCGGCTCAGACTGCCCGCCAGGTCATCCAACAGCGCATCCGCGATGCCGAGCGAAAATCACAGGTTGATTTCTATGAAAAGCAACTTGGCGAGATCGTCAGCGGCACGATCCAGGCAGTTGGTGCCACCGGTCTCACCGTTGGTCTCGAGCTAAAAGCCGAAGCTGCCATGCCCCGCAAGGAAATGATCCCCGGGGAACGTTTCCACATCCATGACCGCGTGCGTGCGCTCGTCTCTGAAGTTAAAGAAAATCAACGCGGACCACAGATCATTCTTTCCCGCACGCATCGCAATTTCCTGCGCCGCTTGCTAGAAAACGAAGTCCCCGAGATCTTCCACGGAATCGTGGAAATCCGCTCCATCGCCCGTGAACCCGGGCAGCGCGCCAAAGTGGCTGTTTCCGCCACCCAGCAAGGTATCGACCCGGTTGGTGCCTGCGTTGGCATCCGCGGTGTCCGCATCCAGGCAATTGTGCGTGAGCTGCATGACGAAAAGATCGATGTTATCGAGTGGAATCCTGACCCGGCTGCTTTTATTGCCAAGGCAATCAGCCCCGCGCGTGTCAGTGGAGTATATTTGAATGAACAAAAAACCACTGGAGGCAAAACCGCTAATGTGGTTGTCCCTGAAGATCAGTTAAGCCTGGCCATTGGCCGTGATGGGCAGAACGCCCGCCTGGCTGCCAAGTTGACCAACTGGCGTATCGACATCAAAAGCCTGCCGGAAGCTGCTTCGGAATCCCTGCTCAAGCTGCGCACTGATCCCAACTTCACCTCCATGCTCCCCGCTGAGGGAGATGCAGCCACCAGGGTGGAAGAATTCCTGGCACGCAAAGCTGACGGTAAACCCCTCAATCCTGAAGAATATGACTTCATGGCAAAGTTCGTCGACCGGGTTGAGAAGAAAGCCACCGCTAAAACCGAAGCCCAAAAACAGGCTGAAGAAGTTCAATTACAGGAATACAAGAAACTGGTTCCTGTCTCCGCATTCAATATCAGCATCCTCGACAGTGGACTCCCCGAACACGTGGGGTACATTCTCCAGGAAGCTGGTTACTTCTCAAAGGGCGACCTGGCTGTACAGATGAAATTGGACCAGGATCAGATTTTACGGCTGCAGGGAATTGGTGCCCGCGCCATAATCAACATCGAGGAATTGGTCACCCAGTTGGACGCTCAACTGATAGCGGAAAAAGAAGCGCCTGTTGTTGAAGTCGCTCCGGTCGAAACAACTGAAGTCATTGAACCGGAAGTTGTTGAAGTAGAACAACCAGCAGAACCTGTGGCAGAAACAGGCGAAACCACCGAAGTTGTTGAATCAGCTCCGGTTGAAGAAGAGGAAATCTCGCTGGAAGAGATCTTCACTCTGCGCCCTGAAGTTTTGGATACTGCTGCCATGGTACCTGATGAAGAAGAAGGCGAAGAAAGCGACAAGAAAAAAGGCAAGAAAAAGAAGAGCAAACACGTGGTCATTACATATGATGAAGATCGCGATGCCACTACCGCAACCAAGCAGCACAAGCGCGGTGATGGTTGGGATTTGGAAGAGTAAAACGAGAGGACCGGTGGCAAGGACAGTACATAAGCGCGGTAAGCACGTTCCTCAAAGGACCTGTATCGGGTGCCGGACGGTTCTCTCAAAACGGGAATTGGTCCGCATCGTCAGAACGGAAAAAGGTGTCTTTGTGGATCCATCCGGCAAAGCTGCCGGGCGCGGGGCTTACGTGCATGCCATCCGCGACTGCTGGGAGCAAGCCATTAAAGGATCAATCAGTGCTGCCTTACGAATTGAGTTAACAGCGGGAGACCGCGAAAAACTGAAAGAATTCATGGCAACATTACCAACCGATGAAGTTGCTGACGTTTCCAAGCTAAACCAGGATAATAAAATGATCGGTTGACCTGTAATCCACTTGCTCAGAACCACCACAGGTCAATCTTGCTTGAAAGCGATTAACGGTAGATAAAGCAAGGATCATCAGGGGGCACATTTTTTAGGAGGTGCATTATGGGCGAAGACCAAAGCAAGACAATTGAATTTCCGGTGAGTCTCACCGTTCGGGATCTGGCACAAAAGATGGATGCCAGCCCTATTCAGGTCATTAAAGTACTCATGTCTAATGGCGTGATGGCCAACATCAACCAGACGGTTGATTATGATACTGCAGCCATTGTGGCGTCCGAACTGGGTTTTGAAGCCGTTCCTGAAAAAAGCCTGGATGAATCTGAGGTGAAAGATACAAGCGAGATTCCGCTATGGCGCCGGATCATTATGGAAGAAGATCCCAAGAAACTGGTAAAACGTCCAGCAGTGGTCACCATCCTCGGGCATGTAGATCATGGCAAGACAACCTTACTTGATGCCATTCGCCACTCTAATGTAGCCAGCGGAGAAGCCGGCGGTATTACCCAGCACATCGGCGCCTACCAGGTGGAACAAAAAGGACGGCAGATCACTTTCCTTGATACCCCGGGACATGCGGCTTTCACAGCCATGCGCGCCCGTGGAGCCCAGGGAGCTGATATCGTAATCCTCGTTGTAGCTGCAGAAGACGGTGTAATGCCGCAAACCAAGGAAGCCATCGCCCATGCCAAAGCAGCCCGGGTGCCCATCATCGTTGCCCTCAATAAAATTGACCGCCCTGATGCCAACCCTGATTTCGTCAAACATCAACTAGCCGAACTCGAGCTCGTCCCCGATGAGTGGGGTGGTAACACCCTGATCGTCCCCGTTTCTGCCAAACAGAAAAAGGGGTTGGAAGAATTGCTGGAAGCGATCCTGATTGTCAGCGACAGCCTTGAAATCCAGGCTAACCCTAACGGTAAGGTGTTTGGAACCGTCATTGAAGCTCAGATCGACAAATCCCGCGGCGTAGTTGCCACCATGCTAGTACAAAATGGCACACTCAAAGACGGTGATACCATCCTGGCTGGAAACACTTATGGCAAGATCCGCGCCATGTTCGATTTCAACGGCAAAAAGATCCGCACCGCCGGACCTTCCTTCCCGGTCCAGGTTTTAGGGATGGGTGTTGTCCCCCCCGCTGGAGATGTTTTCCAGGTTGTCGCCAGTGAAAAGGAAGCCCGCGCCATGATCCAGGCAAACCTGGATGCGCAGGCGAGCAAACAGACCACCTCAACCAAGATCACCCTTGAACAGTTGTTTGAAAAAGTTCAGGCTGGCGAAATCAAGGAATTACCTATCATCATCAAAGTGGATGTCCAGGGATCGCTGGAACCAATTGTCAATTCTCTTAATGAATTGGGTCAGGGCGATATCAAGATCAATATTCTTCACGCAGAGACCGGTAATATCAGCGAAAGCGACGTCATGCTGGCGGCTGCATCCAAAGCGATCGTGCTCGGTTTCAATGTGGAAGCAGATGGCGCTGCCCGTAACCTGGCAGACCAGCAAAACGTGTCCATTCGGCTCTATGAAATCATCTACCGCATGATCGAGGATATCGAAAAAGCCCTTAAAGGCATGCTCGAACCTGAAATCAAGGAAATCCCCGTTGGGCAAGCCCAGGTACGTGCCATCTTTAAGATAAATAAAGTAGGCACCATCGCCGGCTGCCGGGTGACGCAGGGCGAAGTCCGCCGCAATACCCGCATCCGGGTAATGCGTAACGGCACCAAGGTATTTGAGGGTGAAGTCTCTTCCTTAAAACATGAGAAAGACGATGTGAAGGAAGTACGCCAGGGATTTGATTGTGGCATTTCACTCAAGAACTTCAATGACTTGATGGAAGGCGACATCCTTGAAGCGTTTATTGTTGAAAAGACTGGTTGATCTATAACCGGAAGAAGGAAATACTATGCCATCCCCTTTAAGATTATCGCGTATTGGCGACCGCTTTCGCGAGGAACTCTCCACCATGCTTGTGAAGGGTGAGATTCGAGATTACCGCCTGACAGGCGTTTCCGTCACCGAAGTGAGAGTTGACCGTGAACTCTCATATGCCGAAATCTATATTTCGTCATTAGAAGGCAGCGAAGGATCCGCCGAAATTTTAGCCGGGTTCGAAAGCGCCAGCGGCTACATCCGCAAGGTACTATCAGAGCGCATTGAATTACGCTCCTTCCCCCGCCTGCGGTTTCATTGGGATCCAACCTTTGAAAAAGCTGACCGTATTGAGAAATTACTCATAGAAATCAAAAAAGAAGATGAAGCTCGAAAAAAACAATAACCTGGTCGTAGACCAGATCAAGTTAGCCCTTGAGGGTGCCCAATCTATCGGTATCGTCACCCATGTGAGACCTGATGGCGACGCGATTGGTTCAGTGATAGGGCTTGGCCTTGCGCTATTCTCCATCGGCAAAAAAGTGCAGATGGTGATTCCAAGCGGTGTATCCCATACTTTCCGGCATTTGGCAGGGACAGAACTTGTACAGAAGACGTTTGAATCTCCCTGTGACCTTTATGTGTCGGTTGACTGTGCTGATCTAAAACGCTCTAAGGGATTACCAGTAAGCGCGAGATTTGACATCAACATCGATCATCACATCACCAATGAGAAATTTGCCCGCTATAACCTGGTCTATCCCGAAGCAGTCGCAACTTGTGCCATCCTCACTGATTTGATTCCCCGGCTTGGCGCTGAAATCAATCGGGATATTGCCAGCGCGCTGTTATCCGGCATCATCAGCGATTCCATTGGTTTTCGTACCTCAAACACGAACATTGATGCATTGACTCTTTCTGTAAAATTGATGAGGGCTGGAGCTGACCTTTATGCTTTGTACAATAAAGCCTTAATAAACCGTCCCTTTACTGCAGCCAAATATTGGGGTTTTGCACTCGCCCGTATGCAAAAGCAAGATGGGTTGGTGTGGACCTCACTGACTCTTGAAGACCGCAAGAATTCGGGGTATAAATTAGATGATGATGCAGATCTCACCAATGTGCTTTCATCCATTGAAGAAGGTCGGGTATCCATACTCTTCGTTGAACACAGTACAACCAAAACAAAAGTGAGTTGGCGTTCAGTTCCAGGTGTGGACGTGAGCGTCCTTGCCGCCGAATACAATGGTGGAGGTCATCCTGCCGCTGCCGGCGCTGAACTATCGGGTACCTTGCAGGAAATTGAAAAGAAAGTAGTCGACCGCACAGCTGCCTATCTGCATTCGATCGCTAAACCGGAAACAAGGGGAAATTCAGAATTATTGAACGGAGTGGCAAAATGAACGAAAACCAGAATGATCGGTATGACATAAAGAATACCATTTCAGGTGTACTGGTGGTGGATAAACCCGTTGGAATGACTTCCCACGATGTCGTCCAGGCAATTCGCCGCGGCAGCAATATCCGCCGGGCCGGGCATACCGGAACCCTCGACCCGCGCGCTTCAGGTGTGCTGGTTGTTCTCCTGGGTCCTGCCGTCCGCTTAAGCGAATATGTGGCCGCTTCAGACAAGCGTTACCAGGCGGTCATTCAACTCGGGACCACAACCGATACTTATGACGGTGACGGTCGCACGACTTCAGAAAGTCCGGTAAATGTCACCGAGGAACTGTTCAATACTGAACTCCAGAAATTTGTCGGCCGCATTGAACAGGTTCCCCCTCCTTATTCAGCCATTAAAGTGCAGGGGCGGAAAGCCTACGAGATGGCTCGTGCCGGCGAAGAAGTGGAACTTGCCCCGCGCATTATTGATGTCTACAGCTTGGAATTACTGGAGTGGGCACCCCCCGAAGTTGTAATCGACGTAAATTGCTCTTCAGGCACCTACGTGCGCTCCTTAGCTCATGATCTCGGGCAAAAACTGGGCTGCGGCGCCACCCTTACCGGGCTGCGGCGAACCAAGAATGGCCGCTTTACTTTACGTGACGCGATCCCGCTGCGAAAATTGAATGAAGCATTCATGGATGGATCCTGGTATCAATATCTCATCCCGGCTGCCGATGCACTGATCGATTGGCCAGCGATAGATTTGACCAATGAGCAAATGGATGCCATCCGCCATGGTCACCGCATAACAGCCGCCGAAGGTGCTGGTCCGCGTGCTTGCGGTATCAGCGAACAGGGAGAACTTGTAGCTCTGTTGGAATTGGATGCTGACAAAATGGAATGGCAGCCAAAAAAGGTCTTCTTCTCTTAATCACCAAATTATTAATTGTAGAGTCTTGCAAAATGCAAGACTCTTATTTTTAAAAAAAAGAAAATTTTTAGATATTAATTATTTCTTGCCATCAACCAGTCAATCATTTGTTGCTTTTCTTCTTCAGAAATCTTCGCGCCATAGGAAATCATGCGGTCAAGTGTTGTATTCCATTCTTCGCGGGTGTGACGTGCGTTAAAAATTCGATCAATGGAATGGTGATCTTGCAGTTTTTCGCGTATCAATGCTTCTATTTTGGAGTCTTCAGTGGAAGTACCCGTAGAAGTGGCGGCAACTGCCGCAGCTGTCGGCTGGCTATTTGCCGATGGTGTATTTTTCGAGCAGCTTGATAAGAATACAGTGCCGATCATTAAAACCAAAAGGACGATCAAATAGATTTTTTTCATTTTTCCTCCATCATAGATATATTGATTTATCTTACTCCAATTTGACATACATTTTTCTCATATAATAGAGCCATGCCAATAATGCAAACATCACCCTTAAAACAGTCTGCAATCACCATTGGTTCCTTTGATGGAGTTCACCTTGGTCATCAGCAGCTCCTTCGCACCCTGGTGGAGCATGCCCGCAAAAACAATCTGCAGTCGGTCGTGATCACTTTTTGGCCGCTGCCGGCAGTTTTCTTCAATCGCGTCCCCTCTCGCTACGCGCTCACTTTTCCTGACGAGCGGGCTGAATTGATCAAGAATTGCGGTGTTGATAGGGTGATCACGCTCAATTTTAATCAGGAACTGGCTAACCTCACGGCTGAAGAATTTCTTAATGTGCTCAAGCACCATACCAATTTTTCCTGGATGGTTTCAGGTACCAACTTCGCTTTGGGGAAAGACCGCCTGGGTGACCTAGAGTTGCTTAAGTCGATCGGTACTCGCATGGACTTTCAACTCGAGGTGATTGAACCAAAATTGTCAGGCAAAGCAATCGTCTCATCGAGCCAAATTCGAAAGGAATTGGCAGACGGAAATGTACGGGAAGCCAACCAAAAACTTGGGCGGCACTTTATGCTTCCTGGAAAGGTTGTGCATGGGGAGAACCGCGGAAGCAAAATCGGCTTTCCGACCGCCAACCTTGAGATTGCCCCGGAGCGTCTTATCCCGATGAACGGCGTTTATGTCACGCGTGCCTGGATGACCGAGAATGATGCCATGGCAGTGACCAATATTGGAGTCCGCCCGACCTTTGAGAACCCTCTCCCCGAACCGCGGGTTGAACCTCACCTGCTGGATACTTCAGATGATCTTTACGGTTCCGAGATAACCCTGGAATTTCTCGATTTTATTCGTCCCGAAAAGAAATTCGCCAATGCCAAACTATTGATCGCCCAAATAAAAAAAGATATCAAACACACCCGGAAGGTCTTCCTGCATGAAGAATAATCCCCGCATCTACTTGCTTGATTCACAGGCTTATTCCCCTGAAACGATTGCAGTTGCTTTCGCCAAGACTTCCCGTTC
>Ga0209450_10001413_pt1 | contig 12018 bp, 10 predicted proteins | sample FrelakmetLWP11LW_FD_187149 | JGI IMG/M metagenome (GOLD analysis project Ga0209450, IMG submission 187149) | Freshwater lake sediment microbial communities from the University of Notre Dame, USA, for methane emissions studies - LWP11 LW (SPAdes)... | ecosystem: Environmental > Aquatic >... | reverse complement strand
ATCACTGGGTGCTGAAGCCCGCCAACTCGCTGGTCTGGTATCGCGAGGTGAAGGCGTGGTTCGACAAGTACGGCGGGGCTGCCGGCGGCGACTGAGGGTAACCGGTCTAACGGTCTAACGGTGTCAGGTTTGCAAGATGTGCAAGATGCGGGCGAACGGCATCTTGCACATCTTGCAAACCTGACACCGTCAGGCCGTCAGGAGGCCGCGGCTGCGGTGCTGCGGATCTCGCCGAGCCGCGTCTCGAGCTCGCGCGCGACCTGCTCGTCCTTGAGCCCCATGCCTTCGACGTCACCCTCGGCGAAGCCCAGGATGCCCATGTCGGCGTAGGCCTTGCGGATGCGCGGGCCCCACAGGCCGATGTCGCGGATCGTGGGGACGATGCGGGAGAACAGGCTCGTGCGGTACACGCGCATGAGTTCCGAATGGTCCACCCACTCGCGGCACTCCGCGAGCGGCAGGCCGAGGGATTCCCAGACCTCATCGCCCAGGAACCGGTCGCGCAGCAGGTAGCAGCCCTCGACGACGAACTCCTCGCGCTCGTCGCGCTCCTTGTCGGTGAGTTGCGGGTAGTAGTCGCGCAGCGCGAGGCGGCCGAACGCGACGTGCCGCGATTCGTCCTGCATGACGTACGCGGTCACGGACTTCGACAGCGGGTTGCGGGCGTAGTCGCGGATCAGCCCGAACGCCGCAAGCGCCACGCCCTCGATCAGCACCTGCATGCCGAGGTAGGTCATGTCCCAGCGCGAGTCGCGCAGCGTGTCCTCGATCAGGCTTTGCAGGTGACGGTTGATCGGGTACACGAGCTCGTACTTCTCGTGCAGCAGGCGCGAGAACGCCTCGACGTGGCGTGCCTCGTCCATGACCTGGGTCGCGGCGTAGAACTTCGCGTCCATGTTCGGCACCTGCTGCACGATCTTCGCCGTGCAGACGAGTGCGCCTTGTTCGCCGTGCAGGAACTGCGACAGCTGCCAGGCCTGCAGGTGGTGCCGCAGCCGCGTGCGGCCCGGCGCGTCGAGGCGCTGCCAGGTCGGCGAACCGTAGATCGAGATGATCTCGTCGGGCAGCCCGGCGGGATTCTCGGGGTCGAGGTCCTGCGACCAGTCGATGCGCTCGTCCGAGTCCCATTGCTGGCGCTTGCCCTTGCGGTACAGGTTGAGGAGCTTGTCGCGGCCGTCCTGGTATTCCCAGCGGAAATTGGCCTCGAAGTCCTGCGCCACCTGCCAGTCCATGGTCTCGAGGTTGCAGACGTAGTGTTCTGAAGTCGACATCGTCGTTCCCCTATGCGGCGCGACCGGCCCGTGCTCTGCGGCCAGCACGTTGCGGAGACAGTGCCTCCGCACACGGCAGATGTCCAGCGGCTTGCGGGTGTCTTGCGGCGCAGCAGACCAGCCCGCGCCCCGGGCGCATAATGCTGGCGGGTGAACCCTGCGATGACGGTCCAGAACGCCGAGATCGCCGACCGCTTCGAGCACCTCGCCGACCTGCTCGAGCTCGAGGGCGCCAACCCGTTCCGCGTGCGCGCGTACCGCAATGCCGCGCGGTTCATCCGCGGCCACGCGCACAGCCTCGCCGAGATGCTGGAGGAGGGCGCGGACCTCGCCGAACTGCCGGGGATCGGTGCGGACCTCGCCGACAAGGTCGCGACGCTCGTGCGCACCGGCCGGCTGCCGCTGCTCGACCAGCTCGCCGCGCGCGTCCCGGCACCGCTCGTCGCCATGACGCGCATCGAGGGGCTCGGCCCGAAGCGCGCCCAAGCGTTGTATCGCGCGCTGAAGATCCGCAGCCTCGAGGACCTCGCGCGTGCCGCCCGCAGCGGCCGGATCCGCGAGCTGCCGGGATTCGGCGTGCGCACCGAGCAGCTGATCGCCGAGCGCGCCGCCCGGGTCGCGAGCGCGGAGCAGCGGCTGCGGCTCGCGGATGCGGAGCAGGTCGCCGGTCCGCTCGTGACCTGGCTGCGCGGGATCGACGGCGTGCAGCGGGTCGAGGTGGCTGGCAGCTTCCGCCGTCGTCGCGAGACGGTCGGCGACCTGGACGTGCTCCTGGGCGTGGCGCGTGGCGCGAAAGTCATGGGCCGCGTCGTCCGCTACGAGGACGTGGCGGACGTGAGCGCGCAGGGTACGACCCGCGCGACGCTGCGCCTGCGCAACGGCCTGCAGGTGGACGTGCGCGTCGTTCCGGCGGTTGCCTTTGGCGCTGCGCTGCATTACTTCACCGGGTCGAAGGCGCACAACATTGCCGTCCGCAAGCTGGCGGCGGCGCGCGGCCTCAAGCTCAACGAGTATGGCCTGTTCCGTGGCGAACGGCGGATCGGCGGACGCACCGAGCAGGAGGTGTTCGACGCCGTCGGACTGCCGCTGATTCCGCCCGAACTGCGCGAGGACCGCGGCGAGATCGATGCCGCTCGCCGCGGCAGGCTCCCGCACCTCGTGCAGCTCGGCGACCTGCGCGGCGACCTGCACTGCCACAGTCGTGCGACCGACGGCCGCGATACGATCGAAGCGATGGCCCGGGCGGCGGCTGCCCGCGGCTATGAGTACCTCTCCATCAACGATCACTCCCGGCACGTCAAGGTCGCGCACGGCCTCGACCGGCGCCGTCTCATGGAACAGGTGCGCGCCATCGACCGGCTGAACACGCGGCTCGACGGCATCGTCGTGCTCAAGTCGGTCGAGGTGGACATTCTCGACGACGGCCGACTCGACCTGCCCGACGGCGTGCTCAAGGAACTCGATTTCACGGTCTGCGCGATCCACTACGGGTTCGGCTACGGGCGCGTCCGCCAGACTGAGCGCATCCTGCGGGCGATGGACAACCCGCATTTTTCGATCCTGGCGCATCCGACCGGTCGCCTGCTCGGTGCGCGCGAGCCGTATGAACTCGACCTCGAGCGCGTCCTCGAGGCTGCACGCGACCGCGGACGCATCATGGAGCTGAACGCGCAGCCCGAGCGGCTCGATCTCGACGATCGCGGGTGCCGGCTGGCGCGGGAGCTCGGCGTCAAGGTCGCGATCTCAACGGATGCGCACCGGGTCGCCGACCTCGACCTGATGCGCTTCGGCGTGGACCAGGCGCGGCGCGGCTGGCTCGAACCGGACGACGTCGTCAATACCCGGCCGCTTGCGGAGTTGCGGCACCTGCTGCGACCCTAGCGGGCAACCAGCGTGGAGCAGGCAATGAAGATCACGTTCAAGGTGAACGGCGCCAGCCGGACCGTCGAGGCCGATCCCGAGATGCCGCTGCTGTGGGCGTTGCGCGACCTGCTCGGGCTCAAGGGCGCCAAGTACGGGTGCGGCATCGGTGCCTGCGGCGCCTGCACGGTGCACGTCAACGGCAAGGCGATGCGTTCCTGCGTCGTGCCCGTCAAGGCGGTGGCCGGTGACGCGGTGCGCACCATCGAGGGCCTCGGTGGCGGGCATCCGGTGCAGCAGGCCTGGCTCGAGGAGCAGGTGCCGCAGTGCGGTTACTGCCAGACCGGGCAGATCATGCAGGCTGTGGCGCTGCTCGAAGCGACGCCGCGGCCCACGGCCGAGCAGATCCGCGCAGGGATGAACGGGGTGCTGTGTCGTTGCGGCACGTATCCGCGCATCGAGGCCGCCGTGCGCCGTGCGGCAGACGCGCTGGCGGCGAAGGCGGAGGGCTGAACATGCTCACGCGACGCGAATTCATGGCGGGTTCCGGTGCGCTGGCGGTCGTGGTCTCGCTGCCGCTGCGTGCGCACGCCGCTGCGGCCGACACTGGCGCGTTGCCGTTCGTCACCGCGTATCTCGAGATCGGCCCCGACGGGCGTGTGACCCTGCATTCGCCCACCACTGAGATGGGGCAGGGGACGCACACCGCGCACGCCGTGATCATCGCGGACGAACTCGGCGTGGACCTCGACCGCGTGAGCGTCGTCACCGCGGAACCTGCGGATCCGTTCCGGCGCGGCGGGCAGATGGGCTCGGGCGGTTCGTGGGGAGTGCGCGCCTGGTACCTGCCGCTGCGCAAGGCCTCGGCGCAGGCCCGCGACGTGCTCATTGCGGCGGCGGCGGCCGGGTGGGGCGTGCCCGCTGCGCAGTGCAGGCTCGAGCGCGGGGAGGTGGTGCACGAGGCATCACGACGCCAGCAGGGCATCGGGGCGCTGGCCGCGGCGGCGGCGGCGTTGCCGCTGCCTGCAGAGCCCGCGCTGCGCCCGAAGTCCGAGCTGCGCTACACCGGGCGCAAAGTGCCGCGCGTCGACCTGCCCGCCAAGGTGCGCGGCGAGCCGGTGTTCGCCTCAGACGTCGAGCGACCCGGCATGGTCTACGCCTGCGCGCGCCTGGCGCCGGTCTTCGGTGCCGAGCTCGACGGCTTCGACAAGGACTCGGCTACCGTGGTGCCCGGCGTGCTCGACGTGGTGGCCGTTCCCGGCGGTGCCGCCGTGGTGGCGAGCAACAGCTGGGCCGCGCTGCGCGGTGCCGAAGCCCTGCGCATCCGCTTCAAGCCCACCGCGCACGACCGCCTCGACTCCGCGAACATCTCGCGGCAGATGCGGGCCGGCCTCGCAGACGGGGCGCAGCCCATCAACGCGCGCAAGGACGGTGACTGGGCTGCCATCGCAGGGGCTGCGAAGCGCATCGTCGAGGCGGACTACGAAGTGCCGTACCTCTCGCACGCGCCAATGGAGCCGTGGAACTGCACGGTCGAGTTCGACGCGCACGGCGGCGTGCACGTCTGGGCCCCGGTGCAGACCCAGGATCGCAACCGCAATGCTGCCGCGACCGCGGCCGGCGTTGCCCCGGACAAGGTGCGGCTGCACACGACGCTGCTGGGCGGTGGATTCGGCCGGCGGCTGGGATCGGACGGCATCGCCGCGGCGGTGTTGACGGCGCGTGCGGTCGGGCGTCCGGTGAAGTTCTTCTGGCGGCGCGAGGACGAGTTCGGCCAGGGCTGGTACCGACCCGCGCAGGTCGCGCGGCTCAAGGCGGCACTCGATCCCGAAGGCCGGGTGACGGGACTGCACGTGCGCACCGCCGGGCCGGCGCTCGCGGCGTCGTTCAGCCCGCAGGGCCTGCCGGCCGGGCAACTCGACGGCTCGTCGGTGCAGACCATCCGCGAGTCCCGCTACAAGCCCTCGGCGTTCCACGTCGAGTGGGTGCGCGTGGACCAGCCGGTGCCGATGGCACCCTGGCGCTCGGTCGGCGCGACGCAGAACGGCTTCTTCCTCGAGTGCTTCATCGACGAAGTGGCGCGGGCCGCCGGCCGCGATCCGTACCTGCTGCGCCGCGAACTGCTGGCGCATGACGCGCGGGCGCTGAACGTGATCGACACGGCGGCACGGGCGGCGGGCTGGGGCGAGCCGCTCCCCAGGGGCCGGGCGCGCGGCATGGGGTTCGTCGAGAGCTACGGGTCGCTGTGCGCCGAAGTGGCGGAGGTTTCCCTGCGGGACGGTCGGCCGTTCGTGCACCGGGTGGTGTGCGCGCTCGATTGTGGCTCGATCGTGCTGCCCGACGGCGTGCGCTCGCAGGTGGAGGGCGGCATCGTCCAGGGCCTGTCCGCGGTGCTCGGCGAGGCGGTTGGCATCGCCGCCGGCGGCGCGCAGGAGCGCAACTTCGATACCTACCAGGTGCTGCGCATCGCGGACGCGCCGGGGCGCATCGAGACGATCGTGATCGAATCCGGAGAGCCCATGGGTGGCGTGGGTGAGCCGCCGTTGCCGCCGCTCGCGCCCGCCGTGGTGAATGCGTTCGTGGCACTCACCGGCCGGCCGATCCGCGAGCTGCCGCTATCGCGGCATCGCTTCGCTTGACCGGGGTTCGGGTCGCGCCCGTCGTCGGCGGGATCGTGCTCGCGGCCGGCGAGGCCCGGCGCATGGGCGGTCGGCCGAAGGCGCTGATCGAGCGCGACGGCGTGCCGCTGGTGCGGCGTGTCACGCAGGCGCTGCTCGATGCGGGCGTGCACCACGTGGTGGTCGTGCTCGGGCACCGTGCCGATGCGGTGGCCGCCGCGCTCGCCGGGCTGCCCGTCGCCTGCGCGGTCAACGATCACTACGGCGACGGCCGGGTGTCGTCCCTGCGTGCCGGGCTCTCCGCCCTGCCGGACGGCGTCGAGGCGATCGTCGTCGCGCTCGCCGACCAGCCGCTGCTCGGGGCCGAGGATGTGCGCGCCCTGCTCCGCGCCTTCGGTGACAGCAGGCCCGCGCGTGCGGTCGTGCCGCGCGTGCGCGGCGTGCGCGGCCACCCGGTCGTGTTCGAAGCGGGTGTCGGCCGGGAGATCCTGCAGCGTGACGCCGACTTCGGAGCACGTCACTGGCTGCAGGAGCATCCCGCGCAGCTGTCGTGGTTCGACAACGACAACGATCACTACTGCGTAGACATCGACGCGCCCGAGGATCTCGCACGCGTCGAGCGCCAGCATGGCTGCACGTTGCGCTGGCCCGCGGATTCCTGAGCCCCAGCCGTCGCCCCGCCGGCGTCAGTAGGGACCGTCCACCACCACGTAGCCGCGCTTCTTCGGGTGCCAGGCGTAATACACCGGGCCCGCCTGGTAGTACGGAGTGCCGCCGAAATAGACGGTGCTCTGGAACTGGGGCGCGAACGAGAACACCAGGCCGATCGGCGGGGTGACCACGACGAAGTTGGGCCCGTACGGCCGGTACCAGGCACCGCCTGCGTAGTAGTAGGGGTTGCCGTGGTAGTGCACGACGCGCGGTCGAGGTGGCAGGTAGCGCACGACGTGACCGCGGCGAGGGTAGTAGTACTGGCCGCCCCAGTGACGGTGATCGCCGTCGTAGCGGCGCCGGTCGTAATGGCGGTCCTCATAGCGATCGTCGTGACGGCCGTCGCCACCACGGTACTTCGCGGAATTCTCGTTGCGGGCGTGCTCCGGCGGATCGGCCATCGTGGTGACCGGCTGAAGCAGGAGCGTTCCGAGTGCGATGGCACCCAGCGCCCGGGTCAGGGATCGGTTCATGGTCGCCTCCTGCACGCGCCACTCCGGCGGTGCTTCTGCAACCATGAACGCTGGTGCCCCGCTGCGGTTTACAAGGTGTCAGGTTTGCAAAATATGCAAGATCTGCAGGATGTGCGCATCTTGCAGATCTTGCATATTTTGCAAACCTGACACCCTCAGAGACACCCTCAGAGAACGTCGAACGTCATCCCGGCGTGAGCGACCAGCCGCTCGATCAAGGGCTCACCGAACGCGGTGGCGGGTGTCCAGAAGCCGCCCTTCGGTCCCGCGTCAGCGAGGTCGCGCGCGAGGAACGCGCCGGCCTGGCCCAGCATCTTGGCGGTGGAGCCATAGCCCGGGTCGCGGTCCCCGGTCACCTTGACGCTCAGCGTCCGTCCGTCCGACGTCCTGCCAAGGAAGCGCAGGTCATAGAACCCCTTGCGCTGCACCTCCGCGCTCGGCCCCTCGCCGGGTGCCGGCAGGACGAAACGCTCCAGCGCCCAGCGCGTCGGCGGCAGCGCGCCCGCGACCATGAACCCCGCCAGTCCCACCGTGAAGGCGGTTGCCGTGGCGCGGCCCTTGAGGCCGCGACCCATCAGCATCGCCTCGTCGTAGCGGAACTCGGCACCGTAGGCCTGCTTCGACAAGGCGTTGCTGCGCTGCACGACGCGGGTGTTGACGGCGCTCATCACGAACGGAGCCACCCACGCGTCGAAGTCGGTGTCGTACTCGGCCGATTTGACGTCCGGCTGCCGCACCTTCGGTGCATAGCCCGCCGGACAGATCGAATAGGCATTGGCGATCTCCCTGCGCAGTGCCGGGTTGGCGCTCGCTTCCTTCAGGAAGTTGATCAGGCTGGCGGCCGTGCCGCCCGAGAGCCCGCCGCTCACGCCCTTGACGCGCATCTTTACCGTCGTGCACGGCTCGCCGAAGCGTTCGAGCGCTCGCCTCTGCAGGAACAGCACGCCCAGGTCCGACGGCAGGGAGTCGAAGCCGCAGCAATGCACGATGCGCGCGCCGGACTTGCGTGCCGCGCTCTCGTGCGCCTCGATCATGCGACGGATCCACTGCACCTCGCCGGTCAGGTCGCAGTAGTCGGTGCCGGTCTCGGCACAGGCCTTCACCAGCGGCCCGCCGTGCAGGGCATAAGGACCCACGGTAGACGCGACCGCGCGCGTACTGGCGCACATGCGGCGCAGGGCGGCTTCGTCGCCGGCGTCCGCCACGACGATCGGCAGCTTGCCGGCGGAGAGTCCGAGCGAGTTGCGCAGCGCGGCGAGTTTCGTCTCGGAGCGGCCCGCGATGGCCCACCTGAGCCGGCCGTGCGTGCCGAACTGCTCGGCGAGATACCGGGTGAGGATCTGACCGACGAAACTGGTGGCGCCAAAGACGATCAGGTCGTGCGAGGGAGTCTGCATGAAGGCCTCGGACAGCGGGATGGCCCAGCATGGCATAGAATCTCACCCGGTGCCCCGCCCGGAGGGGCCGTCGCGCAGGACCCGTGAGCATGAATGCCGAAGCGTTGTACCAGGACCTGAAGCTCAAGCTCGGGGACGTGATGCCCGAAGCCGAACTCATCCTCAAGGCCGAGGTGGCGGCGGAGGTGCTGCGCCTCAAGGTCGAGCGCAACGCGGTGATCCTCGGCCACAACTACATGGAGCCGGCGCTGTTCCACACCGTGCCGGATTTCCAGGGCGACTCGCTCGAGCTGTCCCGACGCGCGGCCGAGACCGACAAGCCGGTAATCGTGTTCTGCGGCGTCCGCTTCATGGCCGAGACCGCCAAGATCCTCAACCCGACCAAGACCGTCCTGCTGCCGACCGAGAAGGGCGGCTGCTCGCTGGCCGAGAGCATCACCGCCGCCGACGTGCGCGCCCTGCGTGCCGCCTACCCCGGCGTGCCGATCGTCACCTACATCAACACCTACGCCGACGTGAAGGCCGAGGTGGACATCTGCTGCACGTCGAGCAATGCGGTGGCCGTGGTCGAATCGCTCAAGTCCGACACTGTGATCTTCCTGCCCGACGAATACCTGGCGCGCAACGTGGCGCGCGAGACCGGCATGCACGTGATCGTGCCCACGGTGCTGCCGAAGGCCGGCGCTGCGAAAGCGAACACCGAGGTCGAGCACACGATGATCGCCTGGAAGGGCCGCTGCGAGGTGCACGAGCTGTTCACGCCCGAGGACATCGACTCGGTGCGCCGGCAGTTCCCGGACGTGATGATCCTCGCGCATCCGGAATGCAGCCCCGCGGTGGTCGAGAAGGCCGATTTCTCCGGCAGCACCACAGCGATGATCAAGGCGGTCGAGAAGTCGAAGGCGAAGCGCTTCCTGCTGCTCACCGAATGCTCGATGGGCGACAACATCGTCGCGGCCAATCCGGAGAAGGAAATGCTGCGGCTGTGCAGCCACCGCTGCCCGCACATGCACGAGATCACGCTCGAGCAGACGCGTGACTCGCTCAAGTATCTGCGCTGGGAAGTGGATGTGCCCGAGGACATCCGAGTGCGCGCGCTGCGCTCGGTGGAACGCATGCTCGCCGTGGGACCGAAGGTCGATTGAGCGAGCCGATCCACACCGACGTCCTGATCCTCGGCTGCGGCATCGCCGGCGGCACGGCGGCGCTCGAGCTCGCCGAGGCCGGGCTCGACGTGCTGATCGTCACCCGCGCCGACCGGCCGCAGGAATCGAACACCTACTGGGCGCAGGGCGGCATCATCTACCAGGGCGAGAATGATTCGCCCGAACTGCTGGCCAGGGACATCGCCCACGCCGGCGACGGCCTGTGCCACGATCAGGCGCTCAGGATCCTGTCGGAGACCGGCCCCGCGCTGGTGCAGTCGATCCTGCTCGACCGTCTCGCGGTGCCGTTCGACCGCAAGCCCGACGGCAGCCTCGCACTCGGACGCGAGGGCGGCCACTCGTTGCCGCGCATCGTGCACGCGACCGACGCCACCGGCCGGGCGATCGAAGACGCACTGATCTCGGCGCTGCTGCAGCATCCCTGCGTGAAGTTCCTGACGGGCCACACCGCGGTGGACCTGCTGACCCCGGCCCACCACGGCCGCGACCGCCGCGCGATCTACGATCCGCTGTCCTGCGTCGGTGCGTACGTGCTGAACCAGGCCTCGGGCGACATCATCCGCTGCTTCGCCCGTGCCACGGTGCTCGCCACGGGCGGGCTCGGGCAGATCTTCCTGCGCACCACCAACCCGGTGGGCTCGCGCGGCGACGGCCTCGCCATGGCGTATCGCGCCGGCGCGCGCGTGATCAACACCGAGTACGTGCAGTTCCATCCGACGGCGTTCTACCATCGCAACGCGCCGTGCTTCCTGATCACCGAGGCGGTGCGCGGCGCGGGCGCTCGGCTGGTGGACGAGCGCGGCGTGCCGTTCATGGACCGCTACGATCCGGAGTGGAAGGACCTCGCGCCGCGCGACGTCGTAGCCCGCAGCATCCACTCCGAGATCCTCAAGCGCGGCGTGTCGAACGTCTACCTCGACCTGCGCTCCTACATCCCGGCCGAGCGCATCCGCACCGAATTCCCTGGCATGTACCAGGGCTGCCTCGAGTACGGCATCGACGTCACGCGCGACCTGCTGCCGGTGGTGCCGGCCGCGCACTATTCATGCGGCGGCGTGTGGGTGGACGAGCACGGGCGCAGCACGATCGAGCGCCTCTACGCGATCGGCGAGGTGTCCTGCACGGGGCTGCACGGGGCGAACCGGCTCGCCAGCACGTCGCTGCTCGAGGGGCTGGTGTGGGGCCACCGCTCGGCGCTGCACGTCGCGGCCGAACTGGGTGCCCACGACGGCGTGCGTTACGAGGACATCCCGGCGTGGCAGCCGACAGGCCGCGAGACCCCCGACCCGGCGCTGGTCGCGCAGGACATGAGCTCGATCAAGCACATCATGTGGAACTACGTGGGGCTGGTGCGCACCACGCCGCGCCTGGCGCGCGCCATCCAGGACCTGCGCAACCTCGAGGTCGAGATCGAGCGGTTCTATCGCGCGGCAGCGCTCACCGACGAGCTGCTCGGGCTGCGTAACGCCGTGCGCGTGGCCCTGATCGTCACGCTCGCGGCGTGGGAGAACCACGAGAGCCGCGGCGCCCATTACCGCGAGTGACGGCCGACGCCCCGGCCGACTCAGCCGAGGACGCGCGCCAGCTCCCGCGCCGTCATGGCCATCAGCGCGAGCGTGGCCAGCGCGAACACGCTGAAGCGCACGATCACCCGGTTGAAGGTGGCCTGCACCAGCGAGTGGACGACGCGCAGCAGCACGTAGGCCCAGGCGAGCTTGAGCGCCGTGGCGTCGCCGCCGCCGGTCAGCGCGGCGAACATCATCAGCGCGTAGAAGATCGTCGGCTGCTCGTGCAGGTGGTTGTAGTTGTCCGCGATCGAGCGCACCTCGGGCCGCCGCAGGCGGTGCGACCACGTGCCGGGGTACGCCGCGTCCTGCGGGTCGATGCCGGCTTCGTTCATGGCCGGTATCCGGGTCGCATACATCCAGATCCACATCACCAGCGTCCACGCCACCAGCACCAGGACGGGTGTCAGGAATTCGGTCGAGGTCGGCACGGGAAATCCCCCCGGGGTCCTGTTCGGATGGCGAAGCGTAGCAGCTGCGAGGCTTGCCGCGCTGGCTGGCAGGCTGCGCTACCGGCGGCGATCCGCGCCTCGCCTCGCATCGGCAACGGCCACCAGCAGGAGGAATGCGAGGCCGACCCACGGCAGCGCGCGCGTCCAGGCCGGTGATCGATAGGTCATTTCCACCGCGTGCTCGCCTGCCGGTGCTTCGATGCCGAGGTAGCCCGGCGACAGCATGACGGTCGGTACCGGCCGGCCGTCCAGGCGGGCTTGCCAGTTCGGGTGGTAGCACATCCGGAACAGGATCATGCCGGGGTCCTCGAGCCGCACCCGTGCCCGGTATCGATCGCCGCGACCGCTGCTCGAGAGTACCCGGCCGCGCGGCGCCTGCCACCCAGACGGCGCAGCGTCCTCGAACGACCAGGCCGTCGTCAGCGGCTGCTCGCCGGCGTAGCGGAGCATCTCCCGGCCGTAGAACTCCATGAAGTCGATCGCCTCGGCGGTGTCGCCGTCGGCC
>Ga0209450_10001412_pt1 | contig 12026 bp, 4 predicted proteins | sample FrelakmetLWP11LW_FD_187149 | JGI IMG/M metagenome (GOLD analysis project Ga0209450, IMG submission 187149) | Freshwater lake sediment microbial communities from the University of Notre Dame, USA, for methane emissions studies - LWP11 LW (SPAdes)... | ecosystem: Environmental > Aquatic >... | reverse complement strand
TGGCGCTGCCGCTGCAGGCCCGCGAACTCGTCGCCGTCCGCCTGATCGCCTTCAACGACCTGCACGGCCATCTCGAACCCGGCGACAACACCATCACGATGCCCGACCCGCGCGACCCGACGCAGACGATCGCGCTGCGCACGGGCGGTGTCGCCCACCTCGCGAGCGCGGTGCGCCGGCTGCGCGCCGAGCAACCGGCCAGTGTGCTGATCTCCACCGGTGACCTGGTCGGCGCCTCCCCGCTGGCCAGCGCCTTGTTTCGCGACGAGCCGACGATCGAGGCGATGAACGCGCTCGGCCTCGACCTGAACGTCGCCGGCAATCATGAGTTCGATCACGGCGTCGCCGAGCTTCGGCGGCTGGTCGCCGGCGGCTGCGCCACCGAACCGCGCGGCGTCGCCGCCAGCTGCGCCAATGCAGATCGAACTTACGCCGGCGCGCGCTTTCCGTTCATCGCGGCCAACGTCGAAGACGCCGCCACCGGCGTGCCCCTGCTACCGCCGTTCGTGGTCAGGAACATCGGCGGCGTGCGAGTCGGCTTCGTCGGCGCGGTCACCCGCTCCACACCCGGCATCGTCATGCCCGACGGCATCCGCGGCTGGCGCTTCACCGCCGAGGCGCCGGCGCTGAACCGCTACGCGCGCCAACTGCGCGCCGAAGGCGTCAACACCATCGTTGCGGTGGTGCACGAAGGCGGCGATACCGACGGCGGCATCAACGACTGCGACAAGCCGCGCGGACCGATCTTCGGCATCGTGCGCGCGCTCGATCCCGCCATCGACGTCGTGCTCAGCGCGCACACGCACCGCGCCTACAACTGCCGCATCGACGGCCGCGTGGTGATCCAGGGGGCCTCGTTCGGCCGACTGCTTTCGGTGGTCGACCTGCAGATCGACCGCGCCACCGGGGCGGTGGCGCAAGAGCAGACACGCGCACGCAATGTGCCGGTGGCCAACGGACTCGGCGCCGGCGGGGCCGTGAACGCAGCCTACCCGCCCTACCCGGCCGACGCGCAGATCGCCGGCATCGTCGATCACTATCGCGGCCGCGTTGCGCCGCTGGCCGACCGGCCGGTCGGCCGCATTGCCGCTGCCTTCGAGCGGCTGCCGGCGGAGCAAGGCGACGGTCCCGCCGGACGGCTGATCGCCGATGCCCACCTGGCGGCAACGCGCGGCAACGGCGCGCAGATCGCCTTCACCAACACCGGCGGGATCCGCACCGACCTGCGGCCTCGCGTTCCCGGCGGCACCGTGACCTTCGGCGACGTGTTCACCATGCAGCCGTTCGGCAACACACTGGTGACGATGTCGCTGACCGGCGGCCAACTGAAGGCGCTGCTCGAATCGCAGTGGCGCGGCAACGGCGCGCGGCCGCACTTCCTGCAGCCATCGTCGACTCTCGCCTATGCGTGGCGCGACGATGCCCCGGCCGGCGCAAGAGTCATCGATGAGTCGATCACCATCGACGGCCAGCCATGGCGGCGCGATGCGACATATCGCGTGACGGTGAACAGCTTCCTGGCCGCCGGCGGCGACCGCTTCCATCTGTTCCTAGAGGGCACCGAACTCAGCGGTGGCCCCCTCGATGTCGACGCGCTCGCGCAGTACCTGTCGCAGCAGTCGGCGCAAGGTCCGCTCGCCGTGGAAGCGAAGCAGCGCATCGTCAGGCGAAGCGGCGCAGGCAATGCAGCGCCGGTGAGATAATTCGCCCTCTCGCAAAGCAAGGGCCTGTCATGCGCCGCAACCGTCTCATTTCCCGCGCCCGCACCTCCGCTTCGGCCAGCACGCTGGCCAAGCTGGCGCGCCGGCTTTCCGAGTCGGGCAGCCGCATCGAGGACCGCTTGTGGGAGCGGCGCCTGGTCGAATCGGTCAACGATCGACTGGCGCGCGGCTTTGCCGACGACATCGAGGCAGCGCTGGAAGACCTGTCGCGTACGCAGGCGCGTGCCTACGACGACCTGGCCGATCTCGCGGAGTCCTGCGCCGAGAGCGCCACCGTCGAGATCGACGGCAAGCCGCACGACGCGCTGCTGCTCACGGTGCCTCTGCTGGCGTGGTCGCGCTACCGCCTGCCGGCCACCGCGCTTGCCTCGTCGCTGGTGGAGGCGATCGGCGCGCAGATCGCCGGCCACCTGGCCGCGCGCGGCACGCGTATCGCCGTGGCCGACTACCTGTACTCGATCGACCAGTTGCCGGAGTCGTTCGGCGAGGTCTACGACGCCGCGCAGAAGCTGTTCGAGGCCTGCATTGCCGGCAAGCGCATGAAGATCGACGGCAAGAGCCTGCGCGAGCCGGTGATGATGCTGGCCGACACGCGCTACGTGCTGGCCGCGATCATCGCGCCGCAGGGCGCACCGCTTTATCACTGGCAGGAGACCGGCGTCGATCCGGATGCCAAGACGGCCGCGATGACCGCCTTCCGCGAACAGGTCGGCGGCGTGGTGGCACCGCTGATGACCGGCTGCCGTTACCGCGTGCTGGCCCCCAACGCCTTCCACGCCGCGCTGCGCCAGGCCGACCGCGAGCTGCGCGAGTTTTCTCTCGAGGCCGCGGTGTCCTACCTGAAGCTCGCCTACGACATGGGACCGAGCGCGCTGCAGGCCACCTTCGCCGCCTTCGAGGACAAGCGGGTCGAGGAGATGCGCATCGGCATCGGCACCGACGGCAACGACGACGGCGTGATCGAAGGCGTGGTCTGGCCGCTGCTCGGCGACGAGGAGGAGCGCGCGCAGGAGGAGATCGATGCCACGCTGCGCCGCCTCGGCATCAACAAGGTCACCGCGCACGCGCACCGCTTCCCGCTCGAGTACTGCGACGACTGCGGCGCCCCGATGTTCCCCAACCCGGCCGGCCACGCCGTGCACGCCGAGCCGCCGGAGGACGTCGAGGAGCAGCCGGCCGCGCCGCTGCACTGACCAGTCGGCGACAGGGCGCGAAAGGCCCTCGCTGCCCTACCCCTATCCCACAGGGGGACAAGGGCTCTGGCCTCAGTGCACCGTCCTATCGAAGCTGAACTTCCCGCCGCGGAAGTCCACCGGCACGATGTCCTTCGGACCGAAGCGCCCTTCTAGCACCAGCTTGGCGACCGGGTTCTCGATCTGCTGCTGGATCGCGCGCTTCAGCGGTCTGGCGCCGTAGACCGGATCGAAGCCCGCCTTGGCGATCTCGGCCAGCGCCGCGTCGCTGACCTCCAGCTTCATCTCCTGCGCGGCGAGGCGCTGCTCCAGGCGCTTGAGCTGGATCCCGGCGATCGAGGCGATGTGCTGCCGGTCGAGCGAGTGGAACACCACGATCTCGTCGATGCGGTTGACGAACTCGGGGCGGAAGTTCTTGCGCACCTCGCCCATCACCGCTTCCTTGATCAGGTCGTAGTCCTGCCCGGCCATGCGCTGGATGTCGTGCGAGCCGAGGTTGCTGGTCATCACCAGCACGGTGTTCTTGAAGTCGACCGTGCGGCCCTGGCCGTCGGTCATGCGGCCGTCGTCGAGCACCTGCAGCAGCACGTTGAAGACGTCCGGGTGCGCCTTCTCGACCTCGTCGAGCAGGATCACCGAGTAGGGCTTGCGCCGCACCTGCTCGGTGAGCTGGCCGCCTTCCTCGTAGCCGACATATCCCGGCGGCGCGCCGATCAGCCGCGCCACCGAGTGCTTCTCCATGTACTCGCTCATGTCGACGCGGATCAGGTGCTCCTCGGTGTCGAACAGGAACTCGGCCAGCGCCTTGCACAGCTCGGTCTTGCCGACGCCGGTGGGGCCGAGGAAGAGGAACGACCCCAGCGGCCGGTTCGGGTCCGCCAGCCCCGCGCGCGAGCGGCGGATGGCGTCGGACACCAGCCGCACCGCCTCGTCCTGGCCGACCACGCGCGAATGCAGCTTCGACTCCATGGCGAGCAACTTCTCGCGCTCGCCCTGCATCATCTTGGCCACCGGGATGCCGGTGGCGCGCGAAACGACCTCGGCGATCTCTTCGGCGCCGACTTCCTTGCGCAGCAGCTTGAACTCCTGCCTGCCGCCGCCTTTCTCCGCCGCATGCAGCTGCGCTTCGAGCTGCGGCAGTCTTCCGTACTGGATCTCGGCCAGCTTGTCGTACTGGCCCTTGCGCTGCAGCTCGGCCATCTGGGCCTTCAGCTTGTCGATCTCGGCCTTGATCGCCGCCGAGCCCTGCACGGCGGCCTTCTCGGCGCGCAGCACCTCGTCCAGATCGGCGTATTCCTTCTCCAACCGCTTGATCTCGTCCTCGATCATCTCCATGCGCTTGCGCGAGGCTTCGTCCTTTTCCTTCTTCACCGCCTCGCGCTCGATCTTCAACTGGATCAGCCGCCGGTCGAGCTTGTCCATCACCTCCGGCTTGGAATCGATCTCCATCTTGATTCGAGCGGCCGCTTCATCGATCAGGTCGATCGCCTTGTCGGGCAGGAAACGGTCGGTGATATAGCGGTGCGAGAGTTCCGCCGCGGCGACGATCGCCGGGTCGGTGATCTCCACCCCGTGGTGCAGTTCGTAGCGCTCCTGCAGGCCGCGCAGGATGGCAATCGTGCTCTCCACGCTCGGCTCGTCGATCAGCACCTTCTGGAAGCGCCGCTCCAGCGCGGCGTCCTTCTCGATGTACTTGCGGTACTCGTCGAGCGTCGTGGCGCCGATGCAGTGCAGCTCGCCGCGCGCCAGCGCGGGCTTCAGCATGTTGCCGGCGTCGATCGCACCCTCGGCCTTGCCGGCGCCGACCATCGTGTGCAGTTCGTCGATGAAGACGATGATGCGGCCCTCTTCGGCGGCGATCTCCTTCAGCACCGCTTTCAGCCGTTCCTCGAACTCGCCGCGGTACTTGGCGCCGGCGAGCAGCCCGGCCATGTCGAGCGTCAGCACGCGCTTGCCCTTCAGCGTCTCCGGCACCTCCTCGTTGACGATGCGCTGCGCCAGGCCCTCGACGATCGCCGTCTTGCCGACGCCCGGCTCGCCGATCAGCACCGGGTTGTTCTTGGTTCGCCGCTGCAGGATCTGGATCGCACGGCGGATCTCGTCGTCGCGGCCGATCACCGGGTCGAGCTTGCCCTGCTGCGCGCGTTCGGTCAGATCGATCGTGTACTTCTTCAGCGCCTCGCGCTGGCCCTCGGCCTCGGCGCTGCCGACGTTCTGGCCGCCGCGAACGGCGTCGATCGCCGATTCGAGCGCCTTGCGGGTCAGCCCGTGCTCGCGCGCCGTCCTGCCGGCCATGCCTTTGTCGTCGGCCACGGCGAGCAGGAACATCTCGCTGGCGATGTAGGCATCGCCGCGCTTCTGTGCTTCCTTGTCGGTCTGGTTCAGGGCCGCCACCAGTTCGCGACCGATCTGCACCTGGCCATCGGTGCCGGTGACCTGCGGCAGGCCCTTCAGTGCACTGTCCACCGCCGTCGTCATCGCGGCGACGTTGGCGCCGGCCCGCTGCAGCAAGGCGCGCGCGCTGCCGTCGCTCTGGCGCAGCATGGCGGCCAGCAGGTGCAGCGGCTCGATGTACTGGTGATCGGCTCCGACCGCGATCGACTGCGCGTCGGCCAGCGCTTCCTGGAACTTGGTGGTCAGTTTGTCCTGGCGCATCGGGCTCTTTCTCGACAAGGGGAAACGGGATTTCTCTCTACGTGAGGCTGCGGCCGGCCGATTTCAACGCCTCGATAGAATGCCTGCTCGATCCGGGTCCTCCGCCCGCCCTCTGCCGCCACCTGGTGCTACGGCTTCGAAACCTGCTTTTCGTCGGACTCGCGGCACTGGGAGTCGCCCACGCGGCCGAGGACCCGTTTTCCCCGTCCGCGGCAGCATTGCCGCGCGCCACGAACCCGCTCGCCCGTTTCGAATTGTCGGCGCGGCCGCCGACCGAGACCGCGAATCTGCTCGACCAGGTGCTGCGCGCCGCCGCCGACGACGAATCGATCGACCGCGAGGACGAGGAGCGGATGCTGCGCCGGCTGCGCGGCGACACGATCGATGTCCTCGCCACCGAGGGCTTCTTCAGCCCGGTCGTGACGGTCGGCACCGACGACAGCGGCCAGGCCCGCTACGTGATCAAGCTCGACGTCGGCCCGCGGACCTACGTCACCGAGGTAGTGCTCGAGTTCACCGGGGAACTCGCCGCGCAGCCGGAACGCGTCGAGCAGCTCAGGGCGGGCTGGGAACTGCAGGTCGGCCAGCCGTTCCGCGACGCCCGCTGGTCGACGGAAAAGAACCGGCTGCTGAACCGCATCCGCAGCCGCGACTTCGCTGCCGCGCGGATGGCCGATTCGGTCGCCCTCGTCAACGCCGACGAGGCGACGGCCCGCCTGCGCGTCGAGATCGACTCCGGTCCCGCCTACACCATGGGGCCGATCGAAGTGCGCGGCCTGTCGCGCTACGACCGGGAACTGGTCGAGCGCTTCAACCCGTTCCGCGTCGGCGAGCCCTTCGACGCCGAGAAGCTGCTCGAGTTCCAGCGCCGCCTGCAGCGAACGCCGTTCTTCAGCACCGTCATCGTCGACGTCGACCCCGCCCGCGGCGAGGACGGCCAGCTGCCCCTGCTGATCGAGGTCCGCGAAGCGAAGTCCAAGCGCGTGTCCTTCTCGCTCGGCTACTCGACGGACATCGGCGTGCGCGGCGAGGCCGCCTACCGCCAGGCGACGCTGTTCGGCCACCCCTACTCGCTGCAGTCCGGCATCAGCCTCGACCGCACACGGCAGGCCGCCTACGCCGACATCTACCTGCCGCCGAAACCCGGCGGCGAGCAGGACGCCTTCGGAGCCCTGATCGAGCTGACCGACAACGAGGGGGTGACGACCGACCGCTGGGCCGTCGGCGCCCAGCGCACCCAGAGACGCGAGAGCGGCGCCAAGTCGCTCGACACCCAGCTCGCCCTGAACTTCCAGCACGAGTCGCGCCAGGTCAGCGGCGCGCCGGAGGAGGACACGGTCAACGACGTCGTCTCCACCACCTACGCCTGGACCCGGCGCGACGTCGACTCGATCACCATGCCGACCCGCGGAACGCTGCTGACGCTGTCGGGCACGGTCGGCCTCGGCAGAAGCAGCGTCACCAATTTCCTGAGGACGGGATTCCTGCGCGGCTACGGGCGTTACGCGTACTACCTGCCGCTGACGCCGCGCGACCAGCTGATCCTGCGCACCGAACTGGGCTACGTCGCGGTCGACGATCCGCGCGTGGTGCCGAACGAGTTCCTGTTCCGCACCGGCGGCGTCGGCACCGTCCGCGGCTACTCCTTCCAGAGCCTCGGCCGCAAGGCCGGCACCTCGACCACCGGCAGCACCATGCTGGCGGTCTTCTCGGCCGAATACGTCCGCTGGCTCTTCGACAACTGGGGGGCCGCCGTGTTCGTCGACGCCGGCGATGCCAGCAACAACCTGTTCGACGTGCCGCTGGCACGCGGATACGGCATCGGCGCACGCTACCGGACGCTGGCGGGGCCGCTGGCGGTCGACGTAGCCTACGGCGACCGCACCAACGGCGTCCGCGTGCACTTCTCTGTCGCCATCGCCTTCTGACATGGAATCGCCCGAGCCAGCTGCCAGCGCCGCGCCGCCAACGCCAGCCGCTCCGAAGCCGCGGCGCTGGCTGCTGCTGCGCTCGCTGGCGACCGCCTCGGCCAGCCTGCTGCTGGTCGTCGCGGTGCTGGCCGCCGCCGTGGGCTGGCTGATCGGCACCACCAATGGCATGAACAGCGTGATCGCGGTCGTCAACCACATCGCGCCGCTCAGGATCGAGACGCGCGGCGCCTTCGGCGCGCTGGCCGAGGAATTCGGCTTCGCCGACCTCAAGGTCACCGTCGGCGACAAGACGGTCGAAGCGAAGGCGGTCCGCGCCAGGCTGCGCGACTGGCACTGGCAGCCGTTGCGCGTCGACTTCGACTACCTCGAAGCAGCCTCGCTGCGCGTCGACGTGATCACCGACGGGAGTCCGCTGCGGAACATCGGCGTTCCGCTGCTCCTGTCCGCCGACAAGGTGACGCTCGGCAACCTGTCCGTCATCGTCGATGGCAAGCAGTTCAGTCTGCAGTCGATCGAAGGCCGCGCCACGGCCGGTCCGGACGGCTATCGGGTCGATGGCGGCCGGTTGGCCCTCGGTGTCCACACCGCGCGCGTCGATGGCGAGCTCGGCGCGCGGCCGCCATTTGCTCTGCAGGCGCGCGGCGAGGTGGCAGCACGGGTGCAGGACAAGACGATCGGCGCCATGGTGCGAGTTGCCGGTTCGCTGGAAGAGATGAGGATCGACGGCGAACTGTCCGGTGCCGGGAGCGGCACGGCTTCGGCCGTGGTCGCCAGCTTCGAAAAGCCTGCCGTGCGTTCGCTGACGCTCGATCTTGCCGGCATCGACCCGCGCGCCTGGCATCCGTCGGCGCCGATCGCCGACCTGGCGATCAAGGGCGAGCTGAAGCCCAACGCAGCGATGGACCGCGTCGCCGGCAGCATCGCCGTCGAGAACCGGGCGCCGGGCCTGCTCGACGCCGCTCGCATCCCGGCGCGCAACGCTACCGCGCAGGTCGCGATCGACGCGAAAGGGCTGAGCTTCGAACGAATTGCGGGCCAGTTGCTGCAGGGATCGGTAACGGGTGACTACGCAGTGGCCTTTGCCGACGGCAGCTGGCAGACGAGCGCCCGCCTGACCGACGTCGACCCGGCGCGGCTGCACGGCGCCCTGCAGCCGTTGCGGGTCGATGGCCAACTGCAGGCGCGCCGCACGCTGGAGGCGATCGTCGTCACCGCCGACTTGCTCAACCGCGGACAGCCGGCCGCCGCGCTGACCTTCGACGGCCGCTTCACCCCGGGACTGGCGACGATCAACAACGCGCGGCTCGTCGTCGGCGACGGTTCCGCATCGGCGGCGGGCAGGATCGAACTGTCCGGTGCCTTCCGAGCCGACCTGCAGGGCTCGCTGCAGCAGTTCGAACCGGGCCGGCTGGTCAAGGGGATCGATGCCCGCCTCACCGGCAGCGTGCTTGTGGACGGCGTGCTGAAGCCGCAGCCGGCAGGTAGGGTCCGCTTCGACCTCGCCGACAGCCGCGCCTGGGGCCGGCCGCTGATCGCGCAGGGTCGCATCGACATCGATGCTGCGCAGCGCCTCGACGTCGACGTCGAACTGGCGGTGCGCTCGTCGCGGCTCGTCGCCAGGGGTGGACTCGGCGACGCCGACCGCGCGCTCGAGGTTTTGCTGGAGGTACCGGCGATTGAGGAGCTGCTGCCGTCGTCCCCGAAAGCGGCGGTCGCCGGGTCGCTGTCGCTCTCCGGCATCGCGCGCGGCAAGTGGACCGCGCCCGAGTTCCAGGCCCGCATGACCGCCAAGGGCCTGCGTTACGGCGACCATGCGCTGGCCAGCATCGAGTCGGATGCCCGTTACGGCGGAGGCAGCGACGGCGCACTGCACATCGCCGCCGCCGTGGCCGGCTACAGCTACGCGCCGCGGCCGCAGGCGAACCTGCAGTCGCTGACGCTCGCCGTCGAAGGCCTACTGTCGAAGCATGCGATCCGGGTGCAGGCGACTGCGGACAAGGCGCGGGCCGCGACGATGTTCGCCGACGGGGGCTGGCGCGACGACGCCTGGCGCGGACGTATTCGCGAGGCGGCCGTCGCACCGCCGCTCGACCTTCGGCTGCTGACGCCCGCCGACCTCACCTTCAGCGCGCACGGCCTGGAGTTCGGGCCGGCGCAGGTCGCGATCCAGCACGTGCGCTTCGACGACGTGCGCTTCCGGAGCGACGACTCCGGTATCGCGACGCAGGGTAAGTTCAGCGGCCTGCAGCCAGCGCGGTACTCGGTCCCGGTCGAAGGCGCACTCGCTCCGGTCATTGCGCCGAGCGGCGAGCGCGTGCCGCTGACGCTGGGCGGCGAGTGGGACCTGCGGCTGGTCGGCGACACCGCCGACGGGCGGCTGCTCATCGAGCGCAGCAGCGGCGATCTGTACGCCGGTCGCGGCCCCGAGTCGGCGCTCGGCCTCACCGACGCCTGGCTCGATGCCCGCATCACGGCCAACCACCTGCAGGCGAGCACCCGGATCGAGGCCAGGCGCGGTGGCGGCCTCGGGGCGCACATGGATGCCTGGCTCGAGAACTCACCCGACATGGGCTGGCGCCTGGCTTCGCAGCGGCCATGGCTGGTCAGCGGCGCCTTCGAGATGGCCACCATGGACTGGATCAACGCGCTGTTGTCCGATCACCTGCGCGCCAACGTCCGGCTCGGCGGCCGGCTGTCCAGCACCGTGCGGATCGAGGGGACGCCGGCAAATCCGTCCGCCGCCGGGCGCCTGGCGGGATCGGAACTTCGCGTCGCCTGGATCGAGCAGGGCGTCCGGCTCGAGAACGGCCGACTGCTGGCGCACCTGCAGGACGACCTGATCGTGCTCGACGAACTTCAGTTCAGCGGCCCGCCGCGCGTACGCCCGGACGATCGCCGTGCGGCGGCCGCAGTGCCGGCCGGCCGCGACGGCTCGGTCAGTGCCAACGGCCGCCTGCGGCTCGGCGACTTCAGCGGCGTGATCCAGGTCGCCGCCACCCACTTGCCGCTGCTGCAGCGGCCGGATCGATGGGTGATCGCCTCCGGCGGCGGCAACATCGAAATCTCGGCGCAGCACATCCAGCTCAACGGCGCCTTCGCCGCCGATGCCGGGTTCGTCGGACTGACCCGCTCCGAGTTGCCGACGCTGTCGAACGACGTGGTCGTGGTCAGGACTGGAGAGGCGGCCGAGACACGCACCCGCCGCGTCGCGCTGGGCTTCGACCTGGGCATCGACCTGGGCAATGCCTTCTTCCTGAGCGGCCGCGGGATCAGCACCCGCGTCGAAGGCGCGGTCCGGCTGCGCAGCGCCGGGCGCGGGGCCGTGACCGCCGTCGGTTCGATCGAGGCGGTCGACGGCATCTACGAAGGCTTCGGACAGCGTCTGCAGATCGCCCGCGGCCGGCTCAACTTCCAGGGCGCTCCCGACAATCCCGGGCTCGACATCCTGGCGCTGCGCACCGGCCTGCCGGTGGAGGTCGGCGTGACGATCACACGAACGGCCGCCTCGCCGCTGGTGCGCATGCACAGCGACCCACCGATGGCTGATGCGGAAGCGCTGTCATGGCTGGTGCTCGGGCGAGCGCCCGACCAGTCCGGAGGAGACAACATCGCCCTCGTCACCGCCGCCGCCGGCCTGCTCAGCGGCAGCAGCGAGGGCTACGGCACCCGCGTGGCGCGCGCCGTAGGCGTCGACGAGATCTCGATCCGCACCGGCAACTTCGGCATCGCCTCGCTGCTGCCGGCGCGCAGCGTCGCCGGTTCGCTGCGCAGCGACGAGTCCTCGACGGCCACGGTGGCCGGCGAGATCATCACCATCGGCAAGAACATCAACGAGGCCCTGACGCTGAGCTACCAGCAGGCGCTTTCCGACTCGACCCGCTTCCTGCAGCTGAACTACCAGTTGTCCCGGCGGCTTTCGGCGGTGGTCCGCGGCGGCACCGACACCGCGATGATCGACCTCGTCTATACGCTCGCCTTCGACTGAGGGGAGCGCGTCGGTGCTTCGCCGGCACTTGCTCGTCGCGCTTGCCGCTGCGCCGCTGGCCGCCTGCGGGCGCAAGTCACCCCGCTACGCCGCCATCCCCGCCGGCAGCACCGTGCTCGCCCTCGGCGACTCGCTGACCTTCGGCACCGGCGCCGCCGCCGAAGCGGCCTATCCGGCCCGCCTCGCCGAGCTGACCGGCTGGAGGCTCGTCAACGCCGGCGTGCCGGCCGACACCAGCGCGCAGGCGCGCCAGCGGCTGCCCCAGCTGCTCGCCGAGCACGCGCCGCGAGCGGTGCTGTTGTCGATCGGCGGCAACGACTTCCTGCGCCAGGTGCCGGAGGAGCAGACGCGGGCCAACATCGTGTCGATGCTCGACGAGATCCGTGCCGCCGGCGCCCAGCCGGTGCTGATCGCCGTGCCGCGGCCGGCGCTGATGGCGGCGCTGCTGCGCTCGCTCGACGACCATCCGCTGTACGAGGCACTGGCCAAGGCGCGGCGCGTGCCGCTGTTCGCCGCGGGCTGGGCGGAGGTCCTGTCCGAT
>Ga0209450_10001410_pt1 | contig 12029 bp, 5 predicted proteins | sample FrelakmetLWP11LW_FD_187149 | JGI IMG/M metagenome (GOLD analysis project Ga0209450, IMG submission 187149) | Freshwater lake sediment microbial communities from the University of Notre Dame, USA, for methane emissions studies - LWP11 LW (SPAdes)... | ecosystem: Environmental > Aquatic >... | reverse complement strand
CAGGTACTTCAGGTACAGCTGGGGGAAGGCCACCGACAGGGTCTGCTCCAGGCAGCCGTGGGGATACTGGATGAGGAACTGCAGGCGCTTCTGCAGCTGGAAGGGGGGCAGCATCGAGAATTCCAGGGTGACCTCGTTGGTCCCCTTCATGCCGATGGCCTTGATCGGGAGCACCCGCGTCTCTCCCGGCGGCACCTGTTCGCGGACCGTCTCCACCATCCTGGGATTGGCGGCCAGCACCGGGATGACGATGCGGCTCTCGGCCTTGCGCGTGCCGGACACGGCGCGGATGGCCACGGCTCCCGGACCGACGCCCACCGCCGTGGTCATGGGGAAGGAGACAATCTCGTCGCCCGGCCGATTGAATTCGACGGTCTGGATCCGCGGCCCGTCGACCAGGAACCGTTCGTTGGGCTCGACCTGGACCTGCACCTTGCGGATGTCGGCGCGGCTGACAAATACCGATACCGGCAGGGCGAACGATTCGCCCGGCCGCACCACCCGCGGCAGCGTGGGCAGGATCATCAAGTCCTGGCGCACCGGCACCGACTTCTCGACGACACCGAAGGCGTTGTCGCGGCCGGCCACGGCCATCACCCGCACCTCGCCCACGTACTGCGGCATGCGGAACTTGTGCTCCGCTTTCTTCCCCGCCTCCAGGGCGAAGGGGCCGGCGAAGAGCACGACCGGCGGGAAGCGCCGCTCCTTCTTGGCAGCCCCCTCGGCACCGCCTTCCTCGTCGCCGCCCAGGGCCAGCAGCCGCGACAGATCGGCGCCGTACGCCTCGGCCACGTCGTCAAAAAGGTCCCAGGTCAGGACGCCCAGGGCCTCGCGGTTGTAGAAGCGCTTGCGCAGGTCGGGAGCGGCATAGCGCGTCAGCCCCAGCAGCCCCTCGTCGACCACGGCCAGGGTGTAGGTCATGGCCCGCCCCGATTTCTCCTGCACGGCCACGGTGAATTCCTCCAGGGGTTTCAGCTCGGCCGCCGTCTTGAGCAACGGTTCCAGGCGGGTGCGCGGATTCTCCACCAGGACGGGGATCACGCCGTACAGGCGGATGGGCGTGTCGCTCTTCTTGCCCGAGTGCGGCTGCAGCAGGGTGACGTGGACGTAGAAGTTGGGGCACATGCTCTCGTCGAGGTCGATCGTGAAGCGGTTCTCGCCGGCCTGGGTGCTCACCCACATCTGCTTGAGGATGCGCGAATGGTTCTCCAGCGAGACCAGCGCCCGCCCCTGCGGCGCGTCGGGCAGGAAGATGACCGCCTTCTCGCCGACCTGGTAGCGCTCCTTGTCGGCGCTGAAGTTGAGCCGCGTGGCGCCGCTGCCCTTTTCCTCGCGGGCGCGGCCGGCCCAGCCCGGCCAGTCGATGTAAAGGGTCTTGCCGGCGGCGTGGCCGCTCTGCGGGTCGAGCACGCGCACCAGGTAGCGGCCCCACTGCGGGTACTTGATCTGGAACTTCCACTGCCCGAGGCCGTCGCGCGTGGAGGCTTCCCCCTTGAGCAGCGCCACGTGGCTGGGGCTGGAGACATACTGGGCCAGGGAGTCGCCGCTCTTGTCCCACCACCACTTCCACTCGACCTTGTAGAGGCTGACCTCCAGCTTGTCGCGGGACACGGGCTTGCCGTCGGGATCGACGGTGACGATCTGCAGGACATGGTCCTGGTCGGTGAGCAGCATGCCGCGGGCCTCGTCGCCCTTGGGCACCTTGAGCCCCACGAAGCTCGCGTACGGGTAGAAGGGCAGGGTGAGGGTGTCGGTCGAGAAATCGCCGCTCTCCTCGAAGACGCGCACCGTGAACATCGCGTCCATCATGCCCGGGGCGGCCTTGTCCATCGTAAGCTCGATGGGAAAGCGGGCTTCGCCGTTGGCATCCAGATTCGCCGCGACGACCTCCTGCTCGGAGACCGGGACCTCGCGGGCCGGATCGTCGAAGACAAAGTCGGGGTAGCGCGCAAAAGCGGTGGGCCGCGGCGCCAGGCGCACGTTGGCGTCGAATTTGAGGCTGTCCGCCACCGCCCCGTGCAGCCACTGGCTGCGGAGCGCGGCCTGCAGGGTTTCGCCCTTGACCAGCTTGTCGGCGCCGGGGCGGAAATCGATCTTCAGGCGGTTGGGCACCACCGTCTCGATCTTCAAGTTCTGCTCGAAGACGAGGCCGCCGACCAGCACCTTCGCCTTCCAGTTTCCGGTCGGCGCCGACTCGGCGGTGCGCAGGCGGAAGGAATGGAAGGCGTCCAGCGAGCGGGCCGGCTTGCTCGTCTGCATCAGCTGACCCTTGGGATTGTACAGCTCGAGCAGCACCGGGTGGCCCGCAGGCAACGTGCGCTCGCGGTCGAAGAGGACGAAGGTAAGGAACAGGTCGTCGCCGGGGCGCCAGACGCCCCGCTCGCCATAGAGGGCGCCCTTGATCCCCCGGGTCACCTTCTCACCGCCCACGTCGAAATGGCTCGTGGCCAGGGCGCCGTCGCGGTTCAGGCGCAGGTAGCCGCGGTCTCTGCCCAGCTGGGCTTCGATGAAGAAGGGCTGGCCCTTCAAGCCCAGAGTGAGGAACCCCGAGCCGTCGCTGCTTCCCTCGGCCAGGAGCTGGTTCTGGAAATTGAAGGCCCTGACGCGCACGCCCGAGAGCGGCTCGGCCGTGCGGATGTCGCTGGCCACCACGTGCAGGTCGTTGCCGCCGCCGAGCTTGGCCACCAGGCCGATGTTGGAAGCGAGGAAGTTGCGCGCCTGCACCGCCTCCTCGTTGAAGCGCGGATTGTAGTAGGCGTTCTTGCAGGGATCATTGCGGTCGGACCAGCCGTCGCGGCCCTCCTCGTAATAATAATCGTAGGAGTAATCCCAATTGGAAAAATCACGGTACGAGGCATCCTCCTGGTTCTGCAGCTCGGGCTCGGGGATGGGGTCCTCGCCCTGGGCGCAGGGATAGACGGCGTTGGCGCGGTTGAAGGAGAGGAGGATGCGGAACAGGCTGCCCGGGTTTTCACCCAGGAGCTGCGTCACGTCGAGGCTGTAGCGGCGCCAAACGGTCGCGTCCTCGGCCCGGTCGGAGAGGGGCACGGTTTTGCGCCAGAGGAAGCGGCCGACCTGCGAGAGGCTCTCCTTGCCCTCCAGGTTGTTCTGCTGGAAGAACTGCGCCATGTTGTTGCTGAAGACCTGGAACGCCGTAACCTGGACCGAGCGCAGGCTCACGGCCTCGAAGGGGATGGTGAGCTTGTCCTTGTCGGGGAGGATGATCCCCTGGCCCACGAAGCGCACCGCCGGCATGAGCCTCTGGAAGGCGACCGAGCGCGTCAGCCGCGCCGTCAGACGCCGGTCGTTGAAGTTGCGCAGGCCGGGGTTGACGACGACTTCGATGGCGCCGTCGAAGCCCTTGGCGGAGTAGACGCGGACCACGTTGTTCTCGATCTCGAAGGTGGGCTCGTGTCCGGCGATGGTGACCAGTCCGCGCAGGTTCTGGTTTTTCTTCAGCGGGTCGGAGAAGCGCAGCAGGACGCTCGTGGCCGGCTCCAGCACCGCCTCGGCGTCGAGAAGATCGAACTGGCCCAGCGAGGGAACGGCGATCTCGCGCGTCCCCTTCTGCTCGGCGCCGATGCTCGCGCCGTCCCATTGCAGCGTGACCTGGCTGGGCGCTTCCAGGCGCTGGACGGTCTTGATGACGAAGGCATGGCTGCGGCCATCGTCGCCGTGCAGCCAGTCGACGGTCAGGGCGCGGCCTTCCTGGCGCGCCGTGAGGACCTTCCTGACGGCGACGTCCTCCTGGTCGTCGCGGGTGCCCAACTTGCCGCGCAGCAGGAACTGGTTGGGCGTCATCTCGTCCAGCGGCACAAGCCCCTCCAGGTCGAGCGTCAGCGACTCGCGGATCACCGCAAAGGAGAACTCGAAACGCGCATAGGCGCGCGGCAGCTTCATGAACTTTTTCAAATTAAGGACGGCGCGGTAGCGGCTGCCCGGGGCCAGCTGGCGGTCGGGGGTAAAGACCAGCTCGCGTGCCGACTTCCACTCGCACCTGCCGCTGAGAGCCGGGCTGAACTCCAGGTATTCCCGCAGTTGCGCCGGGTCCTGGCCCTCGGTGCCGACGTTGCCCACGAAGAGGACGCGCACCGGGGCCTTGCGCGAAATATCCCCCGAGGTGAAGGCGCTGATGTAGCGGTACCACTCGTGCACCTGCGGCGGCTTTTTCTTGCAGGCGACCTGGGAAACGGAAAGCAACAGCAAACCCGACAAGACCAGCGAAACTGATTTTTTCATGCGCCCTCCCTGGTAAAATGGAAATATAACACAAAAGAAAAAAATATTCATAGAGCGCGGCCGCAAGCACCCGTCCCCGGGAAACAAATAAAAAAAAACGGCCCGGGGGTTGATTTTCCTGCGGAATTTGTTTATATTTCCCTGCGCAGAGAGTGGAGAGAAGAATCGATCCACCCGCGAATTCAAAAAAGGAGATGAGCACATGCCCAAAGCAATGACCAAGGTTCAGATCGTGGCTGGGATCGCCGAGAAGGCGGGGATCACCAAGAAGCAGGCCGTGGAGGCCATCGACGCCCTGTCGGGAATGGCCTACAAGAACGCCAAGAACGGCTTCACCGTGCCCGGGCTGGGCAAGCTCGTGCTGGTCAACCGCAAGGCGCGCATGGGCCGCAACCCGGCCACCGGCGCCGAGATCAAGATCCCGGCCAAGCGCGTCGTCAAGTTCCGCGTGGCCAAGGCCTGCAAGGACGCCATCCTCGGCTAAGCCCCGGATCGCTCAAGGAACGACACGGCATCACAGGCCGCGGCCCAAGGGTCGCGGCCTGATTTTTTTTAAAAAATATAAGACAGACTCCATTTCCAGTTTCTTTTGACGGTTCGGATCATGACCCTTGGCGTGATCCTCGGCCCGGCTCAGGCCAGGATGGCAATCGAGAAAACGGCCAGCCCGAGGCGGCGCTGGTCATTATTTCCAGGGGTCTCGTTGGGGAAGAAATGGGGTGAACGGACCTCCAGGCGGTAGAGCCGGCCGGGCAGGAAAGCAAAAGCAGCTGCAAATTCATCGCGCTCGTTCTCACGCCCGGAAAAAGCAAAGGCGGCGGCTGGCGCGGGGAAGCCGTCGGCAAGCGGATCATAAAGTGAGATCCCGAGGGCGAATTGGGTTTCGTTCGCGAACCCCGACCAGAACGACAGGCGGACACGCCGGGCGGGGATGCGGGTAAAGACGTAGGCCCAGCCGCAGCCGTCAGTCCAGCGGCCGCCGAGCGCATGCAGGCCCCTCTCGTAAGGCCAGAAGCCCCGGCCGAACTTGTCGACGGCCTGCTCCCGACGGCCAGGAAGCGCCTCGGTGGCGAAGACGAACAGGTTGCCCCGGCAGCGGCGGCAGAGCGCTTCCGCCATCGCGTCGCGGCGGACGGCTGACCGCTTCGTTGCGAGCAGGACATCGGCCACGGCGGTGTGCCCGATGTTCCCCAGGCCCATCTCGCCCTCGTAGTCCAGGCAGCAGAGGATCAATTCGCCGTTGGCCAGCAGGCCCAGGCTGTCGGCCATGGAGCAAGGCCGGCGCTCGACCCGCTCCTCGACGTAGGCGAAGCGGCCGGGCGGCAGGGCGGCGCGCAGGAAGTCCCGGTCGCGGGTCCACAGCTCAAGCGACTTGAAAACGAGGAATACGTCGGGAAGGGCCATGTAGCCCCAGAATGCGTCCTCCTTCAAGTGCTGGAACCCCTCCGGCAGCTTGCTCCGCTCAACGACGATCTCGCGGCCGATATGCTCGTGGTACTTCGCCGCCGCCGCGGCGGCGGCAACGGTGAACGCATCCGGGTAACGCCGCTCCATCCGGCGCGCCAGACGCTCGAGCCGGCGCAGGGTGCGGACGATCCAGCGCCGCTCCGCTCGTTCGCTGGCGAAGTTGGCCCACAGGTCAATGGCGCCATCGGCCTGGATGGTCGGATCGTGGGTCAACACGAAATTCGAAGCCACGTGCAACTCCAGGCGCGTCCCGCTTGACAAACGAAATTTGTCCTCGACTACAGCCAGGAAGATCTTGCCGAATTCTCGGAAAGGCATCCGCTCGTAACCGCGCAGGACGTAGGAGCGGGGCGTGGCGGTCTGGAAGCTCAAGGCCAGGGTCAGGTTGTCGTGGCGCAGGAGCTCCCGCCGCACCCCGGGATCGCCCAGCAGCGTCATGTTGGTGATCAGCGTGACGGCGTGCCCCGCCGCCTGCAGCTCATCCAGCAGGGGATAGACCCTCTTGTTCAGCAGCGGCTCGCCCAGGACGTTGAGCATGACCGGGGCGCGAATGCCCAGGGCGTGGATCTGGCCGAGAAAGCTCCTCAGGTTGGACTCGGAGAGATGCTCCTTGCGGCGGCGCAGGACATCGGACGGGCAGAAGGCGCAATGCATGTTGCAGAACGAAGTGAGCTCGATAAATATTGTTCGGGGCGGATCGGGGGCGGCGGCCGCCGCAGCGCCAGAAAAGGGGAAAGCCGGTTTCGTCATACGCCGATTCTATGGATGGCCAGCGGCAAAGTCAATGAACGATTTCATTCCAGGCAGGCACCGGCCACTTTGTGCGGCAGTGGGCAGCCGGCGGGGGGGACGATCTTCTCTTTTTTTAGGAAACGGGCCTCGGCCCAGGCAGGCGGTTCACTCCATTTCCAGCAAGGGAAGCCCCCCTTTCGCAGGCTCGCTTTCCCGCAGCGGCGGTTGTCGCTAGAGCGCCGATTCCAGCGTGGGGATGACCAGCGGGCTGATCGTGTCGTAGCCGGCGGAGTTGGGGTGCAACCCGTCGCCGTCGTGATAGGCGGCAGGCAGCTGCCCCTGGGCATCGGCGAGGCGCTGGTCGTAGTCCATCAGGACGATGCCCTGGCTGGAGCAGTAGTTCCGTACCCAGTCATTGAAGGCGCGCAGGTCGGCGAGCTGCGCCTGGGTGCAATCGCCGAACCCGACGTCCACCGGGAGGGTGGTGCACAGGACGGGGATGGCGCCCAAACCGCGGATGTTGTTGACCATGCTCTGCATGCTGGCTTTGAATTCGCCCAGGGGGGTCCCGCCCTCGCTGTAGAAATACGCGGCGCATTCCTTGACCAGGACGATGTCGGGATGAAGCGACCGCACTTGGCCCCAGACCTGGGTCTTGTCCCAGTCGTAGTGGATCACCTTCCGGAAGTCATACCCGGGGAAGTAGTGGTCGAAATCCCAATTCTCGGTGATCGAGGCGCCGACAAAGACCACCCTGAGATCGCTCAGCGCCCCGCTGCCGTTCCCCTCGTTTTTCTTGCAGTCGACAAACGCGGTCAGAACCAGCAGCAGGAGGGCCAACGGCCCGATGCTCCGCATCCCTTGCCCAACTCGCTTTCGAATCATGCTCACCTCCGTTGCCAAACCGGCGGAAGAACCGCTGTTCCCGGGTCGCGCGCCGCGCGGAATGGAAGCGCTATCCGGCAGATTATATACGCCTCCCCGGGGAATTGTCTCAGTGAAAAGCGCGGTGGCTTGAGCGTTGCGGGGCTTCCGTGGGTGCAACCTGCGGAAACGGCCGATCATCCGCAAGTTGGAACAACGCCCGGCAAAATGGAATTTGGGCCCGGCGGCCCGCCACGACTTGATTTTCCGTTTTGTTTGGTCTAAGATTCGCTGGGCCTAGGAGGGCGCATGAAAAAAACACTGCTCGTTCTCATGTCCATCCTGTGCGTCGGCCTGGTCCAGGCGCAGAGCCTCGACGTCAGCGCCAATTTCGGCGTCATCACCCGCAATGACTTCAAATTCGACCCCCTGATCCTATCGGGCAACGTCACCATCGATTTCTCTGTCAGCAAATTCCTCACGATCAGCCCCGAATGCACGTTCTATGCCAACAGCAAGTTCGCCTCCGCCACGATGATCCTCGCGCCCGGAGGCATCCTCAATTTCACGGCCGGGCCGCTCGCCATCGGGGCCGGGATCGTCAAGGAATTCTGGCTGAAGTCCAGCGACGTTTCCATTCCGCTGGAGTTGAAGATCCGCGCCGGCATCCAGGCCAGCAAGTATCGCCTCGGCGCCTACATGCTGACCCCCTTCGACAACCTGTTCAAGCAGAAGTCCTTCGGCTTCACGCTGGGATTCGCGCTGTAACCCCCTGATCAATTCGGGTCCGGGATCGCGCCGGCCGTGTAAACCTTCTGGCCTGCGAAGAATGTCAAAACGACTTTCGCTGCGCTGATTTTTCCCGGCGGCATGAAGAACAGGTTCTGGTCCAGCACGATCAGGTCGGCCGACTTGCCGACCTCGAGCGAACCGGTCGTCTCTTCGAGGAAATTCGCGTAGGCGCCGTGGATGGTGAAGCTGGCGATCATCTGGTCGAGCGTCGCCCGCTCCGCGGGCCAGAGGATTTCCCGCGGGTCGCTGACTCCTTTTACGCTGCGCGTGATGCCGGTCTGGATGGCGTGCAGCGGATTGCAGGGGATGGTTACCGCGTAGTCGCTGGCCGAGGCCACGACGACGCCGGCCTTGAAGAAGCTCTCCATGGGGTATTCGGCATCGGCGCGCGGCAGCCCGAGATAGGGAACCTGCAGGTTGTAGTAGTAGTCGTCCTTCATGAACCAGTAGGGCTGGGGCACGGCCACAACGCCGAGCTCCCGGAAGCGCAGGATGTCCCGCGGGGCGACCAGCTGGATGTGGGTAACCAGGTTGCGCGCGTCGCGCCGGCCGTTCCTCGCCGCCGCGAAGGCGAAGGCATCGAGGATCATTTCGCTCGCGGCGTCGCCGATCGCATGCACGTGGACCTGGAACTTGTTCCGGTCCAGCTCGGCGCACATGGCGTTCAGCTGCGCGGCGTTCCAGAGCGGCACGCCGCGGAATCCCGGCAGGTGCTTGTACTCCTCCTTCAAGAAGGCCGTGCTCCCCTCGACCACGCCGTCAATGAAGATCTTGGCCCCGTTCGCCTGGAAGAGCGGGCCGCCGTTTTTCGCCCTTTCCGCGCACAGCGGCCCCACCTGCGCCAGCCCCTTCTCGGGATCCACGAAAAGCGAGGCGCGGAACCTCATGGCCAGGCGCCCCTGCCGCTCCAGGTTCTTGTAGGCTTTGAGGTCGTTGCCGCCCACGTCGACCGAGGCATCGTGCGCCGTGGTGATCCCGAAGGCGGCGGCCATCGTCTGGTAGGCCTCCAGCGCCCGCATCAGCTGCTCCACGGAATAGTCGGGGAACAGGTGCGCGACCAGCTGGGCGGCGCCTTCGCGCAGCGTGCCGCTGGCCTCGCCCGTGCGGGGGTCGCGCTCGATCACGCCGCCGCGCGGGTTCGGCGTCTTCTTGGTGATCCCGGCCAGCTTCAGGGTCAGCGAGTTCACCCATACGGCATGCCCCCCTTCATCCGCGAGCGCCACCGGGACATGCGGGATGATCTCGTCGATGATCTCCTTGCCGGGGCCGGTCTTGGCGAACAGGGTGTTCTTCCAGCCCCGGCCCCGGATGGACTTCGCCTCGGGGTGCCGGGCGGCAAACTCGCGGATCGCCTTCCTGTACTCCTCGATCGAGTTCAGGCCGGTGAACATGATGTCGAAGAGCTCGTGGGCGGCCCCGTAGGCCGGGTGGCAGTGGCTGTCGATGAAGCCGGGCAGGACCAGGCGGCCGCCCAGGTCGATGACCTTGGTTTCCTTGCCGACATACTTTTCAGCTTCGCCGTTGAGGCCGACATGGACGATCCTGCCGCCTCGGACGGCCAGCGCCTCCGCCACCGTCCGCCGGCCGTCAACGGTATAGATGAAGCCATTCTTGAGTACCAGCGAGGCAGCGGCAGAGTCATCCTGGGAAAACTGCCGGCCAGGTCCGGCCAGCAGAAATCCAGCCAGCAGCAGCATTCCAATTGTCATTTTTTTCATGCCATCGCCCCCAGAATGGACTGTGCGTCGCGAGCCGATTGATTCTAGCCGACAACCGTGCCGCAAGTAAAGGACCAATGGAGCAGGCCCCCCTTCCCCGATCCTGATCAGATCGTCTGCGAACCTCGCCTCCTTCTGGCCGGCGTCGAGCCCTTCATCCCCTGCAGCGGCTCACCGACATAATGAAAAACGATGGAAAGTCCACTCCAGGGAAGTACTTCAAGAAGAGATCCTCGAACTCCTTTTTTTGCCGCCCATCCATGCCAGGATTCTACCCAACTCTGGCGGAAATCAGAAATGAGCCCCTGACATCAAGATTGTCAGGTCAAACGCCGAAACGAATTTCTTGTTACCGGAGTACAGTGGATTTTTCAATCCCAGGCGGTTACAATGGAAGCGCGCAAAAAGGGCGGCGGAGAAAGACGCCAGGGAGGTGCCCGATGATGCGAAAATCCAGTTTTATCCCATCCGGGTTGTTGTTTGGCCTCTTGCTGTTTTTCCCCTTCATCGCTGTTGGGCAAGCGGCCATTGAAGGCCAGTACCGCTTCATCGACGAACAGCCCTCTGGCATGACTCCGGTCACCGGAGGGGAGATCCTGCTCAGCGTGAGCTCGCGGGGGGATATGTTCATCGCCGCCAAAAAGATCGGTGACGTGCTGACCACCCGGGGCACCTTTAAGCTCCACGGCCAGCAGATCACGCTGGATTTTCCCGAGCTCGGCAAATCGATCAGCGACGGCCCCTGGAAGCTTTCCGGCGGGATTCTCGTCCTGCCCCTGCAGTTCATCGCCGCGGGGGCAGGAACGTCCCGCTGGCAGCGGATCCCTCCTGGCCACGGCCCAATCCAGGTATTTTTCGATGTGCTCAACCGCGGGTTTCATCAGGGATTGAAGGCAGCCTCGGCCGCGCGCGCGGCTGCTGAAGAGGCGAAACGATTCTCGCTGACCGCTCCAGGGAGTGAAAAGAGCACACGCATCAAGAATTATCTACTCTGGTCGGGAGGAGGGGGATGCACCGTGGAGTTCGAAGACGGCCATCAGGAAGCGGTTCTGACCGAAACGGCGTCGGTGGCGGAGGTTTCCACTCACAAGCAGCTGATCGGCATGATGGCCAAGGATCCGCGCACGCATATTCCGGCCCAGCCGCACACGGCTCCCGATGATCCCAAGAGCAAGTCGGCCATCCTCTTCGCCCCGTTCGACACAACGCCCTACTTCGCCATGAGCTGGCAATACAAAGGGGCGCCCGAACAGACGGTGATGGCCCGGGTCAGCAGCCATAAGGAAGAAGGGGAGGACCTTGATTACATCCGCAAAAAGCTGGAGGAGCGCAATTTCGACGTCAAGGTCCTGCGCAACGACGAAGCCACGCCCCTGGCCCTGCACGATGCCATCCGGAAGCATCCGCCGGCCCCGGGCGTGATCTATTTCAGCACCCACGGCGGCGCCTGGGAGATGGAAGAGAGCGAAGGGAGTTTCGACAATATCATCGTCCTCATCTCTGGCGTCTGTCTGGGAGCGGTCGACAAGGAGTGGGAAGTCCATAAAAACAGCAAGGAGGTGCAGGAGATCATCCGGCGCTCCGTACCGAAAGGCTATGCGGAAGGGGAGACGCAAATCGGTTTCGTCCATTCCACCATCATGGCTACCTGGACGCAGAGTATCGAGGGACTGCCGGTTTCCTATCTGGGAATCACCAATTACTTTTTTGCCAAGATTCAAGAGGAGGGGGCCGATTTCAGCACTTCTTTCTTCTATGCCAACGGCTGTTATACGGTCAAGAACAGCGCCTTGATTGAATGCCTGGGTGCCAAGATGGTGCTGGGCAACCGGGAGGGGGCGCGTGCGTATCCGATGTTCGCCCAAGCTCGCTGGATCTTCGGCCGCCTGGCCAAGCGCACGTTCTCCCTGCGTGAAGTGATCGGCTTGATGCACCACATCGTGAAAACCAATGTCGAGATTTTCCCAGAAGATGGATGGCTGGCCCGGGTGGATCCGTGGGACAACGACAACTTGACGCTCTATGGCAACGACGGCCGGAGCGCGGAGATCCCTTCCTTCGACATTCTCTACCTCTGCTGGTTGGCGCGCTGGGATGCCAAGAATCCCGAAGAGGGCAGCCAGGCCCTCGAAGAGACCTACAATGCGTTTTGGCAAAAAAAACACTTCAGTCGGCTTAAGTCGCCCTTTGCCAATGCCGGCGTGCGGGGCAGCCATG
>Ga0209450_10001409_pt1 | contig 12030 bp, 15 predicted proteins | sample FrelakmetLWP11LW_FD_187149 | JGI IMG/M metagenome (GOLD analysis project Ga0209450, IMG submission 187149) | Freshwater lake sediment microbial communities from the University of Notre Dame, USA, for methane emissions studies - LWP11 LW (SPAdes)... | ecosystem: Environmental > Aquatic >... | reverse complement strand
GCCAGCGGTTGCGGTGATCGGGTTGGTACAGGTCTCCACAGTGACGGCACTTACGCTGCCTCATAGGTCGCGTAACATCGGCCTTAGCCGCCTATGCCGACAGGCCGCCGGCGCGCGAAGAAGACGGGAGGGAAGAGGAGCGGCGGAAGAAAACCCGCCAGGGAAGAAGACGATTTGCTCAAGGGCGGGAAGAAGATGAACGGGAAGAAGACCGAAAAAGATGTCTATCTTCAGACCGGCGGGTTCAGTCGAGTTTCAGAACGGCGCTGACAAAGGGGAAGAGGTCAAAGTGCACAAAGTTAAGGCAAGTCCACGCCCGCCGACACCGCCACCCGGAAGCCGCCCGCGTGGCCGAATAGGTTGACAGGATCGCCCCAGGGGCGGCGCGCCGAGCGGCAGTGCCGCGGATAGTTGTTCCAGGACCCGCCACGCAGCACGCGGAGGCCACCTTTCGCCGGACCAGTGGGATCATTCACACCAAGATTCCTGTACGAGTCCTGATACCAGTCCGAACACCACTCCCAGACATTGCCGTGCATATCATATAGGCCCCATGCATTGGGCTTCTTCTGGCCAGCGGGATGGGTTTTTTTGTCGCTGTTCGCATCGTACCAGGCGTATTTGTCCAGTTCCTTATCGTCATCCCCAAAACTGAACCGGGTTGCGCTTCCCGCCCGGCAGGCGTATTCCCATTCCGCCTCCGTCGGCAGACGCACAGTCTTTGCTGACGCTTCGTGGTGAGAACATATTCGATGATGTTCCGTATCTGGTTGTCTGGCTATCTGATTCGACCGATGGCATTTTGAATCGATCGGCAAAGTTGCTAAACTCACCACGCATATATTCTGAGTTCGCATCCGAGTTCGGCGAATGATCCCCAATACAACGGCGAACAATCCGATGCACGGGAGCGGCAAAATCGTGCAGATTTGCAATGGACAATTTTCGTCGCCGCCACGTGATCGGTAACGTTAGCCGCAACGGGTGAAAGCCATGTCCAGGCGATGGACAGCGAGCGAGGGCCTCGGCGGGAAACGCATTAGTGGGCCTGATGGCTACTGACATGGACAAAGTATGGCTCCGCCAGATGGAGCACGGCTGAGATCGCTCTCAGCGGGGCGCACTTTCCCGGCCTGAGAAGATACTCGCCGCTAGTCGGAATGCGCCACTCGCCACCTATGAGGCAGTCAACCATGAACGGCTCGGTGAACTCAGCCGGAAATGTGATGCCTTTTACAACGTTGGCGGCGCAGATTGCCTACAAACTGCCTGCAAGGAGGAGAATGTCTGCGTGAAGTTGCTGCGTCGGAGGAGCGGCTCATACTCGCCCCTCTGACCATTTTGCTCCGCCCGTATGGGTGTATCACGCCCCCGTCCCCGGCACCTTCTCGACCTTCTGCTTGCACAAGCTCACCGCCTCAGCACGCTCTTCGGGCGTCAGTCCCGCCGCATCCATCAGCCGGTTCCAGTTGTTCCGCAGGTCTTCTAGCGACTCCATTCCGTCGAAGCCGACCCCATTGGCCTTGCGAAAGTAGACGAGATCCTCGGCCTCGCTCACCGTGATCTCCGCGATCTCAGGGTCGGTGAAGGACTCGCCCAGCACGAAGCCCACGACTGCCGCCATGAACGGCGACATGCCGGGGAAGCGAGTGGGGTTGAGCTTCTTCTTCAGGCTGTCCATGCTCAGCCTTCGCTCTCCGGTAGCCCGTGCTTGTCCAGCAGCCGCTTGAGTTCTTCACGTTCGGCCCGGTTCTGGGCGTGGGCGGCGGTCTGCGCCAGCCGGTCGAGCAGGTTGTTGGCAACGATCCAATCTCGCAACGACATCTCCACGTCGGAAAACGTAAACGCCGGGTCGCCCACCGGCTGATGTTCGACCGACTGCCGGAGGAAGCGCAGCCTGTCCACCGACGTGGTGAAGAACGTGCGATAGAACGTCGCCTGATCGAAGTGGGCGACGTGGCCGAACGTCTGAGACAGACGCCGATAGAACCAGTCGGGAAAGTGGGCACGCTGGAAGCCGTTCTCCACGAACCGAACGAAGGCATTGGCGAAGTCGGCCTTGGCCTGTGCGCTACTCCCCTGAGTCGGCGTGAACTGACCGGCGGTCAAGATGATGCTGGGCTTGATCTCTCGTGGCGGCGCCGGCTCCGCTTCGGCTTCCATCCTTTCCCCCCAGACCTCGGCCACCACGTTCGGCGGCGCATCCGGCAACCGCTGCGGAACCTCGCACTGGATTTCCTCCCATGCCGGGGCCGTGATATGCCGCACGGGATCGTCTTTCAGGGGAACTTCGATGACCTGCCCGCGCTCCCAAGGGATCGGGTAGCTGCCAGATCGAGTGCGCCCCACCTGCCACGTCTCGCCATCTTCGGCGACCATGATGTGGCCGTGCAGTCCGAACGAGTTCGGACTGCTGCTGATAGAGGCGATCCTGAATAACTTCTGCGGGGTCATCAGGCGATCCCGACCTTTCATTGGTGATTTTACCGGCGAGCGCAAGCTGCGCCCAGTTACGTGGCGCACGTAGGCGAACCATGTCCTGCATTCACTCGATGAAGAACGCCTCACGCTCTGGCTCGACCCGCACTCCCTCGCCTCAGCGTCCTCGATCACCAGTCTGCATCTGCGTTTCCGATATTGGGACCGCGCAGGCATATCCGCAATGACCCGCGTTGCGCCAGGCACCGGGTGGGCCGCCGGGTGTCAGTCTCCGGTGTCAGGCCGAATCGTGCAGGTGCCGCCATCCGAACAGGAAACGAGCACCGGCCGGCCGCTCAGGAACATCTGGGGTGGCAGGACGCCCTGGTCGTCGTTGCGGTTGATGCGAACCTCGCCGCCATCGTGAATCTCCACGATCTCGCGTCGGGACACCCGCAGCGCCAAGTGCCAGGTCCCCGTGCGCCGGTGGGCCAGGCGCTCGTGGAACACCGTCAGGGCATAGGCGATGGCCTTATCGCGGGTGAGCCCCTGCGGCATGGGCAGCCGGCTGTAGACGGCGGGCATGACCCGCATCGTCAGAGTCATGGGTATGGGTTCGTCGAGGTAGCATTTCCAGCCCGCCTCATCCTGCCGCCGGGCCTCGTCCAGTTCCGCCGCCGTGATCCCCAGCACGGGGATGACGGCGAAGATGCGCTGCAGGGGCAGGCAACCCTTCTCCAGGGCCTCGATCTGACGGAGCGTCTTCTGCCGGTCGCCCAGGCCAGCACGGCGCGAGAGGTCAACGATGCGAAGGCCGGCCGCCAGGCGTTTCTGCTTCACCAGTCGGCCAAGGTTCGGGATCATCATGGGACAGTTCTCCTTCTTTGAGCTATGGGCCGGACGCACATCCGGCCCGGTGTTTGCATGGCGGTGACGCCGGGCACACGAGCATCGAGGAGGGAACAGCCGGAAGGAGGGGCCTGCCAGAAACGAGCGAACCTTGTTGCCGCATGAGCCGGAGTTGCCGGCCGGGCCACATCGCTCCCGCGGTTCAAAGACTAAGTCGGTGAACAGCGGGCTGGCTTTGGCACCTTACCCATCGGGCAGGTTGCCGCGCGATCATCGGGCCAGTGCCCTAACGCGCTCTCGATGCAACTGAGCATTATACAGGGAAAGGCCATCTTGCGGTAGAGGGTGCCTGGAGATTTGCGGTGCCTGCGCTGTGCGGGTGGAAACGAAGGTGTCCCGGCAGGGCAGCGAGGGGCGGCGCCGCGCACCGTGGCCATCGGTCGTGCGATGGGGACGACGTCGCACGCCCAGTCGAGACTTACCGGCGGAACATCGGAGACGAAATCGCAAAGAAGGACTTGTCGGATCTCACTGTGGCGGATGTGCTGATGGGTGGTTTCCCGTGTCAGGACTTCAACACTGCTTCGCCGCGCTCGCCCAGCACATCGACGCGACCGGGGGCCCCCACGATGTTACGCCCCCAAGGTGAGAAGCGAACCTGCTCTTCTCCGCCAGTTCCATCTCCGCCGCCTCCACTAAGAAACTATCTCAAAACGTCAAACGGTACTGACGACGATACCACAGCAGAGCGCAGGCCAGTTGGATGATGCCCAGGTAGTTACATGATTTCTTCGCGTAACGAACCAGAATTCCTCGGCACTTGCTCAGCCACCCCAGCGTCCGCTCCACGACCCAGCGCCGCGCCTTGCGCCGCTTGCGACCTTTCTCGTCCAACTTCTCCTCGCCGATCCGACGGATGTGCGGCGTGTGCCCGCCAGACTCGGCCGCAGCCCGGCCCGTGGGATTGTCGTATCCCTTGTCCAGACACAGGTGCTGCGGAGCCTCGTTCGTCGGCTCCGGGCGCTCCACCACGATCGCCTCGATGGTCTTTTCCAGAAGCTTGCAGTCGTTCACGTTGGCCGGGGCCACGACCATGCCCAGCGGCCCGCCGTCGGCCTCCACGATCACGCTGCGTTTCGTGCCCGGTTTACCGCGATCCGTGGGGTTCGGGCCGACATCGTCCCCCCAAAACGCGCCTTGCCCATCGCGCCGTCGGCGCTCTGCCATTCCCAGTTCACGCCGCCCAGTTCCTCGCAGTTCTCGACCAGGACGGCCCAGATCCGCTCGAACACGCCCTTGGCAATCCATCGCTGCATCGTGCGATGTACGGAGGAGTCGTCGCCAAACTGCTCCGGCAACTGGTTCCACTGGCAGCCGGTGCGCATTACGTAGATGATGCCATTGAGCGCGTCGCGCTGGCCGGTGCGCGGTCGACCGGTCGCGGCCGGCGGATCCAGTTCGGCGAGGATGTCTTTGATCATCGTCCACAGTTCGTCGTTGACTTCCCAGATCGTGGGCAGCGGCTCGTAGGTCTTTTTGCGTCTAGCCATCCGTGGCTCCTTGGTTGGGTCCTACGGATGGTTATCGGCTGAACACAGCGTTTTGAGATAGTTTCTAAGGGCCCGTAAATAAATGACTAATACTGTATGCGGCTTCCGTCCGTGGAAGCGGGCCGGCACGGCGACTGGAATTACACGATCAAACCTCGCAAAGAGTAGCGGTTATTCGCTGCCGGGCCCTAAGGCAGGGTCGGCATCCGCGCGCGGCTTGATCTTGAGGGCCGCGTACTCGCTGAAAGACAGTCCGGTTCGCGCCATCGTCATCTCCTTGCAGTTGCGCCGGGCACCACGCACGTCTACCAGGCCATTTCCTGGCCCGGGGGGCGATTTGTAAGGCCAATGTGCAGATTTTCTTCGCCCTCACCGTGGGCCGCCACTCGTCGTCGATTACCTGACCACTTGCTCAGGCGGATTGTGTCAGCGGCCGCATGTGAGATAATGCTGGCCTCAGCATCGACTCCAGTACTTGCATACGGAGAGATTGCCCATGCCGCGACGCAAAGGTGAAGGAGGGGCGCTATATCGCCCCATCATGCTCTGGGTCTTCCAACACGGGGTGAAGGACCCAAAATCCGGCGACCTGCTCTTCTCCCAGGAGGACCTGCGCCATGCGGCAGATGAACTTGGCCTGGAGGTTCGCAACTTTCCCGACCTGACCTACAACCTCCGCAGCCGCAGTCCTCTCCCGCAGGAGATACTGGATGCCGGCTTCACAACCATCGCAATTCGTGGGCGGGGTAAGTATGCGCTTGTCTCAGGCGACGACAAAGTTAAGGTGCCGTCGGATACGGACACTGTTGAAGTGTCAACAGCATCCATACCTGCCGCCATTCGAGACATCCTGCGGGCAGATGAACAAAGCATCCTGTCCGCCATGCGATACCTTGACGTCGTGAGTGAGTTCATCGGTACAAACGCCTTTCACCTACAGGGGCATCTTCGTACCAGCGGCGGACTTGGCCAGCAGGTGGAGGCGGATGATGTATGGGTAGCGCAAAACGCAGACGGGTCGCGGGTCATCCTGCCCATCGAGGCGAAGGGGCCTCGTGAACGTGTCGGACGGCACCAGATGATGTCAACGGTTGACGCGGTGCTTGCCAAGATTCCAGGTTTCCCGGTTGTTCCGCTTGCAGCGCAACTGCAAGCGTCAGGGCTATTGGTCCTGATCTCGTTCGCTTATTCCGTCGAGGGGGGATGCATCACAGAAATCGTGCCGAAGAAATTTCGCCAGTACGCTCTGCGGCCGAAGCTACCGCTGTGGCCTTAACCAGGCCACCGCAGGATGACGACCTCTTCACGCAATTGCTCTTTCGTCGCCGTGGCGAGGCGGGTACGGAAGAGGTCGATATTCACCAACTCATATCCAAGCTCCTCTGCAATCTCGCCGAGAAGCTGCCCCGTTCGGATCATCACGCGAAGGTAAGACGCTTGGTCGCCAACAACATACGCCAGGTGTGCGCCCGGCTTTAGAACAGGACGCATGTCTGCGAGATGCTTCGCCATCCCGCCGAAGTAAAGCTTGGTCACGCGGTGGTACAGGCGTTCAAATCCCGAAGTCTTCCCCAGCTCAATGCGTCTCGCTTCAATGTCTCTTGCGATCTGCTGTATCTTCCCGTGCTTGGCTACCCACTGATCGTCATCGTCTTCCTTGTAGACGCCCCGTGTGTTCGACCGCACCAAGCCCTTCTTGAGGGCTCGAAGTTCCGCCTTTGACTTAATGAAGCCCAACAGAACGGATTCCAGTCGCGTCGTCCGCGTATAGTCCTTCTCATTCGGGTACGGTGGCGATGTGATCACCGCGTCGACGGAACGAGGCGGGATCACCTGGGAGATGTGTCTCGAGTCGCAATGGAAGATCCGAGCAGGCGTGTCGTTTCGGCCCCGTAGTGACTCCACATCAGCAGCCATCTGACGGACTCCCGTCAACCACTCATGCACGACCGCCGCATCGTGCTTGGGCTTCCCAACGCCGACCTCGGGACCAAAGTGGAGATTGCTAATTGAGAACACGATGGCCTTCGCCAGCGCGAGTTGCTCGTGTCGAGCAAATGGATTTGCCTTGGCCGCACGAAGCTGGTCAAGCAGGACGAGTGTCTTGTGGAGTGGTACTGGGCTGATGGAGTTCGCGAGGAGGAGGTCCATCAGGTCTGGCGGAAGTGTACGAAGCTCTGGTGTACGCGTCTTTCGTGCTGGTGACAGGTGCGTGAACAAGTCAACATCCCCAGAGGGCGGGATGTCGGGAATCCCATCTTGCTCCAACTGCCTGGTTGCTTCGGCGGCGATTTCTGCTGCGTGCAACAGCAGCTTGGAGGCGTCAACGGACCAGTCGACCTTGACCTCAGCAGCGAAATGGGCCATCGGATTTGCTTCCGTACCCAAGCTCGGAACTCCGAGCTTCTTGCATTCAACGACTGTCGTGCCGGTTCCGCAGAATGGGTCGAGAACGCAGTGCTTCGGGCCGATGCCGAACCGTTCCACGTAGTCTTTGACAAGATGTGGAGGATAGGAGAGTACGAAGCGAAACCAGTCGTGCGCCGGGCGATCCTCGGCGCTCAGCTTGTTCGCCTCACCGTTCTTGCCGTTGCTGGGTGGGCGGGACGCCAAGTCGGCCGCGACCTTTCGCGGAGGAGCGTCTACCACAGGCAGGTGCGTGTTTTTCAATGCGTAAGCTCCATCTCAAACACAACGGCGAAGCCCGTTTGAGGCGTTCGCATCATCCGTTTGGTTTCAGCGATAATACCGGCTCTGGCGGGGCCTAGGAAGCAGCACGGCGACTTACGCCGCCGCGATGATTTTCCCCCGGTGCCAGGTGAACGGGAAGGCTTGCACTCGCGCTGCGCTCGGGTCCTGCAGGGCGACGCCGAAGTCGTGGCATCCGCGCATTTGTATGCCCAAGTATACCGCCTTTCGTACAAGCGTTTATGTCGCCGCCACAGCTTGTCGCTCGGCCAATTGTCAGAGCAGGAGGCATGTCATTGGCCATGTCGCCTGCGGTGCCATCGGTTCTGCTTGATCGTGGCCGGGTCTAAACCCGCCGCCGCCAAGGCCGCGTCCCATGATCCGAAGAGCCTTCCTGCTGGCCTTCTGATGCAGTTCGGGGAAACGTCCCTGGCGTTGAGCGGCTCGCCGGCCTCCGCCTTGCGCCGTATCTCCTGGAGCAGCGTCGCACGCGTCCAAGGTTTGCGGAAACGACGAATGGCCGTCGGGTCCAACCCCGCCGCCTCCAAAGCGCTGTCCCAGTTGCCAAATAGCGCCACGCCAGCGCGAGAGACGGAATTTCTCCCCACGGCCGCGTGGTGGACCGCGCCGCCCCGGGCACAGATCGACTGGATCGTTCGGATGACCAGATCCTTCGTCCACCTGGGAACGCGCTTGGTCCAGCGCGACGGGTCAATTCCAGCCGCTTTCAGAGCCGCTGCCCAGGAGCCGAACCAGTGCCGCGCTGCAGCCGCAAAGCCCGAGTCCTGCCTAGCGACGTCGGCAGCGTAGAGCGGGCGTCTCTCCGCTTCCATTTGCAGAAGATGCCGGATGATGGCCTCACGGCCCCAGTGGCGATGGCACCGGACGTGTTCAGGATCGATACCCGCAGCAAGCATCGCCACGTCCCAGGTGCCGAAGAACCTCAGGATCGCCCTGTGGAGGGCACCATCGTCACGAAGAACTGCAGTATGGTTCAGGGGCAGGCCTTCGGATTGACGCCGACGGACCGCCCGTAAAGCCCCATCCGCGCTATCCAACGCCCGGCCTGGCGGGTCGGCAACACTTTCTGTGGAAGGGCCGGTGCCCTGGCTACGCACTTGCCTGCCCTCCACGGTAACGGCCGCGCTTCCGCCCGGAGCACCTCCGATAGGCGATCTTTGCCGGGTCAACGCGTGCTGCGGCCGCTGCCGCCTCGAGTGACCCGAAGAAGGTGATACACGCCCGCACGAAGGAAACGGGCTGGACGAAGGAAATCGCCGGGGCCGGCGTCTCGGTTTTGGCGCGTCGGCGAAGCTCGGCAACCACCATCGGGGCGGTCCACGGCGGGGGTTTCCGTCGCACCTGGTGCGGATCGAAACCGGCGGCGCGCAGCGCCTGGCTCCAGCCGCCGAAGTAGCGGCGCGCGGCATCGTAAAGCTGGGGCCTGTCGGCGATCACCGCCGCGCAGTAGATGCCCTGGCCACGCTCATGGCGCTCGCGGATCGCGGCGACGATCCCCGCCTTGGACCAGCGTGGGAACTCGGCGGCTGGTTTGAGGACTCCGGCAATTCGTAACGCCGCGCTGAAGGAGCCGAAGAGGCGTTTGACCGCGAACCTGGCTCCTGCCGGGTACATAGCGCTCTGGACGAACGGCACTCCCGCAGCCGTCTGCTCTTGGAGGATCGCAATGATCTCGGATTTGGTCCATGGGCGGCGCTGCCGGCGGATGCGGGCCGGGTCGAACCCCGCCGCCGAGAGCGCGTTGTCCCATGATCCGAGCAGCTTGCGTGCGGCCTGCGTCACCCCCTGGTCGATGTTGGCCACGGATTTGCCGTACAAGGGCACCCCACGGGCGTGAAGTTCATGGATGGCTTGGACGACTCGCTCGGGCGTCCATTTCCGGCGCCGTGAGATAGCTTCGGCGTCCAGACCTGCCGCCGTCAGCGCCATGCCCCAGGTCCTGTATTGGCGGATCGCCATGACGAACAGGTCGTGCTGTTCTCGCTTGATCGTATTGGCTCTGACGGATGCCCCCGACATTTCACGTTTCAGGATGCCGCGAATCACCTCGGCTCGTTCCGCTGCCCGTCCTGTCCGTTGCCTTTCCATATCATCATCCGCGACTGCCGCCGTTGCTCCTGCCGACCAGAGCGTCCGCGTCGGCTGGCCCTGCGCGGGCCGCCGCTATCCTCTCGGTCAGGTGCACGATCTGCACACCGGCGCTGGCGAAGGCCGCTTCGATTTCGGCAAGGCCCTCGACTCCCGTGCGGGTCAAGCGGGCGTGGTCCGCCACGAGTAGGACCGCGTAATCTCGTCGTTGCCGCCGCCGGGCCAAGAGCGCACACAGATCTGGCCGCAGAGCGGGCAACCAGCCGCCGACGCCGGCAAGCCGGACTTCATCAGCGCAGCGCATGCCCAGGCTTTCCCCGAACCGGCGGATGAGGCGGATTTGCTCGCGCAGCTTGGGTGCCGACCCATCCGCCGCCGCACATCGGGCGTAGGCGATGTACGTCTTGCCGCGAAGGTCGTCGTTCATCATTCACCTCACATCAGGTCGAAGAAGCTGTCCTTCCCCAGGTGCGGCATGTAGCGCATCATCGCGGCCGTCAGGGGCAGGACCTCCAGGCGCATCCAGGCCCTGTCGCCCGTAAAGCACACCCGTTCCACTGCGAACCGCCGTGCTTCTTGATCCACGAGCACCAGGCGCAATAAGGGATAGAACCGTGGACGTTTGGCGTCCTTGTCCTTGCGACGTGCTCGGAATAGCGCGATTAGCTCGGGGGAGTACTTGCCGGCGAGCGTCTTGTTCAGCGCATCGGCGAAGCCGTCGGCAAACTCGGCATCCAGGCTGTCGGCGAAACATTTACGATCCAGAGACGAGGCGTAGACCGTGGCGGTGCGCCCCGTGATATCCAGACGGTACGCGGATGGACGCAATCGCTTGAGCTGGCTGGTAAGCAAGTCCTCTTCATTCTCCGTGAAGTGCCGGGGCCGCGTGCGCCGCACCGATACCTGCCCGTGGATGTTCTCCCGCACCTCGTACCCCTCCGGCAGGCAACCCGCCGCGCCAGTGGCGAGCTTCCGCATCACGTATTTCGCATGACCTCGCCCGCGCCGCAGGACGTGGAGGTAGTAGGTGTCTCCGTAGGCGTTGGTGTATGTCAATGGCCTCATCACGTCCTCTCATCCGCGCTCGCGTCCCGCCCGAGTCCGGCTTCGGCTTGCCAACCCGACTCCGGGTGTAGCGGCCCTGGCCCATCGGTCCGGCCATGTCGATCAACCGACCGCCTTCCCCTCGCTCTGGGCCAGTAGGGACTCGAAGAACGTCAGCGTGTCCGCGTGGGCCTTCTGCAGGTGGTTGCGTAGCGCCGGCCGCGTGATGATCTGCCGCACGTAGATGGAGAGCTTGAGAAGATCGCCAACGTACTGGCGGTATAGGCCGCTGTAGAAATCGAAGTGCTTCTCGACCTCGGTGAGTTTCTTAACCAGATCGCGTCGTGTCTGCTGGCCCCGCTCCCACGGCGGGCTCCGACGCGACTTCTTACTGCGGGCGGCCGGCGCCGTGGCCAGCAACTGGGCCCTGGCGAAGGCCATGCTGGTATCGCCGCTATCCTGCATCAGCCGGTAAATCTCCAATTGCCGGCTGGGGACGACGAACGTCAGCTCTTTGGCGACCGACTGCAGAAGCTTCCCTTGTTCCATCGCCGCCAGAACATCGGGATGCAGATCCCGAAACACCGACGTGTTGAGCCGCTTCTTGAGCGATTCCATGCCGAAGGCGCTGGCGATGGTCTTTTCGTCGAGCTTCTCCAGCGCCTTGCGGAGCATCTTCACCTCCTGCTTGGGCGAGAGGTGGTTGACCTGGCGGTTGGGCGTGTACAGGTCGCGGCTCTCGAGCACCAGGCACGGGGCCCTCTCCACCCCCAGGTCCACCAGCGCCGTATAGCGGATGTACCCGTCGAGGATGAAGAACTGGTCGCCTTCCTGGCAGACCAGGAGAGGCTCGATCAGCCCCACGGCCTTCATGTTGGCCAGGAGCTTGTTGTAGTTCCGCGGGCTGATCTTGCGCTTCCGCAGCGGCATCAGATTGACGATGGGGATGTCCATCCCCTTGACGTTGGCGGATTGCAGTTCGGCCATCTTGTTCTCCTTTCGGTTGGCATGCGATGGTCACACGGTGTACTGGCCCTTAAGCTCAGGGGATTCGGTTAGTTTCTCGGCGGTCAGCAGCTTGACGAACGTCTCGTCGCACCGGAGCTGTTTGAGCATCATGAGAAGCCGCATCAGACGACTCTCGCGCTGGCCGGCCTCGAAAACGAATGCCTCCTTCTGCTTGGTCATGCTCCGGATGTCGCTCTTGAGTTTCTCGACGGTGTAGGGGGCCGGTGGCTTCTTCGAGGCCAGCTCTTTGCCCTTCTCCAGGCGGTCCTCGATGATCTTGCGGACCCGACTGAGGTTGTTGGAGTTGACGATCCCACTGTCGAAGGCATCCATGAGCAGGTGCTGGATCGAACGGTCGGCGCTT
>Ga0209450_10001407_pt1 | contig 12041 bp, 11 predicted proteins | sample FrelakmetLWP11LW_FD_187149 | JGI IMG/M metagenome (GOLD analysis project Ga0209450, IMG submission 187149) | Freshwater lake sediment microbial communities from the University of Notre Dame, USA, for methane emissions studies - LWP11 LW (SPAdes)... | ecosystem: Environmental > Aquatic >... | reverse complement strand
AAGGGAAGGGAAAATACAAAGGGTAAAAAAAAAGATTGGGTGCCAGGTGAAGGAGGGGAAACTGGCACCCAGAGAGAGATAAATGGGGTTTCAAGTTATCGGATTCGCTTTATACAATATGCAACAAGTGTGACAACTTGTGCATGATCGAGAAAAATTCTTGAATTTTTCGCAAATGGCCCGTTCAGGTGGCGGGGGCGGGGGCGGGTTTTTGCCGAACCATCAAGAAAGGAAGAACGATAAGTCCTGACAGGTACTTGATAATCGCCTGCCCGATGATGGCGGGCCAGATGGGCCCAAAGGCCAGCAGGACAAAGACGAGGGAGTCGACGGGGCAGGAGACGAGGTTGGACCAGACGATCCTGGAAACAAAGGGACGATTGAGAATCTTAAAGAAAAACCAGTCGAGGCTCTCCGATACGAAGAAGGCAGCCATGGAGGCTAACGCTATATCCATATTGAAGAAAAGAGTGATGACCGATGCCGCGATCATCCATCCCCAGGTGGCCCAGTCACCCCAGTAGCGCTGAACAAAATCCCGGAAGGAGAAGGTGAGCCCTATCCAGACGACCCCCGCTGGGAACGTGAGGCCGGCGATCGTGACAATACCGAACCAGATAACGAAGGCATTGCCCAGGAGGATGCTGAGGAGGTAAAGAACCCCCCATATCCACTTCTTCATGGTAGCGCTCCTACATTTTTTGTAGGGTTTTCTTCAAAAGGACGTCCTTTTATTCCACAACTCGACCCCCGATTCAAGGGTTTTCGCCTTGACGCTCTCGATGCGAGTTGTTAGGGTTTGAAACGGATGACTTCCTCGGGCTTTGATATCAGAAGAATCACGGTTACTGCCGCAGTCCTCGAAAAGGACGGCTGGATCCTCATTGCCCGCCGCAAACGCGGGGACCGCCTTGCCGACAAATGGGAGTTCCCCGGGGGGAAGATCGAGAAGGGCGAGACCCCCGAGTCCTGTCTCCGGAGGGAGCTGCGGGAAGAGTTGGGCATCGACGTCTCCGTGGGCGGCTTTGTAGGCCGCAGCTGTCATCGTTACTCCCACGGGGAGATCGAGTTGCTGGCCTACCGGGTCACACATCTGTCCGGTGATTTCCAGCTTCATGATCACGAAGAGATTCGCTGGGTTTGCCCGGCGGATCTGAACCGTTATGATTTTTCCGCGGCCGATATCCCCATTGTGAAAAGCTTGCTGGAAGAGATACAACCGATGCCTTCCGAAGAGTCCCCCAAGGAACAATACCTTCCGGTACAGGGCCTGAAACTACGCTTCCTGGAATGGGGTCCAGAAGGAGCTCGGCCCGTGGTCCTCCTTCACGGCACCGGGGACAACGCCCGCACGTGGGATCTGCTCGCACCCCACCTGGCATCACACTTCCGGGTCATCGCCCCGGATCAGCGCGGGCACGGAAAAAGCGGATGGGCCGTGCCGCCGGCCTACCGGTGCGGGGATTATATGCTTGATTTGACCGCCCTGATCGATCATCTGGGCCTGAAAGGCATGATCCTGCTGGGGCACTCCATGGGGGCCCTGCACGCCAGCCTCTATGCCGCGCTTAACCCCGACAGGGTGGCCGCCCTCATCCACGTTGACATCGAGCCCTGCCCGCCGGACTGGAACCGGAAATACCTCCTCGGGCTCTACAAAAACCTTCCGGATTCGTACTCCGCCCCGGAGGATTTCATCGCAGAGATCGTAAAAAATGCCCCATACGCCCGGGCGGAAGACTTGCGGCGCCTGGCCGAAAAATCCCTCGTCCGAAGGGATGGCCGTTGGTACAGAACCTATGACCGGGAGATCCTTGCCCGGTTTGACCGCTACGACCTTCTGGGGAATCTTTCAGGCATCCGCTGCCCATCCCTTGTCATCCGCGGCGCCGAAAGCCGCGTTCTCGGGCGCCAGGCCGCAGAGGAGATGGCCGGGGCCATCCCGGCAGGCGAGATGGTGGAGATCCCGAAGGCGACCCACCCGGCCCACCTGGACAACCCGGACGGATTCCGGGAAGCCGTCACGGGCTTTCTGAAAAAGCACGGATTCATCTGAACCCGGCATGCCCGGGCTGTTAAAAAAAATGGATGCAAGGCCCCCTGCAGAGGATAACGAAGCGAGGAAGTTATGAAGAGCGGAAGATCGGAGAGGATGGGGGATTCTTTTCTTCTCTTATCCGCTCTTCCTCACTTCTGCTCTTCCGATCTTCGCATGCCCGTAACCCAAAGCCGGCACAAGGTATAAAAAGGATTCCAATGACCTGAAGAGAAGGAGGAACGTATGGACGTCTTCACGGCGATCAGCGGCAGGAGAAGCTGTCGGAAGTTCCATCCCGAAGCGGTCAGCGATGCGGACATCGAAAAGATCCTCGAGGCCGGCAACTGGGCCCCATCGCCCGCCAATCAGCAGCCCTGGGAGTTCGTCGTCATCACGAACACGGGCATCAAGGAAAAGATCTTTTCCGAAAGCGAGATCTGCAAGAAGAAGCTCTTCGAGCGAAGCGGCTGGAAATGGCTGGAGAAATTCCCCATCGACTTCGTGAAGGAGACCCCCGTCATCATCGCGGTGGTGGGCGACCCGAAGAAGAGCGGTGCCGATCTGTTTCTCGATGAGGGCTCCGGCCGGGGCTATCTGGAGGGCTGCTCGGCCGCCGTCCAGAACATGATGCTCGCTGCTCACGCACTCGGCCTGGGGACCCTATGGTTCAGCCTGTTTGAGGCCGCTGCGGTCCGACAGATCCTCAGTCTGGATGCGGGAAAGGATCCCGTGGCACTTCTATGCATCGGAAAGCCCGTTTCTTCAGGCGCGACGAAGCGGAAAGACTTCCGTGAAAAAACGACGTACCTCCGATAAGGTAACGGCATCCCGACGATGATCCATCCCTCGCGCATCCAGCCGCTCAACAGCAGGAGCATCCAGGACGGCCGGTACATCCTCTATTGGATGCAGGCTTCCCAGAGGGTCGAGTGCAACCATACCCTCGAATATGCCGTCGGCGAGGCAAACGAGCGCAACCTTCCCGTCGTTGTCGTCTTCGGCCTCACCGGGCAGTTCCCCGAGGCCAACCTGCGCCACTACGCCTTTATGCTGGAAGGGCTCGAGGAGGTCCGCAAAGGGCTTCGCGACCGGGGCATCCGGTTTGCGCTCATGCGCCGCTCGCCCGAGCTGGCCGCAGCGGCGATGGCCGAGGAGGCGGCCCTTGTCGTCGCCGACCGGGGCTATCTGCGCATCCAGAGGCAGTGGAGAAACCACGTCGCGAAAAACGCCCCCTGCGCCGTCGTGCAGGTGGAGTCCGAGGCCGTCGTCCCCGTGGAGACGGCCTCGCCGAAGGAGGAATACACGGCGGGAACGCTGAGGCCCAAGCTCCAGCGCATCCTCGAGGGATACCTTGTCCCCCTGAAAGAAAGACCCGTCAGAAAGGATTCCCTCTCCCTTCGCCTCGATGTCGACACCGAGGAGGATTTCCCGTCCCTGCTCAAGAAAATGAAAATAGACCGCTCGGTTTCGCCCGTGAGGGCCATCCGGGGCGGCACGGCCCGGGCCAACGCCCTGCTGGAGGAGTTCATCGCAAAGAAGATCCGCCGCTACGACGAGCTTCGGAGTGACCCGGGCCTCGACTATTCCTCCCACTTGAGCCCCTACCTGCACTTCGGCCAGGTCTCGCCGCTCGCTGTCGCCCTTCGCATCGCCGCCGAAAAAGCGATCCCCGCCGGGGCGCGCGAGTCCTTTCTGGAGGAACTGATTGTGCGTCGCGAGCTCAGCATGAACTTCGTCTTTTACAACGACCGCTATGACGGGTATGAGTGCCTGCCGGACTGGGCGAGAAAGACCCTCGCCGAGCACGCAAAGGACCGCCGTGAGTATATCTATGGCCCCGAGCAGTGGGAGCATGCCGGGACCCACGACCCCTACTGGAACGCTGCCCAGCGGGAGATGATGATCACCGGCAGGATGCACAATTACATGCGAATGTACTGGGGGAAAAAGCTCCTCGAGTGGAGCCGGACCCCGCCGGAGGCCTTCAGGACGGCCATTACCCTCAACAACCGCTACGAGCTCGACGGAAGAGACCCCAACGGTTTTGCCGGCGTGGCCTGGTGTTTCGGTAAACACGACCGGGCCTGGTTCGAGCGGAAGGTATTCGGCAAGATCCGCTACATGAACGACGCGGGCCTCAGGCGCAAGTTCGACATGGACGCCTATCTGAAAAAAGTGGCCGCCCTCGAGACGGAACGGTGAAATCAGAAAATAGCTGTCGACTTTTTCCTGGGATCACGGTATAAGGCTTGCGCGAGCGTCGTAGGCCCTAAACCGCTGCGATCGCCAGTGGCGACTGGCGGTTTTTTTTATGGCAATCCCCACGACCTGAAGAAACGATGATTCCCGCACATCCTCGAGAACTGATCCGGCTCCTGCTTCTTGTTGCGCTGATCGCAAGCTTCGCAAGCAACGCCCTGGCCCAGGCCCCGCCCGACGATATCCGCAAAAGTCTCGAGAGGGCCGTCAAGTCCGGCACAATCCAGAAAACCGTCTGCCCGCAGGCGCCCTACTGCAACCCCTCATCGGTCACCCGCTTCTACCAGATGCGAAAATACGAACCGGCCTGGACGAGGGATGGCTATCCGCTGCCCGCGGCGGACACACTGGCCCGTGCGATCAAGGCGGCCGAAGCCGAAGGCCTGCAGCCCAGGGACTACCACCTGGAACGCATCGAGACCACTCTTGCGGAAATCCGCCAGATCCTCGTCCGGAGCGAAAAGCCGGAACCGGCAAACATCATCAACCTGGATGTTCTCCTTTCCGATGCCTACCTCGTCTACGCGGCCCATCTTCTTAACGGACGCGTCAACCCCGAGACGCTCCACTCCGACGAGTGGACGATCTATCCCGCGCGCTTTAACTTGGCGCGCCATCTCTCGAAGGCCCTGGAAGAGGGGGATTTCGAGGGCAGCCTCAATAGTCTCCTGCCGGCCCAGCCTGGCTACGGCCGGCTCAAGACGGCGCTCGTCGTGAACCGGGCCCTTGCCGAGCGGGGCGGCTGGCCCGTCATCCCGGGAGACGGCAGGCTCGAGAGGGGCATGAAGAGTGATCGGGTCCCCGTGCTCCGCAGCCGGCTGAAGGTCACAGGCGACATGCCAGCTGCGGCGGACAGTGCGAGCGATCTCTTCGACGAGCCCGTTGAAGAGGCGGTGAAGCGGTTCCAGTTGCGCCACGGTCTGTTCGACGACGGAATCGTGGGCACCCGGACGCTTCGGGCCCTTAACGTACCCGTGGAAAGGCGCATTCGTCAGATCGAGCTCAACCTGGAGCGGTGGCGCTGGCTTCCCCAGAACCTGGGGAACCCTTACATCATGGTGAACATCGCGGGCTACGGCCTCGAGGTCGTCGAGAATGAGTCCCCCGTCCTGACGATGAAGATCATCGTGGGGACGGCCTACCAGAAAACGCCCGTCTTCAGCGGGAAGATGACCTATATCGAGATGAACCCTTACTGGAACGTCCCTCACAGCATCGCCACCGAGGAGACACTCGAGAAGATCCAGAAGGACCCGGGCTTTCTTGCCCGAGAGAACATGAAGGTCTTCGCGGCCGGGCAGACCGGCGAAGCGGTGGATCCCGCCTCCATCGACTGGTCAGCTCTCTCGGAGAACTATTTCCCTTATCGCCTGCGCCAGGAACCCGGCCCCCGCAACCCTCTGGGCCGGATCAAGTTCATGTTCCCCAACAAGCACAGCGTCTACCTGCATGACACCTCCGACCCCCAGCTCTTTCGCAAGGAGCGGCGCGAGTTCAGCCACGGCTGTATACGGATCGAAAAGCCCATGGAGATGGCTGAGTTCGTCATGAGGGGAAGCAAGGAGTGGCCGATGGAGAAAATTAAGGCGGTTCTGAAGACGAAGGAGACGACGGTGGCCTACCTGCCGAAGCCCATCCCCGTGCATATCCTCTACTTCACTGCATGGGGAAACGGCGACGGAACGGTGCACTTCCTCGAGGACATCTACCGCCGCGACGAGCGGCTCGAGAAGGCCCTCCAGCCAAAAATAAAACCTGCCAGGGCCGCGAAGCCCTAGCAGGCTGATAATTCATTCACCCTCACCTCAATCCTCTCCCCTCAAGGGAGAGGAAGATCAGGGTATGGCCTTGCGGCCGGTATTCTCAGGCCTTCTTCACCTTCTTCTTTCTCTTCCTCCCATCCTGCCACGTGCGGACATCCCCTACATCGAGGTGGACAAACCCTCGCTTTGAATAGTACCCGACACCGCCGCAGCGCATCTCCCGCGCCGCATCGTTGAGGTACTTGATATGCAGATCGGGCATCCGCAGGTCGACGGCCATCCCCGCCATGTGCAGGCTGTTGCGGGCAACCTTGCGGTTGCGCTTGCGAAGAGCCGCATTGGTCCTGGGCGAGCGGTACCCCGAGATGACGTGGAAGGCGTTTTCGCATTCGAGCTTCTGGTTGAGATTGTAGAGCAGGTCGAGCAGGTTGGGGTCGATGTCCTTGATCTGGTTGGCCCGGTAATCACGCAGGATGTGATTGACCTCCGCGAGCGCCTCGGGAATGTAATCCCCGTCGGCCCAGTAAACCCGGTTGAACGTTTCGCCCGTATTGGTGCTGTAGAGATGGAGCCTGCGCTCCTCGCTGGGTTCGAGAATGAAACCGGCTTCCTCACGCCAGCCGGGCGTGATCAGCTCCGGTGCGGGGGCCTCTTCGAGAGATGCAATGGCCTTGTGGGGCAGCGCCAGGAGAGCGGCGCCGAAAATTCCCAGCTTGAGAAAGGAGCGGCGGCTGAAAGGATCGGCAAACAGATCGCCATGTTTTCTAAAGGAACGCATCAGTCCCCTCCTTTGCTTTTTCCCTAGAAAGCATGCGCCAATGACGCAGAACGTGGTTCTTTTACCCCGGCCCGAAAAGAAAAATCAAGAAAAAAATTAATTTCCTAACAATATTCGTGCCATGTCTCGTTTTGGTTACATGAAAAAGACCGGTAATTTTCCGGTCCTGCCTAAATTATCGACCCGAAGGGGTACCAACTTGAGCACTTCTTCACCTTAGAGACATCAACTTTCCTTTGAGGGAAAAATGCGTTAAGATTCATCATTACGGAGAACGCAAATGACTACCTTCCTCAAGGACCAGGCACTCAAGGACGACATCATCCGCTTCTGCAGGGAGCGAAACGCGGAGCTCGTGGGGTTTGCCCCCGTGGAGCGCTGGGACGAGCACGGCGAGGTGCCGCCGGATTTCCGGCCCAGGGCGATCTTCCCGCAGGCGCGCACCGTCATCGTCATCGGCATGTCCATGCCTCTGCCCGTCGTGGAGACGACACCGTCGGCCCTCCACCAGGAGCTCTACACGACGACGAACCGCCAGCTCGACGATCTGGCCGTAGAGCTCACGCGCTACCTCAACCGCATGGGGCACGCCTCGTTCCCCTTCACCCGCGACACCTACACCACCATGCGGGCCCTCAGGGAGAATAACCTGGCCGCCTTCGGCCACGTCCCGGCGGCAAAGTACGCCGGCCTGGGCACGATCGGCATGAACCAGTGCATCCTCACGCCCGAGTTCGGGCCCCGTGTCCGTTTTGTTTCCGTTCTCACTGCCGCCGAGATCCCACCCGACCCGATGCAGGGCAAGGAGCTCTGCATCCAATGCGGGCTCTGCGCCGAGTGCTGCCCCAAGAATGCCCTCAAGCCGCGCGAGGACCGTGTCGTCGGAGACTATGACAAGACAGCCTGCCTGGAGATGCACGAGGAGCTCGTGAAACGGCGCTGCTACCCCTGCGGCATCTGCACGAAGGTCTGCCCGATCGGGAAAGATCGTCAGCTCTACAAGAGCAAGGGGATCCGGAAGAAATACGGTAAGGAGCGGGAGACGCTGGCAGCCAACCCCGACGCCCCCGAGTACAAATCGTGGACCCACATCCGCAAGTATGGAGTCCCCCACAAGCCCAGGGAAAGGGCGAAAGACAAGGAGTAGCGCCATGGAGCGGTTCGAGGACTTCTGCGGGAAAATCCAGAAGATGCTTGCCGAAGAGAAGACCGTATTCCGAAAAATTGAAAACGGCCGCGAACTGGTGTCGGAGATCACGTCCCGGCAGGACTGGTTTTTCGACTACCTGAAGAAAATGATTCTTGAGCCTGCCGCCTCCGAAATCCAGAAGCCCGGCATCTGGCCCAACGAGTTCACGCTCTACCGCAGCCCCGACAAATCCTTCGTCGTGCTGGCCTACATCTGGGACGCGAAGCTCGCCGACATCGTACACGACCACGGCTCCTGGGGCATCATCGGAACGCTCCTCGCGAGCCTGGGGGAAAAAAAATTCGCCCGGCTCGATGACGGGAGGCAGGAAGGTTTTGCAGATATCCGTGAGACGGCGCGCGGCGTTTTCGGCCCCGGCGAGGCGACCTTTGTCCTGCCCCTCAACGAGGGGCTCCACGCCATGGACAATCCCACAGACGGGATCGCCGTGAGCATCAACGTCTATGGGAAAACCATCGGCCGGGGCTACGTCCAGTTCTTCGACCCGGAGAAAAAAACCGTCACCCGCGTCTTTCCTCCCAGGACCCTGAAGGAAGTCCTCGCCGTGAAGACCCTGGCGGCGATCGATCCGTCGCGGGCCGAAGGGGTGCTCCGGGAAGCGCTCGGCGCGTCACGGCCCCCGCAGCTCAAGCAGGAATACGAAGCGGCCCTCGCCAAAATCAGGGGCAAGTGACTGAGCGCGTGGGTGCGGAAGTGTTTGAGGAAGAGGAGGCAGTTCGACCGAATAGACCGGATAGACGGGACAGACTGAACAGACCCGCTTTCGCTATTTAACCTTCTCGAAGTAGGAGTCCTTCACCCCGTCGAGAAGCTGGAAGCTCTTCACCTTCACGGCGAAGACCTCCGTGTCGGGATCTTCCGCGAACGGCTTGAGCTGAGGGTGTTTTTTCAGCAGCTTCTGCCGGGCGAGCTTCTTTTTGGCCTTGTCGCCGATGGTCTTGAAGACACCGCTCACCGTAAGGGCCTTGATCCGGGCACGATCGGCCCCGCAGTCTTCCTCGCGGGTGTCGATGAGAAGGCTCACCGTCCTGTTGGCGGAGAGGTTGCGGAACTTCTTCGTCCCCTTCCGGGTCATCATGTAGATCTCACGACAGTCCCGGTCCGGCACATAGGACATGAGCGAGCAGTGGGGAACGTTGTCCATCACGGTTGCGAGCACGCAGACATCCTTGTCCTTCACGATCTTCTTCATCTTCTTGAGCATGGGATTCTCCTTCTTTTTCCGCCGGGACAACGGCCACGGCGAAGGCTATACGATTTTTACCGACTGCGTATCCAGATCCTTCTCGTCGTAGAAAACGACCAGGAAGATCTCCCGGTCGGAGCGGTTCACAATGGCGTGGGGGAGGCCTGCCGGGATCTCGAAGAGCTCCGGCTCCCCGCCGCCGACGAGGATCTCCTCCACCCCCGTTATCAGTGCTGCCGGGCCCCCGCAGAACAGCAACCACTCCGAGGCGCTGCCGTGGGAATGGTTTCCGCGGACGGCCCCGGGCTGCATCGATGCCACGTGAAGATTTCCCGGCGTCTTTCCCTCGAGCCCAGCCAGGGGGAGCGGATTGAGGACCCAGCCCCTCACGTCCTTCCAGGCTTTGTCCCCGATTGCAACGCGCCTGATTATCGCCATGTGATCCCTCCGTGTCCCGTCACCGTTTCGTTCGGTTCCATTTCTAGCACGCCTGTGTCTTTCGAGGCAAGAAGGACAATCCGGGGGAAAGCGGTTTTCGGCCCATGATTTCGTTTGCCTTCGAGTCGGAGTGTGCTAGCATGAGAGTCATGGAAAAGATCCGTCTCGGAATCAGCACCTGACTGCTCGGCCAGAATGTCCGCTGGAACGGCGGGCACGCACTGGACCGGTTCCTCGTCAACTCCTTGGGGAAGTACGTCGAGTATGTCCCCGTCTGCCCCGAGGTGGAGTGCGGTTTCGGTATCCCTCGCGACACCTTCCGCCTCGTCGGCGACCCGAAGCGGCCGCGACTCGTGATCCACAAGACCGGTGCCGATCACACGGAAAGGATGGAGGCCTGGGCACGCAAGCGCGTCGAGGAGTTGGAGAAGGAAGAGCTCTGCGGCTACATCTTCAAAAGCGATTCGCCCTCGAGCGGCATGGAACGGGTCAAGGTATACAGCGACAAGGGCATCCCGTCGAAAGTCGGCGTCGGCATCTTCGCCCGGATCTTCATGGAGCACTTTCCGCTCACCCCTGTGGAGGAGGAGGGTCGCCTCCACGACCCCGTCCTGCGGGAGAACTTCATCGAGCGTATCTTCACCTGCATGCGCTACTGCGACATCATGGAGGGCACGAGGCAGGTGGGGCGCCTCGTGGACTTCCAAACAAAGAACAAGCTCCTGCTCATGGCCCACAGCCCCAAGCACCTCAAGGAGATGGGGAGCCTCGTGGCCCATGCGAAGGGGATGCCGGCCCGCGAGCTTGTCGAGCGCTACGAGAGCCTTCTCATGGAGGCCATGGCTCTCAAGCCCACGGTGGCCAAGCACGAGAATGTCCTGATGCACATCATGGGTTACTTCAAGAAAGACCTGAGCGCAGACGAGAAGCAGGAGCTCCTGCAGGTCATCAACGAGTATAAAAGGGGGCTCATCCCTCTGATCGTCCCCGTCACCCTGCTGAGCCACTACGTCAGAAAGTACCGTCATCCCTACCTGAAAGAGCAGACCTATCTGAACCCGCACCCCATGGAGCTGATGCTTCGCAACCACGTCTAGGCGCGAAGCGCCAGGTCAAAGGCTAAGGGAAAAAGGTTAAAGGCAGAAAGAGGATTTTGTCCTTCCTTTTGCCCTTTGTCCTTTCACCTTTATCCTTTATCCTCCGTGGCGGTTGACGCCGAATGCCCAGGGTACTATCTTATTGCCATGCCGCGTAACACCGACACGGAAATCCCCCGCCTGCTTCTCGGCTGGTACAGGACAAACAAGCGGGACCTGCCCTGGCGCAGGACTAAGGACCCCTACCGGATCTGGGTGGCCGAGATCATGCTTCAGCAGACCCGCGTCGACACCGCCATCCCCTACTACGAGCGGTTCCTGAAGAGGTTTCCCGACGTGAAGGCGCTCGCCCGTGCCCGCGTGGACGACGTCCTCAAGGCCTGGGAGAACCTCGGCTACTATTCCCGCGCCCGCCACCTCCATGAGGCGGCCCGTGCTGTCGTGGAGCAATTCGGCGGGACGATCCCGGAAGAGATGGAGGATCTTCGGAGGCTGCCCGGCGTGGGCGCCTACACCGCCGGGGCGATCCTGAGCATCGCTTTCGGAAGACGCTTTGCGGCCGTCGACGGCAATGTGATACGCGTCATCAGCCGCCTCTTCGCTATCGAGGACCCCGTCGACGGGAGCAAGGCAAAAAACCGCATCGGGGCAATCGCGGAGAGGCTCGTCCCGGCGAGCGAGCCCGGCCACTACAACCAGGCCCTCATGGATCTCGGCTCCGGCATCTGCACGCCCCGGAGCCCCGCCTGCCCGGCCTGCCCCCTGGCCGCGGCGTGCAGGGCCAGGAAGAAAGGGATCCAGGAGTCGATCCCCGTAAAAAAGAAATCGGCGGCTCTCCCTCACCGCGAGGCTGCCGTTGCTCTCATCCGCAATGACCGCGACGAGATCCTTCTCGTCAAGAGGCCGGGGAGGGGACTTCTCGGAGGCCTCTGGAGTTTTCCGGGGGGCGGCCTCAAGGAAGGGGATGCGCCTGCCGCAGGCCTGCGCAGATCGCTGCGGGAGGAGTTGGGCCTGAAGGTGATCCCCGGGGGGGAATTGGTTTCCGTCGAACACGGATACTCCCACTTCTCCATCACCGTGCACGTCTTTGCCTGCACGATCCGGGGGGCCATCCCTGATTCCGGGGGCGATGTGCGATTGCGTTGGGTCGGGATGAAGGGACTTTCCCGCCTTGCCGTCTCGAGGCTCGAGAAGAAAATCCTGAAAGCGTTGCGCCTTGCTCCGCCTGTTGCAAAGCCATTTGACGATGGCAAATCCGCCCCGAAACATGTT
>Ga0209450_10001406_pt1 | contig 12047 bp, 10 predicted proteins | sample FrelakmetLWP11LW_FD_187149 | JGI IMG/M metagenome (GOLD analysis project Ga0209450, IMG submission 187149) | Freshwater lake sediment microbial communities from the University of Notre Dame, USA, for methane emissions studies - LWP11 LW (SPAdes)... | ecosystem: Environmental > Aquatic >... | reverse complement strand
CAAGGCTCGCGCGCCGCGTCCATGCGGCGCGACGGTCTCCCGAACCCGATCCTCTCCCGGACCGTTGCCGCAACTCCTTGACTGGCTGCACGTCACTTGATGGCTGCCGCCGCCATCGCGGCGCCGATCATTCCGGCGTCGTTGCGGAAATGCGCCGGAACGATCTCCGCCCGGCTGGTGAGCAGCGGCCCGAAGTGCTCCCAGTTCTCGGTCACCCCGCCGGCGATGATGAACACATCCGGCCACAGCAGCGCGTGATAGGACGCCAGCACTTCGTTGAGCGCGGCCGCCCAGACGGGCCAGCTCAACCCGTGCTCCGTGCGCACCCTGGCGGATGCCCGATGCTCGGCCTCCTGGCCCCGCACCTCCAGATGCCCGAGCTCGGTGTTCGGCAACAGCCGCCCGTCCACGAAGATCGCCGTACCGATGCCGGTGCCGAGCGTGAGCACCATCACCGTGCCGTCGCGGCCACGGCCGGCACCGAGCGTCATCTCGGCCACGCCCGCCGCGTCGGCGTCGTTCAGGAAGGCGACCGGGCGACCGATGCGCGCCTCAAGCAGGCCGCTGGCATTGGTGCCGATCCACCGCTTGTCGATGTTCGCCGCGCTCCAGGCGACGCCACGCTTCGCGACCGCGGGGAACGCGAGCCCGACCGGGCCCCCCGACGGCAGCTCCTGGGCCATCGCGGCCAGCAGGTCCATCACTGCCTCAGGCGCGGCACTCGCCGGCGTGGCGCGGCGCAGCACCTCCCCGGCGAGACCACCGCGCTCGACGTCCACCAGCCCCGCCTTGACGAACGACCCGCCGACGTCGAAGGCCAGGATCGCTCCGAGCGTCATGCTCAGCCCTTCTTCAGGCTCTCGATCATCTGCTGGTTCGCCGCGAGCGCCATCTGCGCGTCGCGGTCGCGGATCTTCTGCTGACGCGACATGATGATGCCCGCGATCGCGACGCCGATCGCCACGATCGTGATCAGGATCGTGGCCAGCGCGTTGATGTCCGGGCTGACGCCGAGGCGCACCTTCGAGAACACGACCATCGGCAGCGTGCTCGAGCCGGGGCCCGCGACGAAACTGGCGATCACCAGGTCGTCGAGCGACAGTGTGAACGCCAACAGCCAGCCGGACAGCAGTGCAGGAAAGATGATCGGCAGCGTCACCAGGAAGAACACCTTGGCGGGACGCGCGCCCAGGTCCTGGGCCGCCTCCTCCAGCGACTCGTCGAACTGCGCGAGGCGTGACTGCACGACGACCGTGACGAATGCCATGGCAAAGGTCACGTGGGCGAGGATGATCGTGGTCATGCCGCGGCCCTCCGGCCAGCCGATCAGCTGCTCGAGCGTGACGAACAGCAGCAGCAGCGACAGACCGGTGATCACTTCCGGCATCACGAGCGGCGCCGTCGCCATTCCCGACAGCATCGTGCGGCCGCGGAACGGCCCGAAGCGCGCCAGCGCCATGCCGGTGAGCGTGCCGAGCACCACGGCCAGGGTGGCGGAGATGGCGGCGATCCTCAGGCTCAACAGCGCCGCGCCGATGATCTGCTGGTTGTCGAGCAGCGCCCCGTACCACCGGGTGGAGAACCCCCCCCACACCGTCACCAGCCGCGACTCGTTGAACGAGAACACCACCAGCGACACGATCGGGATGTACAGGAACGCGAAGCCGAGCACCAGGGCCAGCGTCCGGAACCAGGGTCGCCCGCCGCTCATCGGTGCACCCCGCCCGACTCCGCTTCCTGCGCTCGCTGCAAGAACATGATCGGGATCACCAGGAACAGCAGCAGCGCGGTAGCCACCGCACTGGCCACCGGCCAGTCGCGGTTGTTGAAGAACTCGGTCCACAGCACCTTGCCGATCATCAGCATGCCGGGATCGCCGAGCAACGCCGGGATCACGAACTCGCCGACCGCCGGGATGAACACCAGCAGACAGCCGGCAATGATGCCCGGCACCGACAGCGGCAGCGTCACCTTGACGAACGCCTCCCAGGGCCGGCAGCCGAGGTCGGCGGCGGCTTCGAGCAGCGTCAGGTCCATCTTTTCCAGGTTGGCATACAGCGGCAGGATCATGAACGGCAGGTAGGAGTAGACGATGCCGACGTACACCGCGAAGTCCGTCTGCAGCATCTGGATGGGCTGGTCGATCACCCCGAGCGCCATCAGTGCATTGTTGATGAGGCCGTTGTTCTTGAGGATGCCGATCCACGCGTACACGCGCAGCAGGAACGAGGTCCAGAACGGCAGGATGACGAGCAACAGCAGGATGTTGCGAATGGACGTACCGCTGCGCGCCATCGCGTACGCCATCGGGTAGCCGATCAGCAGGCACAGCAGCGTCGAGACGCCGGCGACCAGGATCGAGTTCAGGTAGGCCTTCCAGTAGAGGTTGTCCTCCACCAGGAAGAGGTAGTTGCCGAAGTTGAGCTTGATCTCGAGCACCCGCTCCGACGCCCAGCTGAACAGCGGCTGGTACGGCGGCATGGCGATCTGCGAGTCGGAGAACGAGATCTTCAGCACGATCACGAACGGGATCAGGAAGAACAGCAGCAGCCAGAAGTAGGGCACCGAGGCGACGAGCGCCTTCCCCGTCACTCCCCAGCGCCGCAGCTGGGTGCCCACGGGCGAGCGCACGACGGCACCGAGCGCGTCCTCGATCCAGAAGTTGACGCGTTGCCCGAGCGACACCATGCCGGGGCCGCTCATTTGGTGACCACCACCGGGCTCGTCGCATCCCACTGCAGGTAGACCTGCTCGTCCCAGGTGACGCGCTCCGCCGCGTGGCGCTCCACGTTCGGCTGGGTCACGCGCACGATCTTCCCGGACGGCAGGCGCAGCAGGTAGATCGACAGGTCGCCCATGTAGGCGATGTCGCGCACCGTCGCCACGGTCCAGTTGTCGTTGCCTTCGGGCCTGTCGCGCGACATCTGCATCTTCTCGGGGCGGATCGCGGCCCAGACGGTCGCTCCCGGCGCGGAACTCACGCCGTGGTCAACGTAGATCGGCTGATCGAGGTCGTTCGCCTCGATGCGCACGTACGACGGCTCGTCCTCGACGAGGCGCCCCTCGAACGTGTTCACCGAGCCGATGAACTCGGCGACGAAGCGCGAGATCGGGTACTCGTAGATCTCGGTCGGCGTGCCCACCTGCACGATCTCGCCGTGGTTCATCAGGCCGATGCGGCTCGATAGCGTCATCGCCTCTTCCTGGTCGTGGGTGACCACGATGAACGTGACGCCGAGGGTCTCCTGGATGTTGATCAGCTCGAACTGCGTGTGCTCGCGCAGCTTCTTGTCGAGCGCCGCGAGCGGCTCGTCGAGCAGCAGCAGCTTGGGCTTCTTCACCAGCGCGCGGGCGAGCGCGACGCGCTGCCGCTGGCCGCCGGACAGCTGGTGCGGCTTGCGCTTGCCGAACTGGCCGAGCTTGACCATCTCGAGCATGTCCGCGACGCGCCTGGCGATCTCGGGCTTCGCCATGCGGTCCTGCTTCAGGCCGAAAGCCACGTTCTGCTCCACCGTCATGTGCGGGAACAGCGCGTAGGACTGGAACATCATGTTGACCGGCCGCTCGTAGGGCGGGATCTCCGTCATGTCCACGCCGTCGATGAAGATGCGGCCGGCGGTCGGGCGCTCGAATCCGGCCAGCATGCGCAGCAGCGTCGTCTTGCCGCAGCCCGAAGCGCCGAGCAGGCAGAAGATCTCCTTCTTGTAGATGCCGAGCGACACGTCGTCCACCGCGACGAAGTCACCGAACTTCTTGGTGACGCGCTCGATGCGCACGTAGGGCTGGGCGTCGGGGTCCTTCCAGGGCTCGAACTTCAGTTGCGGATCACGCGTCGAGGTGGCCATAAGACTCCGGGCGTTGGAGGAATCGTTTTCCGGTTGGACTTCGGTTGCGAGCGCGGGGCCGCGCTCAGCGCCCCGTCACGAAGTGCGTCCAGGCGCGGTTCAGCGCCCGCGTGAACTCGGCGGATTTCGCCAGGTTCGGCTGCAGGCGCTCCTTGACCTCGGGGGTCGGGTAGATGCCCGCGTCGTTGCGCAGCTCCTCGTTCACCTGCGCGAGGGCGGCCGTGTTCGCGGTCGCGTAATTGACGAAGTTGGAGTTCGCCGCCGCCACCTCGGGACGCAGCAGGTAGTTGATGAACGCGTGCGCGTTGTCCGGGTGCGCGGCATCGGCCGGGATGGCGAGCGTATCGAACCACATGAGCGCGCCTTCGCGCGGGATCACGTAGCGGATATCGATCGCCTTGCCCGCCTCCGCCGCCCGGTCGCGCGCCTGCAGCACGTCGCCGCTGTAGCCGACCGCGATGCAGATCTCGCCATTGGCGAGGTCCTCGATGTATTGCGAGCTGTGAATGGTGCGGATGTAGGGCCGGATCCTGAGCAGCGCTTCCTCGGCGAGCTTCAGGTCGGCCTCGGATTCGCTGTTCGGCTGCTTGCCGAGCCACAGCAGCACCGTGCCCACCATGTCCGTCGGGTCTTCGAGGAACGACACGCCGCAGTCCTTGAACTTCGACACCACGGCCGGGTCGAGCACGAGGTCCCAGGAATTGGTCGGGGCATCGGGCATGATGGCCGCGATCTTGTCGGCGTCGAAGCCGATCCCCGTCGTGCCCCACATGTAGATGACGCCGTGCTCGTTGCGCGGGTCGTGGGCCGCGATGCTCATCTGCAGGCCTTCATCTAGGTAATGGAGGTTCGGCAGCAGCGCCCGGTCGAGCTTGCGGAACACGCCTGCCTGTATCTGTCGTTCGAGGAAGTAGGCGCTCGGCACGACCACGTCGTAGCCGGACTTGCCCGTGAGCAGCTTCGTCTCGAGCACCTCGTTCGAGTCGAACACGTCGTAGCTCACCGCGATGCCGGTTTCCTTCTGGAAGGCCTCGATCACGGCCGGATCGATGTAGTCCGACCAGTTGTAGACGTTGAGGACCTTTTCCTCGGCCACGGCGCCGGCACCGGCACCGGCAGTCGCACCGGCGCCGGGTTCGGCAGCTTTGCGCCCGCAACCGAAGAGCATGAGGGCCGACAGCAGCGTGGCCGTGGCCGCCTGGACTGGTACTCGCATCGTGGGCTCCCTGCGTCGGTCCGTACTGGCCGCCGCTGGGCGACCGACCCGAGCGAGGTTAGCTCAGCGACCCGGCAAAGGGTAGATCACCCCGCAAAAGGCACGGGGCGGCCGGACTCCCGTCCGGCCGCCCCGTGGGTACCGTCAGATTCGCGTCACTGGCCGGTCGTGAAGCGCGTCCAGGAGCGGTTCACCAGGCGCGTGAACTCGTCGGACGACGCCAGGTCCGGGAACAGCTTCGCCTTGACCTCGGCCGGCGGATAGACGCCCGGGTCGTTGCGCACCCCCTCGTCGACCATCGGCAGCGAGGCCGCATTGCCCGTCGCGTAGTTGACGAAGTTGGAGTTCTTCGCCGCCACGTCGGGCTTCATCATGAAGTTGATGAAGGCGTGCGCGTTGTTCGGGTGCGGAGCGTCGGCCGGGATCGCGTACATGTCGAACCAGACGATGGTGCCTTCCTTCGGCACGTTGTACTTGATCACCACGCCCTGGTTGGCCTCGGCGGCACGGTCGCGCGCCTGCAGCACATCGCCGCTCCAGCCGACCGCGATGCAGATCTCGCCGTTGGCGAGCGCGTCGATGTAGTTCGAGCTGTGGATCATGCGCACGTACGGACGGACCGACATGAGCACGTCCTCGGCGATCTTGAGGTCGTCCGCGTTCTGGCTGTTCGGGTCCTTGCCCTTCCACGCCAGCACGGCCTTCAGCATCTCGGTCGGCGCGTCGAGGAAGGAGATGCCGCAGTCCTTGAACTTGGCGGCCTCCTTGGGATCGAACACGAGATTCCAGCTGTCCACCGGGGCCTTCGGGTCGATCTTCAGCACCTTGGCCTCGTTGAAGCCGATGCCGGTGGTGCCCCACATGTGGTTCACCGAGTACTCGTTGCCTGGGTCGTGCAGGGCGACGCGTGCGAGGATCTCCGAGTCGAGGTTGCTCCAGTTCGGCAGCTTCGACCGATCGAGCTTGCGGAACACGCCCGCCTTGATCTGGCGCTCCATGAACGCCGCGCCCGGCACCACCACGTCGTAGCCGGTCTTGCCAGCCAGCAGCTTGGTCTCGAGCACTTCGTTGGAGTCGAACACGTCGTAGTTCACCTTGATGCCGGTCTCGGCGGTGAACTGCTCGAGCGTGGCCGGGTCGATGTAGTCCGACCAGTTGTAGACGTTGACGACCATCTCCTCCGCAGGCGCCGCGGCAGGTGCCTGCGCGGTGTCTGCGGCAGCGGCCGGTTCTTCCTTCTTGCCGCACGCGACGAGCGTGGTGGCGGCGAGCAGGCCGACGAGACCTGCGCGAATGCTGATGCTCATGGTCTAGGGTTCCCCTCGTGATTGAGCCGGTACGCGGGTCGCGCCGCGCCGCGAAAGCCTGAGTTTACCGCGCCAGGCGGGCCGCTTGCCAAGGGATCAGAGCCGGCCGTCCGCCCGGCACCGCGCCATGGTCAGGTCCAGGCAGCGCCAGGCCTTCTCCGCCAGTTCGTCCACCTGCTCCCGGCTGATCACGAGGGGCGGCGAGATGATCAGCGTGTCGCGCACGGCGCGCATGATCAGGCCGTTCTGGAAGCAGAAATCGCGGCAGATCGTCCCCACCTCGCCGCGCTTGTCGAAGAACCGCCGCGAGCCCTTGTCGCGCACCAGTTCGAGCGCGCCGATCAGGCCGACCGAGCGGGCCTCCCCGACCAGCGGGTGCTCGGCCAGCTGCCGCCACTTCGAGGCGAGGTACGGGCCCAGTTCGTCCCGGGTGCGGGCGACGAGGTTCTCCTGCTGGATCAGGGCGAGGTTGACGCTCGCCACGGCGCAGGCGACCGGGTGGCCGGAATAGGTGTAACCGTGGGCGAACTCGCCGCCCTTTTCGATCAGCACGTCGGCCACGCGGTCGGCCACCATCACGGCGCCGATCGGCAGGTAGCCGGAGGACAGCCCCTTGGCCAGAGTCATCAGGTCGGGGCGGATCCCGTACAGGTCGCTGCCGAACCAGTGGCCCGTGCGGCCGAAGCCACAGATCACCTCGTCGGCGACCAGCAGGATCCCGTGACGGTCGCAGATACGCTGGATCTCGGGCCAGTAGCTGTCGGGCGGGATGATGACGCCGCCCGCACCCTGGATCGGCTCGCCGATGAAGGCAGCCACCCGGTCGGCACCCAGCTCGAGGATCTTCTTCTCCAGCTCCCGCGCCGTCCTGAGGCCGAACTCGGCCGGTGACAGGTCACCGCCCTCGCCGTACCAGTAGGGCTGCGGGATGTGGACGATGTCGGGGATCGGCAGGCCGCCCTGCGCGTGCATGAAGGCCATGCCGCCGAGGCTCGCGCCCGCCATGGTGCTGCCGTGGTAGGCGTTCACCCGCGAAATGATCACCTTGCGCTCGGGCTGGCCCTGCAGGTCCCAGTACCGACGCACCAGACGCACCACCGTGTCGTTGCCCTCGGATCCCGAGCCGGTGAAGAACACCCGGTTGAACTGCGGCGGGGTCAGGTCCACCAGCTGCTTGGCGAGTTCGATGGCCGGCGGGTGGGCGGTCTGGAAAAAACTGTTGTAGTACGGCAGCTCCAGCATCTGGCGGTACGCCGCCTCGGCCAGTTCGCGCCGTCCATAGCCGAGGTTCACGCACCACAGGCCGGCCATGCCGTCGAGGATGCGGTTGCCGTCCGAGTCGTAGAGATACACGCCCTCGGCCTTGACGATGACCCGCGTGCCCTTGCCGTGCAGGAACTTGAAGTCCGTGAACGGGTGCAGGTAGTGCTGGCGGTCCAGTTCCTGCCAGGCGGCGGTGGTGCGGTCGGCAATGTACGGTGCGGCGGGTGTGGTAGGCATGGCGGCTCGGGGGGAAGCGGTTAGCGGTTAGTGACTGGCGGCTCGGGGGAAAGCGGTTAGCGGTCAGTGACTGGCGGTTGGTGCGAAGCGCGGAGAGTGCCCAAGGGATGTGGAAAGACGTGGATCGACGGCCGCTCCGTCCTCTTTACCAACCGCCAACCGCCAACCACTACCCGCCAACCGCTCTCTTCAGACATTGAGCAGCAGGTGCTCGCGCTCCCACGAGCTGATCACCTGCAGGAACGTGTCGTACTCACTCTCCTTCACGGCAGTGTAGGCGAGCACGAAGCGCTCCCCGAGGATCTCGATCAGCGGACGGCAGTCGCGCAGCAGCCGCACCGCCTCCTCGAGGTTGCGCGGCAGGCCGAACGGCATGTCGTAGGCGCTGCCCGAGATCGGCTCGGAGGGCTTGAGGCCTTCCTTCATGCCGAGGTAGCCGCAGGCCAGCGAGGCCGCGATGGCGAGGTACGGGTTGGCGTCGGCGCCGCCGAGCCGGTTCTCGACGCGCCGGTTCTCGGGGTTCGAGATCGGCACGCGCAGGCCCGCCGTGCGGTTGTCGTAGCCCCACTGCGTGTTGATCGGCGCGAGGTGTCTGAGGATGATGCGGCGGAACGAGTTCACGTTGGGTGCGAACAGCGCCATCGCGGATGGCAGGTATTTCTGCAGCCCGGCGATGTGCGCGAAGAACAGCGGGCTCGGGTTGCCGTCCTTGTCGCTGAACACGTTCTTGCCGGTCGTCACGTCCACCACGCTCTGGTGGATGTGCATGGCGCTGCCGGGCTCGCGCGCCATCGGCTTCGACATGAAGGTCGCATACATCTTGTGGCGGAAAGCCGCCTCGCGCGCCGTCCGCTTGAACATGAACACCTGGTCGGCGAGCGACATCGCGTCGCCGTGGATCAGGTTGATCTCCATCTGGGCCGCGCCGTCCTCGTGGATCAGCGTGTCGATCTCGATCTCCTGCGCCTCGCAGAAGGCGTAGATGTCGTCGAACAGCGGATCGAACTCGTTGACCGCCGCGATGCTGTACGACTGACGCCCCACCTCGGGCCGGCCGGAGCGCCCGACCGGCGGCTTGAGCGGGTAGTCTGCGTCGACGTTGGGCTCGACCAGGTAGAACTCGAGCTCCGGCGCCACGATCGGCTGCCAGCCCTGCTGGGCGTACAGGTCGAGGATGCGCCGCAGCACGTAGCGCGGCGCCATCGTGACGGGACGGCCGTCGTGGTAGAAGGCGTCGTGAATGACCTGCGCCGTGGGTTCCGGCGCCCAGGGCACGGCGCGCGTCGTGGCCGGGTCGGCGCGCAGCACGATGTCGATCTCCGAGGGGCTGATCGCGCGGTCGTCCTCCGGGTAGTCGCCGGTGACGGTCTGCAGGAAGATGCTCTCGGGCATGCGCATGCCCTCCTCTTCCGCGAACTTGACCGCGGGCATGACCTTGCCGCGCGCGATGCCGGCCATGTCCGGCACGACGGCCTCGACCTCCGAGATGCCGTGTTCCTTGAAGAATTGTCGAATGGGCGTACTCATGATCGTCGTCCTTTGGCGTGCGCCCGCGCTGCCTCTCCGAAGGCGGCAAACAGTGCTCGCGAGAATGGGTTCTTCATCGCCTGCCACTCGGGGTGCCACTGCACCGCGAGCGCGAAACCGGGTGCGCCGCGCACGCGGAAGCCCTCGATCAGGCCGTCCGGGGCACGCGCCTCGACCTCGAGGCCGTCACCGAGGCGCTGCACGCCCTGCGCGTGCAGCGAGTTGACCTTGACTCGCACGGCGCCCGCGATGCGATGCAGTTCGCCGCCCGGCACGAGTTCGAGCTCGTGCACCGGGGCGTACTGCACTTCGAGCGGATCCTCCTTGTTCTCGCGATGGTCCGCGAGGCCCGGCACCTCCTGCACCTTCTGCCACAGGGTGCCGCCGTACGCGACGTTCATCTCCTGGAAGCCGCGGCAGATTGCGAACAGCGGCATTCCAGCCGCCACCACGCGGGGAACCAGCGGCAACGTGGTGGCGTCGCGGTGCGGGTCGTGCCACGTGTCGGGCTCGCTCGGCGGACCGGCATAGCGGTGCGGCTCGACGTTCGAGGGACTGCCGGTGAGCATGATGCCGTCCACGCTGCCGAGGATCTCGTCTAGATTCGCTTCGCCGAGCGACGGGATCAGCACCGGCACGGCGTCGGCACCCTCGGTCACTGCGGCGATGTACTTCTCACCGACGCAATGAAACGGGTGCGGGCCGAGCATTCGGCGATCCGCGGGAATGCCGATCAACGGTTTCGAGCGAGTCACGTTTAAGATCCTAGACGGCCGACGGGAGACCGTCGGGAGCTGGTCCCGGGAATTAAACCACAGCACCCCTCTGGCCGTCGTCAGGCACCGCAAAAAAACAGGCAAATGTTAACTGAAACAGGCGTTTAATGCCCTGTCGGCGGGCCGGCGGGAGCTTGCCGGCCCCGTGCGGGAGCGGCTATCCTCGGGCGACCGAGACGGCCCCGCCGTCACTAAATCCTAAACATTCGGGGTTCCCATGCCGCAGTTCGCGGATTTCGAGCAGGCCCGCACCTGGCTCGCCCAGCACCCCCAGGTGCGCTACGTGGACCTGCTGCTGCCCGACCAGATGGGCATCCCGCGGGGCAAGCGGGTCACGGTCGCCGAACTCGAGGGCATGCACCGCAGCGGCCTGATGCTGCCGGCATCGATGTTCGCGCTCGACGTGCTCGGCGGCACGATCCAGGCCACCGGCCTCGGTTTCGACGAGGGCGACGCGGACCGCATCTGCCTGCCGCTGCCGGGCTCCCTCGCGCCGGTGCCGTGGCTCGGCGAACACGTCGCACAAATGCAGGTCGCCATGTACGACCACGACCGCACGCCGTTCTTCGGCGACCCGCGCCACGTGCTCGAGCAGGTGCTCGGGCGCTTCGCCGCGCTCGGCCTCACGCCGGTCATGGCGGTCGAGCTCGAGTTCTACTTCGTCGATCGTGAACGGACACCGGCGGGACACGCGCAGCCTCCCCGGCAGCCGCTATCGGGGCGGCGCGAGGACAAGACGCAGATCAACTCGATGGCGGAGCTCGACGAGTACTCCGTCGTGCTGACGGCGATCGACGAGGCTGCGCGGGCGCAGGACCTGCCGGCCGGCACGGTGCTGGCCGAGTACGGCCCGGGCCAGTTCGAGGTGAACCTGCACCACGTGGACGACGCGCTGCTCGCCTGCGACCACGCCATCCGCCTGAAGCGGCTGGTCAAGGGCGTGGCGCTCGCGCACGGGCTCGAGGCCACCTTCATGCCGAAGCCGTACCGCGATCACGCCGGCAGCGGCACGCACCTGCACGTCAGTCTGGTCGATGCCGCGGGCCGCAACATCTTCGCGGCCGACGCCCCGGCCGGCTCCGCGGCGCTGCGCCACGCCATCGGCGGCCTCGCCGCGACGATCAACGACACCATGGCGGTGTGCGCGCCCACCGCGAATTCATACCGCCGCTTCCAGCCCGAGGCCTACGTGCCGTTGAACCCGAGCTGGTCGGTGAACAACCGCGGCGTCGCGTTCCGCGTGCCCGCAGGCCCGCCGGACAGCCGCCGCGTCGAGCACCGCGTCGCCGGCGCGGACGCGAACCCCTATCTGCTCGCCGCGATGGTGCTCGGCGGCATGCTGCACGGCCTGGACCGGAAGCTCGACCCGGGCCCGGTGCTGGCGGGCAATGCCTATCGCGATGCCACGCCCACCATCCCGCTCAGCTGGCCCGAGGCCCTGGCCGCCTTCGAGCGCAGCGACTTTGCCCGTGAGTGCCTGGGCGAGCGCTTCGCGCGCCTGTATGCGCTCACGCGGCGGGGCGAAATGCAGGACTTCAACTCGTACGTCTCGCCGCTCGAGTACGCCTGGTACCTGACGGCGATCTGACCATGCAGCACATCCGCTCGTACTACGCGGCCTCGGCCAACGCTGCTCCACTGCGCGAGCCGTTGCGAGGCGAGCGTACGGCCGACGTGTGCGTGGTGGGTGGCGGCATCGCCGGTTGCTCGACGGCGCTGCACCTCGCCGAGCGCGGCTACCAGGTCGTGCTGCTCGAGGGCCAGCGGATCGCATGGGGCGCCTCAGGGCGCAGCGGCGGCCAGGCGATCTTTGGTTTCGCGGCCGGGCAGGACAAGCTGGTCGCCCAGGTCGGGCGCGAGGTCGCCCGGCGCATGT
>Ga0209450_10001405_pt1 | contig 12052 bp, 10 predicted proteins | sample FrelakmetLWP11LW_FD_187149 | JGI IMG/M metagenome (GOLD analysis project Ga0209450, IMG submission 187149) | Freshwater lake sediment microbial communities from the University of Notre Dame, USA, for methane emissions studies - LWP11 LW (SPAdes)... | ecosystem: Environmental > Aquatic >... | reverse complement strand
AATCCAGTTGCTGATCCGCCACTCTATCAGCTGCGGGCGCCGATTTATCCACATCAATGGACGAGTGGGGGCCAACAGTGCTTCGAACGGTTTGTCACCAGAACCGAGATCAACGACGATTCCCTGGATGTGATGCGTCGCCTGCTGAAGTTCCTGAAGAAAAAAGCCGGTTGTTCACCAATTCTTCGATCCGAATTTTCCACTCAATCGGGATGGATCACCAACGTTATCCAAAAAATCCATTGAATCAGTTTTTAATTCATTTGCAATAGATAATAATTTTTGTCGAATAAAAGTAAAAACAGAATGGGGATATTAAAATTAGATTAGAAAAAGTATTGTTCAACTCCATTTCCCTGCAACTGGAGTCCATACAGGTGCACCAAACGAATACGCATAGTGAAAACCGTTATCCCATACCCCATTACTGGTGGTGTCGAGATACCATTGTTGACTATTTGTTTCACTTATTTCTGTTTTACCGTCATGGTTCCGATTGTATACGTCATTATCGAACAATACCTGATGCTCTATTGCATTCGCTCTCTTTAAGAAATCCCTACGTCGTGTTAGCGCTTTTTTCAAGCAATTGATCCAACAAAGGCTTACGGCCAACTCTGTCGCAAATTTGTGTTACGTTTATTTGAGACTTTGCGTTTCCTTCAACGAGAATCCAGCCATCTTTCGTAAAGGCAAAGTCCCATCCAATGAGTCTACATTGAGGAACTTGCATCGAGAGTTCTTTGGCGAGTTCTCTAACTTCTTTCCAACAGGGTAATTGTGTTCCCTGAATTTGTACCTGTGAATCAGGATGCTTTGTATATCTATGACCATATTTATCTACACAATCAGATATGATTACTCCTGTTTCTGGATCAACCAACGCAAAAACGCCCCCGCGTCCTACATTGTCTACGATACATCCTTTTCTTCCGAATCGCACAAAAGGTGCAAACAGGGCAATATTATCCTTGGACGGATCGCTCCTGGTGAGCAAAGTTGTGATGCGAACCGTATTCACAGAAGACGGGTTGAATTTTCCCATTTCGTCCGATTGGCTTATTAATTCCTCTAAAACACACGGAGCTTGCTTTTTGACAACTTCATATATTTGGTCTATCGTATATGTATCACTATTAAGGATACTAATACCAATACCGCTATAGAGGTTTATTGGCTTTAAAATAAACCTGCTATGTCTTTCAATAAAGGCATTGAGATCTTTTTGCTGAGTATCCTTATAGACGGCGATTTGTTCTCGATGGAAATACTCACCAAACTTTTGGTAAGTCAACTCTTTATTATCAAGAACGACTTGCGCCTTAGGGTCCGTTAATAGGTAATAATAGTGCCATCGATTTTCTTCTGTAATGAAAGTTTTTCGCTCCTTATGTGATAGGGATTCAAAATTGAAAAGAAAATATTCATCAAAGGCTGTTCCATACAAAATATTGCAATGGACAGCATCAGCTTTGATATTACGAAGCCTGTTTTTATTGTTAAGAATCTCGGATGAGCAAAATGTTGAGATGCTATCATTAACAGCAGGAAGGATGCGTTCTCTATATGTTTTTCTACAACAAGTTTTCAAGAATAATAGGCAGATTGTTCGATTTCTGTGAATGAGATCTTTTAACATTACGCCCTGTCCATAAATTTAATATATCGATGTGTACTGGATTAACTTCCTTTATTAAAAAAAACTTGTTTCAATAATAGGACTGTGCCTTTCCCCCTTAACTATGTCTGTGCTAACGATGATGGCGTAGTACCTGTTCGGGAGGTATCGAATTTCTGGGGCTGTTCCAGCAGCAGCGGAGGCACCAATTGCAAAACCCAAAAGAGCATTAGCGTAAGGTTATCAGATTTCTTCAGAGCTGGAAATTATATAAACCATCTTGGAAGCAACGTTGAAATGCCAGAAGGTAAAACCGAACGGATAAGATCCCGTTCAGGATTCGTAAGAATAAAACTCTTGATGATAATGAAATAAATGAGTGATATCACGGCAGAGATAATCGCAATATACACGAATGATGCAGGAATCACAAAAATGGAGACTATAGATAGTCCAATGATGATAAGAACCAAATATGCAAGAATACTGGGAACAACCGATTTATAAAATACTACAGAAGGAACCCCCTGCACTTTCGCCGCATACCACGGAACAAATACAACACCACGAAGGGACAATGCGAGCATAAAAGCAAGTGCTATCCCATATACCCCCAGACCAAAGACAACTGTCAGGAGTAGTGCAAGGATAAGATTGAAAATTCCCGCAATAATGGTAAATATTGCCGGAATCCGGACCTTGTTAAATGAGACATAACTAATTATCAAGGGACGGAATGCTACAATCATTGTCAGAGGAAGGAGCAATATCCATATTAAATAAGACAAGTGAGCAAAACTCTCTCCCACCCAGATAGTGAGAAGTTGCGGAGAGAAAATGCAGATCAATGAAATAGGAAGCGCCATCACCAGACCGACGCATTTCACCGATATTAACGAAAGATTGTGCATCGAACTGAATAAACCTCTCGCATAATACGTATAATAGATCGGGCTCAGAACAGAAATAATCAGACCGGTAATTGCCCAGATAAGATTGAAGAAAATGAGAACCATGGCAAATTCTCCACCTGCTGCGGTTCCAAACTCTTTATTGACCATAATGAGGGAGAGTTGCAATAATAATAGAATCCCAACCTGATCCACAAGAATCCACTTTGTGAGCGTGATAATCTCATAAAACTGATCTTTTGAGAAATAGTTGAATGAAATATGAATTTTATTATAGACTTTTCTTGAAAGGGTAATTGTTAACAATAACGAGACTACTGCAGCAACGAAATATGCTAATCCCACATAAGAGACAGAAGGGGTTGAAGTAAGGAAGAGAATAATAATGAGACCGGTTGATGTCACTGTTCTGAAAATGGCTATATAGCTGCTATAATGAATTTTGTTGAAAGAGTACATAACTGCAGAAAACGGGCTTTGCAGTGCATCAATAAATGCTGAAAAGAAAATTAAGGTAAACAGGAAAAAAACATTATTTTTTTCAATTGCAGTTATGTTAAAAAAGTCTGGAATAACCCAGGCGATTGCAACTACAACAGGGGCAGATATCATTATTATGGCAATAATCGCGAAAAGAGAGGTATTAAATATCGTCGTTGCTCCCGTCAGATCCGATCGTTGAATCCGAACGGTAAGAAAACGTGCTATCGCTCCATTCAAAGAAACAAGCACCAGCATTACATAACCAGTAAAGGACGTCGCAAGCGGGATAATGCCATACGCTGCAAGACCGAGGGCATGAATATAAAAAGGAACAATCAGTAAACCAATGAGGATATTAATAAAAAATAGTAATGAGTTAGAGAATAAATTCCGTGAAAACTCTTTCTTAAAATCCGGAATGTCAGATGTTTCAACAGCCACAGATATCTTTAGAACATGGTTATTAATACATTCAATGTTCCATTCAAATTCAGACCCGGAAATGAAAAATCGAAAACATATACGGGCGTTGGTAATTTGGTCAGATAGTGGAAAAAATGAATTTACATCCAATATCAAAGGAAATCGGGCTTTATCGTGCTAGGAAGTCTCTCTGGCGATCTACGTCGGATCTCAGAGAAATTCAACAGAAAAAATTACGACACCTTATAGAACATGCCTATACTACTGTCCCTTTTTATCATAAAAAATTCGATGAGGCTGGAATAAAACCAGATGATATCAAAAATTATTCCGATCTGGAAAAAATACCAATCCTGTCAAAAACGGAATTGAGAACTTCTGGAGATTCAATACTTTCCAGAAAATCTGAATCCGATACTTATATTCTAAAACAAACCAGTGGATCTACTGGATTCCCGCTAAGAATTTATTTTACGAAAAAGGACAATGAGATCGCTGGATGCAGTTATGAAAGAGTCCGCAGAGAAAACGGATATAATCCGTTAAAAGATGTGTTTCTGGAAATTACCGGGTCATCATTTTTACCCTCAGACAGGACATGGATTCACAAATTGACTCTGAACAGATGGTACGAACTCAATATATTACAACCCGTATCCACCCAGGTTTCGGCGATACAAAGTGTTAATCCGGATGTACTCTGGGGGTACCCGTCAGCTATACAAAACATTTGTAACAATCTGAAAATGCAGGGTATCAGGAATATACATCCAAAATTAGTATTTACTGCATCAGAAATATTGAGTGATCAGACCCGTAGGTTAATAGAAAATTTCTTTGACACAACCGTATTCGACGTATACGGATCACATGAGACGGGTTGTATTGCATGGGAATGTTCCGAACACAACGGCTATCACACGTGCATGGATACCAACGCTGTTGAGTTCCTTGATAAAAATGATCAACGTATTGAATCTGAAGAGTCAGGCCGGGTAATCGTGACAAACCTGCATTCTTATGCGATGCCGATTATTCGATACGAACTGGGAGATTCGGCAACGCCGACAGGGAGTACCTGTTCATGTGGGCGAGGGGGTTACATGATAAAATCAATCAATGGAAGAAATGATGATTTTTTAAAACTTCCAGGAGATCGGATAATTTCTCCTCGTACTATAACACGACTTATGCATAAATATGGCGAGTATGTTAGCCAATTTAAATTAATCCAGGAAAATGAAGGTACATTTACATTCTTTTTTATTCCAGCACCCGGTGTCGATCAAATTTCGTTCATCAAAGAGCTTGATAACGATTTAAAAACATTACTCGGAGAAAACGCAATCATTTCAATTATTCCGGTTGATCACATTCAAAAAGAGGGCTCCCCAAAACAGAGATCGGTAATTTCAAAGATCTAAGGAACCGTAATGAAATTAAACTCTTTTAAAAAATGGTGAAAAACGGACTCGTACGGATCCATCAGGATTGGCAAATAGGTGTCCCACACCCCGTTGCCATTCTAGTCCAGGTACCACTGCTGACCGTTCGTGAACCCGATTGAGGAGGAACCGGTTCAACTCCATTTCCCGAGCACCTCACGGAGTGTTTTTTAGCTCTTTTTTGTCTTTGTTTACCCTTGCCGGGTAAATTCCCAGGAGATATACTCATCAGGATTGTCAACAGAAATAGTGCCGCTCGAAGGATCACTGGTTATTGCCAATTCGTAGGCAATTTGCGTGCCATTGCCGGTAGTACCGCTTGCCTGGATTAAAATATATTTATCAAAGCCGTATGTTGACCAGGTACCCGTTATCTGGCGACTGCCCGGTTCACTGCCGCCCGTCAGGGTGCCGTCGTTTTGAAACTGCCAGTAGAGTACCTCCTTATCTCCCGTTTGTATATTCCAGTCCCCCACGATCAGGGAACTGATATCCTGATTTATGGTGGTATCTGCGGGTAAAATGGCCAGGCTCTCTTCCGTGAAAACCGCTGATGCTTCATTCAGGTCTGGCGATTCGCCTTCCGTTGCATTTTCTCCTGAGGTGCATCCGGCTGTTATCAGCAGGACCACGAGGGGGAAAATGACTATGCCTTTGAGAATGTTCATCGTGTGGCTCCCCTGATATTTTTTAAATCCATTCCTAAGTATTCTACAATACCTTTCTTAATATCCTGATCTTTTCGTTGATTCACCGGTTTTTTCTCAAAATTGACTGCACGAGAGACTGGGGGGATATACGTTTCAAATTCCGGAATTCACTCAAGAGGGGGTGGAACATCTTGGGCAGAAATGGGGGAACATTATCGCACTACCCGGAGATCTATTGATTTACCTCAGTATCATGCGTTTATTTTATCATTTCATGAGGGTAGTACCAGATAACCAGGAGCGGGAAAAATGTCTTTAGAAGCAGGTCTGGATCGTTACCTCCATGAACACAAGGGTGAGAGGATTCATATCAGACTGTTGACGAAGCGATTTAACAGTCTTCCCCCTACGATCATCCGCACCCTAAAATTATTGCATTGGCGTCCCTGTGGCGGGGGATATTGGTACTCACTCTAGGTAAACGACGCATATATTCGCGTTTTTTTAGCAGATCCTGTATCCCCGGTACCTTTGCCATGCACCGATGCCTCGCCAGAATTTATTATATGAGCCAGACAGGTATTCGATCAGGGAAGATCCAGGCAAAGATGTTTCCGGGACCATATCTTTCAAGGGGTCTTCCGCATCTAAGTTGGACTGTACGCTACTGGGGAAATTTCTCAAAAAGGGGGTGAGTTTCAGAGTACACAGAATCGTGAGAACAACGCGAGCCCTGTCGTGAAAACAAATTAAAATCCGTTTTTTTCTTTTTTTATATGAGCGTTCTGTTGGGAGATCCTCAAATCCAGTGAACATTTTTACCCTTTTTACGTTCTGATAATTCAATCAGGATCAGCGGTCATGAAAAAGTACTGGCGCACGTTTTTGAAAAATCCGGTTCTGGAGATTCCCTGTACTCTGCTTTGAAACACAAACCATGGACAGATAAAGGAAGGACCGTGCCTCTCCCCCTTACCGCCCCTGCTGCTTGAGCGCGATGATGAAGTAGTACCTGTTCGAGTTTTATTACCTGGGGGAGCCACAGTGGCGGGGGTGAAACCCCCAACAGCGTATGCTTGTAATTGAGCATTTCCCCAGAAAAGTGAACTTTCAGTTATTATACGAGGTTTTTTTTCACACTCATCCATGTACGATGATCGCCGCCGCCCCGCAAACGGTCACCCCCGCGTCGGATAAGGAACAAACAATTTAAAAAAACCCTGCCCGCCATGCCTCAAAGAGGCCTTGGAGCGGGGTTCCATCATATAACATTACGATTTTCATGGTTTAGGGAGTGAACCACAGAGATTCATATCTGTTTCTCGAGAGACTTTTTTTTTAAAATTTCAGAATGGAATCTTTGTCTCCCTCATAATCCGCCAGCAGAACCCGAAAATGAGAGTCTGTATCCGAGCAAGGAAATTATCAAAATTAAATTATGGTTGTAACAATAATGGATATATCCGGATACCAACTTTGAAATTATGACACCGAAAGAAAGGGATATTGAGAAGTTAAAAAATAAAATTAATGAATCGGAGAATACCCTTAAAACAGCAAACCGGAATGGTCCTCTTATCGTAGGATTTTTTGGGATTGTATCGTGTCTGATTTTTGTTCTGGGTTTAAGTATAGGATTTTTTATTCTTGGATTAATTCTGGTTTTGTCAGCGGTAGTCTGGGCATATTTCAAAACACAAAAAGCAGTACAGCTGAAAAACGCAATCTTCGTTTATAAAATGGAAATATTCCGTATTGAGAACAAACCCTGACCGCGGGATCTTCCACACCTCCCGTTATCTGCCAGCAGAACGCGGATATGAATGTCTCTGATAAGGATGGAACCAATCGCCTCCTGGCGATGTCCGGATATCGACACACATCCTATAATGCAGGGATCACACTCATATTTTCCACTGGTTAATCGTGCTGGATCAAAATCCTGCCTGGGATTTTCAAAATTGATATTCTGTCCTTCCTTTGTACACCAGCACGAGTCCATGAATCAAGGGTATGGACCCTTCCCGGATGAATACCTCCTGAGTGGAGAGTGAAATTGCCTATACCAAAAAAAGAATGATTAAAGGGTTCAGCTCCATTTCCCTAAAACCGGGGTCCACCCATATGCCCCGAAGGAGTATATCTTATCAGTTCCGACATCCCAAGCACCATTTCCGTTCCAGTCCAGATACCACTGTTGGCCGTTGGTAACACCAATGGAGGATTTTCCGGTTACATTCCAGTCTCCAACTAAGGGTGTCCACCCAGTTGCCCCAAAATTATAGGTTTTATCTCCGGCATTCCAAGTCCCGGAACCATCATAATCAAGATACCATGCACCATTCTGGTAGATACCGATTTCAGTTTTACCGTCGCCGTTCCAGTCACCAAGAACAGAAATCCATCCGGGTGCTCCGAAATTATACACTTTATCAACTCCCATATCCCAGACACCATTGCCATTTGCATCCAGATACCAGGCACCGTTTTGATAGATACCTATCGTCGTGGGAGTTGTTGAGTTTACAATCTGAAACTGGAGCCGGGTGTAGGTATCATCAATGAAGGACTGGTTGATCCCCTGCACAATTGCATCAGCTGCATCGGAACCCTGCAGGCTGCCGGGTCCGTAGATCCTGAAGAGACTGACAGGTGTTGTTCCGTGATAGTCATAAACGAATTCTGCCGGGGCACCTGCCCAGTCAATATCGTATACGCCGTTTGTCATCGGGTGTTGGACGACAACGAAGTACTGACCGCTGTACATAGACATAGTTGTATCCTGCATTAGCTCGTAACTGAAGGAACCGTCAGAGTTCACCGGCTCCGTTTGTTTGACTGCAAAGGTCTTACCTAAAATCCAGATTGCTACAGAGCTTGGCTGGCCTTGTGCGGTACCGTTGATGAAGAGTTTCTCACCCTGTGCTACAGGTGATGAGGATACTGTTGCCGTTACCGGATTCATAACCGCTGCTGCTGGCAAGACCATCCACAATAAAACAATCAGAACAATTAGTATGCAAATGCTCCATTTTTTCATTTATTAATCGCACTCCTTCCCTCCTCCACTGCCAATTAGTAACATTTTAAAAACGTGGTGGATGTACGATCCTAGTATCCAAAGACAATATACTTTGGCGATATTCTCATTTTTATTAAGTGATCAAAAAACCGGCAATAAATGCGCTATTTCCCTTCTTTCCGTATGGAGGTACATCCCATTACTGCTAATAGAACGCGAGAAAGAACCGTTCGAATTCATTCCCTCGCAGGTAATCTGGGCTACATGCATTTAAAAAAAATGCAACTCTTCTTATGTTCATATCAGATTCCAATTGTTTATTATTATCGTGGAGTTTGGACGAATGCTGGTTAAATCCGAGCCTGAGGGAGTGTAGTCATAACTGTAGTAGGTACTGGTGTTGGGAGAAAACCTATGCTGGTCCATTTCCCCACAACCGGAGTCCACCCGGGTGCACCGAAGGAATACGTCTTATCCGTGCCAGCATCCCATGCCCCGTTACCGTTCCAGTCCAGATACCATTTCTGTCCGTCTGTGACACCGATTTCGGTCTTTCCGTCATTATTCCAATCGCTTACGACAGGTTTCCAACCGGGCGCTCCGAAATTATATGCTTTATCCACACCGTTATCCCAAATTCCATTCCCATTCCAGTCAAGGTACCACTGTTGTCCGTTCGTAACGCCAATAAAGGTGAATCCCGGTGAGCTCCAGTCTCCTAGTATCGGGGTCCATCCGGGTGCTCCGAAATTAAATGCCTTGTCCCCCGCGGTCCACGTTCCGGAACCGTCATTATCCAGATACCAGGCGCCATTCTGGTAGACGCCTATCCTGGATCCCAAAACGGGGGTTGTACTGCCAGCCAGGGTAATAGTCTTGGTCTCGGACACAGTTCTTCCCGTATATGCAGCACTACCACTACGGTAGTTTTCATACATGTTATTTAGTTTGGACCGGACAGAGACGGTGTAGGTACCTGCCGGGTAGGTGCTTGTATTCCAGACATAATTAATACCAGGCCCTAATCCCCGATTTGTCCTTCCCCAGGTATAAGGTTGTGTGGAAACGTTCAGTGCAAGGAGAGTATTTGAGACTCCCAGGACGTCACCAGGAAGCGTCTGAAGATAAAGTGCATTCGGATCTCTTACCACAATGTCGAGGTAGCCGTCAGTATTTGGATCACTCCCTGTGGTGTCATATACCGGCGTCCTGTAGGTGGGATTAAGAACCGTGTACATGTTGGTGCCTATCTGGAACTGGAGTCGTGTACCGATCGGAACCAAATGACCAGAAACATCTGCGCCATCATACTGGTCGGGATTCCTGACAGTTATGTCGAGTTTTGGAGATCTTACGTTAAAGACCGCTCCTGCACCATTTTTTGCAACGTTGTTATTGGCAGGGTCAAGAAGATACCACTGACCTTCATATGTATCAAATTCAAATTGTGTTACGGTAAAATATGCTGCACGTCCGGTTAAGTCAAGAGATACGGTTGGTGCAGTGTTGTAAAGATCTGCAGCTGATGCCCACCATCCGATAGTAGTAAAAGCAGAGGGAGTCCCTGCTGCATTAGCCGAGTTCAAAGCCGAGGTTACATCTAAACCCTGCTCTCCAATAAACACTGTTGCGCCTTGCGTGATGTTCGGTGCAACCCTATAGTAACCATTGACCAGGTCTGCCGATACCGGTAGTGCAATCAGATATACGGTTGCGAAAAATAATAAGAAATTGAGCAATAATTTTTTCATATTCCTTAACCTCTTTCTCCATAATCTCCGTTATTTGTAACTGTTTTTTACAAAAAACGTTATTGGTAAGTGATAATAGATTGATGAAACAATAAAATTTTGGAACAGAGAATACTCCATTTTTGGGCTTTTAATGCTTCAAAAGAATTGAATGCTGAGCGGAGAGTGAAATTGCCTATCTGAAAAAAGAATGATCAAATTTTTTTAACTCCATATCCCCACAACCGGAGTCCACCCAGATGCACCGAAGGAATACGTCTTATCCGTGCCGGCATCCCATGCCCCGTTACCGTTCCAGTCCAGATACCATTGTCGTCCATTAGTAACACCAAGGGAGGATTTTCCGGTCGCATTCCAGTCTCCTACGATAGGTGTCCATCCGGGGGCTCTGAAAATACACACCTTGTCACCGGCATTCCAAGTTCCGGAACCATCGTTGTCCAGTATGAGCTCATTTTCTCGTCCAGTGACGGTAGTTCCCCGATTATTGGATATTAACGTTCCTAACCAATCGTCCCCTTTACCAATATTCAGACTTTATACGGGGAGAATGATCTAAAAGAAAGAAATCTGGTGGTTTTTTAGTGTTGGGGAAATGAAAAACCCTTACGCTCCCGGGGTTTCACCCCCGCCGCTGTGGCTTCCCCCAACATGCGATAACCCCCGAAAAGGTAATACAGCTTTATCACGCTTAGCGCAGGGGCTGCAGTGGAATGAGGTGAAATTGGAGAGAGGGAGGGGAGGGAAGGGGAGGAAGGTTTTTACAGTTTTGTTTTACCATGAACCGATGCAGGACCTTGGGTAAAAAGCCTAAATCTGAATAACCGCAGTATCCCGCTTCTTCCGGATGGCTTTCTGGAAGTCCTGGATAACATGTGCCATGATCCCGGTTTCTGCGGCAAGTTTTGCTGCATCAGCCTCGAGAAGAAGGGTGGCATTGATGATACCTGCACGGGACAGCTTCTCAATCGTTGTCGTATCGAGCCCTTTTATCGCCAGCAGTTCTTTCTTCCCCCGTTCGAGCTGCTGTTTTGAGAATTTTTTCGGCACCGGTTTTTTGAGGTAGGTGCAGACCAGTTCTACGTGTCGCTGGACCGTGGCCGGGGACATGCCGGTGAGTTTGCTCAATGAGCCGGGCGGCTGGTCACAGAATGCTTCAGGGCTCGTAATACCTGCGGCCACATATTTTTTGAGGCTGACTGCGGGTATGCCAATCTCTTTGAGCACCTGCCCGTAGTACATGGCTTTTGCCTCGGTGAGGACCTGTTGTGCTTCCTCTTCCCCGATGCCGGCTGCCTTCAGCATCGCTACATCAGCATGGGCAAGGCCGGAGAGCTCGGTGATCCCGGCGGTTTTGAGAGCGGTCAGGATCTTTGCATAACTGCGTCCTTTCCGTGGGATCAGGTGGTCCCGCATGAATTTCCGGCATTCGGATCGCCTGCGGAGTTTTCCGAGCATGGTTGCTGCATCACTGATGAGTTGTTGTGCACCTTCCGGTGACAGATTCAAACGTTGTGCAAGAGGCTCCGGGGTACTGCGTGCCAGTTCTGCGACCGTATAGATGTGCTGTGCAAGGAGCTTTTTGGCTAAGGCATCGTTCATGGACGGGATCTCGGCCAGGGACTCTGCGTTTGAGTTGATGTGGTGGCAGAGCGGGCAGCCGATATCCCAGGGCCGGGCACCTTTCCGCACGAGCCGGACAAAGTTAAGGTTGTGTTTATCGCACACCTCGTCAGTCCGCACCGCAAA
>Ga0209450_10001404_pt1 | contig 12064 bp, 9 predicted proteins | sample FrelakmetLWP11LW_FD_187149 | JGI IMG/M metagenome (GOLD analysis project Ga0209450, IMG submission 187149) | Freshwater lake sediment microbial communities from the University of Notre Dame, USA, for methane emissions studies - LWP11 LW (SPAdes)... | ecosystem: Environmental > Aquatic >... | reverse complement strand
GGAGACAGCATGCTTGATGCCGGCATTCAGGAGGGCGACAAAGTGGTGGTGGAATCCGAGGCAACCGTTCATATAGGCGATATCGTGGTAGCCATTGTCGACGATGACTACACAGTAAAGTACTTCGACAAATCCAAAAACGGTCAGATCATACTGCAACCGGGCAACCCCAAATACTCCCCCATCATTCCGGAAAATGAACTCAAGATTTTCGGAAAAGTCGTGGGTGTGATACGGAAAATGTAATTAGATGAGCGGTTCTTCAAAAGGCTTTTCTAACTCAGGTGCCGTATTTTTTTCCGAAAAATCCCCCGCCTCATCCCACTTTCCGAGCAGTTTCTCGACATCCGCTTTTGAATTGCAATACTTAGCCCGTGATCGCTTGATAATTTCCTTACTATAATCCTTCTCCGGTTTTGGTACATCCAAAGTGCGACCCGAAAACGCCTCACGGATTTCGCCGTTCACCGACATTTTTAGATAGAATTCGCGAACACCCAGATTGATGATGTCGCGCTCTTTGAAGATAGGGGCGTACTCGTTAGCCAGCGTTCCCGCATCATTCGCACCGACCCGGAAGCTGACGATCGAACCCACATTACCAAAGACCGTCTTTTGAACTACCGGCAGCAGCTGTCCCATATATTGGTGCGCAAGCGTGAGATTCAGGCGATATTTGCGGGCTTCCGAAAGAATTTCGGCAAAAGTGTCCGTGGCAAAATTCTGAAACTCGTCGATATAGAAGTAAAAATCATTGCGCGCCTCTTCCCTTGTATCGGCCCGCTGCATGGCTGCCTGATACATTTTAGTAATAATCATTGAACCGAGGATCTGGGCATTCTCTTCGCCCAAAAGCCCCTTCGAAATCTTCATCAGCAGAATCTTCTTTCCGTCCATAATCTCGCGGATGTTGAACTGAGTCTTTGGTTGACCAACAATATTGCGGATCATGTTTGTGGAAACGAGTTGGCCTACTTTATTCAGCAATGGAGTGATAGCTTCGGCATCAAACTTCTCACTCCAGGCGGCGAACTCGGATACCCAGAAGTTCTTGACGACAGAATCCTGAATCCGCGAAATAATTTTTTGGCGGTAATTTTTGTCAGTCAGCATCTTCAAAATCGAAAGGACCGTGGTGTTCGGACTGTCTAAAAGAGCCAGTGTTGTATATCTGAGCACATGCTCCAGTCGGTCGGACCAGTTGGTACCGAACAGCTTTTTAAAGATGTCGATAAAGCCAATCGTCACCTGCATTTTGTAAGCATCTCCCACATTCTCGAGCGGATTGAAGGCAATCGGGAACTCGGTATCGGAAGGGTCAAACAGAATGACATCGTTCACACGATGGTCCGGAATATATCGCATGACCGCATCCACAAGATCACCGTGAGGATCAAGAACCGCCACCCCCTGACCCGTTTCAAAATCGGATTTGATGAGAAGCTCCAAAAACTTGGACTTACCGGAACCGGACTTACCAACCGTGTACAGATGCCGTCTCCGATCCTCGCGCTTGATGCCAAACGGCACATAGTTATTGTGATAGTTGGTGACTCCAAAAAGAGAAACCCTGTCGCCCTGAGCCTTAGGAAGATCCTGTGGCGGCTCAGATTTTTTGGCGAGCACGTGGACAATGTGGGGCGTGTGATCAGAATTCGGAAAATGATAAAGCGTGGCCAGCTCATGAGCGCCCATTTTGTGCGCCCCGCTTAAATTTCGCTCACGGAATTGTCGAACAAAATGATCCGAAGAGGAGCTCTTGTTGACGGAAAAAACCTGAATGTCGGTCTTGTTAAACTGGTAAAAGCTATTGATGACAGCCTCGAGCTTTCGGCTGGCAGTGGCCTGATCGGCCGCCACATACCCAACCCTGACAATCGCATCAAAAGGTTTATCAGCAAACTTTTCAGCCGCCAATTTAGTGCGTCTGGCACGAATAGAATCCTCTTCCTTTACCTTACCCCTGAACCAGTCTTTGATATGAAAAACCTGACGCCACCGGGCAAAACGCATGGCCCAGTTCCGCATAAAATGATAACCAGCTGTTTCGGCCAAAGGATTAATGACAATCTGGACCCAAACCTTTTCGCCGGTCGAAATTTTTGAAATGACGGAAAAGAGCCCTGACTGGCTATCTTCCTTAAAATTCTCGTACCCCTTGAAGGGATAGATATCAAAAAACTTGAAGTCTAGAGTCGCTCCGGCAACGTAATCCTGACTACCCAAGAGTGTCGTATAGTCTTTTACCTCATGTATCTCGCAATCGGGGAAGGTCGAATAGATCAGTCCCTCCATCGTTTCCAGAAGTTCATCGGGAACGGCCATGTAGCAATAGGTATACTGCTCGTATCCAAAAAACTCGAGCGAGATGCTTTTGTTCTTTACCGTATTCTGAAAATTCACCAAAACCGCTTTAAAAAGCTCCTCTTTCTTCGGATTCGCCTGCTCACCCTGAGGAACAATGATGTGAAGGTAATGTAACTCCATTTAAATTGGAAATACTGGTCGTCATTATACCAGATTTCCCTTATTTAAACCAAACTTTGCTGATAACAAGGTTCGCAAAAAACTTTTTCCGGCCGGTCAGGAGAGTAAGTCGTTTTAATAACCTTGTGACAGTGGTCACACTGACGGTCATACAGTATGCGGGGATTACGCAGGGCCATACGATCTATATGGCGTTGATCCGGACAATAACGCGGTATGGGTAAACTGAAGCTCCGATAAAACTCAAGTTCCTGGGGTATGATTTTGTAAGGCTTTCCGGTTTTTTCACAGATCAAAATCGCCTTACAGATATCATCCTGAACATCGCCGATTCTATCGGGAATTTTGTAGGCTGGCCCCTTATATGCCTTCAGTTCTAACTCACCATGCCAGCGCCAGCCCCGTTCCAGCACTTCTTCCCTCGTTAGAGGGTAATGGACGTTGGCTATCGTTTCGTTGTACGCAAATGGCGAGCACCACATGGGGAAAAACTGCCCCCATTCGCTGGTCGTAATCATGTGTTCGATGATCCTGGGCACAAGCTTCTCATATTCCTCCTTGGTGTACTGCTTATTGAGGATGCAGTACTTCTTTTTACGAAGGCCAACACACCCAAAACAGTTGTCATTACCCAACATCAAATCGCAATAATACAGATTTGAGAAACCTTCCCAGTTGTTCATACAAAAAGCACATTTGTGCAACTTGTAGGCAGAGCTGACCATCTCATAACAAAGTTCACTACCTCCAAAAAAATCCCAATCATAGCAATCCTTTGCACCTGTAAGATTCGAACAAAAATTACAATCCTCCAGATCATGTGAGTCGTAGCAGTATTCAGCAGTGCGGCAATTCTTAAGATAGTTACCCAAAGCATTTTCGCAATTCAGATTCTCAAGTGCCTTCCGGGGGAATTTCAAAAAGAAGTCCTGAGCTTTCTCTCGGGCGATTTCGAAAACAGAGCGTGAGGAAAATACTTCCCTTCGTTTTTTCTCGTATTCCTCCTTTGAAACCTTTTCATTAAAAATGCAGTACTCCTGATTCGTAAGATTCGCGCAAAACAAGCAGTTCTTGCAGCTTTGTAGATTATAGCAAAAGGCAAGATCCGAAGAATTCTCTACTTTTTGACAAAAGAAACACTGATAACACTTATAGACGTCCGTGCACTCATAACAAAATCGATTATCATCAGCGTAGTCAAAATCAAAACTACTAAGATTTCGGAGTGCCATACGGCCATAGGCACATTCTTCGTTATAATCAGCCGTATAAAGAAGGTAGCTGTCTCTGTTACCAAGAGCGTAATTCGTATAGGTACTGTTTTCGCTACTAATGACCGAAAGGGACATTCGTGGAACCTTTAGCTGAAGCTCTTTAAACTGTTCAAAGAAAGGTCGTGAGAAATCAAAATCCTGACCGTAGTCCATTGGATCCCATTTATCGGTCCACCATTCTTCCTGATCATAAATGACATACGGCGACTCGGGGGAAAACATCGTTACCATCTGCTTGCCGGTCAGGTCGCATTTACGGTGATACAAAGTTCGTTCGTTGCGGAAGGACATACGACGTTGCGACCGACATGGCGGACACAGGGTCGGTTCGGGAATGGAATATTTCTTCCCCCCAAACTCAGGACTGATCCGGTCATAAAAATCACGGTCTTTGTCGGTAATTTCAAACAATGATTTACATTGTACGCAGTTCTTCATGGTTAATAGACTTCACTTAGATAACATTCCTCACAATAAACCTGTTCCGGTCTTTCCGGCGAGTAACTGGTCCGAATCGCCAAGCCACATTTGGCACACGCCCGATCCCACAACATACGGGGGTTCCTTTTCTTGAGCCTCTCCCAGTGCCGTTCATCGGGCGTCTGACGAGGAATGGGAATAGTCTGCTCACGATAAAAAGCTAGTTCTTGGGGAACCACCTTATAAGGAATCTTCGACGGCTCAGAAAGAAGAATATGTTTTGTAATGTCGTCTTCGACATCCCTAATGTTATCAGGAATCTGGTAAATCGGACCCTTGTAATTCTTTTCAGCAATGTCATCTTTCCACTTCCATCTACGCCGTAAAACTTCTTCACGGGTCAGGGGGATATCTTCATGAGCCATGGTCTCGTTGTAGGCGTAAGGGGCGTGTTCCGCAGGGAAAAATTCACCCCACTCGCCTGTCTTTTTCATGTGCTCTATGATTTTGGTCATCATTTTGTGGTACTCAGCCTTGGAATATTGCTTGTTCAGAATGCAATACTCATTCCGTTTAAGGCTGACACAACCAAAAGAATTCTTACTGGAAAAACAATGATCGCAATAGGTCATATCCGAACAACCGGACCAGTTAAGATTGCAGAACCGCATATTGGCGCAGTTGTATCCAACGGCCTGGCACTCATAGATATTCTCAGTGCCCTCGCCCCAGTGCGAATGATCCATGGAATTTTTGGCTTTCACAATCGCCTGAGAATATCGGATATCCTCGCATTCCTCGGAATCAAAACAAATGTAAGCGTTTTTGTTGTTCCGAAGATAGTTACCAACAGAATTAATATTGTTCACACCTTCATATTCTTTCACGACTAAGTCAGCAAGCTCACCATCAATGCGCTCCGTAATCTTTTTGATCACCTGGTAACTGCCGACATCCACCTGCCCAAAGAAACCCTCGTACTGCTCTTTGGTCTGCGGTTTATTAAAAAGGTAGTACTGTTTATTGATCAGGTTACTGCATCCAAAGCAATCCCGGCACCCCTGGCAGTTCCGCAAAAAATAACTGTCTTTGCAGTTGGTGCAATTCTGGCCATGCTTCAGATTGTAGCAGTCCCGGCAATCCACACATTCATAACAGAGTTCGGAACGGTGGACACTTTTATTATCCACACAACTCTTACAGAAGTTAACCCATGAATTGTAATAGCAATCCTCATCCGTGCTGCTTGAAAAACACAAGTAACAGTTTTTCAGATGACCGACTGTATTGCAGTACTCACTGTTTTCCATCGGCTTGTCCTGAATCAGATTACGGCGCGGAACCGTATCGCGGAGTTCAAAAAACTGTTCAAAGAATGGACGGCTGAAATCAAAATCACGACCAAACGCAAGAGGGTCAAAGCGGTCGCTCAGCCATTCATCAACCTGGTAAACCGGAAAGGGTTTGTCGATGGAATAGGTGGAAATAATCTGTTTACCGGTGAGGTCACATTTGCGGTGATACAAAAATCGCTCGCTCCGGTAACTCAGGCGCCGTTGCATCCGGCATAAGTAGCAGAGGGTCGGTTCCGGGACTTCCATCATCTTATAGAACTCCCGATCCTGATCCAAAATTTCGAACGATGATTTGCATTGTTTGCACTGGGGCATAAATTGACATTTTTACTTATTCTTGGTCTAAACTAAGAAGTTACCATTGCGCCACCCCTTTGTCAAGCATATGTTTACAATAATCAACAATATGTGCTATAATTATGGTATACTTTTTGTTTACTTTAAGCCATCACACACAGAATTAGCATTTTCTGTTGAATGGATTCAACAACAATATGATTCTCGAAAAAGAGCTCACATCACTGGGTTTATCGGTGGAAGAAGCCAAAGTATATTTGGCCGCCTTGGAACTTGGAGGATCGTACGTCAGCGCCATCGCCAGACGGGCCAAGGCCAACCGTTCAACCTGCTACCACACGCTGGACAATTTGGTCAGGAAAGGGCTCATCAGCTCCACCCAGAAAGGCAAAGTGCTATATTTTACGGCCGAAGATCCGAAACGGCTGATCCAGATCACGGAAGAAAAAATGCAGAGAGCCAAAGACGTCATTCCCGAACTGCTCGCCATGGCCAACACGATGGCCTCCAAACCGAAAATCCGTTTTTACGAAGGGATAGAGGGAATCAAAAGCATATTCGAAGATATCGTTACTACCGGCGATCAGGTACTCGGCTACACTAACCTAAAAGCCATCGGCGAACTGATGCCTGAATACTTTAAGCAGTACTGCCATAAGAAGGTGACCATCGGAATCAAGACCCGTTACATCGCGCCAGCCACCGAAGAGGGAGTAGATATGGTCGACGTCTTCTTTCCCAAGAAATACGACCCGAACCTGCTCGAAATCCTGATGGTCAACCCGAAGGAATTCAACTTCCAAAACGAGATCGCGATCTATGGCAAAAAGGTGGCCATCATATCGCTTAATCCCGACGAACTCATTGGACTGATCGTGGAAAGCAAGACCTTTGCCGACAGCATGAAGTCCTTTTTTGATCTGGCATGGCTGGGCGCAACGGCCTTTGTGGCGCGGTAAATAGACCGACGACCATTGACTTTTCAAATTTTGTACCATATAATGTACGTAGATAAGAACATAATTTTGTACTCAACATGTTACCAAAAATCGTTTCACCATCGGAACTCAGAAAAAATCTGGCCACCCTCTTGGAACTGGCCATGCACCAAGTTGTCGTTGTCACTGACAAGCAGTCAAACAAGGTTATTATTGATGAAAGAGAATACAACCGTCTGAGTGCGTTGGCCGATCAGTTCATGCAGGAAGACCCCGAAGGCGAATACCGGCCTGAATTCGTGAAAGAAGTCCTGTACCGCGCAAGACATGGAGAAATCGATGAAACGGTTAAATCAATAAAGGATATTTTATGATCGAAGTGGAATATAATAGAGACTTTTTGAAGGATCTTAAGAAATTACCAAGAAGCATTCAGAAAAAATTAGGCGACCTGGAAGACATGTTCAGAGAAAATCCATTTCATCCCGAATTGCATAGCAAAGGCCTTCACGGAAAATTACGGAACCTCTATTCATTTCGGATCACTCGTGATTACCGGGTCATATATTTATTCCTGGACGAAGAAAAAGCGCTCTTTCTTTTTGTCGGACACAGAAAAGACGTTTATAAGAAAATCTAATAGACTTCTTTCAGATAGCACTGTTCACAGTACACGATCTCGAGTCTGTCGGGAGAATAGCTGGTTTTGATGGCCGTCCGGCATTTGGCACACTTGCGATCAAACAAAACCCTCGGATTGATTTTTGATTTACGGGCATAATGCCGGCAGTCAGGACATAGATGAGGAACAGGCAGATTGTGAGTACGATAAAACTTGAGCTCCTGAGGGATCAGTTTGAAGAAGTTGCCGCATTTTCGACCGTCCGCTAATAGTCCCTCACATTCTATTGCCCAGTTCAGAATGTCCTCCGGGGTTTCCACGATGCGGTCCGGTAAACGACTGGCAGAAATATTTTTAGTGGCCTGAGTCTTTGGGCGAACAAAGTCATTCCACAGAAAACTCGTTTCCAGGGCCCGTTCCCGTGTTAAAGGAAAATATTCCTGGGCCATCGAGTCATTATAGCCAAATGGCGAAAGGGAGGCGGGAAAGAACTCCCCATACTCACCAGCCCTTTTCATGTGTTCAATGATTTTAGGCACGAGAATTTCGTATTCCTCCTTTTTGTACTGCTTGTTGAGGATACAGTATTTCTTCTTGTTCAGCCCCACGCAACCAAAACAATGATCACAGCCGAAACAATAATCACAGTATTCAAGATCTGAGCATCCAAGCGCGCACTTATGACAAAATTTTATGTTGCTAGATCGGTAAATGGCCAACGAATCGTAAACAAAATTCGTATCCATTCCGACATTAAAACAATCGTAACTATTATTGAGTATCCCGTCCCAAACGTATTTCAAGTTTTCCGAGTTCATTACATCAAAACACTCCGTGCAATTCTTGGAATCAGAAATGTAATCGCCAACACAGTTCTCGCTGTTATGAATCTGAAGATTCTTGCAGGGCAGGGATAAGCGTAAATCTGCAAGCTTCCCTTTTGCCTGTTGGATGCTCGAATAGGTAAAACCAAAACTTCTCAGGAATGCTTCAAATTCTTCTTTTGTTTTCTGTTCATTATAAATACAGTACTCCTTCTGACGCAAATTGACGCATCCAAAACAGTTCTTGCAACTCATGCAATCTTCGCAAAAATAGCAGTCGCTTACGCTCTTACAGTTAAAACACCAGAATGAATGATAAGATTCATGAGTCTTCGTGCATTCATAACAAAGTTCAACGCCCATGGACCAAAATAAATCCATACAGTCTCGTCCCAAACCGGCCGCACTGGAATAATAATAGCCTTCCGCCTCCCCCGAATTGAAACATAAATAGCAGTTTCTCATGTCACTTGAATCATTGCAGTACTCACTATTCTCGTTATTACGGTTCTGCAGACTGATTCTTGGAATGTCCCGCATCAGCTCTTTGAACTGCTCAAAAAACGGACGACTAAAGTCATAATCCCGACCAAAGTCCATGGCGTCCCAAACGTCTGACCACCAAACTTGCTGATCATAAATTTTGAAGGGGGAATTTGGTGGATAAATGGATATGATGTCTTTTCCGGAAAAGTCGCACTTGCGTCTATACAGGTTTCTTTCGTTCCGAAAAGTCATTCGCCTTTGCATTCTACAAAGCGGACACCATGTTGGTTCGGGAACTTTCATTTTTTCATAAAACTCCCGATCCTCATGGGCTATCTCAAATCCTGTATTGCATTGCTTACAGACCAGCATATTTGAATTATACAGTCTAAATAGCCCTTGATAAGTGAACAAAAGTTCACTAAAATTTAGTCTTACAAACTTGACGTCGCAATTTGCGACTTCAAAATAGCGTCTATCCTATGAGCAAAACAGCATCAACTTCATTAGTGCCTATCGAAAGAATTGAAGGGGTAATTGTCTTCATTCGCAACAAGAGGGTAATTTTGGACAAGGATTTGGCTGTGCTGTATGGAGTTGGAACAAAAGTACTCAATCAATCAATTCAGCGAAATATTGAACGTTTCCCCGAAGACTTCGCCTTTAGATTAGAAGAAAAAGAATGGCAACTTTTGAGGTCACAAATTGTGACCTCAAACATGGGGCGAGGTGGAAGGCGTTATCTACCTTTCGTATTCACTGAACATGGCGTTGTAATGGCTGCCAATTTACTTAAAAGTGAACGGGCAATCGCCATCAGCGTCGAAATCGTACGCGCTTTCATCAAACTCCGTGAACTATTGAGCTCGCAAAAGGAAGTGGTCAAGGAGCTAGCCGAACTCAAGGCATTCATCCTCAAACACTCAAATTCCAATGACCGGGAATTCAGAAGAATTTGGCAGGCTATCGAAAAACTGAGTATGTCGCCTAACCAGGAAAAACAACGAATCGGGTTTGATTTGAATTGACTCTTTGAGGTTCCAAATTGGCTCCTCAAACTAATAGACCTCTTTCAGGTAACATGATTCGCAATACACGATCTCGGGCCGGTCAGGCGAGTAGCTGGTTCTGATGTCGGTTTGGCATTTGGCACATTTTCGGTCCCAAAGCTTATACGGATTTCGATATTTAAAACGATCTAAACTGCGCTGTTCTGGAGCGCGACGAGGGATAGGTAAGGAGTGTTCACGATAGAATTTAAGCTCCTGAGGAATGATTTTGAACGGCCTTTTACTTGCCTCACATTCGACGGCCCAATTCAAAATATCATCGGGAATGTCCTTGATACGCTCAGGCAATTTTTTAGCCGGAATCACTTTGACCACCTTAGGCGCCGGTGTTTCATAATCACACCATTTGAACCCCATCTCCAGAGCCTGTTCCTTCATTAAAGGGAAATAGAGCTGAGCCATGGTTTCGTTATACCCGAAAGGACTTAGGTGTCGCGGAAAGAATTCACCCCATTCACCGGTTGACCGCATATGTTCAATAATCCTTGGCATCAGTTTTTCGTATTCTTCTTTGGAATATTGCTTGTTCAGAATGCAGTAATCCTTGCGCTTGAGACCCACACAACCAAAGCAATTATGGCTGGAACTAACCATCTCCGAATAATAGATATCGCTACAATCACGGCAAAAATTTACAAACGCGCAACGATGAGCCGAGGAAGTGGCAAGCATTTGATAAAGCAATTCGGACTCCTTTCCGCTCATGGAACAATCCATCATGTCCTTTCCTTTCCAGCCGCAAAACTGGCAATGACGCATATCTTCAGCACCCATTAAAACATCGAAACAATTATGGCAGTTCCTGGCATACTCGATATAATCACCCGAACAGTCTTCCGAATGATCGATGTGGGTATAAGAATTTGGAAGTTTTAGTTTCCATTGGTCAAAGCTCATTCTTTCTTTCAAAAGACCCTCCTGCAATATTTTGTTTTTATAAGATTCAAATTCCTCTACTGATACCGGCTTATTGTAAATGTGATACTCTTTGTTCCGCAGATTCTTGCAGCAAATACAATTTCTACAGTTGCGGCAGTCGTCCAAAAAATAAGATTCCTGACAATTCTGCGAATTAACGCAATAAAAACATTTGTAACACTTTTTACAGTCGACACACTCATACAATAAAGAACTTTCAAGTGACATAAGGCAGTCCATTGAATCCTTCAGCATTCCGGGCCACATACTGTAATACACATCCTCACAATAAAAACCTGCAAAAACCAGATAACAATTACGATTGTTGAAGCCAAAAGTCGTGTACTCAGAGCCTTCACTGGTACCATCCTGATGCATCCCGCGCCGCGGAACAACCAAAAGTAACTCGTTATATTGATCAAAAAAAGGGCGGGTAAAATCAAAATCCCTGCCATATTCCAATGGATCCCACTGATCACCCCACCAAATGTCCTCCCTGTACACGGTATAAGGCTTATCGGGTGAATAGAGCGAAATCATTTCTTCGCCGGTAAAATCACATTTGCGCCTATAAAGGTTGTTTTGATTTCGAAAGACCCAACGAAATTGCTGCCGGCAATCGGGGCAATAGCGAGGCTCGGGCATGGCCATCTTTTCATAAAACTCCCGATCCGCGTCGACCACTTCAAAACCGTTGTTGCACTGTTTACAGTTTGGCATCAGTAAACCTCTTTTAAATAACACGATTCACAGTATACGACTTCGGGTCTGTCGGGAGAATAAGAAGTCTGAATGTCTGCCTGACATTTAACACACTTTCGGTCCCAAAGCTTTCGGGGAGTTTTGAGGGAAAGCCGTTCTTTGTAACGTTCATCCGGACATAAATCGGGTATCGGCAACTCCTGCTTTCTATAAAACTTCAATTCCTGTGGCGTGATCCTAAAATTCCTTCCTGTTTTACGGCAGGCCAGCACCTCGCTCACGATTGAATCAGGCACGTCTTTGATGTTGGCCGGCACCTGATATGTTTGAGGCTTATAGTCACGCTTATCGGGATCACGCCACCGAAAGCCATCGGAAAGGCCAGCCTCTTTTGTAGACGGGGAAAATTCCTGAGCAAGGGATTCATTGTAAGCAAAGGGCGAAATCGCCGATGGCAAAAATTGCCCCCATTCCCCTGTTTCCTGCATATGCTCAATAATCTTCGGAACCAGGGAATTGTATTCATCCGGCGAATACTTCTTGTTGAGAATGCAGTACTCGTTATGGTTCAGGCCAACACAACCAAAAGCGTTTTTCGAAAAACAGCACTCATAAGAATACATGCCGTCCTTAAAATCACAGCTGATCGCCGTATAAAGGACATTCCGATA
>Ga0209450_10001403_pt1 | contig 12068 bp, 11 predicted proteins | sample FrelakmetLWP11LW_FD_187149 | JGI IMG/M metagenome (GOLD analysis project Ga0209450, IMG submission 187149) | Freshwater lake sediment microbial communities from the University of Notre Dame, USA, for methane emissions studies - LWP11 LW (SPAdes)... | ecosystem: Environmental > Aquatic >... | reverse complement strand
CATCCTCGAGGTCCTGACATCCCCCGTGAAAACAAAAGACGGCAACAGCCTGGGGACGGTCCACATCCTGCTCGACGTGACCCGCGTCGAGAAGCTCGAGGAGATGGCCAAGCGCACCGAAAAATTTGCCGCCCTCGGCGAGATGGCGGCCAATATCGCCCACGAAGTCCGCAACCCCCTGGGGAGCATCTCGCTGTCGGCCTCGCTTCTCCTCAAGGGCCTTGCCGACGAGAAGAACCGGGGCCGGGCCGCGCGGATCATCCACTCCGTAAAGAGCGTCGACAACAAGATCGCGAACCTGCTGCTGTTCACCCGAAAGCCGGAGCCCCAGTTCCGGGATCTGCGGATCCACGACGTCCTTCAGGACATTCTCCGGTTTTCCGTGGAGATCCTGGAGAAGGAGGGAATCCGGCTCACCGTGCGCCTGGCAGGCGGCAACCCGCTCGTGCGGGCCGACGGGGAGCTTCTGAAGCAGGTGTTCCTCAACATCATCCTGAATGCCGTGCAGGCCATGCGGGGCGGCGGTGAGCTCACCATCGAGACCCGCCTGCACAACGACCCGGCGCTGAGGCCGGGCATGGAACGGACCCTCGAGCTTCGCTTTGCCGACACGGGTTCCGGGATTGCCGAGGAGGATCGCAGGCGGATCTTCGATCCCTTCTTCAGCACAAGGGAACGGGGCAGCGGCCTGGGGCTCGCCATCGTGCACAACATCATGGATCTGCACCGCGGAACGGTCGGTGTGGAGATGGGCGAGAAGGGCGGGAGCGTGTTTACGGTGCTGCTGCCGCTTGTGACATCTGAATGAAGAAAGTGAAAGGGTAAGAGGGGAAGAGGCTAAGAACAGAGATGACGGAAGCGAGCTCGAAACGCAGACCCATCCTCGTCGTCGATGACGACCCCTACATGCGGACGTCCCTGATGGACTGCCTCGTGAGCTGCGGGTATACCGTGGAGACGGCCATCGACGGCGTCGACGCACTGGGCAAGTTCCGGAGAGGCGCCTATGAGATGGTCATCACCGATATCCGGATGCCCAAGATGGGCGGGCTCGATCTGCTGAAAGGCGTGAAGGATCAGGCCCCCGAGACACCCGTCATCGTCATCACGGCCTACGGCACGGTGAACACGGCCGTCGAGGCCATGAGGAAAGGCGCCACGGACTTCATCATGAAGCCTTTCTCGCTGGACGACCTCGAGATGGTGGTGAAAAACGTCCTCGAACGGGGCACGGAACCCGAATGCAGGGAAACGGCTCACGAGCCGCCCGGGACGTCCCGACCGGCACAGCGGCCGATCGTGACGGTCGATCCCCGGATGGCCGAGCTTCTCGAATTCCTGAAAAACATTGCCAAGAGCCGATCGAGCGTCCTCATCCAGGGCGAAAGCGGCACGGGAAAGGAACTGCTGGCCCGCCTCATCCATCAGCACAGCCCGCGGAGAGGCCATCCCTTCGTGGCCGTCAACTGCGCGGCCATCCCCCACACGCTGCTCGAGAGTGAGATGTTCGGCTTCGAAAAGGGAGCCTTCACAGGCGCCGCCCAGCGGCGAATCGGCAAGTTCGAGCTGGCCGACCGGGGGACGCTGCTGCTCGACGAAGTGAGCGAGATGGACATGCCGCTCCAGGCGAAGCTTCTCAGGGTGATCCAGGAGTCGGAAATCGACCGCCTGGGCGGGAAAGATCCCATCCCCGTCGATGCGCGGATTGTCGCGACGACCAATGCTGATCTGAAAAAGTGCATCCAGGAAAAGAAATTCCGCGAGGACCTCTATTACCGGTTGAACGTGATTCCCGTCCGCGTCCCGCCGCTCAGGGAGCGAAAAGGCGATATCTCCGTCCTGGCGGAGCATTTCCTCGCGAAATACGCGGCGGAAAACGGAAAGCGAAAGCCGGCCCTGCCCGGCGAGACCCTGGCTGCCCTTGCCGCCTACTCCTGGCCCGGAAACGTGCGCGAGCTGGAAAACGTGATCGAGCGTGCCGTCCTCGTCTGCCAGGGCAATGCGCTGCTGCCGGGCCACCTTGCCCTCGACGGCGACGAGACCGACGCAGGCGATCCTGTCAGCCCCGGGGGGTCGCCTGTGCCCCTTTCGGCCGACGCGCCCGCCACGCTCAGGGACATGGAGAAGAATCTCATCTTCAGCACCCTGAAACAGGTCAAGGGCAACAAAACGAAGGCCTCCGAGATCCTGGGGATCAGCGTGCGGACCATGCGCAACAAGCTCAACGAGTACAAGCTCGAGCAGGGCACGCTGGAGTTGGAGAGATAGCCGACAGCAGGTAACGGGTAACAGGTAACAGGTAACAGGTAACAGGTAACAGGTAACAGAACGATCCTGATGAGCTCCTTATCCTGTCACCTGACACATGGTACCTGTCACCTTGTCCAGCCACTTCACGGCAGCAAACGAGCATCCATACTCCTGAATCCCGAAACCCAATTCCCGAATTTTCCGCTGTTCCAAAATGGCCTATCTATCTGTTTCCTCCTGCACTTTTCGTTGGCACATGCCTTGCAACACATCCCCGTGGATTCTTTGTACGGAGAAAAGTCAGCATGAACGGCCTTTTCAGCAAAACCATCGGTGTGCTTTCGGATCTTGTCGGCGCCCGCTCGCAGAGGCATCAGGTCCTGGCGTCGAATGTGTCCAACATCGACACCCCGGGATACGAGCCGAAGGATGTCGATTTTGAGAACCTGATCGCCTCGATGCAGGGCAAGGGCATCCGCATGGCCCGGACGAACGGGAAACATTTGCCTGCGGCAACCCCGGGAGGAAGCCTGTCCGTCACGAGGACGGGCGACAAGGTGGACATGGACCGTGAGATGGTTTCGATTGCCGAAAACCATCTTATGCACAACGCCGCCGTCGAGATGCTGGCGCGCAAGTTCAGGGCACTCCAGAGTGCCATCCGGGAGGGCAAGTAATGAATTTCATCACCTCGTTTGATATCTGCTCGTCGGGGCTCTCGGCCCAGAGGCAGAAGATGGACGTCATCGTCAGCAACCTCGCCAACGCGAGCACGATCCAGACCCCCGAGGGGGGGCCCTACAAGAGAAAGGTCGCCGTTCTGGCGGCGGAGCCTGTGAACAACAAGTTCGGGTCCGCCCTCAAGGATGCCCTTTCCCAGGTGAAGGTGCAGGAGGTCATCGAGGATGGCGAGGGCCTGAAGAAGGTCCACGACCCGACGCACCCCAACGCCGACGAGCAGGGCTTCGTCACCTACCCCAATGTGAACGTGGTGACGGAGATGGCCGACATGATCACGGTCAACCGGGCCTACGAGGCCTGCGTGACTGCGATGGATGCCACGAAGAACATGGTGCTCAAGGCACTCGACATCGGCAAGTAACGGTGAACGGGCGGTTTCAGACCGTACCGGATGGTGAAGGAGCATAGAACATGAACAGGGTATCGACGCGAAGTGATGTCTTGCAGATTCCCGCCAAGGCCATGCAGCCCGCGGGAAAGGACCCCGGCAAGCCCCAGGGTGCGTTCGGGGACATGCTGAAGCAGGCCGTCACCGAGATCAGCCAGCTTCAGAACAACGCCGACAAGGCCATCACGAGCGTTCAGCTCGGCCAGTCCGGCAACATCCACGAAGCCATGATCGCTCTCGAGAAGGCCGACATCTCGTTCAGGGCCATGATGCAGGTCCGAAACAAGATCCTGGAAGCCTACCAGGAAGTCATGAGGATGCAGGTCTGATTTCGGATCTCTGCCCTCTGTCATCTGCGGCGACTCCGGCTCCTCTCTCGACGATGTACACGGCGCTCCGATGACGGATACTGAAATTCTCCTGAAGGATAGAGGGATAGAAAATCCATGGGTCAGCTTTTCTCGCAGATGTGGAAGGGGTTTGAGTCCCTGCCGGCGTCCCGTAAACTCACCATCCTTGCGGCGGCGGGCATCACGCTTCTGAGCATCGCCCTTGCCGTCGTCTTCATCAATCAGCCCGATTACAAGGTTCTCTATACGAACCTCTCCACCGAGGATGCCGGTCAGATCACGGCGCGTCTCCAGGAGAAAAAGATCCCCTACCAGCTTTCGCCCACAGGGGACATGATCTCGGTGCCTTCCGAGAAAGTGTCGGAGCTGCGGCTGGAACTGGCCGCCTCGGGTCTCCCGAAGGGCGGCGGCGTCGGGTTTGAGATCTTCGACGCGAAGAACCTGGGTGTGACCGAGTTCGTCCAGCAGCTCAACTACCAGCGCGCCCTCCAGGGGGAGCTTACCCGGACGATCAACAGCCTCGACGAGATCCAACAGACCCGCGTCCACCTCGCGATCCCGAAGAAGTCCCTCTTCTCGGAGGACCAGAAAAAGCCCACGGCCAGCGTCGTCGTCCGGCTCAAGAGCGGGCGAAACTTGAGCGATCCGCAGATCCACGGCATCGCGCACCTCGTGTCGAGCTCCATCGAGGGGATGAGCCCCCGTGACGTGATGATCGTCGACTCGAGCGGGAAGGTCCTCTCGAAGGTCACCGAGGGGGGCGAGATGGCCCAGCTGTCCAACTCGCAGATCGAGTACAAGAAGAACGTCGAGAAGGATCTCACGAGCCGAATCACCTCCATGCTGGAGAAGGTCGTCGGCGAAGGGAAGGCCGTCGTGCGGATCTCCACCGACCTGGACTTCCGGGTCACGGAGAAAACGGAGGAGAAGTACGACTCCGAGGAGCCCGCCATCCGCAGCGTCCAGCGTTCGCAGGAAAAATCGGGCGCCACCTCGGGCGGGGCGGGCGAAAGCTCCGTCGCGACGACGGGACGGCAGGCGGCAGCGCCGCCGCGGCCCGCGGGGTCAAACCGCGAGAAGTCCGATGAGACGATCAACTACGAGATCAGCCGCACGGTCAACAAGACCGTCATGCCCGTGGGCGACGTGAAGAAGCTCTCCATCGCAGTGCTTGTCGACGGAAACTACGTGAAGAGCGACAAGGGCGTCGAAGAATACCAGCCGCGTCCCGAGAAGGAGCTGACGGCCCTGGAAGACCTCGTCAAGAAGTCCGCCGGCTTTGATGCCAAGCGGGGTGACCAGGTCGTCGTATCCAACGTGCCCTTCAAGAAAGTCGAACTGGGAACGGAGCTGGCGGAAAAGTCCTGGCTGGACAAGCTCATGCCCTTCATGCCGCTTCTCCGGTATCTCGTGATGCTGGTTGTGATCGCCCTGGTGGCCCTCTTTGTCGCCAAGCCGCTCGTCCGCATGCTCGCGGAGCGGGGGCGGGAGGTGGAGGTATCCGTCCGGGAAGTGCCCGCCGGAGCGGGCGCGCTCAAAGGCGGCGACGGGGTGACGCTCTCTCTCGGCGCTCCTCAGCAGTCCCGCGAACTGACGGAGGCAGACATCGTGCGGCACATGGCATCGGCGGATTCCAAGCGCTTTGCCGAACTCCTGAGGAATTGGATTAAATAATAGGCGACAGGCTACAGGCGACAGGCGCCAGACCGAAGCGGAAAATCGATTTTCTTTTCTGAAGCCTGTAGCCCGATGCCTGATGCCTGTTCCGTGAGGAACCATGAACAGTGAAGAAAAAGCAGCCATCCTTCTGCTCTCGCTCGACGAGGAACAGGCGGCGGAGGTCATGAAAAATCTCCGGTCCGCCGAGGTCCGCCGCATCAGCAAGTACATGAGCCGGATCACGAGCATCTCGGCCAGCGACGTCCAGGAGGTGGCCAAGGAGTTTTGTGATCTCGCCAAGGAGAGGGGCGGGATCCTTTCCGTCAAGGAGGACGTGGCGAAGAACATCGTCCTGAGGGCCCTGGGGCCCGAGCAGGCGGGAAGCATCCTGACTGCCCTCGAGGGTGAGAAGGACAAATTCGGCGAGAACCCCATCTTCGAGAAGCTCCGGGACATCGATCCGCGGCTGCTGAAAGACTTCACAAAGATGGAGCACCCCCAGACCATCGCGCTTATCCTGGCCCATCTGCGGCCCGAACAGGCCGCCGAGATCATGGAGTCCCTCGGTCCGGAGATGCAGATCGAGATCGTCCGGAGGATGGCGAGCCTCAAGAGCGTGCCCACGGATCTGATCGAGGACGTGGCCCAGACCCTCGAGAGCGAACTCATCGCCGGCGCGGCCAGCGAGAAGGAGATCGGCGGCGTGGCACTCATGGCGGAGATCCTCAACCGCATGAACCGCACGAGCGAAAGCGCGATCATTTCCTCGCTCGACGGCTCGGACCCGGAGCTGGCCGCAGAGATCCGCGGCCTCATGTTCACCTTCGATGACATTCTGAAACTCGACGACCGCAGCATCCAGGAACTCCTGCGGGAGGTGTCGAGCGAGGACCTCGCCAAGGCCCTCAAGGTCGTCGTCGTGGAAGGCCGCGAGAAGGTGTTCAAGAACATGTCCAAGCGCGGAGCCGACATGCTGAAGGAAGACATCGAAATGATGCCGCCCATCCGGCTCTCCGATGTGGAGAAGGCACAGCGGGCCATCCTGGATGTCTGCAAGCGGCTCGAGGCGGAAGGCCGGATACAACTGGCGCGCGAGGAGGGCGATGCATTCGTCTAATCGGGTCATCAAGTCCAAGAACGTCAAAGTCGTCGACGGCCCCGCAACGGAGAAGCCTCGCTTCATGCCGGCCGACTTCGGTTGCGAGAATCTTTCCCAGGGTCCTGCCCCGAAACGCTCCCGGGTCGAGGAGATCCTCCTCGAGTCGGAAAAGAAGATCGGCGTCGCCGTGAAGCATGCCTATGAGCGGGGCCATGCCGAAGGGATTCGCAAGGGAATCGAGAAGAAGGAGAAGGAGCTGGCCGCCTTGTCGGAGGCCCTGAAGAAGCTGCTCCTCGAGGTGGAGAACATCCGTCGCAGCATCCTGGAGCGCGGCGAAGCGAGGGTGCTCAAGCTTGTGATTGCCGTGGCCCGGAAGGTGATCCGCCAGGAAGTGGCGACGGACCGCGATGTCATCCTCAGCGTGCTGCGCGAGGCCGTAAAAAACGTGCTGGACCGCGACCGGATCAAGATCCGCCTGAACCCGATCGACCATGAACGCATGGCGAAGCTGACCCCGGCCCTCATTGCCGGGTTCGAAGGGATCCGGTCGATTTCGCTCGAGGCCGACGAGTCCATCGGTCTTGGCGGCGCCGTCATCGAGACCGCCTTCGGCGAGATCGACGCCACCATCGAGCAGCAGCTCGAGGAGATCCTGAAGGCATTCAAGGAAAGCACGCAGAAAAGCTGAGGAACGAGGTTCGAGGACCGAGGAACGAGGAACGAGGAACAAAAAAATGGGAATTCCGTATTGCCCTGAACCCTGGACCCTGAACCCTGTACCCCGCTGCGGAGCAGCGAGATGACCCTGGATTTCAACCGCTACCAACGGATTCTCGACCAGATCAACCCGATCAAGGTGAACGGGACGGTGAGCGAGATCATCGGCCTCATGGTCGAGGGTCACGGACCGGCGAGCTCCGTGGGCGAGATGTGCAACATATTCGCCAATGGCGGGGCCTGCGAAAAGCTCCGGGCCGAGGTGGTGGGGTTCCGCAAGGGGAAGGTCCTCCTGATGCCGCTGGACAATCTCCAGGGCGTGGGGCCGGGCTGCAAGATCGTCTCCCTCGGGAGGAAAGCCTCGATTGCCGTGGGGAAAAAACTCCTCGGCCGGGTCATCGACGGCCTCGGAAACCCGATCGACGGCAAGGGACCCATCGATCTCGAGGATGAATACCCGCTCTATGCCGAGCCGATCAACCCCCTGCAGAGAGGCCGGATCAATGAGCCCATGGATCTCGGCATCCGCGTCCTCAACGGACTGCTGTCCTGCGGAAAGGGCCAGAAGATGGGCATCTTCTCCGGCTCCGGCGTGGGGAAAAGCATTCTCATGGGCATGATCGCCCGCTACACGAAGGCCGATGTGAACGTCATCGGGCTCATCGGCGAGCGCGGGCGCGAGGTCCGCGAGTTCGTCGAAAAGAACCTGGGCCCCGAGGGCCTGAGGCGCTCCGTCGTGATCGTGGCCACATCGGATAGGCACCCGCTGATCCGGATGCGGGCCGCCTACGCGGCGACCTCCGTGGCCGAGTATTTCCGGGATCAGGGCAGCGACGTCCTGCTCATGGTGGATTCGCTGACCCGCTTTGCCATGGCCCAGCGGGAGGTCGGTTTGTCCGTGGGCGAGCCGCCGGCCACAAAAGGCTATACCCCCTCCGTCTTCAGCCTCCTGCCGAAGCTGCTGGAGCGAACGGGACCCGTTGAGGGCAAGGGCAGCATCACGGGGCTCTACACCGTGCTGGTCGAAGGCGACGACTTCAACGAACCGATCGCCGATGCGGCGCGCTCCATTCTCGACGGGCACATTGCGCTGTCGCGCGCGATCGCCGCGAAGAACCACTATCCGGCTGTCGATGTTCTCGAGAGCGTGAGCCGCGTCATGATCGACATCGTCAACGGCGAGCAGCGCAAGCGCGCCAATGATCTGCTGAACATCATCGCCACCTACCGGAAAGCCGAGGATCTCATCAACATCGGCGCCTATGTGGCGGGAAGCAACCCCGAAATCGATCACGCCCTCAAGATGATCGACCGGGTCAACACCTATCTCCGGCAGGACATGAACGAGAAGGTGAGCTTTGAAGAGAGTCGTATGCAATTACTAGCTCTTTTCAACTGATTGAGGAATAAACATGTTCCGTTTCCGCTTTGAACAGATCCTGAATGTCCGGAAGCTTGCGGAAGAGCAGGTCATGCAGGAATTTTCCGAACAGGTGCGGGGGCTCGAGCGGGAGAAGGAGCACCTCCGGTCGATCCGCAGCGAGAAGGCGGGCGTGCTGGCGGAATTGATGCGCCGGCAAGCCGGATACCTGAATGCCGCCGAGATCGGCCTCACGTTCGGCTATATCAAGAGCCTCCGGGAGCGTGAGGTGGCCCAGGTGGTCCTGGTCTCGGATGGGGAAAAGGCCCTCGAGGCGAAGCGGGAGGAACTCCTGGAGGCCATGAAGAGGCGCAAGATCATGGAGATCCTCAGGCAGAAGAAGCTCGATCAATACTGGAAAGAGTGGAACCACAGGGAGTCCGTGGAACTGAACGAACAGGGAATTATCCGGTTTCTGAAGAGGTCCGGCGATGAGAAGACTGATCTTAATCTGTGAAATCCTGGTTGTCCTGCTGATCGTCATCAAGATCGCGGCGGCAGGCGGAGTCCTGCAGAAGTTGATGCCCGATGCCTCCGTCTTCGATCCCAGCCACGCCATCGCGAACGTGTCCCAGAAGGCCCCCGAGGGGGCGCCTGCGCGCGAGGCGGGCGATGATGCCCTGGCGAAGGAGCGCAAGCTGGTCGCCTCGCTTGCCGAAAAGGAGAAGCAGCTCGAGAGCCGAGAGAGCGCGATCAAGGAGGAGGAGAAGAAGCTTCAGGTCCTCAAGGGCGAGATCGTCACCAAGATCGACACGCTCAAGGGTCTCGAGGACAAACTCTCGGGCATGCTCGACACCGTGAAATCAGCCGAGGACAAACGGCTCAGGGATCTTGCCACCGTCTTCGAGGCCACGGCACCCGCCCAGGCAGGCCCCATGCTGGAAAAGATGGACAAGAAGCTTGCCGCAGGGATCATCATGAACATGAAGAGCAAGAAGGCGGGAGCGATCTGGGGCCACATCGGCGCACAGCGGGCCGCGGAGATCGCCAAGGAGATCACCACGACGCCCAAGCCGGGCGGGGATCCGACGAATTAGAGCAATTCAATCGACCTGCACCATCCGTTCGGCCCTGGAAGGGGTAGAGGGTGGAGGGTCGAGGGTAGAGTGATCAAAGAACCGCAAGAGGGATCGGGGAAGTGTTTCCCCGATCCCTTTCTATTCATTGTCCTGGTTGTTTGATGCTCAATCCTTTTTGCCCGACTCGGATCTCGATCCTCGAACCCGTCTGTGCATCTGGATCTATTTTGGGGCTTACAAGGAGGGAGTCGATTAAAAAACGCCGGAGAAGCCGGTCCACTGATCTTTTTTGGGATCCATTTTCTGTTCGAAACGGTCCACTCCCCGGAAGCTGAACTCGATGTGGCCGGGGTCGATGGTGCCGTCGGCCGTCGAGTTCTGGTGGATCTTGAAGAAGACCGTGGCGGTCAGGTTTTTGGAATCGTAGGAGACGTAATCCGGGAGGCGTTGGATCGTTGTCTCCGTGGACGGGATTGCGCGGCCGTAGTTATACCGACTCGCTCCGAAGCCGCCAGCCCTGCCGATCGACCAGTGGGTCGTGTTTTCTACGGATTCCCTGTCCATCTCCTTGTCGAACTGGAACTTCACGTAAAACAGCCTGGCGGCGCCTGCGGTGGAAAGCTCGCTGCTGAGGTCCGATACCGCCGTGCCGGCGGGCAGATAGTCCGGGAACGTGCTGTCCGCATAAGCCATGACGATTTTCGGGGGGTCGGCCTTGTAGAGGTATCGGCTCAGGAGATCGGCCAGTTTGGGCGCTTTTTGTTCGAGGTATTCGGAAATATCCTGGGCAGTGTCGATTTCCCCCATGTCCGCATAAGCGTACCCCATCTCGGCATAGGCATCGTAGAAATCCCATTTCTTGTCGAGGGCGGCCTTGAACTCCTTGATCGCGAGTTCGTATCGCCCCTGCCCGGCATAGGTCTGGCCGAGGCCCAGGTGCGGCGCGGGATCGTCGGGAGACATCCGGAGAACCTGCATGAACTGCTCTTCCGCCTTGCCGTATTCGCCCGTCTGCAGATAGGCCTGACCGAGGGCGTAGCGGTTGCCTGCGGTCGGGTTGAACTCAACGGCCTTTTCGTACTCCGTCACGGCCTCTTCGTAGCGATCCTGCGAGAAAAGAAACTGGGCGAGGTTGGCGTGGGCGGTGTCCAGGGTACTGTTCTGCTCGATGAACGTCTTGAGGCTCTTCATGGCGTTCTCCGAGTCCCCCATCGCGAGGTAGGCGTTCGACATGTACTGTGCCGCACCCGCGGCGTTTGTCGTAGTGGGGTCCAGCGAGATGGACATCCTGAATGCCGAGACTGCGGCGCTGTACTCTTTTTTCTTGTACAGGTCGAGCCCCCTCTCGAGGGATTTTCCCGCGTAGTATTCGAGCGACCCGGAATTGCTCTGCATGGAGGCAAAAAGCGCGTCAGCACTGGCCCCGTTGATTGAAGTCATACCTGTCTCGTCCCGCTTGTAAGGTTTTCCTGATGAGTATTTCGGCAGAAGCGGGGCTTTTCTTGAGGGCTGCGGCGATGCCATGGGTTCGCGGGTTTATCGGCGGGCCTTGTCAGGCCGGGGTACCCTTTTCTCGAGAGGCGCGGGAAAAGTGAAAATTTGCCCGGTCCTGTCCTGTCGTACAGGAAATAATTGCCCGAACCCCCCGCTTTCCCTCTCCCCAATCCCCATCGCCGTCATGGCCGAATGCCTTCGAACCGGGCAGTGCATCATCGAAATTGCTCAATGATATCCGCAAATAAAAGTGTTTTTCCTCCCCTCGTCCCTCGCCCCTCGTCCCTCGTCCCTTCTTTCATGGCACAGGCGTTGCTCAATGCCTTCGTCACAACCCTTTTGAGGAGTGAACATGGATTCTCCAGGCGTGCAGATCAAACTGGACCCCGTTGCCCCGCCGGAAGCGCCGAAAAGCCGGGACGTAACCCCCGGAAAAAAGCGCGACGACGAGGGCGAAACGAAAGACGCCGCCGCTGCGGCAGCGGCCCTTACCGTATCCTTTGCCGATATCCTCCGGTCCAAGAGGCAGGATATCAAGACCGGCGCAGAGGGGCGGGAAAAGACGGATCCCCTCCTGAAAACGAAAGCGCCCGGTCAGAAGGAGGGCGAGGAAGCGCTCCTGCAGGCAAACGGGCACCTCGCTGCCGGCAGGAAGCGACTCAGGCAGCCTGCCATCGAAGTGCAGGCCAAGGAGACCCTGGATCACGCAAAGCAACTGGCCGGTGCGGCCATGAAGGCAGCCGCTGGAAAAGCGCTCGGCGCGGACAGCCAGGATGCCGGGCACTCGGTCGAATTGACGAAAAAGGGAGCCCTGAGCCCTGCCGAAGAGGCTCTGCTGAAGGAGATGATCCAGAAGAACGGCAATCTGGCCGCGCAGAAAAAAGCGGCCCAGGTGACGGGGTTCGTCAACGGCGAGCCTCTGACTCGCCGC
>Ga0209450_10001402_pt1 | contig 12073 bp, 10 predicted proteins | sample FrelakmetLWP11LW_FD_187149 | JGI IMG/M metagenome (GOLD analysis project Ga0209450, IMG submission 187149) | Freshwater lake sediment microbial communities from the University of Notre Dame, USA, for methane emissions studies - LWP11 LW (SPAdes)... | ecosystem: Environmental > Aquatic >... | reverse complement strand
CCCGGGAACTGCTTTCCGAGGTGCCCGGTCTCAAGCTCGTCTTCGACACGGGCAATCCCGCCCTGACTCCGGACTTCTCCCGGCCCCGGCCCTGGCCCAACCAGGACTCCTGGACCTCCTGGACAGCCCTGCGGGATCACGTCGTCCACATCCACATCAAGGACGGATGGAGGGATCCCGGGACGGGGGATGAGACCTATGTCTATCCCGGAGAGGGCCCGGCCCGGGTCCGGGACATCCTGGCGGACTGCGCGGCCCGGGGCTACTCGGGCTGGCTGACCATTGAGCCCCACATGGCGGTGGTCTACCATGACCCGACCGTGAGTTCCCCGGCCGCAGCCCGGGAATCGGTCTTCCTGGAGTACGGCCGGCGCCTGGAAACCCTCCTTTCATCCCTGGGCTTGGCGGTCCGGGACGGCGAAGCCCGGCCCTGGGGCGGAGAGTCGTGACCCCGAAGCTTGGAACGTCGGCCCACGAAGATGTCGCGCTCGGCGCTTCGTCGCCCGATCCTGTCCGGACATTTTCCGTTGACCGCCTTGAGGTCCGGGTGTACCCGGATCGACATGCCCTGGGGACCGCGGCGGCCGTGGACTGCGCGGGCGCGATCCGCCGAGTCCTGGAGACCCGGTCCCGATGCCGGATGGTATTTGCGGCGGCCCCCTCCCAGAACGAGGTCCTGGCTGGACTCCAGAATGCGGCAGGCATCGACTGGGACCGGGTGGAGGCCTTCCACATGGACGAGTACCCGGGTCTCCCCTTTGGGGATACACGGCGCTTCGGCTCCTTCCTGCGGGACGCGCTCTTTTCCCGGGTACCCCTGGGCCGGGTCGAGTACCTTGCCCCCCTGCCCACGCCCTCCGGTCCCGCCGCCCTTCGGGAAGCCCGACGGTACGCGGCCCTCCTTTCGGATGCTCCGATCGACCTGGTCTGCCTGGGGGTCGGAGAAAACGGTCACATCGCCTTCAATGATCCGGGGGTCGCGGATTTCTCGGATCCCCTTTCGGTCAAGGAGGTGGAGCTGGATCCCCCGTGCCGGGCCCAGCAGGTCCACGACGGGTGCTTCGCCTCCCTGGAGGAAGTGCCCCGCACGGCCCTTACCCTGACCGTACCGACCCTCTTGGCGGGCGGCCGGCTCTTCTGCGCGGTCCCCGGCCCGGCAAAGGCCCAGGCGGTGCGCCGCATGCTCGAAGGTCCGGTCTCTCCCGCCTGTCCCGCTTCGGTCCTACGGAACCACCCGGCCTGCGTCCTCTATCTGGACACGGATTCCGCGGGAGCCCTGCCTTGAACGCCCCCCGTCGCATCCTGATCCGCGGCGGCACCCTCGTGACCCCCAGCCAGGTCCTGCCCGGAGGCGCCGTCCTGGTCGAGGGATCCCGGATCTCGGCGGTCTTTCCGGACGAAAGGGAGACCCGGGCATGGCGGGCGGCCAACCCGGAGGCCGCGGAGGTCCTGGACGCGGCGGGGGACTATGTCCTGCCCGGCTTTGTGGACCTCCACTGCCACGGCGGGGGCGGCTTCGACTTCATGGACGGGGACGCCGAGAGCATCGTGCGGGCTTCCCGGTCCCACCTGGAACACGGCACCACCTCGATCCTGCCCACCACCCTGGCCAGCTCCCGGCCCGCCCTGGACGCCTGCCTGGCGGCCTTTTCGAAGGCCAAGAGCGAGCCGGGCTGTCCGGACTTCCTGGGCCTGCACCTGGAAGGCCCCTACTTCGCCCAAGCCCAGCGGGGGGCCCAGGACCCGGCTCACATCCGGAACCCGGATCCCGATGAGTACCTCTCGATCCTGGACGCCTCGGCCGACATCGCCCGATGGACATTGGCCCCCGAGCTGCCCGGCGCCCTGGCCATGGCGGAGGAATTGCTGCGCCGGAGAATCCTTCCCTCCATCGGCCACAGCGACGCCACCTACGAGGAGACCTGCCGGGCTTTCGACGCGGGATTCACCCTGGTAACCCATCTCTACTCCGCCATGTCCACGGTCAAGCGGGTGGGCGGCTATCGAGTGCCCGGGGTCCTGGAGGCGGCCTGGCTCTTGGACGGGATGTACGTGGAGCTGATAGCCGACGGTCGGCACCTGCCGCCCTCTCTGCTCCGCCTTGCCCGGAAGATCAAGACCCCGGAGAAATGCTGCCTGGTGACCGACGCCATGCGCGCCGCGGGACTCCCGGACGGAAATTATCCGCTCGGGGCCAAGGACGGGGGGCAGTTCGCCGTCGTCCGGGACGGGGTGGCCTGGATGCCCGACGGCCAGGCCTTCGCGGGAAGCGTCGCCACCGCGGAGAGGCTCCTGGCCGTCACGGTCCTGGACGCGGGGATTCCCTTGACCGAGGCTGCGGCCATGTGGACCAGCACCCCCGCCCGGGCCATCGGCGCGGGCGGCCGGAAGGGAAGCCTGGCCCCGGGCAAGGACGCGGACATCGTCACCCTGAGTCCCGGTTTCGAGACCCGTCTGGTCCTGGCCCGGGGACAAATAGCCCGGCCCGCCTACGGCGCAGCCGCGGAAACCGACTGATACGGAGAGAACCATGGATACCTGGAAGCTGCCGGCCTTCAAAACCGAGGAAAAACTCGAATCCTTCATGTCCGAACCGACTCCCCGGGTTGTGGAGGACTTTCGTACGAATTCCGGGAACCTTATCATCCTGGGGATCGGCGGGAAAATCGGGGTGACCCTGGGGATGATGGCCGCCCGGGCCCGGGATGCCGCGGGCACCCGGGCCCGGGTCATCGGAGTATCCCGGTTTTCCGACCCGGCCGCCCGGACCAAGCTGGAGAAGGCCGGGGTGGAATGCCTGGAGTGCGACCTCCTGGATCGGGAGGCCGTGGACAGCCTGCCCGACGCGCCCCGGGTCGTGTTCATGGCGGGCAAGAAGTTCGGCACCTCCGGCTCCGAGGAGACTACCTGGGCCATGAACACCGTGGTGCCGGCCTACGTCGCGGGACGCTACCGGGCTTCCGCCATCGTCGCCTACTCCACCGGCTGCGTGTACGACTTCGTCACCCCCTACTCGGGGGGATCCTCGGAATCCGACCCCCCGAAGGCCGTGGGGGACTACGCCCAGTCCGCCCTGGGGCGAGAGCGGGTATTCCAGCACTTCAGCCGGGCCGAAGGAACCCGGGTCTGCATCCTCAGGCTCAACTACGCCATCGACCCCCGGTACGGGGTGCTCCACGACATAGCCCGTAAGGTCGCCGCGGGGGAGCCCGTGGACCTCTCGGTGGAGAACTTCAACTGCATCTGGCAGGGGGACGTGCTGGAGCGCACCCTGCTGTCCTTCGAGGTCGCGGCATCCCCGGCCTTCGTCCTGAACCTCACGGGGCCGGAGACCGTCCCGGTGCGCAGGACCGCCGAGGAATTCGGACGCCTGCTCGGGAAAGCCCCGTTTTTCCGGGGAGGCGTAGAGGGCGGCCGGGCTTATCTGAACGACGCGGCCTTGTCCTTTCGGCTCTTCGGCTACCCCCGGGTGCCCCTGGCCGGGATGATCCGGATGCAGGCGGACTGGATCGCCTCGGGGGGCGGGTCCCTGGGGAAGCCGACCCATTTCGAGACCACCGACGGAACCTACTAGCACGGGAGGGAAGGATCATGGACAGATCGGAGATACCGGCGGGACTCCTGGAAGCCCTGAGAAGCGGGACGGTGATCCCCGCCATCCCCCTGGCCCTGGACGCTGATCGGCGCTTCGATCCCCGGAGGCAGAGGGCCCTGGTGCGGTACTACATCGACGCCGGAGCGGGGGGGATAGCCGCGGGGGTCCACACCACCCAGTTCGAGATCCGGGATCCCCGGCACGGACTTTTTATGCCGGTTCTCTCCGCCGTCTCCGCGGCCGTCGACGAGTGGTGCGGCCGCCGCGAAACCGCGGTGCTCAAGGTGGGCGGGATCTGCGGACCCACGGCCCAGGCCCTAAAGGAGGCGGATTTCCTGGTCTCTGCGGGATTCCACGCGGGGCTCCTCAGCCTGGCGGGCCACAACGACGACTCGAACGAGGAGCTTCTGGCCCATGTCCGGAAGGTGGCTGAAGAGATTCCGATCATCGGGTTCTACCTCCAGCCCGCGGTGGGCGGCCGGGTCCTGCCTTACGAGTTCTGGCGGGGACTCTGCGAGATCGAGAACGTCATCGCGATCAAGATAGCTCCCTTCAACCGGTACAGGACCTTCGACGTGGTGCGCGCCGTGGCGGAGTCCGGCCGAGCAGAGGAGATAACCCTGTACACGGGGAACGACGACAACATCGTGGTCGACCTGCTGACGGAATACGCGGTGCGGACTCCCGACGGGGTCCGCCGCCTGCGCATAGCCGGGGGCCTTCTGGGGCACTGGAGCGTCTGGACCCTGCGGGCCGTCGAGCTCCTCCGGTCGGCCCGGGATCTCTCGGACGCGGGAGCTCCGATTCTTCAGTCCTTTCTGACCCTGGCCCAGGAGGTGACCGACGCCAACGCCGCGGTCTTCGACGCGGCCAACGGATTCGCGGGCTGCATCCCCGGAATCCACGAGGTGCTCAGGCGCCAGGGCCTCCTGGCGGGCACCTGGTGCCTGAACCCCCAGGAACGGCTATCACCGGGACAGGCCGAGGAAATCGACCGGGTCTGCCGGTCCTACCCCCACCTCACGGACGAGGAGTTCGTAGCCGCGCACCTTCCGGAGTGGCTGTCCGACTAGGCCGCCGCCTTCTTCCGGAAGATCCCGGCCATCAGGCTCCGGAACCACTTGGCCCTGCCAAGAACGATGAGCAGGGTCATCAGACCCAAAATCACGCAGATGGGCCGGGTAAAGAAGGGCAGGATGCTCCCGTCCGAAAGAATAAAGGCCCGGCGAAGGTTCTTGTCCAGGATGTCCCCGAGGATGATGCCCAGGACCAGGGGAGCCATGGGGTATTCCATCTCCCGCAGGATATAGCCCAGGATGCCGAACACGATCATGACCCCCACGTCGAACAGGCGTGCCTGGATCGCGAAGGACCCCACGACGCAGAGGATGAAGATGACGGGCATCAGTTTCTGGCGGGGTACCTGGAGCACCTTGACCAGGGGGCGCACCATGGACAGGCCCAGCACGAACATCATGATGGTGGCCAGAAGGACCATCGCCACGACCTCGTAGATGAAGGTGGGGAACTCGATCATGATGAGGGGTCCGGGCCGCACCCCGTGGATCAGCATGGCTCCCAGGAGGACCGCCGCCGGGGCGGAGCCCGGGATGGCCAGGGTGAGCACCGGGATGATGGCGCCGGGCACGCAGGCGTTGTTGCCGGTCTCCGAGGCCAGGAGCCCCTCGACCGAACCCTTCCCGAACTTGGCCTTCTCCTCGGGCCGGGCGCTCCGCTTGGCAACATCGTAGGAAACCCAGGCGGCGATGTCCTCCCCCACCCCCGGGATGGCCCCGATGATGGTGCCGATGATACCGGACCGGACGATGGTCTTCCAGTATTTCAATACCTCGGAAAGTTTGGGGATAACCCGGTCTATCTTCGTCTTCACGACCTCGTACTTCTCGATCCGCATGACCGAGATGATCTCCGCGAAACCGAAGGCTCCGACCATGGCGGGGATGAGGGAGATACCGCCGGAAAGGTCGGTGTTGCCGAAGGAGAACCGCACATAGGCGTGGATTCCATCCATGCCTATCATGGCCACGAAGAGGCCCAGGAAGCCCGCGATCCAGCCTTTCAGGGGATCCTTGGGCGCCGTCAGGTTTCCGCAGATGATGATCCCGAATATGGAGAACCAGACGAACTCGAAGGACTGGAAGCGCAGTGCAACGGTTCCGATCAGGGGTGTGAAAATCAGCATGGCCAGCATGCCGATCATCGAACCCAGGAAGGAGCCCGTCGTCGCCAACCCGATGGCCTCGCCCGCGCGGCCCTGCAGGGCCAGAGGATAGCCGTCCACGGTGGTCGCGGCGTTGGCGGGCGTACCAGGAATGTTGAGCAGGATGGCGCTGCGGCTGCCGCCGTAGATCGCCCCGATGTACATGCAGATGAGGATGAGGATGGCGTTGCCGGGCGCCATGTGGAAGGTCAGGGTCGTCAGGAGCGCCACGCCCATGGTCGCCGTGAGCCCGGGGAGCATGCCGATGATGATGCCCAGTTCGGTGGCCCAGATGGAATCGAATACGGCACGGAGGGTGAATACGGTGCCCATCGCTTCGCCGAAAAGCTTCAATCCTTCGAACATCCCGGACTCCTTAAGGAAGATTCACCAGGAACAGGTACCGGAATACCAGGAACACGGAAGCAGCCGCTCCCGCCGCCAGGAACGCCGCGAAGAGCGGCTTTTTCCACTGGCTCGCGATGGACGCACTCGGATCGTACTCGAACGCCAGAATGAAGGCGAATATGAACAGGAAGGTGAGCAGGGGAAACCAGACTTTTCCCAGAAGGACAACGTACAGGATGCAGAGCCCGACTGTCCGGGCGATGCGGATCCCGGAAGTCCGGCCTCCCCCGGCGGGTTTGCCCCGGTCCTCCGCGAACATCCCGGGGGCGCCGCGCCGCAGGGACCGGACCAGCATGGCCAGGCTCAGAAGGAAAAGCATGGCCCCGATGAAGGTCGGGACGACCCCTGGTGCCGAGAAGGGGCTTTCGTTGCGGCCCGCCATGATCGGCATCCGCAGGGATGTGTAGGTGACCGCGGAGGAGAACACGATCAGGATCGCCGAGGTAACCAGGTCGACCTTGGTCATGGTTCGTTCTGTCATGGGAAGCTCCAGGAAACGCAGTCTCGTTGCGGGACGGATCCCGTGTACGGCAAGCGCCCGCCGGCAGAAGCCGACGGGCGCGGATACGGATCAGGTGCCTGTAATGACGATCGAGGTCACGGCTTGGGGATGCCCACGGTGTCCGGGGAGATCTTGGCCTTGCCGGCTTCGAAGTAGAGCCAGGCGACGGGCTGGTAGTAGCTGAAGGCCCGGTCCTGGGCTTCCTTGCCGTAGGAGGGGGCAAACACCGCGCCCCGGCTCTTGGCGTATTCCTGGACCTTGGCGGATTTGAAGATCACGTCCTGCCAGGCCTTCTCCACCGTGGCGATCACCTCCGCCGGGACTCCCTTGGGGATGAAGATCCCGAAGTAGTTCGGGCCGGTCTTGAAGTCCTTGATCCACTTGGTGATGGGCGGGATTTCTCCGTAGCCGTCCAGGACCAGGGGCTTGTCGGACATGACGGCCAGAGGGCGGATCTTCTTGCCCCGGATCATGTCGGCCTGTTCGACGGCCAACTGGGTGGTCGCTTCGGTCTCGCCGGACACGCAGGCTATGACCGCGGGGTTTCCGCCGTCGTAGGTCACGTGTTTGTACTCGATCCCCGTGTACTTGCGGATCAGCTCGATGCCGATGTGCCCCGCGGAGCTCTGCCCGGCGGTGGCCACGGTCAGGGCGCCCTTCTTCTTCTTGAAGGCGTTCAGGAGATCCTTGAAATCCTTGTACGGGGTGGCGGCGTTCACGCCCACCACGGAGACGTTGGCAACGGAGAGGAAGATGTGCCAGTCGTTCCGGATGTCCGTGTCCAGCATGCCCTGGACCTTGTAGGTGGCCAAGTCCGCGGCGGCGCCGGCGGTCCAGGTGTAGCCGTCGCGTTCGGCGTCCAGGGCGTTCTTGGTGCCCACGGATCCCGAGGCTCCGGGCTGGTTCACGATCACGATCTTCTGGCCCAGGGTGGCTTCCAACTCCGCGGCACAGACCCGGGTCACCTGGTCCGTCGACCCGCCCGCGCCCCAGGGCACGATGATGGTGATCGGTTTGTTCGGCTTCCAGGTAGCCTGGGCGGATACGACGCCGACGGCCAGGAACAACACCAGAGCTACTGCGAGAAATCGAGTGCCGAGTTTCATGTCGTGAGCCTCCTTACGGAAACATTCGCTTTCCGAAAGTATGAAATACCTTTGCGGCGGCGTCAAGAAAACAATTCAGCGTTCCTGTGGTTTTTCCGGCTTGACACCGGCCCGGGGCTCCCAGCATGCTTTTGCCATGGCGCCCATCGCTTCCCCCGGACCGGGGTCTTCTCCGGTCGGCCGTTTGCCCGTGGCCCTCGTGACCGGATCCAGCCGCGGACTCGGCCGAGGCATCGCCGTACAACTGGCGGCCGCCGGGTTTTCCGTGGCGGTCCACTACGCCGGCAACCTGGAGGCCGCGCGGGAGACCTTGGGGCTCTGCACCGCCGCGGCGGAGCGGGCACGGGAGTCCCGCCGCCCGGATCCCGGCTTTTCGTCGGGGGCCGCCCCGGAACCGCCCGCCGCGGACAGCGCGGCCCCGGAACCGCCCACCCCGCGCTTCGAGGCTTTCCGGGGCGACCTGGCCGATCCTGCAGCCCGCCGCGCCCTGGCGGAAGACGTCTTTTCGGCCTTCGGAACCCTGGACGCCCTGGTGAACAACGCGGGCATCGCCCCCCGGGTGCGGGCGGACATCCTGGAAGCCTCGGAGGAATCCTTCGAGGAACTGATGAACACAAACGCCCGGGGACCCTACTTCCTGACCCAGGAGGTGGCCCGGCGCTGGCTGGCCGGTCCCCGGGACAGCCCGCTTCCCGGAGGGCGCAAGATCGTGTTCGTCACCTCCATATCCGCCCGGACCGCCTCGGTCAACCGGGGGGACTACTGCATGTCCAAGGCCGCCCTGTCCATGGCCGCCAAGCTCTGGGCCGCCCGGCTTGCCCCGGAAGGCATCCTCGTCTACGAAGTCCGGCCCGGGATCATGCTCACGGACATGACCAGCGGGGTGAAGGAGAAATACGATGCCCTCATAGCCCAGGGGCTGGTTCCCCAGGGGCGCTGGGGGACGCCTGAGGACGTGGGCAGGGCGGTGCGCGCCCTGCTGGAAGGATCCTTTCCCTTTTCTGCGGGAGGAGTGTTCGACGTGGACGGCGGATTCCAGATACCGCGGCTCTGACCTGTCACGGAACGGAGGGACAGGATGATCGATATCGGAAATGCGCCGCACCCGTCCGACCTGGCTGGACTCTGCGACCGGGCCTTCGGGGCGGCGGACGGGAAGATCCGCCGCCTGGCCGCCCGGTGGAAGCCGGGTTCCGGGGCTCCCGTCTTCACCGCCGCCGGAACCTACACGGCCCGGGGCTGGACCGAATGGACCCAAGGTTTCCAGTTCGGGATGCCCCTGCTTGTCTACGAAGCGACCCGGGATCCCTGGCACCTGGAGTACGGACGCTCCCGTACCCTCCGGTTCATGGCCCCCCACCTTACCCACACGGGGGTCCACGACCACGGATTCAACAACGTCAGCACCTACGGAACCCTGCTCCGCCAGTCCCACGAAAACCTCTTCCCCGCGGATATCTGGGAGCGACGGTACTACGCCCTGGCCCTGAAAGCCTCCGGTGCCGTCCAGGCCGCACGCTGGACCACCCTGCCCGAAAGCCTGGGCTTCATCCGTTCCTTCAACGGCCCCCACAGCCTCTTCGCGGACACCATCCGCTCCCTGCGGAGCCTGGCCCTGGGCCACCGGCTGGGGCATGTCCTTTTGGGTGAACAGGACTCCAAGGCGAACCTCCTGGGACGGCTCCTGGCCCACGCGGAGACCACCGCCCGGTACAACGTCTACTTCGGCAAGGGCCGGGACCGCTGGGACGTCCGCGGCCGGGTGGCTCACGAGTCCGTGTTCAACACCGTGAACGGAAGCTACCGCTGTCCCTCCAGCCAGCAGGGCTACTCGCCCTACAGCACCTGGACCCGGGGCCTTGCCTGGATCATCCTGGGGTACGCGGAGGAGCTGGAGTTCGCCGCGGGCCTCTCGGACACCGAGGTCGCGGCCTGCGGCCTACCCTACTTCCCGGACGCGGCCTCGGTGCGGGCCCGGTTCCTGGAGGCCGCCCGGGCGGTCTGCGACTTCTACATCCGGAACACCCCGCCCGACGGCGTGCCCTACTGGGATACCGGGGGCCCCCGGCTGTCAGAAATCCCGGGCGCCCTGGACCGCCCCGCGGACCCCGAAAACCCGATGGAGCCCGTGGATTCCTCCGCAGCGGCCATAGCCGCCCAGGGACTCCTACGCCTGGGGACTTTTCTCAAGGACGCCGGGGACCCGGACGGGACCCGGTACGAGGCCGCGGGCTTCCGGACCGCCGCCACCGTGCTCTCCGCGCCCTACCTCTCCGAGGACCCGAAGCACGAAGGGCTCCTGCTGCACGCGGTATACCACTATCCCAACGGCTGGGATCGGTCCGCGGACGGGAGCGACACTCCCCACGGCGAGTCCTGCCTCTGGGGGGACTACCACCTTTTGGAGCTGGCTCTCTGGATCTCCCGCGTAGCCCGGGGCGAAGCCGGCCCGCGCTTCTTCGACATCGGGCCCGACCCGGACCGGGGCGGGGCATGAACGACCTGGGCCGCCTGGCCATACATACCGCCACCACCAAGCCCTGGGACCTGGAAACCGCGATCCGCAAGTACGCGGACGCGGGGGTATCGGGTATCTCGGTGTGGAAGGAAGCCCTGGAGGGCCGGGACCCCGCCGCTGCGGGGGCGGAGATCCGAGCCGCGGGCCTGGCGGCCGTGTCCCTGGTGCGGGGCGGCTTCTTCCCGGCCCCGGACCCGGAGACCCGGGCCGCCCGGATTCGGGACAACGAGCGTCTCATCCGCATCTCCGCGGAACTGGGCGCCCCCCTTCTGGTCCTGGTCTGCGGGGCCCACCCCCAGGTCCGGATCGACGAGGCCCGGGACCACGTCCGGGCAGGCATCGAGACGATCCTGCCCCTGGCGGAGCGGGAGGGCGTCCGGCTGGCCATGGAACCTCTCCATCCCATGTACGCCGGGGACCGCTCGGTAATCAACACGATGAAGGAAGCCCTGGACCTCCGCGAGCGGATCGGGTGCCCCGCCCTCTGCGTCGCCGTGGACGTCTACCACGTCTGGTGGGATCCCGAGCTGGAAGCCCAGATCGAGCGGGCGGGTCGCCTGGGAGCCCTGGCAGCCTTCCACGTCTGCGACTGGAAGACCCCCCTGGAGGACATGCTGGAGGACCGGGGCCTCATGGGCGAAGGCTGTATCGACATCCCCCGGATCCGGGCCTGGGTGGAGAAGGCCGGCTTCCAAGGCTTCGCGGAGGTGGAGATCTTTTCCCGGCGGTTCTGGGCAATGGACCAGGACGAATACCTCGGCCTCATATTGAAGGCCTTCAGGGAGCACGTATGAGCGAACGCGTCGTAAAGATCATCATGAACGGCGTCACCGGGCGCATGGGCACCAACCAGCACCTGGTGAGGTCCCTCCTGGCCATTCGCTCCCAGGGCGGCCTTCCCGCCCGGGACGGCACCCTGATCGTCCCGGAGCCGGTCCTGGTCGGCCGGGACGGCCGAAAGCTGGCCGCCCTGGCGGCGACCCACGGGGTCAAATCCTGGACCACGGACCTGGACGGGGCCCTCTCCGACAAGGCCAACGAGATCTACTTCGATTCCCAGGTCACCTCCCTGCGACCCGGAGCCATCCTAAAGGCTATCGCGGCGGGCAAGGCGATCTACACCGAGAAGCCCACCGCGACGACCCTGGACGAGGCGGTCGGACTCTGCCGGGCCGCCAAGGCCGCGGGGGTCAAGAACGGGGTCGTCCAGGATAAGCTCTGGCTGCCGGGCCTGCGGAAGCTCAGGTACCTGATCGACACGGGCTTCTTCGGCCGGATCCTCTCGGTGCGGGGAGAGTTCGGGTACTGGGTCTTCGACGGCTTCTCCCAGCCCGCCCAGCGGCCCTCCTGGAACTATCGCGCCGAGGATGGCGGCGGGATCATCCTGGACATGTTCTGCCACTGGCAGTACGTGATCTCCGACCTCTTCGGGCCCATCCGCTCGGTCTCCGCCCTGGGGGCCACCCACCTGCCCAAGCGGGTGGACGAGAAAGGCCAACCCTACGACTGCAGCGCCGAGGACTCGGCCTACGGAACCTTCGAGCTCGAGGGCGGCGTGGTCTGCCAGTTCAACAGCTCCTGGGACGTGCGGGTGCGCCGGGACGACCTGTTTGTGATGCAGGTGGACGGCACGAAGGGCTCCGCCGTGGTGGGGCTCCGGGAGTGCCGGATCCAGGGCGAGGCCATGACCCCCAAGCCCGTCTGGAACCCCGACCTCGACTCC
>Ga0209450_10001399_pt1 | contig 12078 bp, 10 predicted proteins | sample FrelakmetLWP11LW_FD_187149 | JGI IMG/M metagenome (GOLD analysis project Ga0209450, IMG submission 187149) | Freshwater lake sediment microbial communities from the University of Notre Dame, USA, for methane emissions studies - LWP11 LW (SPAdes)... | ecosystem: Environmental > Aquatic >... | reverse complement strand
ATCTGGCTAACGGCGAATCTGCCCTGCCCCAAGCGCTTAAAAGCGATTCTCCCGCTGTGGCTGCCCCGGATACCATGAGCGGTGCGAGATGCTCCCCTTTAATGTCGTTCAGGCCTTGCGTCACATCTCCCCTGCCACCACCGACAGGGTTTTGAAGCCTGTTCGAGCGAAGTATGGAAAACACGGGAGATCAATCACCAAGCCGGGGAGACTCTTGCGAAAACAGATACCCATTGCTACCAACCAGTGGGATGAATCCCGTCCGGGATTCCTTGAAGCAGACATGGTTGCCCACTGCGGGGATATGACAGCAGGGATGTATGTCTCCATCCTTGACCTTGTGGATATTACTAACGGGTGGATAGAGCAAAGGGCAGTCTTGGGGAAGGGAGAACGGAACGTTTTAGAACAGATCGCCGATGTGGAATCCTCATTGCCTTTTTCCTTGCTCGGGTTTGACTGCGATAATGGCTCAGAGTTTCTCAACTACCATCTCGTGATACACTTTACTGAAAGAACACAGCCTGTTTACTTTACTCGAAGCAGGGCGTAACATAAAGACGATAATGCCCATATCGAACAGAAGAACTGGACCCATGTGCGGCAGTGGTTCGGGTACGATCGATCTGATGATCCCCATATTACTTCACTACTCAATGACCTCTACCGGAATGAGTGGCGGCACTTCCACAACTTCTTCTGTCCCTCGGTAAAGTTTATTGCCAAGAGCGGATTGGTTCAAAGACCATCAAACGCCACGATAGTCCGAAGACCCCGTGTCAGAGAATCATCACTTCCGCTCATATCCCGGAGTCGATAAAACAATCTCTGGCAAAAGAACTTGAAACCTTCAACCCTTTTGTGTTACGAGAAAACATTGAGGTGAAGCTGAAAATGATCTTCACTGTTCTCCACCTTGAGTAAGATTTATTATGAGTCAATGTTACCAATCTTTATAATGGCTTTGGTAAGATATAATTATGAGGCAACTGGCTATTTTTTCCATCATTCCTCCAAATGGCAAACCCTTGCATCATCGATGTCAAGTAAAATCAAGTTCCAGCTCTTTTAGTGTTTTATTTGTTGGTACCCCTGTCACCACATCCCATCCCACAGCAGCGTAGTATTGATCAAGCTGGTTTTCAAAGCTGTTTTTGTCAATGACGTGGCCTTTCGATGGCCCCTTTGAAGAATACTCTCTAAATAGGCGCTCTGGCAGAGTATCATCTTTTCTTCGAAAACCTTCCCTCGTGTTGAAAAGTCGGGTCAAGTTCCATGTCCGTTGATTGACAGTTCGCATCTCTTCGGCTGTAAATGACCAACCGGTTATAGCAGATATGGCGTCGATATAATCCTCGAGAGTTGTTGCAAAACCAAAAGCACAGGCAATCAGCGTATCAAACATGACGTAGGTCAACTGAAGATCGGCTACCATGAGTGCCTTGCCTTCGTATGCATATCTGCCGTCTGCGGCAATCAGCAGTTCGGTACGTAGTGTATTTGACCGCACATGGCAAGCCCCCCTATCAGAAAGGGCATATGTCAGGCCCTGACCTTTCATACCTCTTGGATCGTACCCGGGCAGTTCCAAACCTTTCACGTGCATGGCAAATTCCGATGACCCTTTGATCTTTTCTGAGACTAATTTGGTTCCTTCAGATAGAAGAGCACCGATTCCTTCTCTCTTTCCTATAAGATGAACTAGAGCTATAAGAACCTCACCATTGCCGAAATTTAGCTTAAGACCGCCGGTATCTTCTTTTGTTATTAGGCCCTTCTCATAACACTCCATGGCAAAACCAATGGTCACGCCACAGGAAATAGTGTCCATGCCATATTCCTCACAAAGCCTATCGGCCGCATTGATCACGGCAGGATCATTAATTTCGCAGTTCGGACCAAAAGCATACATGGTCTCATATTCGGGACCCTCGTTAATATAGTTCAATCCGAAGGCCTTTGTCTCCACTATTCTACTGCACCCTATTGGACACCTGTAACAAGCTTTAGATTTTGTCTGATACTTGAGAAAGGCGTTAGCATTAATATCATCGGCATAGTCAAAGATATTTTCCTTCCAGTTCCTCGTAGGCAGGGTCCCCGTGGTCTGCGTAACATCTACCGTCATCATTGTTCCTATACGGGGGAAAACTCCCCCCCTTTTCGTCATAGGGTTTTCTGAGATCTTCTTATGAACGCGGCTTATAATGGCTTTTAACGTTGAATTTTCAGCTATATCAACTTTTTGCGATCCTCTTAACACAACTGCTTTCAGATTCTTTGCTCCCATTACCGCACCTGCACCCCCACGCCCAAAGTTCCTGCCTTCAGTCAGGATATTGGCATATCTAACAACTTTCTCACCAGCGGGACCAATGACGGCAACGCTGACCTTCCCCCTTTTTTCTTCCTTAAAACGGTCTTTCAGCTGTTTCTCAGCCTCATTAGTTGTTAGACCCCAGAGATTGCTTGCATCGTGGAAAGAAATTTCCCCGTTGTCAACAAAGATATATACGGGACTCCTTGCCTTTCCGGTAATGGTAAGTGCGTCATAGCCAGCGTATTTTAGACATGGGCCAAAACTGCCACCAGCGTAAGAATCTAGGAATGTTCCCGTCATGGGAGACCTCGTTATCACGCCACCTCTGCCTGAACAGGGAAAAGAGGTACCGTTGATGGGGCCAGAAACAAAGATAAGGACATTGGACGGTTCATACGGACCGGTCCCGGGCTTCTGAAGGCGGTAAAGCAAGTATGCACCGAGGCCTTTACCACCGAGATATTTTCTGGCTATCTCTACCGTTAGGTCCTCAAGTTTAACCGTTTGATCCGTTAGATTAACATGAGCTATTTTTCCTACGTATCCTTTCATCGATGCCTCCTAACATAATGCTGCACGTTAAAGCTCAAATGCACCCTTTCATCTCTGCTTAATAAATACTAGGTTTTTTTGACTAATTCAGCGCCAATCCTCCGTCAACTATTATCGTCTGGCCTGTGATGAAATCACTGTTGTCTGAAGACAGAAAAACTATGGTACCCGTTAGGTCTTCAGGTTTCTCGGGGCGTTTTATACAATGAGTCCCGATTATCATTTTGATTACTTCGGCAAAGTCTTGGGGATTTTCCTGTAAGATTTCTGTCTCAGTATAACCGGGGACAATAGTGTTGACGTTGATGCCCGCATCGCCTACTTCCTGTGCCATCGAGCGCATCAAAGCAACAATGCCACCCTTTGATACCACATAGTGGAGAAAGTGAGGTAGTCCCTTATAGAACGTCCCCGAAGATACATTACCCCACCACAAGCAGCAGGGGACACAATCCAAAGGGATTTTATGACTAAATACTTCAAATATCCAATCATCAGCCATAAACAACCTCGACATTAACTCAATTCAACATTACCCAATAAATCATATTTTGATCAGCACCAAACAGGATAAAAATGTTCACTCAAGTCGAGTCAAATCCTTCAAGAACAATCCGGACATGAACCCAATCTAATCAACTCTTGACCCTTCAACAGTAAGAATTGACCTCCCGTAAGCATCCGAACATCCTCTTTTTCTCTCCTGAGTAATTTCTATTTCAGTTTACACAATCTCCGCGCATTTCCCTCATAGATAGCTTGACGGTCTACATCGCTTATATCAAGGTTATCGATTATATCGATTGTGCAACGAATGTATGCTGAACCTCGCTCAGGATCAAAGGGTGAATCAGAAGCAAATAGCACATGGTCCGCTCCGAAAAATTTAAGCCCAAGTGCCGTCGCATCTTTAGCGCCGAAGAGGGCTGTATCGGCATAGAACATGTGGAAATAATCGAGGTGAGGTTTTTTAAGATTTTTAAGAACAGCTGTGTAATCAACATCTGATGTTCTTGTTCCCAACTGGTCCCACCCAGGGCCAACCCTTCCTTCAAAATAAGGGATCATACCCCCCATGTGGTGAGTAATAATTTTTAAGTTCGGATATTTGTCAAAGATTCCTGAAAAAACAAGATGGGCCATGGTAACGCTTGTTTCATAAGGCCACCCAAAAGTCCACCATATCTCATAGTGACTCTTCGTTTCGGACTTGTAGTCTGGAAAATCAGCACCCCTAGCAGGATGAATCCATATCGGACGGTCGAGTTCTGCCATGAGGCCAAAAAGTGGGTAGGTTTCTGGCTTATCGACGGGGCTACCCAGTACATTCGTAAAGATCTGAACACCCACTGCTCCAAGATCTTTTACTGCCCGTTTTGCCTCTGTAAGAAGCCCTTCCGGATCATTCATAGGCAAGGAAGCAATAAATCCAGGGAAGCGAGTGGGGTACTTCCTTACCAACTCCGCAAGGCCGTCGTTTGCTAGTCGTGCAAGATCGGTAGAAACATGCGGTGACCCAAAATTTTCAATAGGTGGTGATGCAAGGCAGATGATCTGGGCATAATCATCAAATTTATCCATGATGCGAAATCGTTCATCGAGGTCCACGATACAGGGAATATTTCTCACCCGCTTATTCATATCCTTCGCGTTTGGGGCAATACCGATCATCTTATCAAAATACGTTTTTGGAAAGATGTGGTTAAAAATATCGAGCTTCATTATGTCCTCCTTTTATTTAAAAGTTCTGTATAATGCCCGATCATTGAATGGCCTGCCGTGGCATTAACAAGCGCCTTAATCAATGAAAGACTCTTTTCTCTACAGTGCGAATTGTCTTCGTCACTTCATTAATAATTTGGGCAGCCATAACGAAATGGCTGGAAAGTACACAAGTATAAGCAAACAGACAGACATCGCCCCAATGAACGGATAGACGCCCTTATACACAGTATTCATCGGTACCTTTGTAATACCTGATACCACAAAAACATTAATAGCCATGGGAGGTAGGATAATTCCAATCATGGTGGTGACACAGACGATGACGCCAAACCAGACAGGATCGTAGCCCAACTTGAGAACCAAGGGAATAAAGATGGGAATGGCAAGGATTACGAATGCTAAATCCTCGATAAAGGAGCCTCCAATTAATATGACGAAGATAATGATCATAATGATGATACTCCTGTCTACGGAGAGACTCCCTAGCCAATCGGAAACGATATATGGAATTTTTGTAACTGCAAAAAAATGGCCAAGAACTGTTGCACCCAGAATTAGAGTAAGAACCATGCAGGCAATGCGCAGAGAATCAAGGACTGATTTTATAAATCCCTTTAAGTTGATATCCTTTTTCAAGACCACCAGAAGCAGTACGGCGAAGGTTCCAACACTTCCCGCCTCTGTAGGCGAGAAGAACCCCGTCATGAGACCTCCCACAACTGCCAGGAATACAGCCATAACCCACGATAGGGGGGCCAGGGATATAACCCTTTCCTTCCACGTTGATTTTTCCGCGGCCCTTGGTCCTAACATTGGGTTTATTTTGCACCAACAAAATATTGTGACTATGAAGGAAAAAGCCATCAATAGCCCTGGAATGATACCGGCCAGAAACAGCATGCCGATTGATGTTTCTGTGATGATGCCGTATATGATCAAGGTAACACTTGGCGGCATGATGACCCCTAATGTTCCAACAGTTGCAACGGTTCCGCAGGAGAGTCTTTTGTCATATTCATACCTGTCCATTTCCGGGACAGCGATTGTCGCAAATGTTGCTGCAGTTGCAGGGGATGAGCCGCATATGGCCTTAAAAGCAGTTGCTGCCGCAATCGTTGCGATGGCAAGCCCACCGGGAACATGGCCGGCAAATTTGTAGGCCGATTGGTAAAGATTCCTTGAAATCCCACCAGTAGCCCCGATCTGACCCATAAGCACAAAAAGAGGAATAACAATCAATCCGTAGGAAGAGAAGACGCTGAAAATATCCATAGCCAAGAGATTAAGAGCACCTTCAACGCTCACGATTAAAGCGTAGCCGATGAAACCTGCCAAAGCCATGGCGAAGCCTATTTCAAAACCAACAAGAAAGAGTACGAACAGCAGAAGTACAGTGAAAATTGCGATGATAGCCAGGCTCATGATTTTACCTCACAAACGAGATCGTAAAAAAGCACCAGAGAAACGATAAAACAGCAAGCTCCTATGCCGTAAGCGACGGGATATTCCGGCAGATGAAGGTTAGCAGTCACCTGTCCCGATTCCCACAAATTAGTGCCGTAAGGAAAGGACCTCCAACCAAAAAGAGCAAAGACAGCTATCCCAAGGCATCGAGTGATTATACGAAAGACCTTTTCCCAAATTCGAGGAAGTTTTTCTATGAGAAAGTCTACAGAGACATGACCTTTATCGAAAGCGGTTTGTGGAACCGAAAATCCTATGGCAATTGCCCCTAGGAGAACAACGACTTCGTAAACCCAATCGATGGGCATCCTGAATCTTCTCAAAATTACATCTGTAACAGTAAGAAACACAATGGATACAAGGGCGAGGCCAGCAATCCAAAACATGAGACGACTCAATCTTTCTATGACTAAAAACACTGTTTTCATCAGTAACTCCTCCGGTCCTGAAATTCTGACTTTCTACGTTTTAGTTGTGAAATTCACCCAATTCATTTGGAATATTTTTGTGATAGCTGGATAGCATCCTCATAGACCCTTTTCCCGGGCAGCCCTTTTGCTTCCATGTCGGCAATCCATTTATCATTCACCGGTTTGACACGATTAGCCCATACTCTTCTTTCTTCTGATGTGGGTTCGTATGTCTGCAGTCCTCCTTTTTTAGTCTCCTCCTTGCTCGACATGGCAACTTGATCAACCGCTCTGCCTAACACCTCTGACAGTCGGGCACCGGCAAATTCTTCCAGGACCTTTTGTATATCTGGCGGTAAACTGTTCCACGCCTTCATATTCATCACAAGGCCACAGGGTATGGTGAAGAGATTGACAATTGTGTGGTACTTAGTTACCTCTTGAAACCTGAAATCCTTGAGTGCTGAAGTGGGGGTTAATAACCCATCAAGGAGCCCTCGCTGAAGTGCGTCATAGACTTCAGAAGCAGACATACTCAGAGGCGACGCCCCAAATTCTTTGAGCATTGCTGTCTGCTGAGGACCCGGGCTTCTGAGTCTCATTCCCCGCAAATCTTCCGGCAACTTCACTGGTTTATTAACCATGAGGATTTGGCCGGGATCGGTGGTGTAAAGGGAAAGAACCTTCACCCCTGGGTATTCTGATTTGAGATATTTCGGATAAAGCTCCCAGAGAGTAAGACTCCCCGCCCTTCCTGATGAGACGCCAATGGGAAGCTCCATCACAGTGGTCAGCGGAAAGCGGCCAGGACTGTAGCCGGGGATGAAGTGGGCGATGTCGACAACTCCCTGCTTGGCCATGTCATACAAATCTTTTGCTTTACCCAGAGCCTCAGCGGGATAGATAGTGATCTTTACCCTTCCCTTGGTTGCATCCTCCACCTGTTTAGCAAAAGGGACAAAACCTTTAACATGAAAACTGTGCATAGGTGACATATAATGGGCCAATTTCAATTCAATAGGCTTCGCTGTTTGTGCATCAGATGATGTTCCCCACGCAAAAACCATGAATACTAGTGCGATCGTAAGAATAAGCAAATACCTTTTCATGTTTTCCTCCTCCTATTAAAAAAATATCAGCTACCCAAGCAACTGTCGGGATCAAGGTAGCCTGCCATGTGTTCTGTCACCCTCGGTCAAAGTTAATCTCAGTTTTGTGAATCACATGAATAGAGCACCCTAACAGGAATATTGTTCCCAGGAGTGCCGTGTCCATTTTTCAACTGCCCTCCGCACTTCAGCATAATTATCATGGCAAACTCCGGCATGCGATAATGTTGGCGTCAAGGTCTAGGATACCCTTGATCATGATCTGGCCTAACTCAACCGGACCGTCAACGGTGTTGTGAGCGATCTCTTTCATACATGCTATGAGTCGGTCCTTCGGTATCGGCTTATCAGACCTCACCGGGAGGAGTGATGCGCCAGACCTCCTCGTTTTCAAAGTTGTAGTTAATACCCGGGCCGGGTGGAATATTTCCTGTTTCACATATTCAGCGCCCTTCTTGCACCTGATGCCGAGGATCTTGCTTATATCCTGTCCATTAACCTCAAACCTAGCTTTGCAGCCGAGCGGACATAATATACATATAAGTTCTTTTGTCATTAAACATCTCCTTTCAACCTATGGCACGCAACCGTCACGTTGCCGCTCTCCCATGACTCAGCTACATCGGAAGCCTTCAGTTTCACTTTGACAACTTCAGCTGGTGAAAGCACCTTATGTTTTTTCCGATATTCACCAACTGTCAATTCAGCATTTTCGAGAGGCTCCTTGACCCGCACGGCAAACTCAATGTTACCTGAACCGGTTATTCTCTGAGGGGTCACACTCTTAATACCTTCACCAATCACAACAAGGATTTCTTTTGCTCCCTTCTTGATTTCCCCGTTTATGTATCGGGCTGCATTCTGCCCTGCTACTTCACCGCCAAAAGTAACGTTATCTACCAAGTCATAGACCTGGACCACGTTACCGGCGGCAAAAACACCATCTACGTTGGTCTGGGAAAACTCATCGACGAAGGGACCACCAGTGGCTCTGTCGATCTTTACGCCAGCCTCTTTGGATAGCTCGTTTTCCGGTATCAGACCCACTGACAAAAGAAGGGTGTCGCAGTCGATGCTCCTCTCCTGTTCCTTTAGGGGATTTCCATTATCGTCAACTGGGGCTATCCGGACACCTTTCAGCCGATCGTTGCCGTATATCTGCGTTACGGTGTGGCGAAGGAGAAGGGGGATGTCAAAATCTCGGAGACACTGGATCTCGTTTCGAATGAGGCCTCCTACACGGGGCATGATCTCAACAACCGCCTTGACCGACGCACCTTCCATATGGAGACGCCGAGCCATGATCATGCCTATGTCGCCCGATCCCAGTATCACAAACTCTCTACCGGGTAGATAACCGTCCACGTTGACCAATTTTTGGGCCAGACCAGCAGTGAATATACCTGCCGGCCTGCTGCCGGGGATACCTATACCGAAGCGGGTCTTCTCGCGACAACCCATGGCGAGAATAACAGTCCGTGGAAGTACTCTAAACTCCCCCCACTCTGCATTCATTGCTACGATGCTTCTGTCAGCACGAAGGTGGATCACCATGGTATTCAGGCACAGCTTTATATTAGATGAGCTAAGTTTAGCAATGAATCGCTCTGCATATTCTGGGCCTGTCAAGTCCTCCTTAAAATAGTGCAACCCAAAACCCGTATGGATGCACTGATGAAGTAAACCACCGGCGTTTTCCGCTCTCTCCAGGACAAGAATATTTTCTACTCCAGCCTCATGAGCACTGAGGGCTGCCCCCATACCTGCCGGTCCTGCTCCGATGATTGCGAGATCTACCTCCTTTGTTAACATGTCTCTCCGCTCCTTTTGTTTGCTTTTTTCTTTTTCATATAGATCCTTAGTCTCGGAGTTCTTCCTAGAAGAAATAAAATGCGCCGATCCTGAAAGCGTTCAATGAACCGTTCCTGTCAGCATATAGTGCTCCGCCTGAACCTGGGATTGCTGTGCCGTAGTTCGCATACCTCGTCTTGATGTAATCCCACTCAAGGCTGAACCTCATGGCAGGGTTGACATCATAGGAGAGGTTGACGATGTACTGAGTTTCAGACTGGACAAGGTTGTTCACGCCAGTTGTTTTCCAAGCATTTTGCTTGTATGCATCGCTCATGCTGTATTTCATGTAACCATACCAGCCGGACATAAAGAGCTTGTTGGTAAAGAAGTAGGTCACCTGTCCCCAACCACCCGTGAGTTTCGGGTAACTGTAAGTAGGATTTGTCGATGTGCTGGTGTTATATGCGCCCACTGCAAACGGGCCCATGTACCATGAAGGGTTCTGGCTCATGAAGACGATACCGGACACGGAGAGTGCGCCGCCCTTGTCACCATTCTTCTCGGGGATGATGGGGATGAAGCCCTTGAATGCTGCGCCCCATGCTGTCTCTAACTTGTCATCATAGGAGTAAGGATTCTGTACTACCGTGCCTGCGCAGCCACCAGCTGTACATGCGTAGTTCGTGCTTGTCGTTGCCTGTGAGGCATAAATGGGTCGTTCCCAGCCGTAGAAACCGCTCAAGCTGAAGAGCATCTGCCACGGGCCGATTTTGCCGCAGGTGTCGCTGGTGTAGCTGAACTCGCCCTCGAAGAATGGGTATGGGCTCAAGGTAAAGTTGTTGACCCGTGTTGATCCACCGGAAGTAGCTAAAGCGTCAGCGGGGGAGATTATACCAAGAGAAAAGTTGAAGTTCTTGTTGATGGTGTGATCCCACATGATCTGGGGCTCTCTGTAACCTTTATTGAAGGCACCCAGCATGTTCACACCAAGCAGTACGTTTGCAAATGTAGGCATGAGGCCCCACTTCTGCCATGTATGACCTATGGTCAGTGCGTCGTTTTCCCACTGCATCTTCATGAAGGCATGCCGCATAACAAAGGTACCGTAGTTTGAGCCACCAGCTGTGCCCCTGAACTCGCCCTCGAGGAAGCCCATTGTCTTGGCGCCCCAACCGTCGGGACCCTTGATGAGGAAATTGAGCCTTGTCTCGCCGGCGGCTGAGAAAAAGTTGCCATACTCATCGGCAAAGTTCTCATAACCACGATAACTTTCTCTCTCAGCCTTGTAATAGTCTGCTCCGGAGCCTGACTGGGTCTGATAACCCATATCAAACTTGACGAACCCTCCGATGGTAAGATCCCATCTGCTTGTTGAACTGCCTGCATAGCTAACTGCAGGAATTGCGAGAAATAATGCAAGTGCAATCACTATAAACTTCTTCATCACTACCTCCTTTTCATTATTTTTGCGTTTCAAAAAACCCATACCACCTCCTTTTTTAACATGTCTCTACGCTCCTTTTGCTTGCTTTTTCTGTTTCATATAGATCCTTAGTCTCCGATTTTAGAATGAAGGAGTCGCCGCCTTTCTTCCGCAATTCCAGGGGTGAGACACCCATCTCAGAGGCCATAACCTGGAGCACTCTTGATGTACAGAACCCCCCCTGACACCTACCCATGCCGGTTCTCGTCCGAAACTTCACGTCATCCAGTGTTCGGGCGCCATTCTTTACCGCATTCACCACCTCATGCTCGCTCACCTTCTCGCACCTGCATATGATATGACCGCATCGTGGGTTCTGCTGAATTTTCTTATTCTTTTCTTCGGTACTCAACTCAATAAATCGCGACTCATAATAGCGATAAGGGTTGAAATCAGCCTTTTCTACCAACTCCAGCCCTTCATTTGCGAGCATCTTCACTACTTCTTGCGCTGTGGCTGGGGCTGGTCCCAAGCCAGGAGCGCCAACGATGACATTCACGAAGTTTGGAGCCGGACATTCATAAACATGATCATCAGGGTTTTTGGTATTGAAGGTTAGATGTCCAGAATAACTCGATATCATGTCCCGCTCTGGGGAGATAGAAGGGAAGAAGTATTTAGCCATTTTATAAAGGGTTTTGAGGCCCTCAGTGGTGGTGTTCAGATCATATCTGTCGGTACAAGGCTCCATTGTGTGCGAAACAAGGAGGTTCCCTTCCGTCGTCGGCAGTAGGGCGGCAGGGTTCATGGGCTTAGGCATCCGAGCTACCATCATCCTAGCATAATCCCTGTTTTCCAGAATCAGCATTTGGCATTTGACAAAGGTTACCTCAAAATTATCCCTGCCGATCATTGCCGATATCTTATCAGCGAAAAGACCTGCTGCATTCACCACATATTCAGCAGAGATGGTTCCTCTGCTGGTCTGAATATGGTACCGGCCGTTTGCCTGTTTGATTCCCGTGACCGTGGTTTCCGTCAGGATATCAACTCCATTGTCTCTAGCATTGTCGCCGAATGCGGTTACCCATTCCACGGGAAAGATGCAAACCTCGCTCGGATCAAAGAGACCGCCGATAAATTGTGGGCCAACCAGGGGCACCTTCTCCATTATGCCATCTCTGTCGAGGATTTCAATGCCTTCGATTCCGTTTTCCTCGGCGATCTGCTTCATAAGTCTGTATCGTTTCATCTCTCCCTGGTCTACACCGAGCATGAGAC
>Ga0209450_10001398_pt1 | contig 12078 bp, 5 predicted proteins | sample FrelakmetLWP11LW_FD_187149 | JGI IMG/M metagenome (GOLD analysis project Ga0209450, IMG submission 187149) | Freshwater lake sediment microbial communities from the University of Notre Dame, USA, for methane emissions studies - LWP11 LW (SPAdes)... | ecosystem: Environmental > Aquatic >... | reverse complement strand
CCCCTTTTAAATCAGTAAAATATTGACCTTGGGGCGATTAACTCAGCGGTAGAGTGCTACCTTCACACGGTAGAAGTCAGAGGTTCAAGTCCTCTATCGCCCACCACTCCCTTTTTCTCGAGTCGTCCGCGAGCACGGGATGCCTGCTATTTCCCGCCCGCCGGCGGAAGGTTCATCCGGCGCACCAGGTCCTGGAAACGCGGATCGTCGAACAAAGCATCCAAGCCAAAGCCGCGCGTACGAAGCCATGGTACCGTACCCTGATGGACTTTGTAGGCTGCCTCCAAGACCTGCATGGCCATGTCCTTGTCTCCAAGTCCCAAGAAAGCCGTGGCCGTCATTATGGCGTAGGGAGAATCCTTGGGGAGCTTGGGCGCGATCGCCAACGCCTCGTCCCGTTGGCCGGCGGCGACATAGGCCATGATCAGCTGATGATCGCCAATAACGGGATTCAGCTCGGCGAGCCCCCGAGCCGCATCCATCGCTTCCTTGTGCATGCCCTTCTCGGAATACGCGCGCCGCAAGATGTAATAGCTCGGCCAGAAATTCGGCTCCAGATCGAGCGCTTTTTTGGCCTCGACGATCGCCTCATCGAACCGGCCGGCATAGTTATAGAGATCGCCGAGCCAGCCGGTGTTGAGCGCCCGAAGCGGATCGAGGTCACGGGCCAGCTTGTGTTCAGCGATCGCCTCGTCCAGGCGGTCAAAAAGAGCCAGGTACCACGCATAGTGGTAGTGGGTCATGGCCAGGCTGGGGTTGAGCTCCAGGGCGCGCTTGAAGAGCCTCTCCGCTTTCTCCCAGTCCCATTCGTAGTAAAGGGCGGACTCCGCTAGGGCGCCCACGGCCTCGGCCATATCGGGGTCGAGCTTGAGGGCTTGTTCGGCGGCGGCTCTGGCCCGGGGGTAGACTTCAGCGTCTTCGGCGCCGCCGTGGCCGAGGGTGATATATCCTTGGGCCAGGCCGGCATAGGCCAGGGGCTCCGCGGGGTCGATCTCCACGGCCTGATGGAGGAACCGCATGCCCTTCTCGAAGCTCTCCGGATTGTTCTGGGACACGTAGAACATCCCTTTGAGATAGGCGTCGTAGACGTCGGGATTAACGGTCTTGCCAGGGATCAGACGCGTCCGCTCGGACGGGAGCAGCTTGAGCGCCAGCTCCCTGGCCACGCTCTGTGCGACCTCGCTCTGCACCAGGCTGATGCTCGAACGGTCATGTTCGAAGGTCTCGGCCCAGACTTGCGTCTGGTCCTTCACCTTGATCAATTCGACGGCGATGCGAACGCGGTTGGACTGGCGCTCGGCGCTGCCCTCCAAGATATATGCGACACCCAGCTCGCGGCCGATCTGGTCGATCGGCGTATCGCCCTTCCTGTAGCGCAAGACCGACGAGTGCGCGATGACGTTCAAGCCCGACGGATTGAGACGTCCGAGCTGGGTGATCGTTTCCCGTGTGACGCTATCGTTGAGGTACTCCTGTTCCGCGTCGCCCGTGAGGTTGGCGAACGGGAGAACGGCCATCCGGATGGCCGGAGGGGGCGAGGATTTGCGTCCGAGAAGACGGTCTCGGACCCCTCCGACGTTGAGGCCGAAAAGGACAAGGAGGATGGCCAAGGCGGGGGCGAGAAGAGAGGCCGCATTCCATCCGAATATCCTTCTCCCGATCCGTCGCTTGGCCTTGAGCGGCTTGAGCCCTTCGGCGACGGCCCCGAGGTCCTCCCGGAACTCCTCCATCGTTCGGTAGCGCTCGGAGGCCTTCTTGGCCAGGGCTTGAAGGACGATCTCGTCCAGCCCCGCAGGCAGCCCGGACTGAATTGCTGATAGCGGCTTCGGTTCTTTATGGAGGATCGCATGGATGACCGTCTGGTCGTGGTCTCCCTTGAACGGCATCTCACCTGTGAGCATCTCGTAGAGGACAATCCCCAGCGACCAGATGTCGGTCCGGCCGTCCAGGTCCTCGCCCCGGGCCTGCTCGGGCGACATGTAGGCCACCGTCCCGAGGGTTGTCTGGCTCTTTGTGAGCGAGCTCCCGCCCCGGAGTTTGGCCAAGCCGAAATCCATGACCTTGGCCTGGCCCTTCCCCGTGACCATGATATTGGCGCTTTTAACGTCACGATGGATGACGCCTTTGTCGTGGGCTTCGCCTAGCCCGGCGGCTATTTGGACGGCATAATCCAGCGCCTCCTCCGACTTGAGCGGCCCTCTCCTAAGCTGGTCCCGAAGCGTCTCCCCTTCCACATACTCCATGGCGATAAAGGAGCGATCTTCGCTTTCGCCGACCTCATAGATGACGCAGATGTTCGGGTGGTTGAGCGCCGCGGCCGCCTGGGCCTCGATCAGGAACCGCTCCTTGAGCTCCAGAGAATCCATCAAATGCGGCGGGAGGAACTTCAGGGCCACCGACCGCTTGAGCTTGATATCCTCGGCTTTGTAGACCACCCCCATCCCGCCGTTGCCGACCTCGTCGATGATCTTGTACTTGCCGGCGATGAGATTGCCGGGCTTCAAAACGTGGACGGGTGTCTCCAGCGTCCTTGTCAGCGATACGGTGGGCGAGCCCGCCTGACCCAACGGCGCGGCGCAGCTACTGCAGAAGCGGGAATCTTCCCTATTCTCGGCATGGCATTTCGGACATTCCATAACGCCCTCCCCCGTCCCGATGCCAAGATATTATCATCCCCCGCACAGCCGGTCAACGGGAATGGGCGACCGCTCCTTTGTGCCCAATTTGTGCCTAAAAGATGTCAGGAATATCGAAACGTATCTAAAGATATCGAACTCTATCAAAATCAAAGCTGTCTTTATAACGGCCACATTTCAACAGAATTCAATTATTTTCTACACTTTAGATTAATTCGCCGCTTCCTACACACGGTAGAAGTCAGAGATTCAAGTCCTCTATCGCCCACCTCCTCTGTTAAATGCTCGGTGCTTCGGTTCCCCCTTAATGGTGTAAGGGGAATTACGAAATACAAACAGCATCTTAGGACGCGTCTTTGTTAGCCCGAAACGGGCTCCACTAGTCCCTCTTGATTCGTCAAGGGGGGAGGGGGGATTATCGTATGGGAATGGCCTGCGCTACCCCTTGCGTTCGCAAGAGGCGGACGCCTACTCTCTTATTACCGGCCCGAGGTATTTGTCCAGCCAGGCCAGGGTTTCCTTGATGAACTCGCGCCGCGGCGGGATATGGTCGGTGTCGTACAATTTCATCTCCTTGAGCTCGTCCGGAGTTCCCAGCAGATCGAAAAAGGGCTTGGACGATGTCGGAAGAGGGAATAAACTGTCGTACCTGCCGTTCAGCATCAGGGTTGGTATCCTGACCCTGGTGATGTAGTTGATCTGACTGATCTCGGGACGCCCCATGTCACACAGCCCTCCCGCCACCAGGATGCTGGTCTTAAAGCGCTCTTCCACGGCGGGGATGATGGCTCCGAGCGCGGCGCCGGAACACATCCCGCAAAAGGCGAGCTTCTCCCCGTTGATGTCCGGGCGCGTCTCCAGGTAGTCGATGGTCCTCCTAAAATCCTTGATCTCCTCGATGAAGAGCTGGGTATGTTGACGGGTGTGGAGCTCGTCGTAGATGGCCGCCAGGGCGTCGCTCCCGCGCTCGAAGGTCCCCTTCCAGACGGGAAAGACCACCGCCCGTCCGTTCTTCACGTAGTGGGATAGAAACATAACGAATTCAAAGTAGTCTTCAATGCCTTCGCTCGATCTTTCCAGGACACAGGGGTCCGCGGGCGTATAGACGACCGCCTGGTATGGAGGCCGGGCGCTTCCGGGAAGGAAGAGATAGGCCATGACCCGTTCGCCCCCGTAGGCGGCAGCAAAGGAGACCTTCTCCCGGATCCAGCCTCCGGGACTCTTTTTCCGGTACTCCACGCGCGGATCGAGACCGGTCTTGTCATAGGCGAATTGCTCCCTGTAGACCTGAAAGACCGGATCCGTGGCCGGCTCGACCTCGCGGGAAAGTTCGTTGGCGACGATCTCCTTGAGGGGCTGGAGCGCCGCCTCGGGGATCGTCTTCGGGTCGGGATAGAGAACGCAACGAAAACCGTTCTTGGCCGACCGGTCGAACGGCGGTACCTGGCTCTCCCGGTCGAACATGTACGTGCTGTCGTCCCAAGCGCCGCCCCTAACGAGCCGTCCTGCGGGGGTTTCGTTCGAACACCATTCCCTGACGTTCCCGGCCATGTCACTGGCGCCGTAGGGCGAGATCCCCGGCAGGCTTCCCGCGGGAACGGGGCCTTTGCCCTGAAAATTGCAGAAGGGGGCCAAGACCGCGAACCCTCCGAGCTGGGGAGTTTGGATCATGGGAGTGAAACCTCCCCGGGCCGCATTCCAATGAACTCTCGTCGGCAGGCTCTTGCCCGCGAATTCCGCATACGCCGCCGCCTCATACCAGCTCACGCCTGAAACAGGATGATCCGTTTGTCCTTCCGGATAATCCCCCGCATACCAGGTCGACGGACCGGGCAGCCCCGTCTGGTCCACGAACCTTCCAACGGCCTCCTCCCAGGCCAGTTCCCGGCCGTCCTCGCGGAACGGGGCGGTCCAATATTTCCTGTTGCCGTAACCCCCGGCGTCGACGAATTCCTTGTATTTTCGATTCGTGACCTCATATTTGTCGATGAAGAATTCTCTCAGCGTGCCGGCCGGCGTTTCCGTTCCCTCGACCCTTATCATTTCGGGAGGGAGACTGCCCTCCTTGTCGAGGACTCTCCAAAGATCCTTCGACCCCCGGGTCAAGGACGCCGCCAGAACGCTCTCGTAACCCTCCTTCTCGAATATCCAGCGAAAGATCCCGATCGGCACACGGGCTTTTTCGATCGGGGTGACGCCCACATAGGTCCATTCGGAGCCGGGCGACGTGTATTCCTTCATGGAGACCCGGGCTCCGGAAGGCTCCGTCCGGATATCGATGTTCACGGAGCATTTCGAGAAAAGCTCGATCAGCTTGGGATCGTTCCCGAGGACGGCTTCGGCCTGGACCGCCAGATTGTAAGGAGGGACCAAGTTCCGCCAGATGTCGTTCGCCTCGATCATCCGCTCGATCTCCGGAATGGCGACGCTCCGCGCCCAGCGGACCTTCGCTTGCCGGTCGAAGAACCAGGCGGCGAGGGCGGCGATCGCCCCGATCGCGAGCAATATAGGAACGGCCACCGCGGGGCGGCGGAGCCGTATCATGAGAGAGCGCAGGTTGAAAACTCCCGAGGCCTCGGCCTGGAGCGCCGCCGCGAAGGCCTTCAGGTCCTTCAACATTTCCTCGGCCGAGTTGTAGCGGGCCTCGGTTTTCTTCTTCAAGGCCCGGGAAACGACCTGCTGCAGTTCTTGCGGAACGGGAGGCTTGCGGAGCTTGATCGGCTTCGGATCCTCATGGATGATGGAGTGGATGATGGAGAGGTCCCGGTCTCCCCGGAACGGCAGATCCCCGGTCAGCATCTCATAGAGGACGACCCCGAGAGACCAGAGGTCCGTCCGGCCGTCGACCTCCTCGCCTCTGGCCTGCTCCGGGGACATATAGGCGACCGTGCCGAGCGTCGTTTGGCTTTTCGTCAGCGACGACCCGCCCCGCCGCTTAGCCAGCCCGAAGTCCATGACCTTGGCCTGGCCTTTGGCCGTGACCATGATGTTGGCGCTCTTGATGTCCCGGTGGACAATCCCCTTGTGGTGCGCTTCCGCCAGTCCCGCGGCGATCTGGATAGCCATGTCCAAGGCTTCTTTAGCCGCAAAGGGCCCCTTTTTGATCTTGTCCCTGAGCGTCTGCCCTTCCACATACTCCATGGCCATGAAGGGACGCTCGTCGCTCTCACCGACCTCGTGGATAACGCAGATGTTCGGGTGCGATAGGGCTGCAGCTGCCTGGGCCTCGATCAGGAACCGCTCCTTGAGCTCAGGGGAATCCATCAGATGAGGGGGCAGGAACTTCAGAGCGACACACCGCTTGAGCTTGAGGTCCTCGGCCTTGTAGACAACACCCATGCCGCCGTGGCCGATTTCCTCGATAATGCGGTATTTGCCGGCAATGAGCTTGTCCTTCGCTATGACCGGGAGAGGTGTCGACAGGGTTTTCGTCAGGGAACCGGCCATCCGGGCATCTGCCGCGAGCGGCACTCCGCATTTCCCGCAGAAGTTCGTCGCGTCGGGGTTGTCAAACTGGCATTTTGAGCATTTCATGACCAGCTTACCCTTGCCGATGCCTGGATAGTATCACCGCTGGAATGGCCGGTCAACTGCGAAACACGGCCTCTCTTTTATGTCCAAATTGTGCCTAAAAGATGTCAGGAATATCGAAACGTATCTAAAGATATCGAACTCTATCGAGATCCAGAATGCCTTGAAGACAGTTTCCTTTCAGTGGTTTTCTTTTATTATCTGCGCCTTGCGTTTTTCCTCCGCTTCCTACACATGGGTGAAGTCAGAGGTTCAAGTCCTCTATCGCCCACCACTCTTTTCAATAACTTACGCTATCCCATGGTTCGGCAAAAAGACTTTTGTGCCCAAAATCGTTCCCAAATTCGGGCTGAGGAAATGGTTTACGACCGCTTGGAGGTGCTTATCGGTCAGGTGAGAAAGAATGTCTGTGGTTTCGATGGACTAATGTCCCAGGCAGAACATCATCAAGATTTTTCTTCAATCCATTTAATCATGACATCGAGGGCAAGACCGATGTTGCCGGTTTGGCAATGATTTTGGGCGTGCTCTTCTCTTGTGAACACCCGGCCTGTCACAGACCTGGCATTCGTTAATGCATTGATTTGCAGATCGCGCATTTTGAAGGGAATAAAGTGATCTTCTCTCCCTGTCAGAATCAGAACATCCTGTTTGACAAGTTCAGAATGAATATTCTGCTCGTTCATCTGCAAATAGATCTCCAAGGCATCGAGCGGTTTTTCCTTTTTCGTGATGTACTTCAGATGATCCACAACCCACGAGGCCATACCTTCTCTTTTCTCGAATTTCAGTACGGCCATACGATTCATGAATTCTCTGCAATGCTCCATGCTCCATAAATGAAGCCGTCGAAACAGGGGATTCATGGATTTCATATAATCAATGGCATACCCCGTAGCGATCACCCGCTCTATTCGCGGTTCAAATGCGGCGGCCCTCAGACAGAACCATCCTCCCATTGACAAGCCCAGCATGGTGGGCTTCGTCGGATGGAAATAGTCCAATATGGCTTTGGTCGGCTTTTCCCATTCGTAGATCAATGGCAGACCGTATTTCCTGAGCACAGCACCCTGCCCTGGGCCTTCAAAACCTATCACTTCATAGCCGCGGTTTGAAAAATATTTCATCATGGAAAACCATTCCTCTATGAAGGAATCGAATCCTCCGTGGATGAGAATGGTCCCTTTTTTCTCCGATAGCGGCAGAATCCTTAAGGCCGGAAGAAAGACCCCTTCATAAGGCACTTCATGTCGTTCAATCCCTTCATTGGAGAATACCTTATAAAACAGCCCAATGAACCTATCGTACAGGAGGTCTTTTTCAGGATCCTTCGCTTTCGTATAGAACTCAGCGGCTCGATAATAATAAGCGGCATTCACTAATCTATGTTCGGAAACTGCTTCTTCAGCCAGTTTGAGCATCTCGAGTTTCCAGTCTTTAAAACTCTTGATTCTCTTCCCTGCTTTTTCCATGTCTTCTAATCGTGCGTATCCTAACGAATGCCATCTGTTCAGTTGGAAATTGAACAGCTGCTTTTTATGGAACTTGTGGTATCCGATCGGAAACCCGATTTCGCTCATCTCCGCACCTCGCATATTATGAAAGTCCCACTACGGGCCTCAGCCCGGCCGGAAGCACCTGCACTCCTTCTCGAAGCGCCACTCATAGTCCGCAGGAAGATCCTGGGGCATCCACTGCGTTGGTGGCCGGCATTTTTCCCTAATAAAACACCGGGAGGTTCTGGTAATTGGGGCGTTTCTTCCGGACGAGCATCCTGACCTCGACGAATATTCTTCCTTTATCGGGCTTGGCCGTTTGGATGACCGTCGGATACCCGATGGCGAAGAAGCCACGGCGCATGGCCCGGAGGGCCGCAGACCAGTAATAGACGATCGCCTCATCGGAGGCGCATTCGAACTCGGAATACGCCTCCAGCCCCCCCTCAAGCCTTTTGATCTCGAACGGCGGCCGGACACTGGATCCTTCAGGAACAGGATACCCGACTTCCCAGAGGAGGTCCTGTTCGGGGAAGATCTGGTCGTCATTGAAATAGCGGAAGAACGGCTTCCCGACGGGAGACAGTCGGATCTCCTTCATATAGGCCTCGAGCTTGGCCAAAGCCTCCGGCTCCTGGCTGTGGCGTCCGCGCATCGGAAGGACAACGGCGATCGTCGGCTTGGCCCACTGCGTGGAGATCTCCAGATCGGGAAGCTTCTTTTCGATCTTCTTGATCGCCGTCCGGACTTCCCAGCGGTGACGCCCGTCGCCTTTGGCGTAGAGCCTGTCCGGACAAAAAACCATCGCTCCCCCGGCGGCCATGTAATTCCCGTCCAGCAGCCATGAGGACCATTGCTGGTTCAGCTCGTCCCCGTCAAAGGTCCCGGCTAACCGCACGGAAGTCTCCAGCGTGGCGGGATATGTCCGGTTCTTGAAAGGCGCAGGGGCGCGGGTCCCGTCGGGGACCGGGTATCCGACGTCCCAGGAGGTCGGATACTCGGGGTTCTCGACACGAAGGTTCGAATTCTGCTGGATAAAGGAGGGGCCAGTGGGCCTTGTGCCCGATAGCTCCATCCATCCCTGGAGCTTCTTCATGGCGACGGCAAGCTCCTCGAAAGGGCCGGTTGCTGTCAGCATCACGGCCTGAAAGGGCTCGGCCTTTCTGACCTGAAAATCGAAGCCTCGATTCTCTACGGCTTCGGCGATTTTCCGGCCAAACTCTACCGCGGATTCCGCGATATCTTGAGGTCCCGCCACGGGGATCTGAAGCTCAATCCGGGGTCCGCCCGATTTCTCCGGTCTGCCATGCCAGATTTCAGCAGCCGGACCGACAGGGAAGTATCCTTTCATCATGAGCTGAAGGATGAAGGGTGCCCAGGGATAATCGGGCTCGGGCGGGCCGGGAAGGATCGTGAAGGCGACCTTTTCTCCATCGAACCTGCGGATCTCAAACGGAGGTTCCGCTTCGGTGCCTTCTTCGACGGGGTACCCGATCTCCCATTCATTTTGGGAAAAGGGGACCTTTGACGGGTCCGTTAAATACCTGCCGAATGGAGGCCCCGCCGTTCGAACCTTTTTATCCTTGAGGTATTTCTCCAGTTTCCCGGCCGCTTCCGAAAGATCGGCGAAATAACCGCGTAAAGGCAGGACGACGGCCGTGAACGGTTTTGTCTCCTTGAAAGCTATTTCCATCCCCGGGTAGCCTCTATCCGGATGGAAGACCTGGATTTGCATCTCCGTCTTCCACGAAATTTTTTCGCCTTCACCTCCGCCACGCCAGAATTCAACCGCGGGAGGAAAAGCTGGGACATGGCCGCGGTCTTTGATGGCCTGCGCGAACCGGGCCCAAACTTTATCGGTTAGCCGAACGCCTTCGATCGTGGCGCAGGCGATCTGCTGTTCGCTGACTTGGAGGATCTCGAGGGGGCGCGCGACTTTGGTCCCGGGCGGAATGGGATAACCCGCCGCCCAGATGAACTCCTCCGGCCTGACCTCTTCGCTGTCGCTGAGATAGTATCCGAAGGGGGAATCCGTGGGCTTGATGCCGGCATCATCCAGCAGTTTCTTCGCGCGGGAGACGACGTTCCCGAATTCGTTGAGCTCGCCGATCATCGGAAGGACTGCGGCATAGAGGGGGGGCCGCATCTTGATCTCGACATCCAGCCGGAGTTCCTTGAGCTGGGCCTCCTCCATTGTCCGGAACTCCGTCTGATCGATCGCGACGGGAGGGATCCGCTTCTCGGAAGCTCTTCCCATCGGCAGAATTCCGGCCGTCAGGACGAGAGTCACGAGAACGGCCGTTGCCGTGATGAGCTTTCGGTTCTCCCACGTCTTCTTTTCCAGCCATTTCAGGCGCACGACAAGCCGGAAGGGGTCCTCGAAAACGCCCAGGAGCCCCATTCCGGGCTCGGCGGATTCGGTCAGCAATTCCCTGGCCGTGCTCAGCAGGGTCTGGCGGTATTGGACGGTTTTTTCCTTTAGCAGGCTGGCGACGGTCAGATCACAACAGACTTCCCGAACATGCTTCATCTGCCTCCGTGCCAAGATGATAAGGGGATTAAACCAATAGACGATCTGGATGAGCAGGAACAATCCGTGGAGCCACAGATCGCCACGCTTCAGATGGGCAAGCTCATGAAGGAGGACGTGTTCGGCGTCTTCCTCGGAGAGGGAATCCAGGTAGACGGCCGGCAGAAGAAGAACGGGGCGGAAGACCCCATAAACGGCGGGAGCTTTGGCTTCGTCGGAAAAGACGATGGCCGGAAGACGCCCCAGCTTCAGGCGGTCCGCAGTCCTGACGAGGATCTCGTAGTACCAGACGGGAATGGCCTTTTTTTCGACCTGACGTTTATGCCAGCGGCGAAGCCTGGTGATCCTGTGCGCCAGCAAGCCGGTGAAGACGGCTATGCCCATGATCCAGCCCATCATAGCCACGGCTTTCCATCCTAGCCTCGGCTCGGCTGTCAAAAGGGAGGCGCCGGCCGGCGAGGTCGCAGTCGTTTCTTTCGAGGACCGCAGGTCGGGACGCACGATTTTCGTTTCGGATGGCAGGGCCGGCAGTTTGACGACGTCTTTTGTCTTCGGGGATTGAAAACTTACATCCAGGATTTGTTCCAGTCGGGCTTGGGCCAGGGGCTGCCATCGGGATATCAGACTGCTCGGAAGCGTCCAGGACGGGGGAATGAGGAGTTTGATGAGGATGAGAAGCCAGATGGCATACCGGACCTGAGGCCAAGCCCAGCGCCGGAGGAAGAGGTCGATCGCCGAGATGATCAGGATGAGCAGGCTGACCTGCCAGATCATCGGGCCCATCCAGCCCCACCACGACTGCGCGACGTGATTGACGGCGTTGATCATCGTTTTTCTCCCTGCTTGGCTTCTTCATTCTGAAGGATCTTAAGCAGTTCCCGGCGCTGCTTATCCGATAGCTTGCGCTCTTCGGCAAGGAAGTTGAGAAGGGGCTCTACGGTTCCGTCAAACGCCCGGTCGAGCAGGGAGCGGAGCGCCGTGCGGCGGGCCTTTTCCAGGCTGACCAAGGGTTCATAGACGCTGGTATTCCCCAGCTTGCGCTCGCTGACCGCGCTTTTTGCGGCCAGCCTGGCCAGAAGGGTCTTGATGGTCGTATAGGCCCATTGGATATTGCCGGGAAGGTATTCGGCGATCTCCCTGGCCGTCGCCGGATAGCGTTTCCAAAGGGCATTCATGATCTGCCATTCCGCATCCGAAAGCTTCATCCGTCAGCCTCCTTGCTACATCTGTAGATGGAATACTACGTTTGTAGTAGTTTGTCAAGTGGAAAATGAATAAATAAAGTAGAACATTCCTCGAGGCATCCTGGAACACGACACAAGCTGAAATATTGTGCCCAAATTGTGCCCAAAATATGTCAGGAATATCGAAACATATCTAAAGATATCGAACACAATCGAAATGCTGGGGCGTTTAAAAATGGCCCTCTTGCAGAGTAATTGGATTATTTTCTACAGGTTAGATTCTTCCGCCGCTTCCTACACACGGTAGAAGTCAGAGGTTCAAGTCCTCTATCGCCCACCATTCCTCTATCCGAAACGCGGTCAACAAGTCTCCCCCTTAATTACAGAAGGGGGTGGGGGGATTAATAGATACAGGCAAAGTCTTGAGGGGCGTTTCGGTTCGAGCCGCCGGCCCTGTCCTTATTTCACGGGCCCCAGATATTTATCCAGCCACTCCAGGGATTCTTTAATAAGCTGATTCCTGGGAGCGCCATGCCCCGTATCATAGATGAGATGGCGTTTGTGCTCCTCGGGTGTTCCCAGAAGCTTGAACATCGGGACTTGCGCGGTTTCGTGGGGGAAAAAACTGTCGTGGCGGCCGTTCAGCATTAGAACGGGGATACGGACCCGCGATACAAAATGAAAAGGATCGACCTCCGGCT
>Ga0209450_10001397_pt1 | contig 12082 bp, 10 predicted proteins | sample FrelakmetLWP11LW_FD_187149 | JGI IMG/M metagenome (GOLD analysis project Ga0209450, IMG submission 187149) | Freshwater lake sediment microbial communities from the University of Notre Dame, USA, for methane emissions studies - LWP11 LW (SPAdes)... | ecosystem: Environmental > Aquatic >... | reverse complement strand
TCCTTCTTCCCTTCGACGTCGATGAATTCCATCACCTTGCGGCCCATCTCGATGCCTTCGGCGCTGTCGTACGGAATGCCTAGCCGCACCAGCATGTCGGCGAAACCCATCACGCCAAGTCCGATGACCCCGACTGATAACCTCATTTCAGGTCGATCCAGCGCTCTTCGCGCGCCGAGGTCTGGATCGTGCGGCGAGGGTGCGATCGGCGCGGTCCACTGGAAGCGCACCTTGTACTCGGTCGGCTTGATGCCCGATGGATTGGCCGGCCAGGCCGACACGTTGCGATACCAGCCGCCGTCCTCGACGTAGTACGAAATGTAGCCGCCGTACTCGCCGGCGAAGATCGCGCCGGGACGCGAGCGGTCCCAGACCACGTCGCCCGCCTCGCCGCCGCCGATGTAGCGCCAGTTCGCGAGCCCGTTGGCGTCGTTGGCCAGCGAGCGCGACGGACCACCCGCCGTGCCCCAGTCCTGGATCGTGCCGGCCACGTGCCACGGCACGCGGTCGTCGACGGCGATGTTGTAGAACTGCGCCAGCGGCAGCGGCGGCACGAACCAGGTCTTGCCGCCGTCGGTGCTGATGTCGACGCCGCCGTCGTTGCCGCTGATCACGCGACGCGGGTCTTTGGGGTCGATCCAGATGTCGTGGTGGTCGCCGTGGTGCGGTCCCTTGACCTGGGTGAACGACCTGCCGCCGTCGATGCTCTTGAGCAGCGGCACCTGCGGCACCCAGATCACGTCGGGGTTGGTGGGGTCGACGGTAAGGACCGTGTAGTACCAGGCGCGCTGGCGCAGGCTGCGGTGCGCGTTGATCCGCGTCCACGAGCCGCCGGCGTCGTCGGAGCGGAACAGGCCGCCTTCCTTGGCCTCGATGAGCGCGTAGACGCGGTTGGAGTCGCTCGGCGCGATGCCGATGCCGACCTTGCCCCATTCGCCGTCGGGCAGGCCGCTGCCGGTGAGCTGCTTCCAGGTCTCGCCGCCGTCGCTGCTGCGCCACAGGCCGCTGCCGGGACCGCCGCTGGTGGTGACCCAGGGGCTGCGCCGGAACTGCCACATCCCGGCGTAGACGATGTTCGGATTGTTCGGGTCGAGGTGCACGTCCGAGGCGCCGGTGTCGGCGTCCTTCTTCAGCACCTGCTTCCAGATCGCGCCGCCGTCGGTCGTGCGATACACGCCGCGCTCGGCGCCCGGTCCGAACGGCGAGCCGAGCACCGCCGCGAAGGCGATGTCGGGATTCCGCGGGTGCACGGCCAGCGTGCCGATCTGGCCGCGCCCCTTCCAGACCTGCTTCCAGGTCGCGCCGGCATCCACCGACTTCCAGATGCCGAGTCCGATCGCCACGTTGCCGCGCGGATTGCCTTCGCCGCCGCCGACGTAGATCACGTTGGGGTCCGAGGGGGCGACTGCGATCGCGCCGATCGATTGCGTGGGCTGGTCGTCGAAGATCGGCTTCCAGTCGCGGCCGCCGTTCTCGCTCTTCCACACGCCGCCCTGTGCGGCGGCGGCATAGAACACCTGCGGGTCGCCCGGCACGCCCGCCACCCGGCTGATGCGGCCGCCGACCGCGGGCCCGACCAGGCGCCAGGCCAGTGCGCCATACGGTTTGGCCTCGTCCCTGGCGGCACCCTTGTCCTCCACCGCCAGCGCGGTGGGCACGGCGTGGAGGAGACCGAGGCACAGCAGCAGGGCGATGCGACGCATGCGGGACACCTCCGCGATCGGGGCCGGCGCTCAGCGCCGGCGCAGCAGGAACAGCACGGCATACAGGCCGATGATGGCGGCCAGCGACCAGCCGATCGCCTGCCATTCCTCGGGCTTGAGCGTGGTCAGGATGGCGAGCATCGCCACCGCCGCCACCAGGGGGATCGCAGGGCCGCCGGGCAGGTGCAGCGGTCCGCCGTGGTCGGCGTGGCCGCGGCGCTGCAACTGCCACGCGGCCAGCGATACGCCGACGTACACCAGGCAGATCGCGCCGCCGGAGATCAGGGCCAGCGACTGGAAGTCGCCACCCAGCGCGAGCAGGCAGGCCACGCCGCCATGGATGCACACCGCCACCAGTGGCACCTTGTGCGACGCGGTCAGGCGACCGACCGGGCCGGGCAGCCAGCCGTCGCGGCCGAGCGCATACAGCATGCGCGAGGAGCCGAGCAGGTTGCCCATCAGGAAGCCCAGCATCGACACCGATGCGGTGGCGAGCAGCAGGCCGAAGCCCGGGCCCCACAACGCGCCCGCGGTCTGCGCCACCGGCGCCGTGCTCTCGCCGAGCGTGGTCCCGAGCGCACCCTGCGCCACCACCTGGATGCCGATGTAGAGCAGCACCACCAGCAGGATCGCCGCCATCGTCGCCCGCGGCACGTCGCGCGAGGGGTTCTTGACCTCGCCGCTGGGGATCAGCGCGGTTTCCATCCCCGAGTAGGCGAACATCACCAGCACCATCGCCGAACCGAGCGCGGCCCAAGACGGCAGGGCGACGAACGAGACCTGGCCCCAGTCGACGAACCACACGCCGACGAAGGCCAGCACGAACAGCGGCGTGAGCTTGAGCGTGGCCAGCACCACGATCGCGCGGGTGCCGATCCTGACGCCCATCGCGTTGAGTCCGATCAGCACCGCGTAGACGCCGACCAGCAGCGCGCTGCGCGCCGCGGTGCCGTCGAACAGCGGGCTCGCGTTGCGCGCCTGCTCGGTCAGCGCGGCCGCCACGCCGGCGCTGGAGGTGACGTTGGTGATCCACATCAGCGCGCCGGCGACGAAACCGGCGAACGGTCCGAAGGCGGCGCCGACGTAGGAATAGGGCCCGCCGGTGGCGGTCACGCGGCTGCCGGCCGCGGCGAAGCACAGCGCCACCGGCACGATCACCAGCGCGCCGGCGACGAAGGCGATCGGCGCGGCCGATCCCATGCCGAGGAACAGCGCGGCCGGCAGCATGAAGATGCCGCCGCCGACGATCACGTTGATCACCGATGCGGTGAGGCCGCCGAAGCCCACCGCGCGCACCAGTCCTGCTTCCGCCGCCTGGGGCGGGGTCCCGCGTGTCTCGTGAGCCATGTGCCTCCCCGGCCGACGCGCGAGCCTAAGCCGGCGCGTGCGCCCGGCACAAGCGCCGCGGATTGCGGGCGTCCCCTGCACGGTGCATCCTGCGCCACGCCGACCGCCGGAGTGCCGCCATGCGCCTTGCCGTGATCCCCCTGCTGTGCGCCTGCGCCGTGCCGGCGTTCGCCGACGACCGGCTGCTCGCCGCGCTCGATGCCCAGGCGGCGGCGCTGCAGCCGGCGGTGGTGGCGTGGCGTCGCGACCTGCACCAGCACCCGGAACTCGGCAACCGCGAGTTCCGCACCGCGAAGAAAGTCGCAGAGCACCTGCGTGGCCTCGGGCTCGAGGTCGAGACCGGCGTCGCGCACACCGGCGTGGTCGCCGTGCTGCGCGGCGGCAAGCCGGGTCCGCGGCTGGCCTTGCGCGCCGACATGGACGGGCTGCCGGTCACCGAGCAGGTCGACCTGCCGTTCAAGTCAGTGGCCAGGGCCGAATACCGCGGCGAGCAGGTCGGCGTGATGCATGCCTGCGGCCACGACGCGCACACCGCGATCCTGATGGGAGCGGCATCCGCGCTGGCCGCGGTGCGCGAGCAACTGCCGGGCGAGGTCGTGTTCATCTTCCAGCCGGCCGAGGAAGGACCGCCCGAAGGCGAGGAGGGCGGGGCGGCGCTGATGCTGAAGGAAGGCGTGTTCCGCAAGCACCAGCCGGAGGCGATCATCGGCCTGCACGTGTTCTCGACCCTGCGCGCGGGCGAAGTGGGCGTGCGCGGCGGGCCGACCATGGCCGAGTCCGGGCGCTTCCGCATCGTGCTGCGCGGCGTGCAGACCCACGGCGCCAAGCCGTGGGCCGGCATCGATCCGGTGGTGGTCGGCGCGCAACTGGTGATGAACCTGCAGACCGTGGTCAGCCGGCGCATCAACACCGTGGAGTCGCCGGCGGTGGTCACCGTCGGGGCGTTCCGCGCCGGCAACCGCCACAACATCATCCCGGCCGAGGCCGAACTGCTGGGTACCCTGCGCACCTTCGACGAGGAAACGCGCCAGGCGGTGGTCGCCGAGATCACCCGCATCGCCGAGCACACGGCGCAGGCGGCCGGCGCCAGCGCCGAGGTGGTGTTCGAGCGCCAGACCAACGTCAACCGCAACGACGAGGCGCTGACCCGTCGCCTGCAGCCCGCGCTGGCGCGTGCGTTGGGCGAACGCAACGCCAAACTGATGCCGCTGCAGACGGTGGCCGAGGACTTCGGCTACTTCGCCGCCGAGGTGCCGGGGTTCTTCTTCTTCGTCGGCTCCACGCCGGCCGACCAGGACCCGCGCAAGGCGCCGGCCAACCACTCGCCGTTTTACTTCGTGGACGAGAAGGCGCTGGACACGGGCTTGCGCGCGATGCTGCACGCCAGCGCCGAGTTCCTCGCCGGGCCGGGCGCGCCCTGAGGCGCCGTCGATGGCGCTGGATGCCCGCCTGCTGCGCCTGCCCTGCGTGCAGCTGCTGCTGTCGCAGCTGCTGCTGATCCTCGCGTTCCCGTGGCTGGAGCACAGCGTGGTCGGCAATCTGGCGCTGGATGCGCTGCACCTGACCGTGATCGTGCTGGTGGTGCGCGCGGTCGGGCGCACGCCCGGCCGGCAGCATGTGGCGCTGGGGCTGGCGATCGCGGTGGTGGCGGCGCAGGTCGCCTGGTTCGCCAGCGGCATCGAGCACCTCGGTGCGGTGGCCCTGCTGGCCCTGTGCGCGTTCCAGTCGTACGCGATCTGGTGCCTGCTGCGCTACGTGATGCAGGACGAGGTGGCGACCACCGACGAGCTGTTCGCCGCAGCCAGCATGTACGTGCTGCTGGCGATGGCCTTCGCCTGCCTGTTCTCGATCCTGGAGCACGCCGCGCCCGGCTCGTTCTTCATCAACCCGTCGAACAACATCGACGGCGAGGTCAACTGGTGGGACCTGGTGTACTTCTCGTTCACCACCCTCACCAGCGTCGGCTTCGGCGAGATCACGCCGGTCACCTCGCACGCGCGTTCGCTGGTGATGGTGGAACAGGTCGTCGGGGTGCTGTTCGTCGCTTTGCTGATCGCGCGGCTGACCGGCCTTTACCGCGGCCGATTGCGCTGAACACACGCCCGGAGGCGGCGCGATTGACGCCGCTTTCGCGCGACACGTACCTTACTGTGGCGGGCGAATCAGGGCACCCGCGGACCTGTGGACCGACTCCTGGAGGGATGTCATGCGCTACCCGATGCTCGCGGCCCTGATGCTGCTTGCCACCGACCTGTCGGCCAGCCCTGCCGCGCTGACGCGAACCGGCGATGGCGTAGCACGGCCGGGCGAAGACAAGGTCACCGTCGTTCGATTCAAGGATGGCGAGGAAGTGTTGCGCTTCACGGTCACGGCCGAGGCGTTCTACGGCGGGCCGACGCCGCTGCTGCCCGTGCCAGCCGGCGCCACCGATCCGTCGAGCGAGGACAATCGGCGGATCGCGACGCCGGCGGCGCCACCGACCAACGAGCAGACAAGCCCGGGTGACGAGGTCACCACCGTGCTCGCCCGCGACGTCCCGGGCGAGGGGCGCTACCAGCGCCGCACCACCTATCGCTTCGATTGCCGCGACCCGGCGGCCTGTCGCTGGTCACGCGTCGAAAACGCGTTCGAGTTCGTGGCCGCCGATCCGCGAGGCTGACGTCGCCCATCGTGGGCGGGTGCGGCGCTCGAATTCGCCGCACCGCCGGTGCTCAACTCTCCAGGCGCTCGAGGTCCTTCTTCGCCGGCTCCAGCCGCTGGTCGAGCTCGACCGCCTTGCGCAGCGCCTGCACGGCGTCTTCCTTGCGGCCGACCTTTTCCAGCAGCAGGCCCTTGCGCCACCAGGCGGCGGCGAGGCCGAGTTCCTCCGGCCGGTTCTCTAGCGTGATGTAGGTGGCGAGGCTTTCGATGCCCTGGTCGATGTCCTGGCCATCGTCGATCGCGATGCGACCGCGCATGTAGAGGCCGACCGGGTCGCGCGGGTCGCGCGCGAGCGCGGCGTCGGTCACCTGGCGCGCTTCGGCGAAGCGCTTGGCGCCGATGTGCAGCGAAATCACGCCGAGGGCAGCACGATGGTTGGTCGGGTCGGCGGCCAGTGCGTCCTGGTAGGCGGCGACCGCCTCGTCGTTCTTGTCGTCGGACAGCAGCAGGGCCGCGCGTCCGATGTGGCCCCACGCCGGCCCGATCGACTGCATCGCCGCGGCCTGCGCCTCGGCCTTGTCGCGACCACCGCCGAGGAAGCCCGGCGCCTGCAGGTAGTACTGCATCAGCGACAGCCGTGCGTCCGGGTCGGACGGCGACACCGCCACCGCCTTCTCGTAGGCGTCGCGGCACTTACCCGCCCACTTCGGCTTGGACAGCATGCCGACCTCCAGCGCCTTGCGGCCGTAGGCGTTGCCCAGCCACAGCCACGCCTTGCCGTCCTCGGCGCGGGCGGCGGTGGCCTTCTCGGCCTGCGCGATGGCGTCGTCGACCTGGCCGGCGCGCAGCAGGTCCCGTACCTGCGCCACCTCGGGCGCGAGCGGTGGGCCGAAGGGCTGGGCGAGCAGGGGGGCGGCGAAGACGAGGGACACGGCGAAGGCGAGGGCACGCAAGCGGCGCATGGTGGGCTCCTGGAAGGGCGTGGCGAGTATGCCCGCCGTCGCGCTGAACGCACCGTTACCGGAAGTCATGCCGGCCCGGGTTTGCAGCGCGCGGGCGAGCGGGCATGATGGCGCGGGGATGTCCTCCGGGGGATCGTGATGCTGTCGGCCGTGCCCACGCGCTACTGGTTCTTCGTCGGCTGCGTGTTCACCACGCTGGCCACCGCGGCGCTGGCCTTCCACGGCCACGGCGCGCTGTTCGGCTGGATCGCCTTGCTGGCGGGTTTCCTCAGCCTCGTCGGCGTGCGCGACCTGACCCAGACCCGGCAGTCGATCCGGCGCAACTACCCGATCCTGTCCCACCTGCGGTTCTTCCTGGAGGAGATCCGGCCGGAGGTCCGGCAGTACTTCCTGGAGAGCGACACCGAGGCGCAGCCGTTCTCGCGCAACCAGCGTTCGATCGTCTACCAGCGCGCGAAGAACACCATCGACAAGCGGCCGTTCGGCACCCAGGCCGACGTCTACCGGCCCGATTACGAGTGGATCAATCACTCGGTCGCGCCGGCCGAGATCGCGGGCCACGACTTCCGCGTCGTGGTCGGGTCCAGCCAGTGCAGCCAGCCCTACTCGGCCAGCGTGTTCAATATCTCGGCGATGTCCTACGGGGCGCTGTCGCCGAACGCGGTGCTGGCGCTCAACGAGGGCGCGCGGCGCGGGCGTTTCTTCCACGACACCGGGGAAGGATCGATCTCGCGCTTCCACCGCGAGCCGGGCGGCGACCTGGTGTGGGAGATCGGCTCGGGCTATTTCGGCTGCCGCAATCCCGACGGGACCTTCAGCGAGGAGAAGTTCGCCGCCAACGCGGCCTCGCCGCAGGTGAAGATGATCGAGGTGAAACTCTCGCAGGGCGCCAAGCCCGGCCACGGCGGCGTGCTGCCGGGGGCGAAGGTCACGCGCGACATCGCCGAGGCGCGCGGCGTGCCGGAGGGCGAGGACTGCATCTCGCCGGCGCGCCATTCGGCGTTCTCGACCCCGATCGGCCTGCTGCAGTTCGTGACGCGCCTGCGCACGCTCTCGGGCGGCAAGCCGGTGGGGTTCAAGCTGGCGATCGGGCATCCCTGGGAGTGGTTCGGCATCGCCAAGGCGATGCTCGAGACCGGCATCGTGCCGGACTTCATCGTGGTCGACGGCGGCGAGGGCGGCACCGGCGCCGCACCGCTGGAATTCACCGACCACGTCGGCGCCCCGCTGCAGGAGGGCCTGATGCTGGTGCACAACACTCTGGTCGGGATCGGCAAGCGCGGCGAGGTGCGGCTGGGCGCCAGCGGCAAGATCGTCACCGCCTTCGACCTGGTGCGTGCGTTCGCGCTCGGCGCCGACTGGGGCAATTCCGCGCGCGGCTTCATGTTCGCGCTGGGCTGCATCCAGGCGCAGAGTTGCCATACCGGCAAGTGTCCGACCGGCGTGACGACCCAGGATCCGAAGCGATACCAGGCGCTGGTCGTGCCGGACAAGGCCGACCGCGTGCTGCACTTCCACCAGAACACGCTCAAGGCGCTGAAGGAACTGATCGCCGCCGCGGGGCTGACGCATCCGGAGCAGGTCGGCCCCGAGCACATCGTGCATCGCGTGTCGTCGACCGAGGTGCGCTCGCTGGCCGCGCTGTACCACTGGGTACAGCCGGGCGAACTGCTGTCGGGCGAGCCGTCGAATGCCGTGTTCAAGGTCTTCTGGGAGGCGGCGCGCGCCGACAGCTTCGAGGCGCCGTCGACGGTGTTGTCGATGCGCACCACCAAGATGCGCTGAGCCGATGCGAGCCGCCCGCCCGCGCAGGCCGCGGTCGCGCCGTCCGGCGGGACCGCATCGCTGCCTCGGACGCGTGCGACCGCATGCCTGCGCAAGGAGAGCGCAGTAGGTGTGCCTGCTCGCGCTCGCCTGGCGCCAGCGTCGCGACTGGCCGCTGCTGCTGGCCGGCAACCGCGACGAATTCCATCGCCGGCCGGCGGCTCCGCTGGCGCGCTGGCCGCAGGGTTTCCTTGCCGGGCGTGACCTCGAGGCCGGCGGCGCCTGGCTCGGCGCGCGCGGGGACGGTCGCTTCGCGGTGGTCACCAACTACCGGGATCCGCTCGACGCCGCGCCGCGTCCGCGATCGCGCGGCGACCTGGTGGTGGACTTCCTCGCCGGCGACGCGCCGCCCGCCGACTACGCGGCCGACGTGGCCGCGCGCGCCGCGCAGTACCGTGGATTCAACCTCGTGTGCGGCGACGCCGCCTCGCTGTGGTACGTCGGCAGCCGGGCCGGGGCGCCGCGCGAACTCGCGCCCGGCGTCCACCTGCTGTCGAACCACCTGCTCGACACGCCGTGGCCGAAGGTGCGGCGCCTGCGCGGGCGCTTCGAGTCCGCGCTCGCGCAGGCCGACCCGCTGCAACACTGCTTCGAGGCGCTGGCCGATCGCGCGCAGGCACCCGATGTGGAACTGCCGCCGACCGGGGTGCCGCTCGATTGGGAGCGCGCGCTGTCGGCCGCTTTCATCGTGGCGCCCGGCTACGGCACGCGCTGCAGCACGCTGCTCGCGCTCGCCGCGCGGCGCGGTCGCATGGTCGAGCGCCGCTACGACGACGCGGGCGCGATCGCGGGCGAGTCCGCGTTCGACTGGTAGCGCGCAAAAAAGAACGCGGGCCCCCGGGCCCGCGTGCTTCCGATTCCGCGGGTGGCGCCCGATTACATCGGGACGACGTTTTCGGCCTGCAGGCCCTTCTGGCCCTGCACCACCTTGAACTGCACCTTCTGCCCCTCGGCGAGGGAACGGCGGCCTGGACCCGTGCTCACGATGGCGCGGAAGTGCACGAACACGTCAGGCCCGTTGTCGCGCTTGATGAAGCCGTACCCCTTCTCGTCGTTGAACCACTTGACGGTGCCGATCTGCTGGTCGCTCATTGCTGTACCTCGAACATTTCCCGGAAACGTGCGTCCCCGTCGACGCACCACGACACTGGATGCCCCGGCCGGCTTCCCCCCGTCCCGTCGTCCCGGAGCGGGACGGCGGGCACTTGACAACCGGCTGCGCACGCACAGCGGCCCGACGATAACCCTGCATCGGGCAAAAATCCAGCATCCGCCCGCGCGCGCCAACGGCGGTGCTCAGGCGAGGTCGTTGTCGAGCACCACCCGCCAGCGCGCCTTGCCGGCGCGCAGGTGCTCCAGGGCGTCGTCGGCGCGCGACATCGGGAAGCGCTCCACCACCGGCGCGATGGCGTGCCGCGCGCAGAACGCCAGCATGTCGGCCACCGTCGCGGGACTGCCGAGCGGCGAGCCGGAGACCGATTTCTGGCCGCCGATCAGGCCGAACGCGGGCACCGGGATCGGCTCCAGCACGGCGCCGACCACGTGCAGCCGGCCGTGCGGCGCGAGCGCGCCGAGGTAGGCGCCCCACGGCAGGGGCACGTTGCTGGTCACCAGCAGAAAATCGAAGCGCCCGGCCAGCGCCTTGATCGCGCCCACGTCGTGGGTCCCGACCGCGTGGTGGGCGCCGAGGCCCAGCGCTTCCGCCCGCTTGGACTCGCTGGAGGTGAATGCCGTGACCTCGCAACCCCAGGCGCGCAGGAAGCGCAGGGCGAGGTGGCCGAGCCCGCCGATGCCGACCACGCCGACCCGGTCGGTAGGCCGCACGCCGAACGCGTGGATCGGCCCGAACACGGTGATGCCGCCGCAGAACAGCGGGCCGGCTGCCGCGGCGTCCAGGCCTTCCGGCAGCGGCGTGGCCCACACCCAGTGGCAGCGCACGCGGTCGGCGAAACCGCCGTGGCCGTCGGTGATCAGGCCGCGCGAAGCACCGCAGAGGTGGTGGCGACCGCGCAGGCACTGCTCGCAGTGCATGCAACTGGCGGCGTACCAGCCGACGCCTACCCGATCGCCGGCCTTGAGGCGACGCACCGCCGGCCCGCAGGCGACGACGCGCCCGACCACCTCGTGGCCGGGCACGAACGGATAGCGCGTGCGCTGCCACTCGTTGTCGAGCATCGACAGGTCCGAGTGGCAGACGCCGCAGTGCTCGACGGCCACCTCGACCTCGTCGTCGGCCAGCGGCGGCGGCTCGTAGGCCCAGGCGGTGAGTCGACCAGCCGGCGTGGCGGCGGCGAGGGCGCGGATCGTCATGGGCATCCTCCATTCGGGCTTGGCCAGTATGCGCGGCGTGCGCTGCGTGTCCAAGGTGCCTTGAGTCGGCAGCGTGGCGGCCACATGCTGGACGCATCACTGCAGCGAGGATGCGGCATGGCCTATCGGATCGAACGCGGCGAGCCCCTGCCGGACGCGCTGCGGCGGGTGTTCGTCGAACAGGTGGAGGAGGCCGCGCGGCTGCTGGCGCAGGCGCCGCAGGGCATCCACGCCGCGATCCACGACGCGCGCCGCGCCATGCGGCGCGCCCGCGCGGCGCAGGCCCTGCTGCGCGCCGGCCTCGACGCCGAGCAGTGGGCCGCGTGCAGCGCCACCCTGCGCGAAGCCGGCTCGCGGCTGTCGCCGCTGCGCGATGCGCAGTCGATGGTCGAGGCGATCGAGGGCCACCTGCAGGAAGCCGGCATCGAACTCGACGAGGCGGCGCGCGCACGTCTGCTGCGCAGCCTGCGGGCGCGACGCGAGCGCATCGTCGCGGCCGGCGCGCCCGCGCTGAGGGCCGCGCGGGCTGCGCTCGGTCGGGCGGCCGGCGAGGCGGCATCGCTGTTCGCGGGGTTCGACGAACGGGCGCTGGCGCGCGGGCTGGCGTCGGCGCGCCGACGCCTCGACCGCGCGTTCGAGGACGTGCGGCTCGCGCCGCACGATGCCGACGCGCTGCACCGCCTGCGCCAGCGCGCGCGGGTGCATTGGCTGCAACTCGAACTGGTCGCGGCGGCGTGGCCGGCGGTGCTGGGCGCGCAGGCGGCCGAAGCCAAGCGCCTCTCGCAATCGCTCGGCGACGAGCGCGACCTGCAGTTGCTCGACGGCTGGCTGGCGCAGCGTCGCGCGCCGCTGCCGGGCGGGCGCGCGCTGCCGGTGGTGCGGGAGGACATCGCGGGCCTGCGCGCGCGGCTTCGCGCGCGTGCGTTCCGGCTCGCCGCGCGGATCGGCGCGGAACCTCCGGGGCGCTTCGCGCGCCGCGTCCGATCGCTGCGCGCCGCCAGCGGGAACTGAGCGGGCCGCGCAAATGAATCGGGCGCCCGCAGGCGCCCGATTCCCCCTCCGGCCTTGTATGGATGCGCGCCCGGCCGTGGCGCGAAGGTCGAACATAGCCGGTCGCGAGGACGCCGCCAAGTCCCCCGGTGGCTGAACGGATGCTGGACGCGGCCGGGCGTCGTTGCGTCCGTCCGGTCGCCGTTTTGCGTATGGGAAGGGGTCGGTGGTGGCCGGTGCTATGCTCGCGCCACCTCCGACGGCGGCTGCCTCGGGCAGCCGGCCTTCCAAACTTCCTGCGAGGGG
>Ga0209450_10001396_pt1 | contig 12082 bp, 11 predicted proteins | sample FrelakmetLWP11LW_FD_187149 | JGI IMG/M metagenome (GOLD analysis project Ga0209450, IMG submission 187149) | Freshwater lake sediment microbial communities from the University of Notre Dame, USA, for methane emissions studies - LWP11 LW (SPAdes)... | ecosystem: Environmental > Aquatic >... | reverse complement strand
CAGGCGTCCGAGGGCGGCGGCGCGGCGTTCGTCCTGCTGTACATCTGCATGACGCTGCTGCTCGGCATCCCGCTGATGCTGGCCGAGTTCGGCCTCGGCCGTCGCGGGCAGCTCGCGCCGATCGGCAGCCTGCGCCGGCTCGGCGGGCCGGCCTGGGCGTGGCTGGGCTACGTGTTCGTCGCCGCGGGGCTGATGATCCTGGCCTATTACTCGGTGATCGCGGGCTGGACGATCCGTTATGCGATCGAGGCCGTGCTGCACGGATTCTCCGCTGCAGCCGGCGAGCACTTCGGGGCCGTTGCGTCCGGCGGAGATGCCATTGCATACCACATCGGCTTCATGCTGCTCACGATCCTGATCGTGGTCGGTGGGGTCAAGGGCGGCATCGAGCGCGCATCGCTGATCCTGATGCCGATGCTGTTCCTGATCGTCATCGGACTCGCGGCCTGGGCGACGACGCTCGATGGTGCCGGCGAAGGCTATGTCGTCTACCTGAAACCGGATCTCGGCGAGCTCAGGAACCCGACGGTCTGGCGGGCGGCCGCGGCCCAGGCATTCTTTTCGCTGAGCCTCGGCATGGGCGCCATGCTGACGTTCGCGTCCTACCTGCGTCGGGACCAGAACCTGCCGGAGTCGGCCACGGTGGTCGCCTTCACGGATTTCGGCGTGGCGTTCGTCGCAGGCCTCATCGTATTCCCGGTGATCTATTCCCTCAGCCTGCAGGGCGCGGTCGGAGCCAGCACGGTTGGAGCGCTGTTCATCGCACTGCCGAGCGCATTCGAGGCCATGGGCGTCGTGGGCCGCGTCGTGGGCCTGTTCTTCTTCGTGACGCTCGCGGTCGGGGCGCTCACTTCCGCGATCTCGCTGCTCGAAGTCGTGACGGCCTCGGTGATGGACGAGTTCGGCGTCGCGAGACGCAAGGCCGCAATCGGCACCGGCGCGGTCATCACGGCGCTCGGCATCCTGCCGGCGCTCAGCACCGACACGCTCGGCCTGATGGACAAGATCGCGGGCGAACTGCTGCTTGTGGCCGGCGCGCTGGCGACGGCTATCCTGGCCGGCTGGCGGGTCCGTGACGAGATCGACGCCGAACTGGTCGCGGGCACGTCGCCGTTCTGGGCCCACCAGGTGCCGCGGATCCTCGGCGTACTGCGCTTCGCGGCGCCGCCGATCGTCGCGATCGTGCTGTTCTTCTCGGTGCGCGAGGCCATCGCGGCGTTCACCAGCTATTTCGCGGGCTGAGCGGCTGGCCGCGGCCACGCTGCTGGCTGATTTGCGCCGACGCCCCTGCCTGCGGCATCCTGCCGGCCCATGCCACTGAGCTTCCTGGATTTCGAGCAGCCGATTGCGGAGCTCGAGGCGAAAATCGACGAACTGAAGTTCGTAGCGTCCGACGAAGAGGTCAACGTCGGCGAGGAAATCGCGCGGTTGCGTGCCAAGAGCCGCGCGCTCACGACCAGCATCTTCTCGAACCTGACGGCCTGGCAGGTGGCACAGCTCGCGCGCCATCCCCAGCGGCCCTATACGCTCGACTACGCTGCGTCGATCTTCGAGGATTTCCAGGAGCTGCATGGCGATCGGATGTATGCCGACGATCACGCGATCGTCGGGGGGCTCGCGCGGCTCGCCGGCCGGCCGGTGATGCTGCTTGGCCACCAGAAGGGCCGGGACACCAAGGAGCGGGTGCGGCGCAACTACGGCATGCCGAAGCCGGAGGGCTACCGCAAGGCGCTGCGGCTGATGAAACTCGCGGAGCGCTTCCGCATCCCGCTGATCACGCTGATCGACACGCCCGGGGCTTACCCTGGCGTGGGGTCCGAGGAGCGCAACCAGAGCGAGGCCATCGCCCGCAACCTGTTCGAGATGGCGCAGCTCAAGGTGCCGGTCATCACGGCCGTCATCGGCGAGGGCGGGTCGGGTGGCGCGCTCGCAATCGGCGTCTGCGACCGCCTGTTGATGCTGCAGTACGCGGTCTACTCGGTGATCTCGCCGGAAGGCTGCGCGTCGATCCTGTGGAAGAGCGCCGACAAGAAGGAAATCGCGGCCGACGCGATGGGCATCACCGCCGAACGCCTCGACAAGCTCGGTCTCGTCGACGAGATCCTCAGGGAACCGCTCGGCGGCGCGCACCGCGATCCGCAGGTGATGGCGGATGATCTTGCGGCAGCCCTGGTCCGCCATCTTCACGAGGTCGACCAGTGGCCCGAGCAGCAGTTGCTCGAGCGCCGCTACGCGCGACTGCGCGCGCAGGGCGTCTTTCGCGCCGTGTGATCCCCCGGTGAGCTTTTCGCCGGAGCGGTTGTGGCACGCGCTCGAAAGCGCGTTTGCCGGAATCGCGAGGCCCACCGCCGGGTCGTGCGTCGCGCTGAGCGGTGGCCTCGACTCGACTGTCCTGCTGGCGGGGCTCGCCGGGCTGGCCGGTCGCAGCGATGCCGCCCTGCTGCAGCCCGTACGCGCCATTCACGTCGATCACGGGCTGCACCGGGATGCGGCGCGGTGGTCCGAGCACAGCGCGTCCGTCGCCCGATCGTACGGCATCGACTGCGAGATCGTCCGCGTCGATGCGCGGCCGGGTCCGGGCGAAAGCCCCGAGGCTGCTGCCAGGGCGGCCAGGTACGGCGTGCTCGCGGAACGATTGCGCCACGGCGAGGCGCTGCTGACCGCGCACCACGCCGACGACCAGCTCGAGACCGTGCTGCTGCAATTGTTGCGTGGCGGCGGCCTGCGCTCGGTGGCGGGTATGCAGCCGGTTGCGCCCTTTGCCCGAGGTTGGCACGCTCGCCCGTTGCTCGTCTTCACGCGGGGCGAGCTGCGGGACTGGGCCAACGCCACCAGGCTCGAGTGGCTCGAGGATCCCTCCAACCTCGACACTCGCTTCGATCGCAACTATCTGCGGCTCGAGGTCCTGCCTGCGTTACGCCGTCGCTGGCCGGCGGCCGCCCGGACCGTGGGCCGGGTCGCCGCGCAGGCGGCGGAGGCACTCGAACTCGACGCGTCCGCCGCGGCCGCCGACCTTGCCGCCGCCCGGGAGGCGGGCACGCTGTCGCTGCCGGCCATGCGCGACCTGGCGCCATCGCGCCAGCGCCGGCTGCTGCGCGCGTGGCTGCGCGCGGCGGACCTGCCGATTCCCGCCGCTGCGACGCTCGAAGCGTTGCGGCACGACGTGCTGACGGCCGCTGCCGACCGCGTGCCTCGAGTGAGCTGGCCCGGCGTCGTGGTGCACCGTTACCGCCAGCGGCTCTATGCAGCAGCGGTCGCAGCCGATCGTGACCAATGGTCGCCGGGCGCATGGCAGCCGGGTCGCGCGTTCGATCTCGGGTGGCTGGGCCGGCTCGAACTGCGTCCGGCGCAGGGCGAAGGCCTCAGCCGCGCGCGGCTCACGGGTCCGCTCGAGGTCGGGCCGCGTCCGTCGGGCGGATCGTTCCGGCCCACCGGGTCGGCCCATCACCGACCGTTGCGCAAGTGGCTGCAGGAGCGCGGCGTGCTGCCGTGGATGCGGTCGCAGTTGCCGGTCATTGCTTTCGACGGCGAGATCGTCGCAATCGGCGACCTGGCCTATGGCGGCGCGCTCGCCGCGGCCCCGGGAGAGGAATCGTGGCGCATCGCCTGGCCAGGACGGCCGCCGCTCACCGAGGCGGAGGTCATCGCGCAGCACGGCTAGGCCGGGCGCGGCACGGGTGTACTGCGGTCGTTGCGAGGTGGCCGGAACGGGGCGGTTCCGATAGACTGTTCTCCCGTCGTGCTTCTCCTGCGACGGTGGCTCCCATGACCAAATTCATCTGCGTGACCGGCGGCGTCGTTTCCTCGCTGGGGAAGGGCATCGCGGCCGCTTCGCTGGGAGCCATCCTCGAGGCTCGGGGCCTCAAGGTCACGCTCGTCAAGCTCGACCCGTACATCAACGTCGATCCGGGCACCATGAGCCCGTTCCAGCATGGCGAGGTGTTCGTCACCGACGACGGCACCGAGACCGACCTCGACCTCGGGCACTACGAGCGCTTCGTGCGCACGACGACGGGCCGCAGCAGCAATTTCACGACGGGCCGGATCTACGAGCGCGTGATCGCCAAGGAACGCCGCGGCGACTACCTCGGCGCGACCGTGCAGGTGATTCCGCACATCACCGACGAGATCAAGCACTGCATCCGCATGGGCGCTGGCGACGCCGACGTCTGCATGGTCGAAATCGGTGGCACGGTGGGCGACATCGAGTCGCTGCCGTTCCTCGAGGCGATCCGACAACTCGCGGTCGAGATGGGGCGCAACAACGTGCTGTACATGCACCTGACCCTGATCCCGTACATCGCGACCTCGGGTGAGATCAAGACCAAGCCCACGCAGCACTCGGTGAAGGAATTGCGCTCGATCGGCATCCAGCCCGACGTGCTGTTGTGCCGTTGCCGCGACCCGCTGCCTGCCGAGCAGCGGCGCAAGATCGCGCTGTTCACGAACGTGGAGGAACGCGCCGTGTTCTCCGCCGTGGACGCGGACGACATCTACAAGATCCCGATGCTGCTGCACGAGCAGGGGCTCGACGCGATCGTCTGCGAGAAACTCGGCCTCGACGTGCCGCCGGCCGACCTCAAGGAGTGGCAGCAGGTGGTCGCGGCCAAGAGCAGCCCGGACCTCTCGGTCAACGTCGCGATGGTCGGCAAGTACGTCAACCTGCGCGACGCCTACATCTCGCTTTGCGAGGCGCTGATGCACGCCGGCCTGCGCACCCGGACCCGGGTCAATCTCGAATTCATCGAGGCGACCGACATCGAGCGCCACGGCACGGACTGCCTGCACGGCATGGACGCGATCCTCGTCCCGGGAGGCTTCGGCGAGCGCGGCATCGAGGGCAAGATCCAGGCCGTGCGCTATGCCCGCGAGCACCGCGTGCCCTACCTCGGCATCTGCCTTGGCATGCAGCTCGCGATCATCGAGTACGCGCGGCACGTCGCCGGGCTCGACGGCGCGCACAGCACCGAGTTCAACCGCGCCACGCCGCATCCGGTCATCGCGCTGATCACCGAGTGGCAGGACCAGAAGGGCACGGTCGAATCGCGCGACGAGGCCTCGAACCTCGGCGGCACGATGCGGCTCGGCGCGCAGGAGATCCGCATCTCGCACGGCTCGCTGGCGCACGCGATCTATGGCGCCGACGTGATCCGCGAGCGCCACCGCCACCGCTACGAGTTCAACAACAACTACCTGCAGAAGCTGATGAACGCGGGCCTGCGCTTCCCGGGGTTCTCGCGCGACGGGCTGGTCGAGATCGTCGAGTTGCCGCAGCATCCATTCTTCGTCGCGAGCCAGTACCACCCCGAGTTCCGCTCGACGCCGCGCGACGGCCACCCGCTCTTCACGGGCTTCGTGCGCGCCGCGCGCGAGCACCGCGCGGCACAGATGCCCGTGGCGGCGGGCGCATGAAGCTCTGCGGTTTCGAGGCCGGGCCGGACCAGCCGTTCTTCCTGATTGCCGGACCCTGCGTCATCGAGAGCGAGGCGCTGGTCGTCGACATCGCCGGGCGCATGCGTGAACTGACGCGCGAGCTCGGCATTCCGTACATCTTCAAGGCATCCTTCGACAAGGCGAACCGCTCCTCGAAGGGCAGCTTCCGCGGCCCGGGCATCGAGCAGGGCCTGCGGATCCTGGGCGAGGTGCGGCGCCAGGTCGGCGTGCCGGTGCTGACCGACGTGCACGAGGACACGCCGCTCGCCGAGGTGGCCGCGGTCGTGGACGTGCTGCAGACTCCGGCCTTCCTGTGCCGCCAGACGAATTTCATCCTGAACGCGGCCTCACAGGGCCTGCCCGTCAACATCAAGAAAGGCCAGTTCCTGTCGCCGTGGGAGATGCGTAACGTCGTCGAGAAGGCGCACTCCACCGGCAACGAGCAGATCATGGTCTGCGAACGCGGCTTCAGCTTCGGCTACAACAACCTGGTGGCCGACATGCGCTCGCTCGCCGTGATGCGCGAGACGGGCTGCCCGGTCGTCTTCGACGCCACGCATTCCGTGCAACTGCCGGGCGGGCAGGGCCATGCCTCGGGCGGACAGCGGGAGTTCGTGCCGGTGCTGGCGCGGGCGGCCATCGCCGCCGGCGTCGCAGGCGTGTTCATGGAAACGCACCCCGACCCTGCCAGGGCGCTGTCCGACGGCCCGAACGCGTGGCCGCTCGACCGCATGGGCGCGCTGCTCACTGTGATGAAGGAAATTGACGCCGCGGTGAAGTCGCGGCCATACGAGGAATCGAACTTATGACCCGGATCGTCGACATCAAGGCCCGCGAGATCATGGATTCCCGCGGCAATCCCACCGTCGAGGCAGACGTATTCGCCGAGGGCGGCGTGATGGGCCGCGCATTGGTGCCTTCGGGCGCCTCGACCGGCACGCGCGAGGCCGTGGAGCTGCGCGACGGAGACAAGGGACGCTACCTCGGCAAGGGCGTGCGCAAGGCCGTGGCCAATGCGAACGGCGAAATCCGCAGTGCGCTGCTCGGGCACGACGTCCTCGACCAGGCGGGCCTCGACCGCCGGCTGATCGAACTTGACGGCACCGACACGAAGGCGCGCCTGGGCGCGAACGCGATCCTGGCCGTTTCGCTGGCCGCGGCGCACGCAGCTGCGCGCGTGCAGGGGCAGGGCCTCTACCGCCGGTTGGGCGGACCGGGCCCGAAGGTCATGCCGGTGCCGATGATGAACATCATCAACGGCGGCGCGCACGCGGACAACAGCGTCGACATCCAGGAGTTCATGGTGCTGCCGGTCGGAGCACCGAGCTTCACGGAGGCACTGCGCTACGGCGCCGAGATCTTCCACACACTGAAGAAGGTGCTGCACGAGCGCGGCCTCGCGACCTCCGTGGGCGACGAGGGCGGTTTCGCGCCCAACCTGCCCTCGAACGAGGCGGCGCTCGAGACGATACTCGAGGCGATCGAGCGCGCTGGTTTCCGCGCCGGCCGCGACGTCTGCCTCGGGCTCGACGTGGCGAGTTCGGAGTTCTTCAAGGACGGCACGTATGAGCTTGCATCCGAGAGCCGCAGTTTCTCGCCCGCACAGTTCGTCGATTACCTCGAGGACCTGGTGAACCGGTTTCCGATCATCACGGTCGAGGATGGCATGAGCGAGGCGGACTGGGATGGGTGGTCGCTGCTGACGCGGCGCCTCGGTCGCAAGGTGCAGCTCGTGGGCGATGACATCTTCGTCACCAACACGAAGATTCTCCGCGAGGGCATTGCGCGCGGCGTCGCGAACTCGATCCTGATCAAGCCCAACCAGATTGGCACGCTGACCGAAACGCTCGCCGCCGTGGACATGGCGGCCGAGGCCGGCTACAGCTCGGTGATCTCGCATCGCTCCGGCGAAACCGAGGACAGCACGATCGCCGACATCGCGGTCGCGACGCGCGCGACACAGATCAAGACGGGCTCGTTGTGCCGCTCCGACCGCATTGCGAAGTACAACCAGTTGTTGCGCATCGAGGGCGAACTCGGCGCGGAGGCGACCTACGCGGGCTGGGACGCGTTTCCGGCGACGGTGGCTGCGAGCCGTGGCTGACCGGGGCGCCGCATGATCATCCGCATCGCCGCGGGCCTGCTGGTCGTGGCACTGCTCGCGCTGCAGTACCGGCTTTGGCTGTCGCCGAACGGGATGCGCGACCTGTGGCGCACCAAGGCTGCGATCGAGGCCCAGGCCGAGGAGAACGCGCGACTCGCGGAGCGAAATCGCACGCTCGCGGCCGAAGTGCGCGACCTCAAGGAAGGCCGTGCGGCGATCGAGGAGCGCGCGCGCACCGATCTCGGCATGATCGGCAACAACGAGACGTTCTTCCAGGTCGTGCCGCCTGGCGCAGTGCCGGCGGTCGAGCCCAATCCCGAGGAGGAGCGGCTCACCGCGCAGGCTCCGGCCCAATGAACCCGGACGGTCGCCGCTGGGCCGTGGTGCCAGCGGCCGGTCGCGGCGAGCGATATGGTGGCCGGGTGCCGAAGCAGTACGAGCGGATCCTCGGCCGCCCCGTGCTGTCCTGGACGCTGGGCGCGTTGCTCGCGGAGCGATCGATCCGTCGTGTCGTCGTGGCGCTTGCCGCGGGCGACCGGCGCTTCGGCCGGCTCGCCGAGGCGAACGACGCGCGCGTCCAGGCCTGTCGCGGTGGCGCGGAACGCTGCACTTCGGTCGCGAATGCGCTCGAAGCGCTGGCCGGCGAAGCGCGCGACGGGGACTGGGTGCTGGTTCACGATGCCGCACGTCCCTGCCTGCAGGTCGCGGACCTCCGCGCACTGATCGACGGGGTCGGGCGGGACCCGGTCGGGGGCCTGCTCGCGGTGCCGGTCGGGGAGACGCTGAAACGCGCGGGGTCGAATGGCCGGGTCGAGAGGACCGTGTCGCGTGACGGACTCTGGCGCGCGATGACGCCGCAGATGTTCCGCTACGGGCTGCTGAAACGGGCGCTCGCGCTCTGCATCGACCGTGAGCGCAACGTCACCGACGAGGCGGCGGCGATCGAAGCCATGGCCTTGCGTCCGCGGCTCGTGCAGGGGCGAGGCGACAACATCAAGATCACGCATCCGGAGGACCGTGGGCTGGCCGCGGCGATCCTTGCGGCGAGGGTGAGAGGATGAGAATCGGCTACGGCTACGACGTGCACGCGTTCGAGCCCGGCGACCACGTGGTCCTCGGCGGAGTCCGGGTGCCGCACACCCACGGGGTCCGGGCGCATTCGGACGGTGATGTGCTGCTGCATGCGCTGTGCGACGCGTTGCTCGGCGCGCTCGGGCTCGGCGACATCGGCCAGCATTTCCCGGACACTGACCTGCGCTGGAAGGATGCGGACAGCCGGAGCTTCCTGCGCCACTGCTCGCGGTTGCTGAACGAGCATCGCTACCGGCTCGTCAATGCAGACCTGACTGTGCTCGCGGAGGCGCCGCGCCTGGGCAGCCATCGTGCCGAGATGCGCGCCAACGTGGCCGCGGATCTCGAGACGACGGTGGACCGGATCAACGTCAAGGCGACGACCTGCGAGGGCCTCGGTGCCATCGGTCGTGCGGAGGGACTCGCCTGCCACGCGGTCGTATTGATCGCGCACGCCGAGGGCGGCTCGCACGGCCACGGCCATGGGCATCACCAAGGGCGCTGAAAGATCGCAGCTGCCGACGGCGTTCGGCGAGCCGCCCGCGAGCGGCCGGCTGCGCGTCACCCCCGAGGATTTCCGGGTCGAGGAGATCCTCGGCTTTGAGCCGGACGGCACGGGCGGGCACGCGCTGCTGCTCGTCGAGAAACGCGGCGCCAACACCGGCTGGGTCGCGGCGCAACTCGCGGGGGCCCTGGGCGTGGCGGTGCGAGATGTCGGCTGGTCCGGGCAGAAGGATCGCAACGCGGTGACCCGCCAGGCATTCACGCTACCGTGGCCGGTCAATGTGCCGCTCGACGCGTGTCTCGAGCGCGCGGGCGAAGGCTATCGGGTGCTCAGCGCCAACCGCCACGGGCGCAAGCTGCGTCCCGGATCGCACCGTGCCAATCGCTTCGAGCTGCGGGTGCGCGATCTCGTGGGCGATCGCAACGCGCTGACGGCTCGCCTGCAGCGGATCGCCGAGCAGGGCGTTCCCGACTACTTCGGCCCGCAACGCTTCGGTCGCGCCGGCAGCAACCTGGTTCGCGCGCGCCAGTGGGCCGCCGGCGGCAGCGCTCCGCGGGACCGCAGCCAGCGCGGATTCGCGCTGTCGGCTGCGCGCAGTGCCGTATTCAATGCCGTGCTGGCGGCGCGGGTCGAGCAGGGCACCTGGAATCGCCTGCTGCCCGGCGAGGCCGTGGTACTCGACGGCAAGCGCAGCTACTTTCGCAGCACCGCCATCGATGTCGAACTGTCGGCACGGTGCGCGGCGATGGACGTGCACCCGAGCGGTCCGTTGTGGGGTCGCGGCGAATCGCCGGCCACTGGCGAGGCGCTCGACGTGGAAGCCCCGATCGCGGCGAGCGAGTCTGCGTTGTGTGTCTTGCTCGAAGCGCAAGGTCTCGAGCAGGAACGTCACAGCCTGCGCCTGCCGGTTCGCAAGCTGGAGTGGAGCATCGACGGCGATGTCTTGTCGCTTGCGTTCGAGTTGCCGCGCGGCGCGTTCGCGACTTCCGTGCTGCACGAGATCGTGCGCGACGCCTGGGACGGCGCCACTGGCGACGGCGATTAGCGCTTCAGCGTCACAAGCGTCGAATCTTCGGCTGCACGCCAGGGTCCCGGGCGACCGGGCATTCGCAGGGACGTTGTGAACCCATCCCTGGGGACTCCGCGCGCGGAGCCTCCGGGGATGGATTCACGGCGACCCTGAGAGTGGTTCAGCCCGCCGGGTCACTGCTGGCCGTCGTCGCTGGCTGCGTGTGCAAGCGAAGCGCTACCGCACCGGCCCGCCGCCGCGAGGTCGCGCGCCCTGCGCCGCGAGCAGCACGTAAACGGCCCCGGTGCCGCCATCCACCGGGCGCGCGGTGGCAAACGCGGCCACGTCGTCCATGCGCCGCAGCCAGTGATTGACGACGTGCTTCAGCACCGGCCCGCGCGGACCGGAGCCGCGGCCCTTGCCGTGGATGACGCGCACGCAACCGAGGCGGCGGTCCGACGATTCGGCGATGAACTCGCGCAACGCTTCGTGCGCCTGGTGGCGGATCAGTCCGTGCAGGTCGATCTCGGCGGCGACGGCGAATTGCCCGCGCCGCAGTTTGCGCAGCAGCTCTTCGCGGATCCACGGGCGCCGGAACGAAAGCTCCTCTCCGGTGTCGAGCAGGGCGTGGTCCGCGGGCGGCAGCAGGCTCTCGCGCAGGACTTCGCGCTCGTCGGCCCGCGCGAATCGCGCCACCGCACGTGGCTTGGGCGCGACGGCAACGGGCCCCCGCGCCGGCAGTGGCCGCACGTCGTTCATCGCCTCGCGAAAGGCGCGCTGGTCGTCTTCGGACATGGTTCGCACCTCGGCGCCTTCGCTACCGGCGGCCGCGCGGATTCCAGTATAGTGCGGGCAACTCCTGCACGGTCGCCCATTGAGAATCCTGGTCAGCAACGACGACGGCTATCGTGCCGAGGGTCTGCAGCGCCTCGCAGACGCACTGCGGCCGCTCGCGCAACTGACCGTGGTGGCACCCGATCGCAACCGCAGCGGCGCCAGCAACTCGCTGACACTCGACGTGCCGCTCAGGGTGTTCCCGTATGGCGACGACGCGTTCTACGTCAACGGGACGCCGACGGACTGCGTGCATCTGGCGATCTCGGGGCTGTTCGAGTTCCAGCACGACATGGTCGTGTCTGGAATCAACGATGGGGCGAACCTCGGCGACGACGTGCTCTACTCGGGGACGGTCGCGGCGGCCGTCGAAGGGCGGTTCCTCGGCCTGCCGACGATGGCGTTGTCGCTCGTCGTTCGCGACGGGCGGCATTTCGAAACGGCGGCGAGGGTGGCCAGCGAACTCGTCATGCGGCTCACGCGCACGCCACTGCACGCCTCGATGATCCTGAACGTCAACGTGCCCGACCTGCCCTACGAACAGCTGCGCGGCGTCAAGGCGACGCGCCTCGGCCACCGTCACCGCTCCGAATCCGTCGTGCGATCGGCGGACCCGCGTGGCCGTCCCGTGTATTGGGTCGGGCCGGCAGGCGAGGGCGCCGACGCCGGCGAAGGCACGGATTTTGCGGCCGTCGCGGCCGGCTACGTCTCGGTCACGCCGCTGCAGGTGGACCTGACGCGCCACGCGGCGCTCGCAGACGTGGACGAATGGCTGCGGGGCCGGGCGCCTTGACCGTCGCAGGCCCATGAGCAATCCCAAGATGACCGGCATCGGCATGACCTCGGCGCGAACCCGCGACCGGCTGATCGCGCGGCTGCGCGAGCAAGGCATCGCCAACCCGCTGGTGCTCGAGCGGATCCGCAGCGTGCCACGCCACGTGTTCATGGACGAGGCCCTCGCGAGCCGCGCCTACGAGGATACGGCGCTGCCGATTGGCCACGGCCAGACGATCTCGCAGCCCTACATCGTGGCGCGCATGACGGAGGCACTGCTCGAGGGCGGGGCGCCCCGCAAGGTCCTCGAAGTGGGCACCGGCTGCGGCTACCAGACCGCGGTGCTGGCGCC
>Ga0209450_10001395_pt1 | contig 12083 bp, 2 predicted proteins | sample FrelakmetLWP11LW_FD_187149 | JGI IMG/M metagenome (GOLD analysis project Ga0209450, IMG submission 187149) | Freshwater lake sediment microbial communities from the University of Notre Dame, USA, for methane emissions studies - LWP11 LW (SPAdes)... | ecosystem: Environmental > Aquatic >... | reverse complement strand
GCCCGGAGAACCTGATACTTCGTAACATCCTGCCCAGAGTACATCATTTACATTAAGCACAGCCCTTACGTCATTTGACGTTAGCCCTGAACTTGCATGTATCCATGTTGTAGTTCCTGATAAACGTGAGAATACACCGCCGTTTGTTGCAATAAATACATCACTTATTGAATTGAAAGTTACTTGATTAACATTCCCGCCTTGGGGCCCGTTAGTCTGAAGCCATTGTCCGTTTAACGGGTTTGAAGCCGTAATAAAAAAGAAAAGTAATGCGGCTATTGAAGAAAAAAGTTTCTTTTTCATAGCAAATATTTTTTTAATTAATTAAATTTTTGACTTAGATAATTATTAACTTTATCATTATAAAGACCCTAATAATAATTATAAAATCGTCGTGTGTAGTAAAAGAAATGCCGGGTCCTTTCTCCCCAGTTTTGTTAAAACCGGCAAACCGCTATACAAATATAGTAAAGCGGTTTGCAAAAAGCAATAATTATTTTATATACAACATTTTTATGACATTCTTGTAAAGTCCTGCTTTAAGACTGCAGAAATACACTCCGCTTGGAAGATTCCGCGCATTCCAGTTGGTTTCATATGTTCCTCGCTCCAGCCGGGAATTTATAAGGGTTTGAATTTCCTGGCCCGCTGAATTGTAAATTTTCAGCGTGACGAATGATTTTTCATTAACATCAAATTTTATCCTCGTCTCTGGGTTGAACGGGTTAGGATAATTCTGATAAAGATTAAACCCGCTGATTAGTTCCGGATTATTGCCGAGGGATGTAATGCTGGAACGAAGTTTGACATTAAGTATTGTTGTCGAGTCATAAGCTGCCCTTATCCCCGAAACCGTTTTTGTATAATAGTTTGGAGCAGTGAATATAAGACTGTAAGTGCCTGCTGCAATCATCCTGTGATAATCCCCGCAGATAGAATCTGAATAAATCCACGTAGTGTCATTTTGTCCTGATACATATATCTTGGATTTGAGAGGCTGGTTTGTAACTGAATCTGTAACTACACCCCTGATTCCGTAAAGTGTCTCCTTTATATAATTCAGGAAAGATTTGAAGTTATATGTCCAGTGTGCGGGCAACTGTGCGGGAGGAAGTAAATGTGTATTTGAAATTTCAAGAGTTACCTCTCTTCCTCCTTTGAAATATGTCATGTAATCCTGCCTTCCGCCGGCGACAATATACCATGCGTACCCATTCGTTATGCCCGGAATGTTCGGATAGCTGCTTAACAGGTCATCCATGTAAGTTGATGGAGAATATGCATGCACCGTATCAACATATCTTCTGCCGAGTTTTATCCACCATGCGTCGTCAGGGTGCAGAGGAGCTTTGCAGTCCCACGGATAATTAAATACTTCAGCGCCGCCGTGAAAGTTCATTGAAAGTGTAAAATTGAACTGTGTGAATAAATTCATCATTGCAATTGTTTCAGGCTGCCATGTACCCGTCGGATTTGGACCTGCCACTGGGTCGGGGAAATTTCTGTTCAGGTCCTTCCCGTTATAATTAGTTCTTCTTGCATTATTAACAGTCAGGTCACCTCCGTAATAAGTCCCGTCAGGGTTAGCATTCGGGTTTATCCATATCTCACAGTTTTTTACAAGATTGGTTATAACGGCATTATTCCCGTATCCGCTTAAAAGCGTATCGATTAATCTCAGCATTAATACATAACCCGTCGTTTCATCGCCGTGTATTGTAGATGAATACATGAATCTCGGTTTGGGTTTACGGAAGTTAACACTGTCACTTATAACTGCAAATAATAACTGCCTGTTTTGAACTGTTGTTCCTGCATTTACAATCTTGCACAGGTTCGGGTAAGTCGAAGCAAAATTATTCATCATAGTTACGTAACCGGGATAAGTCGGATATGTATCCCATGCAAGAATCTCATTTATGTTATCAGACGTTTTATAATTATTTCCATCGCCGGGATGTTTCAGAAGTTCAAAACTGATATTTCGTTTTGCGAATTGCATGAATTCTTCAGGTGATGCGTACGCGAAGATTTCGTAATAAATTACTTTTGGCACAACTCTGTCAATGGAAATGATTCTGCTTAAATTATCTATTTCATTTCTGGATGCTGACTGGAACCTGAAGTAAAGTTCGCCTTTTGTCTTAATGTAATTCTCAACTGCATCTTTTTGCAGTTGAAACGGTTTTAAGTCCTGCGAATATACATGTACCACAGAAAGGAATGCAATTAATACAACGAGGGAAAAAATCCTATTCATAACTAAAATTGTAAAATTTTAAATATACTTCAAATTAACTAATTTATGCTTTTAATTATACGTAAAACTAAATTTTGCGGATTATGTGATAAGGTCAGGTCCCGGTTTTTATTTCGTTGAATTTCTGTACTACCCAGTTTTTTTGGAAAAAGTATTTTTCCTTGGAGAGTTCAGATTCTATATATTCCAGTCCAGAACCGTTTTTCTTCTTTGCCTGGGCAAGTTTACTGGTGTAATTAAGAAATTTTATTACATTGGAGCATGTTGTGGCAATATCGTTTCGCCTTTTAAGAAAATGTTTTAAAGTATCCGAAAGCGGGTATATGTTCCTGAAATCGCCTTTTTCGAAGTATGCCTTAATTAAGGTTGTTTTGCAGAAAATGTTGAGCATTGAGTCGCGGGGTTTTTCCCCTTCAAGCAGTTTTTTTACATTATCATAATTCCCTTTTCCAAGTTCAATAATTCCCATACCGATTCTGGAAACCTGCGCCCTTAAAGATGCGACAATTTTGCCGGAATATTTTGTAATAATCTTTTCCGCCAGGGCAAAATCACCGTGATTGATTGCCACAAGGACAAATCCCGGGAAAAGGCGGGGCTGGATATGCTGAATCCTGTCTATTGCTCCGCTTTTTATCATGTTAAGCAGAACCTTATAGAAATCCGCGAATGCCCTGTGGTCTCCATGATCCAGTTTAGAGAAAAACAATTTTAAAATAAAATCGTAACCAAACTGCAGGAATTCATCCGCTAACAAATGTTCATTTTTTCTGAAGAATTCGTAAGCAGTAATAATTTTTTTATAATTATAGGAATCGTCGATTGCTTTATATATAAGGTACAGCGTCCATACATTAGGAAAATATTTACTATAGAACTTATAGTGCTTTTCGAGAAAATCTGCAGTATCAGTTACCTTAAAGTATCCTGAATCCACATGCTTTCTTTCCTGGGTAAAATAAACACTGTTGATGAACTCAAACAATTTACTGTGAGCTATTGCAAATGTCACCAATTCGGTTCTCTCCTTAACAATTCTTAGCATATTCTCCTGGTCGTTCCTGCTGTTATACATCAGATATTCTTCGAAATTCAGTTCTGTAAGGCTGAGCATATTCTGAAAACCTGATGTCAGCTTATCATTTCTAACTTTTTTTATATCAGTAATGAGTTGATCAAAATATTTTTCAACATTTCTCTTTCTTAGTTCGCGTGTCAGGTATATTATGCTCTGAAGTTCATTCTTTTCCAGGTTGCTCCAGATAAGAAACTTCTCTACCTGTTTGTTAAAATCAGAAAGTGTCTTTCGTGATGCTTTATGCTCGATATCGGGGATTAATACACCAGTAACTGATGAATACCTTGATTTCCAGTAATTCATAACATTTACAGATTTTCCCTTAAGGCTGAATTTTATAAAATAATCAAAAGATTTTAATTCACTCCTGTTTAAGGAAGCCAGAAGTATGTCGGTCTTTCTTTCCATCAGTTTCTCATGTTATTACAAACCATTAAATATTTCGAAATTACATTAAAATTTGTTTATTAAAAAAAATATTCTCGTATCTCCGGTTTTTGTAATCATTACAAATTCATTTTTATATCTGTCATACATCTTCATTTAACTGACAAAGGAAATATTCATAACATACTTAAATGCAGCTAATTCTATAATTATTAAATTTAATTAGCGCATTATTCATTTTTTATTACTCAGCCTTTCTGATAAACATAAATTAAATAATTATTACATCAAAGGAAAAAAATCGTAAATAATCGTAGTAACCGTGGTTTTCTGATATAAAAATATTCCGTTATATGTAGGGATACATTTGAATGTAACCCTCATGGAAAGATTTAAGATAAAACAAACCTGGCATAAAATTAGCTAAAATTCTAGAATAATGATTTGGTTAGTGTGATATAACATGCTGACTCAATAGATATATTGGAATATAATTCAATTACATTTGGCTTAATAAATCGTGGAAAGATACGCATGCATCGGTTTAAAATATAAAGCGATTAAATTATGTTCAAATTGATACGTATTATTAAAAGTAAAGTAATTTAATTTTCGGGTAACTACTCCCAAAAAAAACGACTTAAATAGCATTTAATTCATTTTCCCTAATATAAACGAAATAATGTTATGAAGAAAAAAATCACTTTCTTTATTGTACTGGTTTTTCTGACCGGTATTTTCGTGCATAATTCATATGCACAGCTAACAGGGATAAAGACCATTCCCGGCAATTATGCGACTATTACAGCTGCCATAACGGACCTTAACACTGTTGGGGTTGGTTCAGGCGGTGTTACATTTAATGTCGCGGCAGGATTTACTGAAACGGCTTCAAACTTAGTTATTACAGCAACGGGTACTTTTGCTAATCAGATTATTTTCCAGAAATCAGGTAGTGGCGCTAATCCGCTTATTACAGCAGGCGTTGGAGTCGGTACACTGGACGGTATAATACTCCTTTCAGGTGCCGATTACATCACTTTTGACGGCATTGACCTTCTTGATCCCACTACTAATACTACCACTACCACACAAATGGAATGGGGTTATGCTTTTTTGAAAGTTGACGGTACTAATGGTTCACAATTCAATACAATAAGAAATTGCACCGTTACCCTTCAAAAAATTAATACAGCATCATATGGTATTTATTCGGCAAACCATACAACGGCGGCAACTACGGCTTTAACCGTAACAGCCTTTACAGGTACAAACTCGGCCAATAGTTTTTACAGCAACACGATACAAAATTGTTATTCAGGTATCTGGATGGGAGGATATGCTGATGCAACAATACCTTATGCTTATTATGACCATTATAACCAAATAGGCGCACAAGGCGGAAATACAATAAGGTATTTTGGCGGAAGTTCTACTGCAACTTACGGTATATATACAATTTATCAGGATAGTTTGGCAATAAGTAATAATAATATTGCCGGGGGTACCGGAACTACAACAACCCAGTACGGTATTATGATATCAACTGCAAATAATGCAAGTGTATTAGTCTATAATAATACAATTTCAGATACTACCTCGACAACAACATCGGCAACATATGGAATTTCCCTGAATAATGCAGGGGTCAATGGGACAGATAATACTGTAATTGTAAAACGGAATACTGTTCAGGGTATGACAAGTACAGCAATTACTTCAGGTATATTGTACGGAATGTATATTTATTATACTACAGCAATAAATATATATGTTGACTCAAATAAGTTTATTAATAATAAATGGGGCGGTACGACTCAGACTGCTACGGGAACAATATACGGATTTTATATTTATCCATATACTACAGCTCCGGTAACTGGAAGTGTCCAGTATATAACGAATAATTATATAGCAGGTAACAAAAGAACTCAGTCCGTTATAGGTGCGGGAACACTGTATGGTATGTATATTTACTACGGAAATCAGACTGTTAATGCATATAATAATATTATTGAGAATGACTCTCTGGCAGTTACTACAAGTACGCAATACTATATGTATGTATATAATTATTACGCAACAACTGTAAATTATTATAATAATGCTATCAGGAATATTTATAAAGGTAACGGTAGTACAGGAACTTTATATGGATTTTACATTTCAAATGCTGCTTACACTGGTACTTTTAATTTTTACAATAATACAGCGAATAATTTTATAGGAGCAGGAGCAGCGAGCGGCGCTATGTATGGAATTTATAACTCTTCGACTGCTGTTACGAAAAATTTCTACGGTAATTCAGCATATTCAATTTATACTAATCTTGCCGGAAGTGTTTATGGAATATACAGTTCAGGCGGTACTACTGTCAATATATACAAAAATTCAGTATACGATTTAAGAACATCTACAGGTTACGGATATGGTATGAGCATTGCCAGCGGAACCACGGTAAATGCATACAATAACTATATTTCCGATATCAGGAGTGACTCAATAAGTAATACACTTGCACTGATGGGATTATATATTTCCGGAGGTACCACAGTAAATGCATACTATAATACAGTGTATTTAAATTCGGTCAGTACGGGGACTTTATTCGGTACAGCAGCTTTATATGCATCATCAACTCCAACAGTTGACCTAAGAAATAACATAATTGTGAATATGTCAACACCGGGAGCAACAGGAGGATATTCAACTGCATATTACAGAAGCTCGTCTACTCTTACAACTTATTCAAGTTTATCAAATAATAATGATTTTTATTCAGGAACACCGGATACCAGTCATATAATATATTACGACGGAACAAATTACATGCGGACAATGTCCAGCTATAAAACATTTGTATCACCAAGGGATGCTAATTCAGTTTCTGAAAACCCCCCGTTTGTAAATGTTTCGGTCCGTCCGTACAATCTGCATTTAAATGCTGCTACTCCGACCCAGTGTGAAGGAAGCGGAACGGTTGTGTCAGCTCCGATTGCAATTACGGATGATTTTGACGGACAACCAAGATATCCGAATTCAGGTTATCCCGTTAACCCGTCTTATCCGCCGAATGCTCCTGACATGGGTGCCGATGAAATCGGAGGAATACCGGTTGACCTTACGCCTCCGACAGTAACATACACTCCTTTATTGCATACGCCGCTGACAACAGCAAGAACTTTGATTGCTACCATAACAGATGGTACCGGTGTGCCGACTTCAGGGCTTGGATTACCGGTCCTTTACTGGAAAATCAATGCAGGTTCTTATTCATCGGCAACGGCAACATCACTCGGAAGCAACCAGTACTCATTCACGTTTGGTTCAGGTGTTGTGACAGGAGATATTGTCTCATATTATATCTGCGCTCAGGACATTGTTGTTCCTCCTAACGTAGGTGCAACTCCGTCATCCGGTGCAGGAGGATTCACGGCAAGCCCGCCCGCAGCATCGATACCGCCAACTACACCAAGTTCATATACAATATCGGCTTCGGCGCTTACAGGTGATTATACGGTGGGTGCGACTTTATTCAATAAAATAACAGGCAGAAATATTACTTTCCAGAAAGTAGTTACAAAAGTAATGAGGGAAGTATGGATAGAAGAAAAAATTGAAAAAAAACCATTAGGAAAAGGTGAAAAGGAAATTTCCGAAACATCAACATCAGTTAATCCGAAGGGAAGAAAAGAATTAAGAGAAGTTGAAGAAATACAATGGGTTCCAATGGAAAACGGCAAAAGATATGAAGGAAACCTTTATATCAAGAAATCAGAAAGCCCGAATTATCCGTATCCGATGGGTGTAAACGGGATTTATGCGACTCTGACCGCTGCAATAGCAGACCTTAACCTGCGCGGTGTATCGGGACCAACAAGATTCCTTTTAAATGATACTTTGTATTCGACCGGTGAAACTTTCCCGCTTATTGTAAATGTGGGAAATGAAAATAAACCGACATTAACAAATACGGTTACAATAAAACCGAATACCGGTGTTACTTCAGTAATATCGGGCGCATCAGCGGGAAGTTATATATTTAGAATTTACAACAGTTATGTGATAATTGACGGTTCAAATACAGTCAGCGGTACAACGCGTAATCTTACAATTCAGAATACGAGTACAACCACGCCTACTGTTTTGACAATCAGTTCAATCGGTACAACCCCGATTACTAATGTGACATTGAAGAACAGTAATATAATAAACGGAATTACATCAAGTTCTGCAGTAGTAATCAGGGATTCATCTGCACTTGCAGGATATTTCAATAATATCACTATCCAGAATAACAGCATTCAGCAGGCATATATCGGATTGTACTGCAATGCAGTTATGGCAACAGGAAACGGAAGCGGTTTGCTGATAACCGGCAATGACCTGAATACCGTTCAGCCTTTAAACGTCAGGCTGACGAAGATATATGTGCAGGGCGTTGACGGAGCGACCGTTTCAAATAACAATATAGGAAACGATTCAAATGGTACGGATGCGAGCAATATTACAGGAATCTGGTTTGCGACCGGCACCGTAAACAGCACCATTTCAAATAATAATATAACCAATATATACGGTTACGGGCCTCCGAGAGGTATAGCGATATCATCGGCAGTACCGAATGCAAATATTAATATCACAGGAAATACAATTACAGGACTGAAGACTGCTTACTCTTCACCTCCTTACGGTATATACGTCTTTAGCACAACATCTGCAGTTAGTGTGACAAAAAATAGAATTGGCAATATGCTGAATACTGCTACAGGCGGTTACGGGGCGCGCGGAATAAATATTGCCACCAGTACAACGCCTGCGAATATTGATATTATCAATAATTTTGTCTGGAACATAGTAGCAACCGCCGATGCTTCGGTCACTTACTGGGGTATCGGAATAGCCATCGATGCGACTATCAGCAACGTAAATGTATATGCAAACTCTGTAAATCTCTACGGTACTTATGCTGGATATTCATCGGCTACAGTTCACACGGCATTCTATAATGCTGCAGGTGTAACTGCGCTGAACGTAAGAGATAACATATTTGTAAATTCTTATGATAATACAAACAGTACTACAGACATCAGTTACGCAATTTACAGTGCCTCAGCTAATACTGCCTATACTGATATTAACTACTGCGATTATTATGTATCAGGAACGCCGGGAGTATTAGGTTACCTTGGCGGTCAGCAGGCGACATTGGCGGCATGGAGGACTGCTACGGGTAAGGACCTTAATAGTGTCAGCGGAAATCCGATGTTTATCAGCGATAATAATCTGCATATAGATTCGACTGCCTCATCACCTGTTAATAATTCAGGACAGTTCATTGCTACTGTTACAAATGATATAGACGGTCAATTAAGAAGCACAACTACTCCCGATATCGGTGCAGATGAGTACACTTATCAGCAGGGACCGCTTTCCGGAATTAAATATATTCCGGGTGACTATGCTTCGATACCGCTTGCTATTACTGATTTGAATGCATGGGGAGTCGGTACGGGAGGCGTTACATTCAGGGTTGCGGCAAATAAAGTTGATACCGCTGTAAACCTTGTAATTAACACAACAGGAACCACTTCGAATCCGATTACTTTCGAAAAATGGGGCTCCGGTGCTAATCCTGTTTTGATTGCAGGAGTTGGCGTCGGTGCTTTAGACGGATTTATTGCTCTGAACGGAGCCGATTATATTACATTTGACGGAATTGACCTGATGGAAAATTCCGCGAATACAACAACCACGGCTCAAATGGAAATCGGGTACGCATTGCTGAAAGTTGACGGTACTAACGGCTCGCAGAATAATACCATTAAAAATTGTTCGATAACGCTTAATAAAACAAATCCAAGCACAGTTGGTATTTATGCCGCAAACCACACAATTTCATCCACAACAGGATTAACTGTTACTGCAATATCAGGAACAAACTCGAATAATAAGTTCTTTAACAATTCAATTCAAAATTGTTATTCGGGAATTTATGTTCTTGGTTTTGCTGATGCAACGCCTTACGTATTTTATGATAATGGTAATGACGTGGGTTCTTTAGGCGGAAATACAGTCAGGAACTTCGGAGGCGGCGCAACTACTACTTACGGTATTTATACAACCTATCAGGATAGTTTGGCAGTCAGTAATAACAACGTAGGCGGAGGAACTGGTTCAACCGCTATTAGTTATGGAATTTATATCTACTACGGATATAATGCCAACGCTTTGATATATAATAATACTGTATCTGATACAACTGCATCTCTGACTTCTACTACGTATGGAATTGCGGTTTACTATGTAGGAAACACAGGAGTGGATAATACAGTTATCGTGAAAAGAAACACAGTACAGGGAATGACTAATACAGCCGCCGCAACTTCTGCTGCTTTGTACGGTTACTATATTTATTATACGACAAGTTATAACCTGTATATAGATTCAAATAGGTTTGTTAATAATAAATGGGGTAATACATCAGGTACATTTACAGGAGCAATCTATCCATTCTACAATTATACATATACAACGGCGCCGACTGCAGGAAGTACAGAATATATTACAAACAATTATATTGCAGGTAATAAAAGGATACAGTCGGTTATTGGAACAGGCAGCCATTACGGAATGTACAATTATTACGGATTGGCGAATCTCAATTCTTACAACAATGTAGTCGAGAATGACACCATGACAACGACGAGTACAAATTATGGTATTTATATGTATCATTATTACTCAACTACTGCAAATATTTATAATAATTCCGTAAGGAATATCTATAAGATTGACGGCAGTACAGGTTCATATTACGGTATATACCTTTCAAATGCCGCATATACAGGAACGTGTAATTATTATAACAATTCTGTATATAATATTAAATGCGGTGTATCAACTGCGCCTTTATACGGCCAGTATCTCGCTGCCACATCAGTTACAAAAAATGTTTACGGTAATACAGTCTACAATTTATGGGCAACAACGAGCGGAAGTGTTTACGGTATATATCAATCAGGCGGTACGACTGTTAGTCTGTATAAAAACAGAGTGTATAATTTAAGAACAGCTACCGGGTCCGCTTATGGAATATATGTTGCGAGCGGTACAACCAATAATATTTATAACAATTATATATCTGATATAAGGGCTGACTCTTCCATCACTGCAATGGGAGTAACCGGATTGTATATTTCCGGCGGTACTACTGACAATGTTTATTATAATAGCATATATTTAAATTCGGTTAGTGCTGGAACAACATTCGGTACTGCAGCTTTGTATGCATCAACGACTCCTACTGTTGATTTGAGAAATAATATTATAGTGAATATGTCAACACCGGGTACTACAAGCGGAATGTCAGTTGCTTACTGGAGAAGTTCGTCAACATTGACTACTTATTCAGACAGTTCTAACAGAAACTGTTTCTATTCAGGTACCCCTTCTGCAAACAGGCTGATATATTACGATGGGACAAACTCTGATTCAACAATAGCTCAGTTTAAAACACGGGTAGCTCCGAAGGATGCAAATTCATTCAGCGAAAATCCGCCGTTTGTAAATATTTCGACACCACCTTATAATTTGCATTTGCAGACAACTATTCCGACTTTGTGTGAAGGAAATGCAAGACCAATTACAGCACCTGCAATTACGGATGACTATGATGGAGATACAAGAAATACAACGACACCTGATGTAGGTGCAGATGAAGGTAACTTTACTCCGCTGGCATCCACCCTTTCACTTAATCTCAAAGTCTATCTTGAAGGATTCTGGAACGGAACAACGCAGGTACCGGATACAGTGATGGTTTATCTTGCAAACGCAACATCACCTTATGCATTTGCAGATACGGCAAAGATAGTTCTCGGAACAGCGGGAACTTCATCAATGCAGTTCAGCAGGGCATCAGGAGGCAGTTATTACATCGTAATAAACCACAGGAACCATCTTGAGACCTACAGCAGGTTACCCCAGACATTCGTTCCGGGCACGCCTCTGAGTTATGACTTTACAACAGACTCAGCCAAAGCATACGGATTCAACATGAAGAAATCGGGCAGCGTATGGGTACTCTACGGCGGCGACCCGAACCGCGACGGTTCAATCGACGGAGTGGATATCTCGATATTCATAGCCCAGTTCGGCTTGCAGGGATACCTGAGTTGCGACTTTGACGGAGACGGGGACGTGACAGCGTCAGATGTACAGATAATAGCGGCAAACTTCGGACTGACAAAATCTGTACCATCAGTCGAATATATCGAACCTGGAAAGAAAATAGAGAGAATAAAAATAGAAGACGCACTGAAAGAAGTAAACAGAGGTAAAGAAAAAGGTGTCAAT
>Ga0209450_10001394_pt1 | contig 12086 bp, 15 predicted proteins | sample FrelakmetLWP11LW_FD_187149 | JGI IMG/M metagenome (GOLD analysis project Ga0209450, IMG submission 187149) | Freshwater lake sediment microbial communities from the University of Notre Dame, USA, for methane emissions studies - LWP11 LW (SPAdes)... | ecosystem: Environmental > Aquatic >... | reverse complement strand
TAGGTAAAAATGCTTCCGACCATCCTGCCCCCGCTCACATTTGCGGAAGCCATCGAAACCACCAAGGTGTTCAGCGTAGTCGGCATGCTTGAAAAAGACCAGGCCTTGATCACCCGCCGGCCGTTCCGCTCTCCCCACCACACCATCTCCGACGCCGGCCTGATCGGCGGCGGCCATTTTCCCCGGCCCGGGGAGGTCAGCCTGGCCCACCACGGAGTCCTGTTTCTGGACGAACTGCCGGAGTTCAAAAAACACGTGCTCGAAGTGCTGCGCCAGCCGCTGGAGGACATGAAGGTGACCATCTCGCGCGCCGCTTCGGCCCTGACCTATCCTGCGAGCTTCATGCTGGTGGCGGCCATGAACCCGTGCCCCTGCGGCTATCTCGGAGACCCCAAGCACGCCTGCCGCTGCACCTACCCTCAGATCCACCGCTACCGGTCGAAGATCTCGGGGCCGCTGCTCGACCGCATCGACATCCACATGGAGGTGCCGGCCGTGCCCTACCAGCACCTGCTGCAGGACGCCCAGGCCGAGCCCTCGGCAGAGATCCGCCGGCGGGTCAGCCGCGCGCGCGATCTCCAGACCCAGCGTTTCGCCCGCAGCCGGATTTTCTGCAACGCCCAGATGGGGAGCCGGCACATCCGCACCCACTGCCGCATCGACGATGCCTGTCGCCGCCTGCTCGAAGCGGCCATCGACAAGCTCGGCCTCTCGGCGCGGGCGTTCAACCGCGTGCTCAAAATCGCGCGCACCATCGCCGACCTCCAAGGAGCGGCGGACATCGGGGTCGCTCATGTCTCGGAGGCCATCCAGTATCGCAGCCTGGATCGGAGCGGCCGCGTGACGCCATGAATCCGTTGAACCACCTGCGTCGGATGCTCGCAGCCAGCCGATCCGGTGCGGCGTTCACCGGCGCCGGCATCCGCACGGAATCCGGAATCCCCGATTTCCGCAGCCCGGGCGGAATCTGGAGCCACACCCGACCGATCGAGTTTAGGGAGACCGTCGCTCTTGGGGATTAATCATGAAACGGGCGTTGAGAGTATGGACTCAGGCCAAACCGACGCATCCAGCGGCGCCGAAAATACCGACCGGGTCTACAACACGCTCCGAGCCCTGCGCCGGTCCTTCATCCGGATCGGGATGCTGGTTCTGGTGTTCTCCGTTGCCGGGTATTATCTGGCCGAGCCGGTCCTCAAACACCTGCGTGACCTAACCGGCGTCAAGCTGGCGGCCTTCGGCATCCCCGAGACATTTTTCACGTTTCTGACGCTGGCTCTCGCCATCGGCATCTTTGCGAGCTTTCCTTTTATCCTCTACGCCGTCCTTGCCGGGATCCGGCAGCTGTTTCCCGATTTTTCGACCCGGATGATGCGCGGATTCTGGATGGCCTCCGTGGTCCTGTTCTATGCCGGCGCGGGATTCTGCCTGAACATATCGCTGCCGTACGGCGTCCAGTTCCTGCTGGAGTTCGAGGGGCCGTCCATCGAGGCCATCATTTCCGTTCATAAGTTTGCGGGGTTCTGCCTGCTGTTTCTTTTCGGCTTCGGGATCATCTTCGAGCTTCCGCTGGCCATGATCTTGGCCGGGCGCATCGGGGTCGTGCGATACCAGGCCCTGGCGCGGAACCGGCGCTATGCCATTCTCGCCATTACCATCGTCTCCGCCATGCTCACGCCCACGCCGGATGCCTTCAATTTGGCCATGATGGCCGTGCCGCTCTATCTGCTGTTTGAAATCGGCTTAATCGGTATGCGGTTTTACAAAGCCCCCTGAACATCTCGGGTGGCTTCATTTGAGGAGGCCGTATTCTTTGGCGAGGGCTTCATCGTAGCGCGCCTTCCGGCCTTCGCAGCGTTCCCGCGGGCAGAGGCGGCAGCTGAAGAACGTGGTTTCAGACGGGAAAAAAATCCCGGACACGGATTTGCGGGGGAGCATGAGGAGGCTTTCGGTGAGCTGCACCCCCACCGCGGCCTGGGCGCCATCGAGCAGCGCAAACAGCGGCCGCTGCTCTTCAAGGGGCCAATCCTCCAATGAGCCGGGGCTCATCCAGGAGAGCTTCTCGAGCGCGAAGCGCCGGCAAAGGTGCTGAATCAGATGGGACCGCGCCTCGGCGAGAATCAGGTTGCCGATCGCGTCGAGGTAATACTTCTCCAGCAGGTCCTTTGCCTGGTCGGCCCTTTGCTCGAGACGGCCGCCGATGGTGACCACAGCGGGAAACACGCGGCCGGCCTCGTCCAGGTTTTTGCGCAGCACGCGGCTTTTGAACCGGCGGCCGTCGATGACCACCTCGTCCGCCCCCTTTTCCTCGATGTAGGCCGCCGCGAAGGCCGCCCGGGCATCGGCCAGGGACAGGGCCTCCGAGAGAAGCGCCTCGACGGCGCCGCGGCGGGGCGCTCTGAGTTTGTTCCGAACAAAATCCGCGCTGAGCTCAACCGGAATGGGGCCGAAGGTTTCCATCGGATGTCCTTTTGATTTCCGAAATCACTATTTAATCCATGGGGGATCGCCATGCAAGGCATTCGGAGCGACCGGCCCTCCGGCGAAGGCAACCGCCGGTTTGCTTTAGATGTGCTTCCGCCGGAGACGGTTTTCGTTTTCTGCAGGGCGGCCACCCGCATCGCTCATCTGTTGGGACAGCCTCCTTGACGGCCGCCGGCAAGCGTGGCATGGTTCATATTTCAAGCTGTGGCTGGCCTTCCTCTCCGGCCGGGCCGATGAGAGCAAGCGGATGCACGCATACGCCGGGATCCGGGCATGACCAAAATCGTCGACCTTCAATCTTTCCGCGAACGGGCTCTCGAGCAGAAGAGCTACGGCCCCTGGCAGAAGCGCTTCGGGGATTCCTACGGCGCCCACACCCGGATATCGGATTTGTCCGACAAGACCCTCTTCGGCCTGGCCCAGCCGGGCGAGACCAGCACGACGGCATTTTACGAGCTGATCATGGGGGCTCTCGATCTAGGTCCAGCGACCAAATTCTACTATCTCGCCAATGACGAGCAGATGCGGGTGGTCGACATCCACCTGCTCCTGGCCGATCATGTTCGCTTTGAACTGATGCGGCGCCTCGGCTGGCTGAGGACCCTGCCGTGCGGCCGCTACAGTTTGATCGAAATGGTCCAGCAATTCGAATCTGTAAAGCAACAGGCGCGACAAGCCCCTCCGGAGCTGAACGACTCCCACCCGGAATATGGAGCCTACCGCCAGCTGGCCAAAGGCGACCAGGAAGTGTTCATCCGGCGCATGCTGCGAGATGCCATCGAGGCATTTAAACTGCAGCTGGGGGAATAGAAGGTATCCCCCGTTCCGGAGGACGCCGCGCCGATTGCCGGCGGCGACGCCTCATGCCCCCGGGAAAACGGATCAGATAAAAACCCGTTCTTCACTCAGCATTTCTGCGTGTGATCAATTCGATGACCTGGGACGGAGAGTGGGTTCGCATGATTTCCCGGAATTGGGCGCGGTAGATCTGAACGGCGCTGATGCCGATCACGCTCACGTCGTAGATTTTCCATTTTCCGCTGTGGGCATGCATGCGTACTTCCACGGGGAATTCCCGGTTCATCCAGATCACGCCGGATGTCACCACCGCTCTGCCGGGTGCAGTGATCTCCTGCCCCCGCACGACGACCTTCTCGCCCGCGTACCGCTCTTGCAGCCGCGCCAGGTAATGGTCCGCCAGAAACCGTGAAAACACTTCGACGAACTCAAAGCGCTGCGCGTCTGTGAAAAGCTTCCATTGGTCCGCCAAAACCCGTTTCGAAAATTCTGCAAAGTCGAAATCCCGATACAGCACCTGCCGCAAGTGCTGCTGCTGCAACGCTTTGCGGTCGGCCGGCTGGAAGTGCGGATCCTGCAGGATCCGCAATCCGTCGTCAATGCTGTTCTTGAGGACGTCCATCGGTTGCGACCCGTGCGCCGCTGCGGCCAACATCAGAAGGGATACAACCAGAAGGCAACGCCCTACAAGCCCGCCCCGCCGGGCCTTGGCGCGGGCGACCTCCGGTAAAACCTGGTTTTTGGCGGTTTGAGACAACATTCTTATTGACATTCGTTGGTGATATCTATATTGCGCTATAGGCTCAAAATGCAGCGTACAATAAAAATGGTACCATAACTCACTTATCATTAGCGACAAGGAGGTCAGAATGACGAAAGCTGATTTAATCGAGGCCATGGCCAAAGATGCAGGTATCACCAAGGTCGCCGCCGGCGCCGCGCTGGATTCGTTCGTCGACGGGATCGTCAAGACCCTCAAGAAAAAAGAAGGCAAGATCACCCTCGTCGGCTTCGGCACCTTTTCCAAGGGACGCCGCAAGGCCCGCACGGGCAGAAACCCCCAGACCGGCGCCCCGATCAAGATCAAGGCCTCCACGGTCGTCAAGTTCAAGGCCGGCAAGAAACTCAAGGCCTCCGTTTAATTTATCCTGACAACGAGAAAAAGTTAAGGGCGGTTTGCCGTCATGGCAACCGCCCTTTTTATCTTGATACTTTCTGGTCTATTAATTTCTTACGGTAAACTTTTAAGGCAGCGTAAGCTTTTTTACGCTGCCTTAAAAGTTTGGCGGATGCGCTCCATGGCGGCCTGCACCTTCTCGTGATCGTTGAAGGCGCTGATGCGGATATAACCGGCTCCGCAGCGGCCGAAACCCACGCCCGGGGTGCAGACCACGTTGGCCTTCTCGAGCAGCCGGTCGAAGAACTTCCACGAGTCCACCTTCCCGTCCACCCAGATGTAGGGCGAGTTTTCCCCGCCGATGCACTCGTAGCCCAGGGCGGTCATCTCCTTCCGGATCAGGGCCGCGTTGCGCAGGTAGTAGTCGATGAGCTCCCGGCACTGGGTGCGGCCATCCGGGCTATAGACCGCCTCGGCCGCCCGCTGGACGGGGTAGGAAACCCCGTTGAACTTGGTCGTGTGCCGCCGGTGCCAGAGCGCGTGCACCGGCCGCGGCTCACCGGCCGCCGTGAAGGCCGTGCAGGCTTTCGGCACCACGGTGTACGCGCAGCGCGTGCCGGTGAAGCCCGCCTGCTTGGAGAAGCTGCGGAACTCGATGGCCACCTCCCGCGCGCCCTCGATCTCAAAGATCGAATGCGGCAGGCGGTCGTCGCGGATGAACGTCTCGTAGGCCGCATCGAAAAGAATGATGGCCTTGTGCTCCCGGGCATAGTCCACCCACTGCTTGAGCTGGGGCTTGGTGATGGTCCCGCCGGTGGGGTTGTTGGGAAAACAGAGATAGATCAGGTCCGCCTTCTGCCGGGGAAGCGTCGGGATAAACCCGGTGTCGCGGGTGCAGTCCATGTAGACGACCCCGGCGTAGCGGCCGTCGGCGAAGCTGCCGGTGCGGCCGGCCATGACGTTGGTGTCGAGGTAAACCGGGTAGACCGGATCGGGGATCGCCACCGTGATGTCGGTGGCGAAGATTTCCTGGAGGTTGCCGTTGTCGCACTTGGCGCCGTCGCTCACGAAGATCTCGTCGGCGACGATGTCCGCGCCGCGGGCCTGGAAATCGTCCTTCGCAATCTTCTCCCGCAAAAAGTCATAACCCTGCTCGGGCCCGTAGCCGCGGAAAGTGTCCGCCGCGGCCATTTCGTCGACGGCCCCGTGGAAGGCCTGGATGCAGGCGGCCGGCAGCGGCCGGGTGACGTCGCCGATGCCGAGCTTGATGACGTCCTTGCCGGGGTTGGCCTTCTGGAAGGCCGTCACCCGCTTGGCGATGTCCGAGAAGAGGTAAGAGGCTTGAAGCTTCAGGTAATGTTCGTTGATCCGGATCATGGGCCACCTCGAAATGATTTCTATGGCTGCCTTATGCAGCCCGCTGCCGCGCCGTCGCGCAGGAGTAGCATCATTTAGTTGGAAATCAAGAATTTGTCAAAAAACATAGTTCTTGACTTCGGTTAGCATCCTTATTAGGAAAAATGCCTTATTTCAAGCTATTCGGAATTGTGCCCATGCAACCCCCTGTTTATGAGCATGCTTTAAAATCCGCTGACGAAGGGAGGACTTCGATGAAAAGAGAAGGGTATGTTTCGTTCGGTCTGTTCCTGATTGCCGGAATATGTGCCCTGGCGGTGCTTCTGCCCGCCCCGGTCGAGGCGCGCAACATCAAGGTCGGCATTGTCGACACGTACAGCGGTCCGCCGGCCGTTTTCGGAAACGATGCCTTGAACGGCTTCAAGATGGCCGTCAACGAGATCAACAAGCAGGGGGTCCTGGGCGGGAAGATCGAGTTCGTCACCCGCGACGACAAGTTCAAGGTGGACATCGGCCTCAACATGGCCAAGGAACTAGTGCTGAAGGAAAATGTGGACCTGATTGTCGGAACGGTCAACAGCGGACTGGCATTGGCTGTCTCCGATGCGGTCGCCAAGAAGGAGAAAATCCCCTTCATCACCTGGATGGGGAAGAGCGAGAACATCACCGGAAAAGCAGGGCATCGCTATGTGTTCTCCACCACCGAGAACACCGCCATGGCGGGCAAGGCCGCGGCTAACGTACTTTCCAAGAAACCCTATAAAAAAATATGGGTTGCGGGCGACGATTACGAGTACGGGCACGCCTTGGATGAAAGCTTCTCCCGCTACATGAAACAGTTGAAACCGGATGTGGAATTTATCGGCAAGACGTGGTGGAAGGTCGGCGAGCCGGACCTGGTACCGTATTTCACCAGCATCCAGTCCGCCAATCCCGACCTCATCCATTTCTGCACCGGCGGCGCCAGCATGGCCAACGTGCTGAAGACGATCAAAACCACGGGCATCAGCCAGAAAATCCCGGTGTACATCCACACGGCGATCGACTACGCCGTCCTGAAACCGCTGGGAACCGAGGCCCCGGAAGGGGTGATGGGCACCATGGACTATCTGTTCTACTATCCGGAGCTGAGCACCAACCAGAAATTCGTTAAGGAATACCAGGCGCTTTACAAAGCGCCTCCGGGTTTCCCGGCCTTTCATGCCTACACCACGGCTTACCTCATTGCCGAAGCCTTCCGCATAGCCGGCAAGATTGACCGAGAAAAGTTCATCGACGCTATCGAAGGGCTCAAAGTGGATACGCCCGTGGGCAAGGTGGAAATGCGAGCTTGCGACCACCAGGCCGTCTATCCCATGCTTTTCGGCACAACCAAGATCTCCAAGGAATTCGGGGCGGCGATCGCGACCGACATCATAACCCTGAGAGGCGCCGAAGTCATGCCCGCCTGCGAGGAGATCCAGGCCGCGCGCAAGTAATTCTATCATGAACCACCTCTGCCCGCCCCGCCGGTTCAGGCGAAGGGCGGGCAGATCGTTTAAAAGGCTGCTGCACCCATGGAAACAAGCCACACCCTGGCAGCGCTCACCAGTCAGCTGCTGGTCGGGTTGAGCCGGGCCATGATCCTCTTCATTGTCTCATCCGGGCTGAGTTTCATTCTTGGCGTCTTGCGGGTGCCCAACGTCGCCCACGGCTCCCTTTACATGATCGGCGCCTTTGCCGCCCACACCATCGCCACAGCCTTCGACGGAAGCGTGGCGGCGTTCTGGCTCGCCATGTTCTGCGCCCCGCTGATCGTGGCTGGGATCAGCCTGATTGCCGAACGGCTTCTGTTCTGCCACCTATACGAGCGCGAGCACCTCATGCTGCTACTGTTCACCTTCGCCCTCATGCTCATCCTGGGCGACTTGACCAAAATGACCTGGGGGGCGGACTACCGCTCGATCGTGGCGCCGCCTTTCCTCCAGGGGTCCATCCCCGTGCTCGGCACGGCCTTCCCGCGGTACAATCTTTTTCTGCTTCTGGTCGGGCCGCTGGTGGCCGTGGGCCTATGGCTGATTTCGGCCAAGACCAAGTTCGGCAAGATCGCCCGGGCGGCGGCGGTGGACCGGGAGATGGTGGGAGCCATCGGCATCAACGTGAGCTGGGTGTTCGCGTTCGCTTTCGTGCTGGGTTGTCTTCTGGCCGGCCTGGGCGGCGCCCTGGTGTCCCCGACCATCAGCATCACGCTCGGCATGGATCACTCCATCATCATCGAGGCCTTTCTCATCGTCACCATCGGTGGGCTGGGCAACATCTGGGGCGCCATGGTGGGCTCGCTCATCTTCGGCATCACTCAATCCGTCGGGGTCATGGTCCTGCCGCAGTTTGCAATCGTTTTTCCCTACCTGGCGGTGGTCGTCATACTGACCCTGAAGCCCACGGGCCTCCTGAAATCGGTCTGGTAAAGGGGGCACGGCATGATCAAGGACATCCTTCGTACCCCATCGTTTCTTTGGACTGCTGCGGTTTTACTGGCGCTGCTGCTTGTGCCGTTCTTTGCCGGCCGCTTCTACGTGTACATCCTCGCCGTCGTCTTCGTAACGGGGCTGTTGGCCATGAGCCTGAACCTGCTGGTCGGCCACGGCGGCGCCTACCAGTTCCATCACTGCGTATTCTATGGCGTCGGCGCCTACACCGCCGGCCTGATCCTCGCCAAAACCTCTCTGCCGGCATGGCTCGGGCTCTGCGCCGGGCCTTTGGCGGCCGCCTTAACCGGCCTGGTGATCGGCGCCTTTTGCGTGCGCCTGAACAAGCTTTACTTCGGGATGCTCCAGATATCCCTGGGGTCGCTCATTTGGATCGTCGCTCTGCGCTGGTACGACCTAACCAACGGTGATGACGGCATCCACGGCATCCCCATGCCGGAGCTGCTCTCCGGATCCGTCAATGCCTACTATTTTCTGCTTATAATTGTGAGCGCCTGTCTCGCGCTCATGTACCTGATCCTGAAATCCCCGTTCGGGGCGACGCTGCGCGCCGTGCGCGACAACCCTCAGCGCTGCGAGGCGGTCGGGATCGACGTGCGGCGCCACCAGTTGCTGGCGATCGTGATCGGAACCTTCTTCGCCGGCGTCGCCGGAGTCCTGTTTGTCGTCCTCGAAGGGTCGGTTTTTCCGGACATGCTTTTCTGGGTGCTGTCGCTTGAAATTTTCATCATGTGCCTGTTGGGCGGCTGGTTTACCTTCTTCGGCCCGATGCTGGGAGCGGCGATCATGGTGGCGCTGCGCACTTTTGTCGGCAGCTACACGGATTACTGGACCCTGATCCTCGGCGTCGTTTTGATCCTTCTCATCTTCTTCCTGCCGGAGGGGATCATGGGGGTCAATTTCCGGTCATGGCAGCGCCGTCGCGAGCGACGGCGCTCGGCGGACGACGTCCGGTAGGCGGGGGACACGATGCTGCAGGTCGAACATCTCCAGAAATCGTTCTCCGACTTCAAGGCGGTCGACGGCGCAGACCTCCGGGTGGGCCAGGGCGACCTCGTGGCCGTCATCGGCCCGAACGGAGCCGGGAAAACCACCTTGTTCAATCTGATCACCGGCCACCTGCAGCCGGATAAGGGCCGGATTCTTTTCAAGGGGGAAGACATTTCCCATTTGCCGGCCCATCAGGTCTGCCGGAAAGGCATTGCCCGATCGTTTCAGATCGCCAACATCTTCCCGCGGCTCACCGTCTTCCGCAACGTCCAAGTGTCGGTCCTGTCCCAGAAAAACCTCAGCCGGACCATGTTCCGGCCGGCGCGCCGCATGGTGGTGGAGGAGACGCGGCAAATCCTGGATCGGGTGGGGCTGAACGACCAGCAGCTCGCCTTGGCCGGATCCCTCTCCCACGGCGACAAGCGCATCCTTGAAATCGCGATTGCCCTGGGCAACGAGCCCGAGCTGTTGATCCTCGATGAGCCCACGGCCGGCATGTCTCCGGATGAAACCGCCGCCACCATGGCCCTGGTGCAACGGCTGGCCCGGGAGCAGGGCCTCACCATCCTCTTCTGCGAACACGACATGGACGTGGTGTTCAACGTCGCCACCAGCATCATGGTGATGCAGCAGGGAAGGACCATCCTCCAAGCGACACCGGAGGAAGTGCGGCAGAACATCACCGTGCAGGAAGCCTACCTGGGAGGTGCCTGAAGATGCTGGAAGTCAAAGGCATCCATACTTTTTACGGATTGAGTCACATCCTGTTCAATGTTTCCTTGAAGATCAGAAAGGGCCAGGTGGTCTGCCTGTTGGGCCGCAACGGCGCCGGCAAAACAACGACCCTCAGGAGCATTATGGGGCTGGTGCCCCCAGCGCGGGGGCGGGTCCGGCTGAACGGCGAAGACGTCACCGGCGCCGCGCCGTATCTGCTCGCCCGCAAGGGCATCGGCTATGTCCCCGACGACCGGAGGATCTTCGCGGACCTCACCGTGGGCGAGAACCTCGAGATCGCCGCCCGGCCGGTGCCGGGGCCCGAGGCCTGGACCAAGGACAGGGTCTATGACCTCTTCCCGCCCCTCAAGCCCATGGACTCCCGCAGGGGCGGGCTGCTCAGCGGCGGCGAGCAGAAGCTGCTCGCCATCGCCCGCGCGCTGATGACGAACCCGCAATTGCTGCTGCTGGATGAACCCACCGAGGGCCTGGCCCCGATCATGGTGAAGATCTTCGAAGAGCGTATCCGCCGGTTGAAGGACCTCGGCCTGACGGTGCTGCTTGCCGAGCAGAACCTGAAGTTCACCCTCGGGCTGAGCGACTACGGCTACATCATCGACAACGGCCGCATCCGTTGCGAGGGCTCGGTTGCCGAACTGGTGAACAACGAGGAAGTGCGCAAAATCTGCGGGATATAAAAACCGGCCTTGGCAGGCCGGTTTTTATGTTTAAAAGCAGAAACCAAGGGTTTGCTATCGCTGCATTGCCTGAAACTGTCTGCTTTGAAGAATGAGGATGTCACAATGACCTATTACGCCATTCAAGGGCTTCCCGCTAAAAAACCCGCCGACGGAATCGAGATGCGGGTCATCCACGGCGAGCGAATGACCTTTGCCTATTTCACCTTCACGCCGGGCACCCCTCTGCCGGAGCACCTTCACCCGCACGAACAGATCGGCACGGTGGTCAAGGGTGAGATGGAGCTGACCATCGCCGGCGAAACCCGAGCGGTGTCGGCCGGCGGAGCCTACCATATTCCCTCCAACACGGTTCACTCCGCCCGCTGCCTCAACGGCCCCGCCGAGGTGATCGAAGTGTTTGCTCCGGTGCGGGAAGACTATAAATAGCGGGGCTTCCGCCGCCATGCGACGCCCCAGGGACACCTTTCTCGACTACCCCGGTCGGATCTATTGTTTCGCCGACAGCGTCGCACTGGCCCGAAAGCTGCTCGAGGCAGGGGCGCGGGTGATCCAACTGCGCCACAAAACCGCCGGTGATGCCGATTTCAGGGAGCTTGCGGTCGAGATGCTGGCCTGCGTGCGGTCTTTCGAGGGCGCGCTGCTCATCGTGAACGACCGGGTGGACATCGCCCTGGAAGTCGAGGCGGACGGCATTCACGTGGGGCAGGAAGACCTGGATTTTCGAGAGGTGATTCGCCGGGTGCCTTTGGAGATGATCGTCGGCGTCTCCGCGCGCTACCCCGATCTGGCGCAGTCCGCGGCCGCGGCCGGAGCAACCTATGTGGGTGCGGGCGCGGTCTTCGCCACGCCCACCAAGCCGGAGGCCGTCGTCATCGGCCTGGATGGACTGCGGGCGGTGGTGGCGGCCGTGGAAGTACCGGTCGTGGCGATCGGCGGCATCACCCATGCCGGGGTCAGGCCGGTGCTGGCCACCGGCGCACGCTACTGCGCCGTCATATCCGGGATCAACGACACCCCTGACCCGGCCGCGGCGCTGCGCCGGCTCCTGGCCGAGTCAGCCTCTTTCCCAATAGACCAGAACCGCTAGCGCGCATAGCGCCGCAGCCATGACCGCCCCGTCCAGGCACCGCAATCGCGTCGGCCGCCGCGGCGTGCGGTTCTTGCCGGAGAACCCGCGCGCTTCCATGGCAAGCGCCAGCTCGTCCGCCAGAAGCGCGGCCTGGACCAGCAGCGGCAGGAGCAGCGCCATCCAGTTGCCGATGTTCTTGAGCCGGGGCCGCAGATCGATGCCGCGGGCCTGCTGGGCGTCGCGGATAGAGCGGATTTTCTGTTCGATCAAGGGCACGTAGCGCAGGCCGGCCGTCAGCATGAACGCCGGCCCCGGCGGGACTTTGACCGCCTCCAGAGCGGAGCCCATCTCTTCCGGGTGCAGCATCCCAAAACCGACCACTGCGACCC
>Ga0209450_10001393_pt1 | contig 12089 bp, 8 predicted proteins | sample FrelakmetLWP11LW_FD_187149 | JGI IMG/M metagenome (GOLD analysis project Ga0209450, IMG submission 187149) | Freshwater lake sediment microbial communities from the University of Notre Dame, USA, for methane emissions studies - LWP11 LW (SPAdes)... | ecosystem: Environmental > Aquatic >... | reverse complement strand
CGGATTCAGGAGCATTACTCATAACCCGGAGGTCAGTGGTTCGAATCCACTCCCCGCTACTATTTTCCAGACGCCCTATTTGGGGCGTTTTTGGTTTAAACATGCGTTGATTCCTTGAACTATTAAATTGAGAAGAGAATTTTTTGATTCGAAAATGAAACTCTTCTTGAGATAGATCAAGGTTATCATTCTGGTGATTCCATTGCAATATACCGATTTCGGTAGGTTTTTAACCTCAAACTCTATCCATATCGATAGGGTTTGAGGTTCCAGCCATAATAATTGTTGAAAAGGGGAAGGAATAATTACAGTCCCCTTGTGCTGGACCGCAGAAAAGATCTTTACAACAGGCTCCTTATAAAGAAAATGGATGCATCATCTCATGATAAATAACCGTTCAAGTAATTACCGATATGCCCACGGTTTCAGGATTCACGCTCGTAACCTTGTGGTCAGTGGTTCGATTCCACTTTCTGCTTACGTTGGACCTTAATGTCTACTGGCTTGCGTCTGTCACAAGCCCCAAATTTATTGTTTTCCCGGGAATGCACAATAGGTAATAGACCAAATTCTCAAATTGAGAGGGAAAAAATTGGATTTTCTTCAATCAGTTATTCTTAACTTACTATATATCCAATGGCTTTGTACCCTTTTTTTCGCTTAGCGAACATTCCAGACAATACAGGTACTTGGTCATCCACATAATCATAGATGATCACTTCGCTTTTACGTTCATAGTTACGATGAAGGCGACCTGCATATTGTGCGACCGTTCCTCGCCATGCAATCGGTAAAGCCAAAAATAAGGTGTCGAGACGTGCATCATCAAATCCTTCCCCCAGGTAACGACCGGTAGCAATGATCAAGCGTTCTTCATCTTCAGGAATATTCTTCAACTGATTCATCAAGGAAGTGCGCTGTTTCCGTCCCATGCCACCTGATAACACGATAATGTTTTTCACTTTTTCGGCTAATTCATCAGCAAAGTAGGTCAGATGTTCCCGGCGCTCAGTTAATAAAACCGGCGATCTACCGGCACGAACCGCTTCAATCACATCATTAACGATTATTTGATTTCGAATCGGATCCGTAGCCAACATTGCATATATTTCCTGAATTCCAGGTTGTTGAATACCAGCTAGTTGAGTCGGTATTACAAAATTGGTTCTGCGGACGATCACCCTATGCGTGAATGAATGTAAAACATTCTGTTGACGATCATCCACCCGGTAACGAACAGGCCCGCATTGCATAAAAATGATAGGGTGATGACCATCTTGCCGAGTGACAGTTGCCGATAACCCAGTAACAAACCTGGCTTTCGCTTGCCGAATCACCTGTTCAAAACTGGCTGCGGAGATGTGGTGACATTCATCGACGATAATTTGGCAGTAATTTTCCACCAGATCATTCACCGTTCCTTTATCAACCAGACTCTGGATCATCGCCACATCAACTAATCCCGTAGCTTTATGTTTCCCACCACCAACCTGCCCTACTTCCTTTTTCTCCAGGCCCAAAAAAGATTGGAGGCTCTCAACCCATTGATCCATCAGTTGTCTTCGATGCACAATCACCAGCGTATTTACTTGTCTTTGAGCAATCAACCAGGCACCGATAACTGTTTTACCAAAAGCCGTAGAAGCAGAAAGAACACCAATATCGTTTTTTATGAGCTGGTCCGCGGCAAGCTGCTGCTCAGGACGCAAAACCCCTCGGAATGTAAGCGAAATAGGATTTCCGTTTACACGTTCATCCTGCAAGGTGGTCCTGATTTTTAACCCTTTTAGTAATTGATTTAATTCTTCAAGACATCCTCTGGGTAAGGCAAGATGTTTTGGATACTCTTCGCAGCAGCTGATAATCCTGGGTTTTCCGAATGTTGATAGTCGCATTGCCTGAGATTTGTAAAACTCCGGATTTTGGAAAGCAGCCAATCGAATGATACGATTTCTTAGAGAGGCGGGTAATCCCTCCTTCTCAATGTAAATCTGGTTGCTGATAACCAGATTGAGTTGTTCCGGCAGAGTGCCAGTTATGGAGATTTCCTCTTGTTTTCGAGATGGAGTCAGTTTCCAGGGTTCATTCTCGTTTTCATCCAAAACCACCGCGCGGACACCGGTAATTTCACTTTCGTCTTGAAAATTCTTTACGATTTTTTCTACTTCTTGTTCTGTGATTTTTTGAATAGACGACAAATATGCCCATTGGTCGGAATAGGGGTTGAGATCTTGATCTATGAAAACACTGTTATTCCGTTCACGGGGTTTCTTTTGCAACGGCAAGGCAATTAAATTGCCCAAGCCCCCTCTGGGCAAAGTATCCTGGCTGGGAAAAAAACGGTCATAGGAATCCATGCCAATTTCTGGGCGTCGGTTCATGGTATTCGTCAGCAGCAGTGCACCGAGTTTTCGGGCTAATATGGCAGTAACGGGAGATTCAAAGAAAATCCAGACATGCCCGCCATTACCAGACCTTGATCGCTCAAACGAAGCAGGAACCTGGTAACAGGTGCAAGTTTCAAGGAAAGCTTTAGCATCTTCAGCCCAGGTGGATTTATCAAAGTCGACTGCCAAAAGCCAACATGTTTCATCGATCAATAGGGAATAAACACCAATAGTAAAATCTCTACCCACATGGTCGGTTGGACCTTCCCCTTTAAGGTGATTACGAATAATTTCATCGCTGACCGGTACGAACGCACGGGAATTACAATCCTGGCAGGCTTTCTTAGGCTTCTGGCAAATCCCTGCTTTCCATTCATTACGGCAAACTGGTGCATAGCCTGACTTTCCGGTTTTAGAATTCTCAAACCTGCGCGGGAACACATCTTCTCGCCCTTTGAACAAAGAACGAAATAGTCGTATTTTATCCTCTTGTGGAGATTGGTTTGTGATTGAAGTCTCTTGCAGTTGTGCGGAAGAATTTTTTTGAAGCAATTCCTGACGCAGTTGTAACAATTCGTCCAGCAATTGAACACGATGATGATCTAGGTAAGATAACTCAGCCTCGATCTTCTCAATTTTCTGTTGCGCATCAAATTTTTCTTCCATGGCTTTATTTTACATTGCATACCTTATCCGTATCATGTTTTTTTTATTTTGTAAACACTTCAAGTACTAGATATTTTGCAGAATCAACAACAGAATCAACAAAGAATCAACAATCACTTGACTAATATAACAATATTGTTATAATGGATGAAGAAAAACATGTGGAACATCGAATTTTACATAGATCATCGTGGAAAATGTCCACCATTGGAGTTCGTTGAAGAACTTCCTGTGATGGAACAGGCAAAAATTCGGAATGCCTTACGGTTATTGCAAGAATTTGGGACAAAATTAAGTATGCCACATGCAAAGCAGATCAAAGGAAAACTTTGGGAATTACGTCCAGGAGGGATTCGGTTATTCTACTTCGCATATATCGGGCAACAATTTGTCATCTTGCATGGGTATCGGAAACAAAGCCAAAAAGCCCCTGACCGCGAGATAGAAGTTGCGATGCGACGAATGCAAGAATTAATGGATGAGGTGTAATATGGCTCGGAAAAATATGCCGAAATTTGAAGATTGGGAAATTGAAAAGATTAATGATCCGGATTTTATGGCTGCTGCTGAAGAGCTGGAACCTGGTTACCAGGTTGCCCGACTCCGGATGCTGAGGGGTTTAACCCAGACTCAACTTGCGGATATGGTTGGCACCCGACAGCCTTCCATCGCAAGATTGGAGAACGGATCGAGCACTCCAAGTTTATCCTTCCTGAGCAAGATTGCTGAAGCCTTAAATGCAAAGATCGAATTAAAATTGGTTCCTGAAATCAAATAACCATGTTTAGGAGTTGCTTTCGTTGAAACTCTTTTACAAAGGTTCTTAATTGACAGAACCTGTAAATAATTAATCCACAGTACCCACCACGTCTCTGCTTTGCATGTGCACGAGATAGGTCATTAATAAACTTATTCAGCTGTTTTTGAGTATTTTAATTTTATAAAGTAACCCAGATCGAATGCTTACATTTTGTAATTCGTTGTTTTTCTAGATTGGTGCGAATTACTATAATCATCATTCTGCAATTACTGATAGAGCCAGTTTCTACAACTTTTGTCCTCTAGTCTTTAGTAAATCAAATGCTTTCAAATCTTCCGGGTTTTAGTCATTTCACAAAAACTTCGCAATAAAAGTACTTTGGTTCAATCATCGTACTCGGGTCGCGAAACTTGGCAACCGTTGACGAATCCAGCCTTGACGAACCCACGTAAAAGGACTACTATACGAATATCGATCAACTATCGCTGCGTGCCAGGCAAGTGTGAACCAGCGTTCATCGGTTTAGGTGAATTGCATGACCCGCCGCACAAATGGCACGGATTCAGGAGCATTACTCATAACCCGGAGGTCAGTGGTTCGAATCCACTCCCCGCTACTATTTTCCAGGCGCCCAGAAATGGGCGTTTTTGGTTTAAACATGCGTTAGTTCCCTGAACTATTTAATTGAGAAGAGATCTTATTGTTGCTTACTAAATGGTCTCTCCTTGAGATAGATCAAGGGTATCATTCCAGAGATTTCATTGCAATATACCAATATCGGTAGGATGTTAACCATAAAACCTATCCATATCGATAGGTTTTGGGGATTTGGACGATTTTTTTGTGAGAAATTACAAAATACTTGCAAATCACTTTTACTGAGTCATAGAAACCCACTAATGCAATCCAGGTTTCATAAGGAAAAAGACGAACATAGACTCAATAAGAATTGGATAAAAATCTTACGCCTATGATCACGGATTTAGGATTCAGACTCATAATCTTGTGGTCAGTGGTTCCAACCCACTTTTGTTACCCTTTTTACGATGCCCATGTAAGCCATTTTTGTATAAAATAAATACTGATAATTAATTCTTTTTATATTGAAAAAGAGTCCTCATTTCTGAGAACTCTTTTTCAATATCCAATACATTTTTCTAGAGGAGAGAAAAATGAACCCATCACGCCAGTCCGAATTATGTCATTTAGTAATCCTCTGCTAATCCTTATATATGAATTGGCCTTCCCTCTGCCCCCTCGGCCGCTTCCATCAACACTTCACTGAGTGTCGGGTGGGCGTGAATATTATTGGCGATCTCCGAAATGGTCAACTCATTTTGTTGGGCAAGGGTTAACTCGGGCAGTAATTCTGATACCTCTGGACCAATCAGGTGCGTTCCGAGGATCTCCCCGTACTGATCATCCACAATAATCTTCGCAAATCCCGCATAATCACCCAATCCTAGAGCTTTACCGCTCGCCTGGAATGGGAATTTACTGACCTTTATCGATTTTCCCAACCCTCGTGCCTGAGCTTCCGTGAAACCAAAGGATGCGACCTGAGGTTGGCAATACATCGCCCGGGGAACCATTAAATAATCAATGGGGATTATTTCTTTTCCGGCAATCGCTTCCGCACAAATCATCCCTTGCCTTGAAGCTACATGCGCGAGCAATAATTTACCAGTCACGTCGCCGATCGCCCAAATACCCTTTACATTGGTGCTCATGAGATCATTCACCACAACGAACTTGCGTTCAGTCAGTTCTACACCAATTTCTTCCAAACCCAAACCCAGTGAATTGGGTTTGAATCCGGTGGCGATGAGAGCCTGTTCCGCTTCCAATCCCTGTTCCCCAGACTTGCTTTCTACAGTAACCTTCACTCCGTATTGGGTTGACTCGATGGTTTTCACCCTCGTGTCCACGTGGATTTGAATACCCCGTTTAGTGAAGGCCTTGGATAATTCTGCGCTGACTTCAGTATCTTCCAACGGGGCGATACTTGGAAGCATTTCCACCAACGAAACCCGGCTACCGTATTCACTCCAAATTGTCGCAAACTCAAGACCGATCGCGCCTGCTCCAATAATCACTACTGAAGAAGGTAATTTCTCCTGAAGGATTGCCTCGTGATAGGTGACAACTTTTTCCCCATCAATTTTTATTCCCGGAATTACTGCTGGATGTGATCCTGTTGCAACGATGATATTCTTTGCAGCCATTTCCTGGGATTTTCCTTCCGAGTCTTGCACGACAACTTTATCAGGCGAGATTATCTTGGCTATCCCCCTGATCACGGTCACATTGTTCTTTTTCATCAGGAAGCCAACCCCGCGGGTTAATCGGTCGGAAACCTGCCGGCTTCGTTTTACTGCGGATCCAAAATCAAGCTTGAGATTTTCAAATGAAAATCCGAACTCCTTGCCGCGTTCCCTGAGGGTCTGCGCCACCTCTGCGTTTTTCAACAATGCTTTCGAAGGGATACACCCCACGTTTAAACAAACGCCGCCAAGCCACTGTTTATCAATAATCGCTGTTTTCATTCCCAACTGAGAACACCGAATTGCAGCTACATATCCGCCCGGCCCCGCTCCAATCACAACGACATCATATTGATCCATTGAACATCCTTTGAAACTGAATAAACTGTTTTATGAATAATCGACTTATTCTATTACCAATTATTTAATTTTCTACTCACCTTAACCTTGAAAAATCCGCTTCAAAACGAAACCAAGAATAATTTTGAAACCGGACAGGATAATTGTTTTTCAAACATGTAACAGGATGGGATTTTCCAATCCTGTCTTGAGGTCATTCAAGAATTTTGCAACAACAGCACCATCAAGTATTCGGTGATCAGCAGATATTGTCACAATCATCATCGGTCGGATAACGATCTGATCACTATCTTTGAGAACGATTGGTTTACGTATGACCGCACCAGTCCCAAGAATGCACGCTTCAGGCGGATTGATCACCGCCTGGAAATTCGGTATTCCAAACATCCCCAGGTTGGTTAATGTAAAAGTGCCATTTTGTACATCAGAAAGATCCAGTTTCCCTTCACGAGCTTTTTTACCAAGCTGATTGATTTTACGTGCAAGTTTGATAATATCTAATGTATCTGCGTCATGAATAACTGGGACGATCAATCCGGCATCAACAGCAGTTGCCACTCCCATATTGATTTGTTTCCAAATCCTAATTTCATCTCCAACAATTGAGGAGTTGAGAATCTTGTTTTGAACCAAAGCCCAGGATGTCACCCAGACAATCATTGCGGTCAGTGTTACTTTCTCCTCTTTATACTTTCCATTTAACGATTGGCGCAAACTTTCGACAAGACTCATATCACATTCAATAGACATCGAAAAGTGAGGAGCTTCCTGAAAGCTACTTTGAAGTTTTTTTGCTATCTTCTGTCGCATGCCAATAAATGGGATTACATCGTAAGATCTGTCTGCCTTGTTCATTGGTTCATTTTGGTAGCTTTCGTTAAGAATATCAGCGACCTGGATTCTACCTCGCGGGCCGCTGCCGGTTACATTGGCCAGGTCGACGCCGCTATTACTTGCAGCTCTTCTCGCCGCTGGAGTAGCAGCAATCTTATCGGTTTTAAGCTGCTTAAGTACTGGCTTTTGAAGATTCGAACCTTTAGCGTACTCCTCTATGTCAGACATTGTTATGCGTTTTCCGTCTGAAGGAACATCCTCTAGGGAAATTCCCAATTTTTTGGCAGCTTTGATTGCCAATGGACTTGCACCTGTAGTAACAGATGGATCTGCAATAACCGGATGTTTAGTATCCACGACAGGGGGGGCAGTGTGTTGTGGCTTATTGTTCTCCAGCGTCTCGCCTTCCTTAAGGATATATGCGATCACAGTAGCCACCGGAACAACAGCGCCAGCCTGATAAAGGATACCGGTTAATTTCCCAGTTGCAGGTGACGGCACATCAATAGCCACTTTTTCAGTTTCTACAACCAGAAGAGTCTCTTCCGCTTTTACTAGATCACCTTCAGATTTCGACCAGGAGATTACTGTCGCCTTTTCCTGATCCATATCAACTTTAGGCATAATCACAGGTACAGGCATATTAATACTCCCAATTGTGAATGGCTTTTATTTCCCGTTCGATATCAGCTTCTTGAGGGACTGCTGCCTGTTCTAATCCGCGGTTATAAGGGATTGGAACATTTTTGCCAGTTAGCCGCCGCATGGGTGCATCCAGATAATCAAAAGCAGTAGTTTCAGATACCCGAGCCATGATCTCTCCAGCCCACCCTGCGGTTTCGCATGCTTCATGTACAACTAAAAGTTTACCGGTTTTCATGACTGAGTTATTGATTGTCTCTGAATCCAAGGGAGAGAAGGTACGAGGGTCGATTATTTCAACATCGATACCTTCCTGACTCAATCGATTTGCAACTGCTAAACACTTATGTAACATAATTCCATTAGTGACAATGGTTAGATCTTTTCCCTGGCGCTTAATATCTGCTTTTCCAAAGGGGATCCGATAAGCTCCTTCAGGTACTTCACCTCGCATCTTATATAGCAGCTTATGCTCAATAAAACAGATTGGGTTCAAGTCATCGAGAGCTGTATATAATAATCCTTTTGCATCATATGGAGTCGATGGGGCAACAACTTTTAAACCCGGGAGATGCATTAAAATGGTTTCGAGTGATTGAGAGTGTTGGGCTGCTGCTCCTGTACCTGACCCAGATGGCATTCGAATAATCAATGGAACTGTAGCTTTACCGCCAAACATGTAATGCATCTTGGCTGCTTGATTACCAATTTGATCAAGTGTCAATAACGCAAAATCCATGAACATTATCTCGACAACAGGTCTCATACCAACCAGTGCTGCCCCTATTGCAGCTCCGATGATTGATGGTTCAGATATTGGTGTCTCAAGAATCCTTTGCGGTCCAAACTCATCTAGCATTCCGTGGGTTACACCAAATGCGCCGCCATAACGGCCAATATCTTCACCGATGATAAATACTCTTTCATCATTCTTCATTTCCGCCCATAAAGTCTGGCGAATTGCTTCCAAATAAGTAGTCTCAGGCATAAACGAAATCCTCCACAGTAGATGGGTCTGGATCGGGTGAAGACTCTGCAAACGCTACTGCTTTTTCAATAACGCTTAAAGCGTCATTTTCAATGATTTCATTTTTAGCATCAGTCAGCAATCCCAACTCGAATAAACGTTGTCTAAATCTTTTAATCGGATCCTTGTTTTCGCGCCAATTCTCGATCTCTTCCTTCGAGCGATAAAGATTTCTATCGCTTTTTGAATGACCGAAATAACGATAAGTCTGGGTTTCAATGAAAACTGGTCCCTGCCCCGACCGGATGTATTCGACAGCCTTCTTTACAGTTTCGTATACAAGAAGCACATCATTCCCATCAATGCAGTGCCAAGGAATACCATAGGCTTCTGCACGCTGCGCAATAGGGAGCTTTGCAACACAACGCTCTACATCCATGGACATACCATATTTATTATTTTCACAAATATATAGGATTGGTAACTTCCACAATTCAGCCATATTTAGCGTCTCATGAAAAACACCTTCATTAGAAGCACCATCACCAAAGATCGCAATAACGATACCATCACTTTTTTTCATTTTGAGGGCAAGTCCAACGCCCAATGAATGCGGGATTCCACCACCCACAATTCCATTTGCACCTAGGTTATTTGATGTGAAATCAGCAATATGCATCGAACCACCCCGTCCACGACAATAACCACTATCTTTCCCAAGAAATTCTGCCATCATGATATTGATATCAGCACCTTTTGAAATAAAGTGCCCATGCCCACGATGATGGTTGATCAGGTAATCCTCTTTCCTGGTCGCGCAACCAATCCCCACTGCCACGGCTTCCTGCCCAGCAGAAAGATGCATCGTCCCATGTACCTTTCCCAACGCGTACAATTTATCAGCCATGGTCTCGAACTGGCGAATCAAGTTCATGGTGCGATACATATCGAGCAACGTCTCACCAGGTAGGGATAATTCAGGAATACTTTGTTCTCTTTTCTTTTTCTCAACAACCGTCATATTTGCCTCTTCTATTTCTTTAATGTTTTCAACAATTCATATAGAGATTAATTTGTCCTAATTTACCTGGATTGAATATTCGCAATTTTTTCAAATGCCCCTTGTTTCGTTAAACCTTCGTATGCACTTACATAAGCAGAATACATGTCCTCATAAACCGCATGGTTTTCCATATTCGGCTCAATATGATCTGCTATCTGGACCATTGCATCCACACCCTCCTGGATGTTCTCGAACACACCGGACCCAACTCCACCCAGAATCGCAGCCCCAAGCACAGTAGCCTCTGACGTCTTTAGAGTCTCGACTGGTCGCCCGTAGACATCCGCCTGGATCTGATTCCATATGCGGGACTTGGTTGCACCTCCACCCAGGCGCATGGTCGTTAACTGCACGCCTGCCTTGAGCCATCCATCCAGCATGTCCCGGATCTCCAAAGTAACGCCTTCCATGACTGAACGTGCCATCTCTGCCCGACCATGGGCAAACGACATGCCAATAAATGCAGCCCGCGCTTTGTCATTCCACCGTGGCGTCGCAGCAGTACCCAGGTAAGGCAAGTAAAGTAGACCTTTGCTTCCTGGAATTGCCTGCGCAACCAGATCATTCAGATATTCGTAAGCGTTGCGCCCTGTCGCTTTTTCCTGCGAAATTTCCATTGTACCAACCACATCACGGAACCAGCGGTAGGAGCTTGCAGCTGCGTTTGAAAGCCCTTCCATATCCCACATTCCAGGGACCGCGTGGTTGGTAATCATCAACCCGCCAAAACCGGGTAATCGTTTGTCAATTGAAAGGCAGACCAGTCCACCGGTTCCCAACGAAACAGTTGCCATTCCGCTTTTAGTGGATCCCATGCCAACTACACCGCAATTTTGATCTCCTGCACCAACACAAATTGGAGTTCCAAATGCGAATCCGGTCTGCTCCGCGACCTTCTTGCTCACCGAGGCAACCTTGGTGCCCGGATTGGTCGGTTTGCCAAACATTTCTGGGGATAATTCGAGGGGTTCCAAGATTTCCATCCCCCAATCGAGTTTCGTAACATCCCATACCCCATAAAATGCGAGGTCAGGCAAGTCAGTATAGAAATCCTCCGCTCCAAAGGCCTTTAGTACAACATCCTGTAATTGGACAAACTTGTAAGTGCGTTTGAACAATTCCGGTTCATTCTTTCTCATCCACAGCATCTTGGTAACATTCCAGGTAGTTCCCAGCGGCATTCCACTGATTTCATAAAACTTTTCAGGCGAGATCACTTTTGCAATATCCGCTACTTCATCACCAGTTCGCGCATCTTGCCAGGAGAGCATCGGACGAATTGTGTTACCTGCTTCATCTACCGGTACAGTGACCGAGCGCTGTGTGGAAAAACCTACGGCTGCGATCTCAGCCGGGTTGATCCCCGAATTTTGAATCGCTTCTTTGCATGCATCCATAGTCAACGGAAGCATTTCCTCAAGGTTTTGATCTACCCAACCCGGTTTAGGATAGATCGCTCCATACTCCCGGTAGCCATTGGCAATGATTTTTCCCTGTAGGTCAAATACTACACATCGGGTACCAGTGGTACCGACATCAATTCCTGCCAGGTATTTTGCCATATCGTCTCTCCTTGTTCAAAGTATGTTTAAGTAAGTCTTGCTCGTGCTGAGGGCAGTTAGCATCTCTCAAGTGAGGGGGTAGAACCCCAACTCCTGCCCTGCCTCGAAAAATGCAAGCATGTTCTCGAGGGGGATATCATTTCCGAAATTATGCGCTGGGGCGAGGATATAGCCTCCGCCTACAGCCATTTGTTCAATTCTCAAACGAACTTCTCGTCTCACGTCATCCACTGTACCTGTGTTGAGAACATTTTTAACATCCACGCCGCCCTGAAACACAAGGTCTTTGCCAAAATCCCTTTTAAGTTCAACTGGATCCATGCCGCGCAAATGACCTTCAATTGGGTTGAGAATATCAACACCTACATCGATCAGGTCAGGGATGAACTTACGTACTGCACCATCACAATGCAGCATTACCCTGGCTTGCGGTGCCTTCTTTTTGATGAGTTCGATCGTTTTTTTATGTTTGGGCTTGATAAACTTACGGTAGATTTCCGGATTGAACATCGGACCATTGTTCGTACCGAGGTCCTCCGCCATTTCCACAACGCTTACATATGGACCCACCACAGAAAGGAAAG
>Ga0209450_10001392_pt1 | contig 12093 bp, 11 predicted proteins | sample FrelakmetLWP11LW_FD_187149 | JGI IMG/M metagenome (GOLD analysis project Ga0209450, IMG submission 187149) | Freshwater lake sediment microbial communities from the University of Notre Dame, USA, for methane emissions studies - LWP11 LW (SPAdes)... | ecosystem: Environmental > Aquatic >... | reverse complement strand
GCTGCGCGTCGGCGAATGGGTGATCGCCATCGGCTCGCCGTTCGGCCTGGAAAGCACGGTGACGGCGGGCATCGTCAGCGCCAAGGCGCGGGAGACCGGTGAGTTCCTGCCGTTCATCCAGACCGACGTGGCGGTCAATCCGGGCAACTCCGGCGGCCCGCTGATCAGCATGCGCGGCGAGGTGATCGGCATCAACTCGCAGATCTTCACCACCTCCGGCGCCTTCGCGGGGATCTCCTTCGCCATCCCGATCGACGAGGCCATGCGGGTGCAGGAGCAGTTGCGCGTCTCGGGGCGGGTCATCCGCGGCCGCATCGGCGTGACCATCGGCGCGGTCTCGCGCGAGGTGGCCGAGGCCATCGGGCTGGCCAAGCCGCAGGGCGCCCTGGTCACCAACGTCGATCCCGACGGCCCGGCGGCCAAGGCGGGGGTCGAGGCGGGCGACGTGGTGCTGCGTTTCGACGGGCGGGCGATCGACAGCCAGTCCGACCTGCCGCGCATCGTCGGCGGGACGAAGCCCGGCAGCAAGGTGACGATGTCGGTCTGGCGAAAGGGAGGCCAGCGCGACCTGCAGGTGACGGTGATCGAGACGGCACAGGAGCAGCAGACGGCGCGCCGGGGCGAGCCGCCGCCGCGCAGCGCCGCGCCGGCCAACGCGCTCGGCCTGACCGTCTCGGACGTCGCGGCCGACAAGCTCAAGGAACTGAAGCTGCGGTCGGCCGTGCAGGTCGACGCGGTCGACGGCCCGGCCGCCACCGCCGGCCTGCGCGCGGGCGACCTGATCCTGGCGCTGAACAACATCGAGATCGTCAACGCCAAGCAGCTCAACGAGCAGGTGGCCAAGCTCGATCGCAAGAAGAACGTGGCGCTGCTGGTGCGGCGCGGCGAGACGACCCAGTACGTCATCATCCGTCCGGCCGAGCGGTAGCGCCGGCGCAGTACCGCGGCCGAGCTAAAATGCCGGCCGCGGCCAGTTAGAGGGGGTGACGCCGGCGGCGCACCCCCTTTGCTTTGCCTGTCCGGGCCCGCCTGCGGCGCTTCGGCGAAGCGCCACGGGCTCCGGCCGGCGCGGCCGTCACACCACAAAGCCAATGCAGCACATTCGCAATTTTTCCATCATCGCGCACATCGACCACGGCAAGTCGACGCTGGCCGACCGGCTGATCCAGCGTTGCGGCGGCCTGGCCGAACGCGAAATGGAGGCGCAGGTGCTCGATACGATGGCGCTGGAGCGCGAGCGCGGCATCACCATCAAGGCGCAGACGGCAGCGCTCGATTACATCGCCGCAGACGGGCGGCGCTACAACCTGAACCTGATCGACACGCCGGGCCACGTCGACTTCTCGTACGAAGTCAGCCGCTCGCTGTCGGCCTGCGAGGGGGCGCTGCTGGTGGTCGACGCCTCGCAGGGGGTGGAGGCGCAGACGGTCGCCAACTGCTACACGGCGATCGAGCTCGGGGTCGAGGTGCTGCCGATCCTGAACAAGATGGACCTTCCGTCGGCCGATCCGGACGCCGCGCGCGAAGAGATCGAGGACGTGATCGGCATCGACGCCCACGACGCGGTGCTGGCCAGCGCCAAGACCGGGCAGGGTGTCGACGAGATCCTCGAACGGATCATCGAGCGCGTGCCGCCGCCGAAGGGCGACCCGGCCGCCGCTTTGCAGGCACTGATCATCGACTCGTGGTTCGACAACTACGTCGGCGTGGTGATGCTGGTGCGGGTGGTCAACGGCACGGTGCGGCCGAAGGATCGAATCCTGCTGATGGCCACCAACGCCTATCACCTGGTCGAGCAGGTGGGCGTTTTCACGCCGAAGTCGCGCTCCCGCGATCAGCTTGCGGCCGGCGAGGTCGGCTTCATCATCTCCGGCATCAAGGAACTGCGCGACGCGCGCGTCGGCGACACGGTCACCCATGCGGCCAGCCAGTCGACGAAACAGGCGACGTCGCCGCTGCCGGGCTTCCGCGAGGTCAAGCCGCAGGTCTTCGCCGGGCTGTACCCGGTCGAGTCCAACCAGTACGAGGCGCTGCGCGACGCGCTGACCAAGCTGCAGCTGAACGACGCGGCGCTGCACTTCGAGCCGGAGGTCTCGCAGGCGCTCGGCTTCGGCTTCCGCTGCGGCTTCCTCGGCCTGCTGCACATGGACATCGTGCAGGAGCGGCTCGAGCGCGAGTACGACATGGATCTGATCACCACCGCGCCGTCGGTGGTCTACGAGGTCCTGCTGCGCGACGGCACGGTGGTGCAGGTCGAGAACCCGTCGAAGCTGCCCGAGCCGGCCAGGATCGAGGAGATCCGCGAGCCGATCGTGCACGTGACGATCTTCGTGCCGCAGGAGTACGTCGGGGCGGTGATCACGCTGGCCACCGGCAAGCGCGGCGTGCAGACCAACCTTGCCTACCACGGCCGCCAGGTGCACCTGCACTACGACCTGCCGCTGGCGGAGATCGTGCTCGACCTCTTCGACAAGCTGAAGTCGGCGTCGCGCGGCTACGCCTCGATGGACTACGAGTTCAAGGAGTACCGGGCGGCCGACGTGGTCAAGGTCGACATGCTGATCAACGGCGACCGGGTCGATGCGCTCTCCGTCATCGTGCACCGCAGCAACTCGCAGTACCGCGGCCGCGAGATCGCCGCCAGGATGCGCTCGATTATCCCGCGCCAGATGTACGACGTGGCGATCCAGGCGGCGATCGGCGCCAACATCATCGCCCGCGAGAACGTCAAGGCGCTGCGCAAGAACGTGCTGGCGAAGTGCTACGGCGGCGACATCACGCGCAAGAAGAAGCTGCTCGAGAAGCAGAAGGCCGGCAAGAAGCGCATGAAGCAGGTCGGCACGGTGGAGATCCCGCAGGAGGCGTTCCTCGCCATCCTGCAGGTCGATGACAGGTGACGGTCACATGAACTTCGCGCTGATCCTGTTCGTCCTGCTGGTCGTCAGCTTCGCCATGTGGCTGCTCGACGTGCTGTGGCTGAGGAAGGGCCGCCTGGCGGCGGCCGAGGCGGCGCTCGCCGAGTTCGACGCCCGCAGCGCCGGCAAGACCGGCGTCAACGCGCAGGCGCTGGCGGCCGAGCGGGCGGCGCTGGCCGTCCGGCTGAAGGAGCGGCCGTGGTACCTGGAGTACACGGCGAGCTTCTTCCCGGTGATCCTGATCGTGTTCGTGCTGCGCTCGTTCCTGTTCGAGCCGTTTCGCATTCCATCCGGCTCGATGATCCCGACCCTGCAGATCGGCGACCTGATCCTGGTGAACAAGTACCAGTACGGGATCCGCCTGCCGGTGATCAACACCAAGCTGATCGACCTCGGGTCGCCGCGGCGCGGCGACGTGATGGTGTTCCGCTTCCCGCACAACCCGACGCAGGACTACATCAAGCGGGTGGTCGGCCTGCCCGGCGACCGGGTCGAGTACGCTGACCGGCGGCTGCTGATCAACGGGCAGCCGGCGCCGCTGCAGCCGCTGCCGAGGTACTTCGAGGAGGACCGGGTGCAGTACTACGCGCAGTTCGGCGAGAAGCTCGGCGACCTGGAGCACCGGATCATCGTCAGCGAGGGGCCGGGCGTGCCGGTGATGCGGGCCTTCGTCCACACCCACCCGCAGGCCTGCCAGTACACGGCCGCCGGCGTGGCCTGCACGGTGCCGGCGGGGCACTACTTCGTGATGGGCGACAACCGCGACAACAGCGAGGACAGCCGCTTCTGGGGGTTCGTGCCCGACGAGAACATCGTCGGCCGGGCATTCTTCATCTGGATGAACTTTGGCAACATCGGGCGTGTCGGCGGGTTTCACTGATTCTTGGCGGCGCGCTCGGCGGCCGCGGGGAGGAGCGATGAACGGCAGATTCGGCAGCAGCAGGGGGCAGCGGGGCCTTGGCATCGTTGCGCTGATCTTTGTCGGCGTGCTGGTGGTCGCGCTGCTGATCGTCGGCGCCAAGCTGGTGCCGGCGATCACCGAGTACCTGGCCATCGAGAAGGCGGTCAAGCAGATCCGCCTCGACGCCAGCACCGTGCCGGAGCTGCGCAAGGCCTTCGACCGCTATGCGACGATCGACGACATCAAGTCGATCGCCGGCAAGGACCTCGACATCACCAAGGAGTCGGACAAGGTCGTCATCTCCTACGCCTACTCCTACCAGATCCCGATCGCCGACAACGTGCGTCTGGTGATCGACTTCGCTGGCACGACCAGCGGTCGCCCGAAAGCGGGCCCGTAGGCGGGGCAGGGGCGGCGACGCGTGATCGAAGTCAGCGTACTGGAGGAGCGGCTCGGCTACCGGTTCGCCGACCACGAGCTGCTGGCGCAGGCCCTCACGCACCGCAGCCACGGCGCTGTTCACAACGAGCGGCTCGAGTTCCTCGGCGACGCGGTGCTCAACTGCACGATCGCCCAGTTGCTGTTCCAGAAGTTCGCCCGGCTGAACGAAGGCGACCTGTCGAGGCTGCGCGCCAACCTGGTCAAGCAGCCATCGCTGGCCGAGATCGCCGAGCGCCTCGAGCTGAGCCAGTTCCTCCGCCTGGGCGAGGGCGAGCGCAAGAGCGGCGGCTTTCGCCGGCCGTCGATCCTCGCCGATACGCTCGAAGCGACCGTCGGCGCGGTCTTCGTCGACCGCGGCTTCGAGGCGGCGCGCGAGGTGATCACCCGGCTGTTCGAACCGGTGCTGAAGACCGTCGACCCGAAGACGCTGGGCAAGGACAGCAAGACGCTGCTGCAGGAATTCCTGCAGGGCAAGCGCCTGCCGCTGCCCCTTTACTCGGTGGTCGAGACGCGCGGCGCGGCGCACAACCAGGAGTTCGAGGTCGAGTGCTCGGTGCCCAAGCTCGAGATCAGCGTCCGCGGCAGCGGCCGCAGCCGCCGCGCGGCCGAGCAGTCGGCGGCAAAGCTCGCGCTCGAGACGGCGCAGGCGGCCCGTCGGTCACGGCGCCGGGCCGTCGCGGCGCCGGCAGGCGCGCTGGCCCCGGTCACCGAGCCCCCGGTGGCCGGGGCCGGGTCGGCGCCGGGCGGGGATCCTGCAGCAGCGCAGGCCGATGCGCCCACGGCCGAGGAGGCTGAAGCCTCCGCGCCGCAGTCCCGCTGAGCATGGCGCAGGGCGCCGAACACGGCGCGGCGCTCGCACGCACCGGCTTCGTGGCGATCGTCGGCCGGCCCAACGTCGGCAAGTCGACGCTGCTCAACGCCCTGGTCGGCGAACACGTGTCGATCACCTCGAGCAAGCCGCAGACGACCCGGGTGCGTGTGCTCGGCGTGCACACCCGTGGCACGCCGCCGGCGACGACGCAGTTCATCTTCATCGACACGCCGGGGTTGCAGCGGCGGCATCGCTCGATGCTCACCCGGCGGATGAACGAGGCTGTCGGGGCGGCGCTCGCCGAGGCCGACGTGGTCGTGCTGGTGATCGACGCGCGCGGCCTCACCGCCGAGGACGAGGCGGTGCTCGACCTGCTGCCGCCGGGGCGTGGCAACGTGATACTGGCGCTGAACAAGACCGACCTGCTTGCCGAGCGCGAGCAGCTGTTGCCGCGCATCGCCGAGGCGGCGTCGCGCCACCCCTTCGCCGCCGTGGTGCCGGTCAGCGCCGCGAAGCGGCGGCAGCTCGACGACCTGCTCGGCGAGATCGAGCGCCTTCTGCCTGAAGGCCAGCCGCTCTTCGACGCCGACCAGTTCACCGACCGAAGCGTGCGTTTCCTCGCCGCCGAAGCGGTCCGCGAGAAGGCCTTCCGCCTGCTCGGCGACGAGCTTCCCTACGGCATCGCGGTTACCATCGACCGCTGGCAGGAAGACGACAGCCGCGCCGAGATCATCGCCACCCTGCTGGTCGAGCGCGAGGCGCACAAGGGCATCGTCATCGGCGCCGGCGGCGCCAAGCTGCGCGAGATCGGCCGCCTGGCGCGGCTGGACATCGCCAGGCTGCTGGGCAAGCCGGTGCACCTGCAGACCCACGTGCGGGTGCGCCGCGGGTGGAGCGAGGATGCCCGCGCACTGAAGAGCCTCGGCTATGAGTGAGGCTGCGCGCGCGCCGGCCTCGGGCGTGCGCCGGCGCGGCACCGACGCCCGCGTCGACCACCAGCCGGCCTTCGTGCTGCATACCTATCCGTGGCGCGAGACCAGCCTGATCGTCGAGGCGCTGAGCCGCGATCACGGACGCGTCGCCCTGGTGGCGCGCGGCGCCAAGCGGGGCACCTCGCAGTTGCGCGGCCTGCTTTCGCCGTTCTCGGCGCTGGCGCTGGGCTGGAGCGGGCGCGGCGAGGTCAAGACGCTGGTCCGCGCCGAGTGGACCGGCGGCCTCGTGCCCCTGCGCGGCGATGCCCTGCTGGCCGGCTTCTACCTGAACGAGCTCGTCGTGCGGCTGCTGGCGCGCGGCGATCCGCATCCGGCGCTGTTCGGCGCCTACGCGCGAGGCCTGAGCGCGCTGGCCGGCGGGCAGGAGCGGCTGGACCTGGCGCTGCGCGAGTTCGAGCTCGAACTGCTGCGCGAGGCCGGCCACCTGCCGGCGCTCGACGTCTGCGCCGACGGCGAGGCGGTGGTGCCCGCTGCGCGCTATCGCGTCGACCCGCAGCGCGGCCTGGTCGCTGCCGACCGCCAAGGCGAGGGGATCAGCGTCGCCGGCGCGACGGCGCTGGCGATGGCGGCGGGCGATTTCGCCCAGCCGGGCGTGGCGGCCGAGGCTCGCGCAATGCTGCGCCTGATCATTCGCTACCATCTTGACGGCCGACCGCTGAACACGCGGCGCATCCTGCAGGACCTGAAGGAACTCTGATCGCCGTGACGGCGCTATCGGTCAACCTGAACAAGATCGCCCTGGTGCGCAACACGCGCGCGCTGGGCATACCGAGCGTGGTCAAGTTCGCGGCGATCGCGCTGGAGGCGGGAGCCGACGGCATCACCGTGCATCCGCGGCCGGACGGCCGCCATGTACGCGGCGAGGACGTCGGCGAGCTGGCGGCGCTGCTGTCGCGCTGGCCGGCGACCGAGTTCAACATCGAGGGCAACCCGCTGCACCAGCTGATGGACTACGTGCGGCAGGTGCGGCCGCAGCAGTGCACCTTCGTGCCCGACGAGACCGGCGCCTTCACTTCGGATCACGGCTGGGACCTGGCGCGCGACGGCGAGCGGCTGCGGCCGCTGATCGAGGAGGCGCGCGGGCTGGGTGTGCGGGTCAGCCTGTTCATGGATCCCGAGCCGCAGGCGATGGCGCTGGCGCGCCGTCTCGGCGCCGACCGGGTCGAGCTGTACACCGAGCCGTACGCGCTGGCCTTCGGCAGGCCGGCGCAGGCCCGGGCGCTGGCCCGCTACCGCGCCGCGGCCGAGGCGGCGCAGGCCGTCGGCCTCGGCGTGAACGCCGGCCACGACCTGAACCGCGACAACCTGCCGTCGTTCCTCAGCGCGGTGCCCGGCGTGCTCGAGGTCTCGATCGGCCACGCGCTGACCGCCGATGCGCTGGAGTTCGGCATGGCGGCCACCGTCCGCATGTACCTGGCGGCGATCCGCAGCGCGCAGGCTGCCTCGCGCGAGACAGCGTGATCTACGGCGTCGGCACCGACCTGGTCGAGATCGGGCGGATCGCCGCGGCGGTGGACCGCTTCGGCGAGCGCTTCGTCGAGCGGATCCTCGGTCCGCTGGAGCGGGAACGCTACGAGGCGCGACGGGCGCGCTCGCCGCGCCGCGGGCTGGCCTTCCTCGCCACCCGTTTCGCGGCCAAGGAGGCGGTGTCGAAGGCGATCGGGCTGGGGCTGCGCTCGCCGATGACCTGGCGCGCGGTGGAGATCGTCAACGCGCCTTCCGGACAGCCGCGGGTACTGGCGCATGACGGGCTGGCCGAGTTCCTGCGCCGCCGGCGCCTGCGGCTGACGGTGTCGGTCACCGACGAGCAGACGATGGCGATGGCCTTCGCCGTGGCCGAGCTGATCGACGGCGACGAGCAGCAGGAGCGCTAGGGTGCCCGGCCCGGTGGTGATCGATGTCGAAGGCGCGCGGCTCACCGACGCCGAGCGGCGGCGGCTGGCGCATCCGCTGGTCGGCATGGTCATCCTGTTTGCGCGCAATTACGAGTCGGCCGAACAGCTGCGCGAGCTGACGACCGAGATCTACGCGTTGCGATCGCCGCCGCTGCTGGTGGCCGTCGACCACGAGGGCGGGCGCGTGCAGCGATTCCGCCAGCCGCCGTTCACGCGCATCGCGCCGATGGCACGCCTGGGCAGGCTGTGGGACGAGGACGCACTGCGGGCGAGCCGGACGGCGACTGCCGTCGGCTACGTGATGGCGGCGGAGCTGCGCGCCCACGGCGTGGATTTCGCATTCGCGCCGGTGCTCGACCTCGACTGGGGGCGCAGCGGCGTGATCGGCGACCGCGCCCTGCACCAGGATCCGCGCGTCGTGACGCTGCTCGCAGCACACCTGGCGCACGGCATGGCGATGGCCGGCATGGCCAATTGCGGCAAGCACTTCCCCGGCCACGGCTGGGCGGCCGCCGACTCGCACGTCGCGTTGCCGGTCGACGAGCGAAGCCGCGCCGGGATCCTCGACGTGGACGCGGCACCGTATCGCCTGCTCGGCATCGCGCTGGCAGCGGTGATGCCCGCGCACGTGCTCTACCCGCGCATCGACGGGAAGCCGGCCGGCTTCTCGGCGCACTGGATCAGGGGCGTGCTGCGTCGCCGGTTTGGCTTCACCGGCGCCGTGTTCAGCGACGACCTGTCGATGGAAGGGGCGAGCGTGGCCGGCGGCATCGCCGCCCGCGGCCGGGCCGCCCTCGACGCGGGCTGCGACTTCATCCTCGCCTGCAACGACCCCGCGGCCGCCGAAGCTCTGCTGGCCGGCATCCGCTGGCGCCGCACGGCCTCGTTCGACAGGAGGCTGGCGCGCATCGTGCCGCGTGGCGCGGCTGCTTCGATGGCAGAACTGCTGCGCGAGCCGACTTACCTCACAGCGCGCGCGGAAGTCCTCTCCTGGGCCGGCAGCTGAGCGCCGGCCGGCGGAGCCGATGGCTCAGCCAAGGACGCCTTTGGCGCGCAGCGCGGCGATCGCCTCGTCGCCAAGGCCCAGTTCGCGCAGCACCGCGTCGGTGTCCTCGCCCAGCAGCGGCGCCGGCGAGCGCAGGGTCCCGGGAGTCCCGGTCAGCCTGGGCACCACGCCCGGCACGTCGAGCGACCAGCCGCCGCGGGTGACCTGCGCAACGATCATCCCGCGGGCCCGGAAGTGCGGGTCGTCGTGGATGTCCTTCGCCGTGTACACCTTGCCCGCCGGCACCCGTGCCGCGGCCATCGCGGCCAGCACGTCGGCAACGGTCCGCTGCGCGGTCCAGGCCTCGATCGCGGCGTCGATCTCGGTCACCCGCGCCACGCGGCCGACGTTGCCGGCGAGATCCGGCGCATCGGCGAGATCGTCGCGGCCGATCGCCGCCATCAGCCGGCGGAAGATGCTGTCGCCGTTGCCGGCGATCAGCGCGAAGCCGTCGCTGCACCGGTAGGCGCTGGTCGGTGCGATCCCCGGCATGCTGCTGCCGGTCGGCTCGCGCACGACGCCGAACACGCTGTACTCGGGGATCAGGCTCTCCATCACGTTGAACACTGCCTCGTGCAGCGCCACGTCGATCACCTGCCCGGCGCCGCCGTTCGCCCTGCGGTGATAGAGGGCCATCAGCACGCCGATCACGCCGTGCAGCGCGGCCAGGGTGTCGCCGATCGAAACGCCGACGCGCACCGGCACCCGGCCCGGCTCGCCCGTGAGGTGGCGCAGGCCCCCCATCGCCTCGCCGATCACGCCGAAGCCGGGCTGGTCGCGGTACGGCCCGGTCTGCCCGTAGCCGGAGATGCGCAGCATCACCAGGCCCGGGTTCAGCGTGCTCAGGCTCTCCCAGCCGAGGCCCCAGCCCTCAAGCGTGCCGGGGCGGAAGTTCTCGATCAGGACGTCGGCCTCGGCAATCAGCCGGCGGGCGATGTCCTGGCCTTCGGGCTGGCGCAGGTCCAGCGCGATCGAGCGCTTGTTGCGCGACTGCACCTGCCACCACACCGACGTGCCGTCCTTGAGCAGCCGCCACTTGCGCAACGGGTCGCCGCTGCCCGGCGGCTCGATCTTGATCACCTCGGCGCCGAACTCGCCCAGCATCTTGCCGGCGAACGGGCCGGCGATCAGCTGGCCCATCTCGACCACCCGCACGCCGGCCAGCGCCGCGGGCGGCACGGAAGCTGAGGCAGAGGCCATCGGCGAGCGCTCAGGCGCGCTCGATGTAGGCGCCGTCGTCGGTGCTGACGCGGATCTTCTCGCCGGTGCTGACGAACGGCGGCACCTGCACGGTGATGCCGGTCTCCAGCCTGGCCGGCTTAAATGAGGTGGTCGCGGTGGCGTTCTTGATGCCCGGTTCGGTCTCGACCACCTCCAGCACCACGCTGGCCGGCAGCTGGATGCCGATCGGCCGCTCGTTGTGGAAGTTGATCTCGACCTCCATGTTCGGCAGCAGGTAGTCGGACTGGCCCTCGAGGAAGTCGGCGCCGAGCGTGATCTGCTCGTAGGTCTCGTTGTCCATGAAGACGTAGTTGGCGCCGTCCTGGTACGAGTAGGTCATGGTCCGGCGGTCGATGAACGGGCGCTCGACGCGATCGTCGGTGGACAGGCGCTCGTTGCGCTTCTGGCCGCCTTCGACGTCCTTCATCTCGACCTGCATGTAGGCGCCGCCGCGGCCGCCCACGTGCACGTGGTGCGACTTGAGCACGCGCCAGATGCGCTTGTCGAGCTCGATCAGGTTGCCGGCGCGGATTTCGGTGGCGAGGATCTTTGCCATGTCGGGGTTCCGGGGGGAGAAGGGCGGCCGCCGCTCGTACAATGGCGGGCCGCAACAGGTTCCTGAAAAGCCTGCGATTATAGAGTGGGCAAGGCGCTCGAAACGACGTGTCGCCCTCGGACGGACCCAGCCAGGCAACCCCCGGCGGCCTCGACGCCCGCGCGGTCGTCGAGCGTCTGCCACAGCTGCCCGGCGTCTACCGCATGCTCGATGCGTCGGGCCAGGTGCTCTATGTCGGCAAGGCGCGCGACCTGAAGAGGCGGGTCGCCTCCTACTTCAACAAGGGGGTGGGGCCGCGCATCGCGCACATGCTCGAGCGCGTGGCCGGCATCGACACCACGGTCACCCGCTCCGAGGCGGAGGCGCTGCTGCTCGAGAACAACCTGATCAAGCAGCTGGCGCCGCGCTACAACATCCTGTTCCGCGACGACAAGTCGTATCCGTACCTGAAGTTCACCGCGCACGCCTTTCCGCGCGTCGCCTACTTCCGGGGCGCGCCGGACCGCAAGGCACAGTACTTCGGGCCGTACCCGAACGCCTGGGCGGTGAAGGACAGCATCCGGGTGCTGCAGAAAGTCTTCCGCCTGCGTACCTGCGAGGACACGGTGTTCGCCAACCGCTCGCGGCCCTGCCTGCTGCAGCAGATCGGCCGCTGCAGCGCGCCGTGCGTGGGCCTGGTCGATGCCGGCGCCTATGCCGCCGACGTCGACCGCGCGGTGCGCTTCCTGCGCGGCCAGGCCGGCGGCGTGACCGCCGAGCTCGAGGCGAGGATGCAGCAGCTCGCCGGGGACCTGCGCTTCGAGGAGGCGGCGGCGGTGCGCGACCAGCTCGGCAGCCTGTCGCGCGTGCTGCACCAGCAGGCGGTCGACACCACCGGCGGCGACACCGATGCCGACGTGATCGCGGTGGTCATCGAGCACGGCCAGGCCTGCGTCAACCTGGCGATGGTGCGCGGCGGCCGCCACCTCGGCGACCGGCCCTTCTTCCCGGCCCGACAGGACGAACAGGCGGCCCCGCCGGAAGTGCTGGAGGCCTTCGTCTCGCAGCACTACGCGGACCTCTCGGCGCCGTCGGTGCTGATCGTCAACGCCGACATCGATGCCGACGAGCTGGCGCCGATGATCCGTGCGGCCGGCGACCGGCTGCAGGTGCTGCGCCACCCGCAGGGGCAGCGGCGGCACTGGCTGGAGATGGCCGAGGCCAACGGTCGCCTGGCGCTGGCGCGGCGGCTGGCCGAGGAGGGTTCGCAGCAGGCGCGGACGCGGGCGCTGATCGACACCCTGGGCCTGGAGGCCGCCGACGGCGACCCGACCAAG
>Ga0209450_10001391_pt1 | contig 12105 bp, 13 predicted proteins | sample FrelakmetLWP11LW_FD_187149 | JGI IMG/M metagenome (GOLD analysis project Ga0209450, IMG submission 187149) | Freshwater lake sediment microbial communities from the University of Notre Dame, USA, for methane emissions studies - LWP11 LW (SPAdes)... | ecosystem: Environmental > Aquatic >... | reverse complement strand
CGGGCCAGGTGCTGTGGTTCAACCAGCTGTTCCGCGCTTCGGGCGACATGCGCGAACCCGAGAAGGCTGCCGAGACCGTTGGAGTGCTGCTGTCCCAGTTCCCGGCGGGCAAATGAAGCGTCGCCCCTTCTTGATGTGGGGCTGTGCGCACTGCGCGCTGTTGGCAGCGAGTGCGGCGCGCGCGCAGGTGACCCCGCCCGCGGCGTGGACGCAGCCGCCGCGGTTCGCGGCCCCCCACCCCGGCAGCGACGAAGGTGGCCTCTGGGCGCAAATGGCGCGCGAGGAGCAGCGGCTGCGGCGCGGGGCAAGCGTGATCCGCGATCCCAAGCTCGACGCTTACCTCAAGGCCGTGTCCTGCCGGCTGGTCGGCGACCATTGCGAGGATTTGCGCGTCTATGCAGTGCGCACCCCGCTGTTTAACGCCGTAATGGCGCCCAATGGGATGATGCAAATCTGGTCGGGCCTGTTGTTGCGGGTCGAAAACGAAGCGCAACTGGCCACCATCGTCGGTCACGAGGCGGGACATTATTTGCAGCGTCACTCGGTAGAGCGTCTGCGCGATGCCAAATCGCGCAGTGCGGCCATGACCTTCTTTGCCGCCTTTGGGCTGGTCGGTGCGTTGGCGCAGTTGCTGGCGGTGGCCGGCCTGTATTCGTATTCGCGCGACCAGGAGCGCGAGGCCGACCGGGTGGGCCTTGTCCTGATGCAGCGCGCCGGCTACGACACGCGCGAAGCGGCCAAGGTGTGGGACAACCTGCTCGACGAACTGAAGGCGCGGCCGGGTGCGGACCCGGAGAAGGACTCGATCCTGTTCGCGACCCACCCCGGCATCGCCGAGCGGCGCGATGCGCTCGTGCAGATGGCGCAGCCCGACGGCGAAGTCGGCGAGGCGGCGCTGCGCGAGGCGCTCAAGCCGGCGCAACCGATGCTGCTCGCCGACGAGTTGGCCCGCGGGCAGTACGACCAGACGATCGCCCTGCTCGATCGGCTGGTGGCGCGCGAGCCGCAGCGCGCCGATTTGCGCTATACGCGCGGCGAGGCGCGGCGTCTGCGCGCCGACGGCAACGATGTGATGCTGGCGGTGGACGACTTCAAGCAGACCATCGCGCTGGCGGAACCGCCGCCGGCCGTGTACCGCTCGCTCGGTCTCGTGTATCGCGACCAGCGACAGCGCGACGCGGCTGTGCAGTCCTTTAGCCGTTACCTGGAACTGGCGCCCGATGCCGCGGACGCCGGCATGATCAAGTCTTACCTCGAAGAGCTGCCCTCATGAAAGCGACAATCCACTTGTCCCGGGTTTTGCTGTTGGCGCTGGTTTTGGCATTAGCGGGTTGCGCGACGATCAGCAAGGTCGAGCGCGGCCAGCAGGTCGTCAAGGACCGCCTGGTCGTCCAGTTGGATGGGCCTTGGAACCAGTTCGACGGCACGCTCGCCGGGACGTGGCCGACCTGGACGGTGGAAGGGCAGACGGTCGACCGGCTGGTGTTTGTGGTCGGCCTCAAGGATGGCGGCGAACTGGCCCCGCCGCTGCCCGGAGCCAAGGATCAGCGCCCGCTCACCTTCCGCGCCAACATGCAGCCGCACGAGATCGTGGCGCTGTACCAGGCGTTTCTGACGCGCGACGGCTCGACCTTCACGCTGGACAAACTGGAGCCCGTCCGCTTTCTCGAAGGCAGCGGGTTCCGCTTCCGCTTCAGCGTCGTGCGGCGCTTCGATGACGTGCGCATCTCCGGCATGGGCTATGCCGCGGTGCGGGGCGGCGAACTGTTTGCCATCGTCTACTCGGCGCCGCGCCTGGGCTTCTTTCCGCGCTACGAAGCGCAAATCGACAAAATGGCGCAGTCGGCGCGGCTGCGCGGCTGACGGGGACCGCGGCTGCGCTCAGCGGGGCGACTCGCGCAGGATGCGCACGTTGCGTTCGACGCTAGCGCCGACGCGCGCCGCGAATTGCGCGCTCGGTGCCGTGGTTGCCTGCGGCACGGCGGCGAAGCGGGCGGCCGGGATCGCGCCGGCCACGTTGCGGCGGAACACATCGGTGCGATTGGCCGCGCCGTCGCGCGTGGTCTGTGCAAAGAACGCGAGCACGCCGCTGGGGCTGGCCGTGAGGCCCTGATAGTCGCCGAGGAAGAGCCCGCCGGCGTCGGGCGCCAGCGCCAGGTCGAAGGGGCCGGCCAGCCGTGCCTCGCTCCAGGTGGCGCCGGCGTCGGTGGAGCGCAGCATCCAGTAGTCGGTGGGCAGCGAGGCCGTGTCGGCAGTGTTGCTGCGCAGATCGTAGTGACTGACGGCGACCAAGCCGTCGTCGCGCACGGCGACCTGCGGCGTAAACGCGGCCACGGTCGGGTCGCGGTTGACGCGCACCGGCACGCTCCAGGTCAGGCCGGCATCGGTGGACTTGGCGAGCAGGATCGCGTCGATCCGGCCATCGCTGCCGCGCGCGTCCTGCCAGACGACGTAGATCGAGTTGTTCGGCCCGGCGGCGGCCTGCGCCAGGATCGAGCCGTCGCGCACGGTGCGCGACGCCACCTCGGGGTCGCGCGTGCCCACGGCCAGCAAGTCGGCGATCTTGATCGGCGCCGACCAGTTGGTGCCGCGGTCGGTGGAGCGGATCGCCATCACCTCGCTGCGGCCGCGGACGATGCGAGTGAACACGTTGACGAGCGTCCCGTCGCTCGCCACCACGATCAGGTTGCCGATCGTCTGCGCGTTGCTGCCGGGGTCGTAGATTGCGCGCGCCGGCTCCCAGGTAGTGCCGCCGTCGGTGGTGCGGGCAAAGAGCGCGGGGCCGGTGGCGCCGGGGCCTAGGCGGTCCCACACGGCATAGAGGAAGCGGGCGTCGCTGCGGTCGGCCGTCAGCGTGTTCTTGTCGTTGAAGAAGCTCGCGCCGCTGTCGCGGATCAGCGTGGCCGGCGCGCTCCAACTGCGGCCGCCGTCGGTGGAGCGGGCGACCAGCATCGCGGTGACCTGCGTGCTGCCGCTGCCGGACAACGAAAGCGCCATCGCATAAGCGGTGCCGTCGGCGGCGAAGGCGACCCAGGGGTCGGTGGTGCGTTCGTAGTCGCCGCCGTTGGCCACCGTGCCGCCGGTGCAACGCGAAAACGCCGGCGTGCTGCGCGTCCAGGTGCCGCCGCCGTCGGTGGAAACTGCGGCGAGCACGCCCTGCGCGCCGCCGTTGGACCAGCGGTTCTGCTGCCAGGCGCCGACCATCCGCAGCGGATTGGTCGGGTCGGTGGCGACTTGCGGTTCGACCTCGGTTTCCGGATAGAGCGTGCCGCTGGCCGGCACGCCGTCGCAGCCCGGGGCGAAAGCGGCGGTGGCCGAGACGCGGTCGGCCGGATCGGGCGTGGGGAACTCCAGCGTCGATGGCGGTGGAGGCGGCGGCTCGCTGCCGCCGCCGCAGGCGGCGAGCGTGGCGGCGAGGCAGGCGGCAAACAGCAGTCGGGTCGAACGCATGGCAATCGCTGCGAGATGGCGGGCAGCCGCACAATGCCCCGCCGCGGCTTGGCTGTCTACACTGCGCCGCGATGATCGAGTCCAAGCCTGCCGGCAGCCCGCACAGCGCGTTCGAGGACGCGCAGGCGCTCATCACCGGCACGGCGTTCGTCGCGCTTGGGGTCGCGCTGTACGCGCAGGCCGGGTTGCTCACCGGCGGCACGGCGGGCATTGCGCTGCTGGTGCACTACGCCAGCGGCTGGCCGTTCGGGGCGGTGTTCTTCGTGCTCAACCTGCCCTTCGTCTGGCTGGCGGTGCGCACGCTGGGCTGGCCGTTCACGCTGAAGACCCTTGCCGCCGTGGCGTTCCTGTCGCTGCTGGCCGAGGCGACGCGCCAATGGGTTCGGTTTGCGCAACTGCAACCGGTCTACGCCGCCGTAATCGGCGGCGGCCTGATGGGCGCGGGGCTGCTGATGCTGTTCCGCCACAAGGCCAGCCTGGGCGGCGTCAACGTGCTGGTGCTCTACCTGCAACAACACCGCGGCCTGCGCGCCGGCAAGGTGCAGATGGCGATCGACTGCGCGATCGTGCTCGCCTCGTTTGCGTTGGTCCCGGTGGAGAAGATCGCGCTGTCGGTGCTGGGCGCGGTGGCGCTCAACCTCGTGCTGGCGATCAACCACAAGCCGGGGCGGTACATGGGGGTGTGAGCGCGGCTTCGGTCGCGGCGATGATGCCGCCACCGAGACACACCTCGCCGTCGTACAGCACCGCCGACTGCCCCGGGGTCACCGCCCATTGGTCTTCGTCGAACGCGAGCTGGAATCCGCCGTCGTTCACCGCCGTCACCGTGCACTCGGCATCGCGCTGCCGGTAGCGCGTCTTGGCCGACAGACGCTTGCCGGGTGCCGGCGCAGCGCCGGCACCCCATGCCGCATCCTGCGCGACGAGTTCTCGCGCCAGCAGCCACGGATGGTCGTGGCCCTGCACCACCCACAGCGTGTTGCTCGCCATGTCCTTGCGCGCGACAAACCACGGCGCGCCGCTGCCCGCGCGCAACCCGCCCACGCCGATGCCCTTGCGCTGGCCGAGCGTGTAGAAAGCCAGGCCCACGTGCTCGCCCAGCACGCGGCCACCGGGTTCCTTGATCTGCCCTGGCTGGGTGGGCAGGTAGCGATTGAGAAACTCCCGGAACGGCCGCTCGCCGATGAAGCAGATGCCGGTCGAGTCCTTCTTCCGTGCGTTGGGCAGGCCGATCTCGGCGGCAATCCGGCGCACCTCGGTCTTGCGCAGCTCGCCGACCGGGAAGAGCGTGCGCGCAAGTTGCGCCTGCGTTAACCGGTGCAGGAAGTAGCTTTGATCCTTGTCCGGGTCCAGCCCGCGCAGCAGTTCGACGCGGCCGTCGGCAGTGCGGACCCGCGCGTAGTGGCCGGTGGCGATTCGCTGCGCGCCGAGCGCCAGCGCGTGGTCGAGAAAGGCCTTGAACTTGATCTCGGCGTTGCACAGCACGTCCGGGTTGGGCGTGCGGCCGGCAGAGTATTCGCGCAGGAATTCGGCAAAAACGCGATCCTTGTACTCGGCGGCGAAGTTCACCGCTTCGATATCGATGCCGAGCACGTCGGCCACGGCGGCGGCGTCGAGCCAGTCCTGCCGGGTGGAGCAGTACTCGTCGTCGTCGTCGTCCTCCCAGTTCTTCATGAACAGGCCGACGACTTCAAAGCCCTGCCGCTTGAGCAGATAGGCGGCGACCGCGGAGTCCACGCCACCGGACAAGCCGACGACGATGCGAATGTGGGTGCCGGTTGCGGCAGCCATGCCCCCACCCTAGCCCTCCCCCGCAAGCGGGGGAGGGAAAATCGATTGAGACTCCGGTGCAAGCGGGGGAGGGGATGTCGATTGAGACTCCCGTGCAAGCGGGGGAGGGGCTATCGATTGAGGCTCCATCGCGGGCAGCGGAGCGGATCGCTTGACTCCCTCCCCCGCTTGCGGGGGAGGGCCGGGGTGGGGGCGCGGCGCGTCGAGCGCCGATGCGTCGACCGCGACCAACTCCAGCGGATACCGCCGGCCCGCGAGGTAGTCCTCCACGCAGCGCATCACCAGCACGCTGCGGTGCTGCGCGCTGCGGGCGCGCAACTCGTCGGCGGTCAGCCACAGCGTGCGCACGATGCCGCGGTCGAGCCGCTGCGGCAGCCGCGCACCGAGGTTGCCGCCGAAAGCGAAGCGCAAATAGGTTTGCGCTCCGCGCGCGTTTTCCGTCCGCGCCAGATAGGCGCCCAACAGATACTGCGGGGTGAAGGCGTGTGCGGTTTCTTCCAGTACCTCGCGCGCGCAGGCCTCGGCGAGGCTCTCGCCACGCTCCAGATGGCCGGCCGGCTGGTTGAGCTTCAGGCCCTCGGGCGTGCGCTCCTCGACCAGCAGGAAGCGACCGTCGCGCTCGACGACGGCGGCGACGGTGACGGCAGGTTTCCAGCGTGTGCGCATCGGTGGCGGGGGCGGAAGCGCAGCGGCGCTTTCGCGTAAGCTTGCGCGCATTTTAGAGAGGCGTGCCCGCGCGGGCCGCCTTCACAAGAGCAGGAGAACCTCCCATGCTAATCGGAGTGCCGCTGGAGTCGCGGGCCGGGGAAACGCGCGTCGCTGCCACCGCGGAGACGGTCAAGAAACTCACCGCCGGCGGCAAGCACGAAGTCGTCGTGCAAGCGGGCACCGGCGTCAACGCCGGGCAAACCGATGCCGCCTATGGGGCGGCCGGTGCGCGGATCGGCAGCGCGGCCGATGCGCTCGGCTGCGAGATGGTGCTCAAGGTGCGCTCGCCGGTGGCTGAAGAAATTGCCCAGATGCAGCGCGGTGCGGTGCTGGTCGGGATGCTGGAGCCGTTCAACGCCGACGGCATCGCGGCGATGAACGCCGCCGGCCTCACCGCCTTTGCGCTGGAATCCGCGCCGCGCACGACACGCGCGCAGAGCATGGACGTGCTGTCCTCGCAGGCCAACATCGCCGGATACAAGGCCGTATTGCTGGCGGCGGCGACCTACCCGCGGCTGATGCCGATGATGATGACGGCGGCAGGCACGCTGAAGGCCGCGCGCGTGGTGGTGCTGGGCGCCGGTGTGGCGGGCTTGCAGGCGATCGCCACCGCCAAGCGTCTGGGCGCGGTGATCGAGGCGAGCGACGTGCGCCCCGCGGTGAAGGAGCAGATCGAATCGCTGGGGGCGAAGTTCATCGACGTGCCCTACGAGACCGACGAGGAGCGCGAGGCCGCCGCCGGCGTGGGCGGCTATGCGCGGCCGATGCCGGCGTCCTGGATGCAGCGGCAGGCGGCGGAAGTCGCCAAGCGCATCGCGCAGGCGGACATCGTGATTACCACTGCGCTGATCCCCGGCCGCCGCGCGCCGGTGCTGGTGACCGAAGAGATGGTGCAGAGCATGAAGCCCGGCTCTGTGGTACTGGACATGGCGGTCGAGCAGGGCGGCAACTGCGCGCTGTCGGAACTGGGCAAGACCGTGGTCAAGCATGGTGTGTACATCGTCGGCCAGCCCAATTTGCCGGCGACCGTGCCGGTAGACAGCTCGGCTCTCTACGCGCGCAACGTGCTGGACTTCCTCAAGCTCGTGTTCGACAAGGAAGGCAAGTTTGCGGTCAACCTGGAAGACGACATCGTCGCGGCGTGCCTGCTGTGCATGGGCGGCGAGGTGAGGCGGAAGGGATAGTTTTTCTCCCTCCCCTTCAAGGGGAGGGCAGGGGTGCGGATGGGTTGTCGTGATCGCGGCGCATACGATGGGTGTCCCTTACCACCCATCCCCCTCCCGACCTCCCCCTTGAAGGGGGAGGGGAAAAGCAGCATCAACCTGGATCGTTAGTTCGACTGTCGCAATGCCGAAAGTTCAGTCGCCCACCCAGCAGCGCGCGGCGCAGCTTTGCGCGCGCCTCGGCATCGCCCAGCCGATCCTCGGCGGCCCGATGGCGGGCGTGACCACGCCGGCGCTCGTCGCTGCCGTCGGCGACAGCGGCGGTCTCGGTCTGCTCGGCTGCGGGATGATGCAGCCCGCAGCCATCGAACAAGCCATCGCGCAGACCCGCGCTCTCACCCGCAAGCCCTTCGGCGCCAACCTGTTCATCACGCCGCAGCCGCAGCCCGACCCCGCGCAGATCGAGCGGATGCAGCGCCGGCTGGCGCCGTACTACGCGGAATTCGGCCTGCCGCTGCCGGCGCTGCCCGAGCGGGCGGCCCCCGACTTTGCCGCGCAGTTCGACGCAGTGCTGGAGGCGCGGCTGCCCGTCTTTTCCTTCACCTTCGGCCTGCTCGACCGTGCGCGGCTGGATGCCCTGCATGCGCGCGGCACCTTCGTGATCGGCACCGCGAGCTGCGTGGCCGAAGCCAAGCTGCTGGCGGAACTCGGCTGCGATGCCGTCGTCGCCCAAGGTGCGGAAACCGGCGGCCATCGCGGGACGTTTGCGGTGCCGTTCGAGCAGGGGCTGGTCGGCTTGTTCGCGCTGCTGCCGCAGATGGCCGCGGCGGTGGAGGTTCCGGTGATTGCCGCCGGCAGCGTGATGAGCGGTGCGCAGATCGCTGCGGCGCTGCTGCTAGGTGCGAGCGGGGTGCAACTCGGCTCTGCTCTGCTGGCGACACCGGAGTGCGGCACCAGCGCGGCCTACAAAGCCGCGCTGGCCCAGGCGACCGACACCGGCACGCAGGTCACGCGCAGCTTCAGCGGTCGGCCGGCGCGCGGGTTGCGCAACCGCTTCATGCAAGAAGTCGGCGAAACCGACATCCCCGACTATCCGCTGCAAAACGCATTGACCGCGCCGCTGCGCGCTGCCGCCAATGCGCAGGGCCGCGGGGAGTTCGTCTCGCTTTGGGCGGGGCAGGGCGCGGCGCTTGCCCGCGCGGAGCCCACCGCCGCGGTGATGAGCCGCTTGATCGAAGAATTCGACGCTTTGGTGTAGGAGCACAGTCATGGAAGCCATCAGCCCCATCGTCTGGAACTTGATCATCTTCGTGCTCGCCGTCTACGTCGGCTACCACGTGGTGTGGAACGTCACGCCGGCGCTGCATACGCCGTTGATGAGCGTGACCAACGCGATCTCGGCGATCGTCATCGTCGGCGCGATGCTCGCCGCGGCGCTGACCGAGACCGGCTTAGCCAAGACCATGGGCGTGCTGGCGGTGGCGCTGGCCGCGGTCAACGTGTTCGGCGGCTTCCTCGTCACGCGGCGGATGCTGGAGATGTTCAAGAAGAAAGAGCCCAAGGCCGGCGCGGGAGAGAAGAAGTGAGACGCATCACGGGCAGGCATTGGTTGGTGGCGCTGGTCGGCGCCACCGGAAGCGCGCTGGGCTCGCACTTCGGGCCCGACCGGGGCCTGGATTCGGCCTCGGCCGCGGGCTTGGGTGCGTTGGTCGGGGCGCTGGGCGCCGTGGCCGTGCTGGGCGTGGAGCCGTTTACCCGGGAAGGTAAGAAATGAGTCTCAGTCTGAACCTCGTCGTTTTGCTCTACCTGGTCGCGAGCGTGTGCTTTATCCAGGCGTTAAAGGGCCTGTCGCACCCGACCACTTCGCGCCTGGGCAATACCTTCGGGATGGTCGGCATGACCATCGCGGTGCTGACCACGGTGGCACTGATCTACAAGCTGGCGCCGCAACTGATCGGCAGCGGGCTGGGCTGGATTCTGTTGGGGCTGGTGGTGGGCGGCGGTATCGGCGCCACCATCGCCTTCAAGGTCGAGATGACCAAGATGCCCGAGATGGTCGCCTTCATGCACAGCATGATCGGCTTGGCCGCGGTGTTCATCGCGGTGGCGGCGGTGGCCGAGCCCTGGGCCTTTGGCATTTCGCCGGTCGGCGGCGCGGTGCCGGTGGGCAACCGGGTGGAGTTGTTTATCGGCGCCTTTGTCGGTGCGATCACCTTCTCCGGCTCGGTGATCGCCTTCGGCAAACTGTCCGGCAAGTACAAGTTCCGGCTGTTCCAGGGCGCGCCGGTGATGTTCGCGGGCCAGCACATGCTTAATCTGCTGTTGGCGGTGGCGATGCTCGGCGCCGGCATCTGGTTCGCCGTTACGCAGGACTGGACGCCGTTCGTCATCATGCTGGCGATCGCCTTCGTGCTGGGCGTGCTGATCATCATCCCCATCGGCGGGGCCGACATGCCGGTGGTGGTGTCGATGCTCAACAGCTACTCCGGCTGGGCGGCGGCGGGGATCGGTTTTTCGCTCAACAACTCGATGCTGATCATCGCCGGCAGCCTGGTCGGCTCCAGCGGCGCGATTCTCAGCTACATCATGTGTCGGGCGATGAACCGCTCGTTCTTCAACGTGATCCTGGGCGGCTTTGGCGGCGAAGCCAATGCGGCGGCGGCCGCCGGCGGCGGCGCGCAGCGGCCGGTCAAGAGTGGCGCGGCCGAGGACGCGGCCTTCCTGCTCGGCAATGCGGAGAGCGTGATCATCGTGCCGGGCTACGGTCTGGCGGTGGCGCGCGCCCAGCACCCGCTGAAGGAGCTGTCCGACAAGCTGATCAAGAAAGGGATCAACGTCCGCTACGCGATTCATCCGGTGGCCGGCCGCATGCCCGGCCACATGAACGTGCTGCTGGCCGAGGCCGAGGTGCCCTACGACCAGGTGCACGAGATGGAAGACATCAACGCCGAGTTCAGTGATACCGACGTGGTGTTGGTGCTGGGCGCCAACGACGTGGTCAACCCCGCTGCGAAGGACCCCAAGAGCCCGATCGCCGGCATGCCGATCCTGGAGGCCTACAAGGCGCGCCAGGTGATCGTCAACAAGCGCAGCATGGCCAGCGGCTACGCCGGGCTGGACAACGAACTCTTCTACCTGGACAAGACGATGATGGTCTTCGGCGACGCCAAGAAGGTGATCGAGGCGATCGTCAAGGCGGTGGAGTAGGGCCCCCGCGACCGGCGTTTACCGCCGCCCGCCCGGCGCCGGGCCAAGAATGTCGCGCTCGACGCGCTGGGCGACGGCGCGTTGCACCGCGCGGTCGATGGCCGAGGCGGTGTTGCCGCGGTCGCGGTGGCGGTCGTAGCCGGCGTCGGGGCGGCCGGTATCCGGCTTTTGCTTGGGCGGCACCGGCCGGTTCCATTTGCCTTGCGGGTAGCCGCCATAGCCACCATAGCCGCCGTAAACGACGGTTGGCTGATCGGCGAGTTGGTCGGCCATGGCGTCCAGCGCAGCGGCCTGGCGCTGCTGGGCGCGGGCCAGTTCCGTCTGCGTGTCGGCCAGGCGCGCCAGTTCGGCGTCGCGCGCTGCGGCGGCGGCGCGCTGCCGCTCTTCGAGAAACGCCGCGCGCCGCGCCTCGACCGCCGCTATGTCCACCGGTGGCAGCGGCACGTTGGCGGCCTCCACTTCGTGCGACTGCGCCTTGGCTGGGCACGGGGTGTTCTGGTACGTCACCCGGCCGTTGAGTTCGCAACGGACGATGGTCGTGGCCTGCGCGGCGGGCAGCAGGCACAGGGCGAGCAGGGTCGGCCAGAGTCGGGTCATTGCTGGGCTCCTTGGTCGGGGCGCATCGCTATGCTCTTGCATCGAGCTATTCGACGCTTGCGGACGAAAGGTTACGCGCCATGCCGCCCTCGGCCTTGCTCCTGGTCATCGACGTGCAGAACGACTTTCTCCCCGGCGGGGCGCTCGCCGTGCCGCGCGGGGACGAGGTCGTCGCCGTCATCAACGCTCTCGCACCGCATTTTGCCAACGCGATCGCCACGCAGGACTGGCACCCCGCGGGGCACGTGTCGTTTGCCTCGGCGCACGCCGGGCGCAAGCCGTTCGAGACGATCGCACTCCCCTACGGCCCGCAGGTGCTGTGGCCCGACCACTGCGTGCAGGGCACGCGCGGCGCCGCACTGGCCGCGGGCCTGGACCTCATCCGCGCGCAGGCCATCGTGCGCAAGGGCTACCACGCGCACACCGACAGCTACTCGGCCTTCCCTGAAGCCGACCGCAAGACCCCGACCGGCTTGGCTTCGATGCTGCGCGAGCGCGGCATCACCGATGTGTACTGCTGCGGCCTGGCCACCGACTTCTGCGTCGCCTGGAGCGCGCTCGATGCGCAGGCGGCAGGGTTTGCGACCTACGTGATCGAGGACGCCTGCCGCGCCATCGACACCGGCGGCTCGCTCGCCGCTGCGCGGGCGCAGATGGCGGCGGCGGGGGTGCGCCTGATCGCCAGCGCCGAAGTTCTCGTGCGCTAGAGGCGCCGGCGATTGCCGGTAGCGACGCTGGACACTCGCGGTAGCGCCGCATGTGGCGGTGCGATCTGCGGTTTGTGTGTTCCACAGGTGATGGCGCAGTCTCGGCCTCACATCACAGGGGGAGGTGATTCGATGCAGCACCACCACGAGTCGGACCTCGCGCCGCCGCCCACGACCTGGCTGCCGGCATGGATCGGGATGGCGGTCGGCGCACTCATCGCCATCGTGACGGAGCCGTTTGCGCTGTGGGTTACGGTGCCGCTGGGCTTTGCCATCGGCGTTGCTATTCGCCGCGGCATGGTGCAGCGAAGTGTGTTGGCGCACTTGCAGCGCACGCAACGACAGCTCGCCGAGCGCGTGACCGACCTGGCGCGGGAGGTGGCCGAGCTCCAGGCGCAGCGGCGATTCGTGCCCACGCCCGAAACGGCGCCTGCGCAGGCCGCGCCCCCGCCGGCGGCGCTTGCGGTTCGCGCGGAACCGGC